>JAESGY010000605.1_pt1 | contig 11301 bp, 9 predicted proteins | sample 9269841 | NCBI WGS metagenome assembly JAESGY01 (sample SAMN17022865, study PRJNA683097) | algae metagenome | isolation source: Spirirestis rafaelensis WJT71-NPBG6 and co-occurring heterotrophs from... | place: USA: Pinto Wells, Joshua Tree National Park, Colorado Desert, CA | collected 2006-08-15 | reverse complement strand
TATAGCTTTTCCTGGTGTTAATTGCGCGGTGGAACCACACTGAACCCATCCCGAACTCAGAGGTGAAACGCTGCTGCGGCGACGATAGTTTAGGGGTAGCCCTACGCCAAAATAGCTCTATGCCAGGATTTATAATTAAAATCAAAAAGCCCCTCTGAAACTAATCAGAGAGGGTTTTGTTTTTAGCTATTACTATTAGCAATGCTTTAAGTCTGGCAAGTTTCATTTTGGTAGCTGAGAGTTGGTAGTTCTTCTTTCAATTTCTACACCTGGTAGAAATTTTAGGTAATGTCCAATGTAGGCGTTGCTTGAGGAACCGATACCAATGGTCAATAGTAAAACGTCTGAGGTAAAGTCGCCAAACTTCATCCAGGATCGGCATTTGTTCTCCGACCCGTGCCGACCCATGAACTTTTCGAGGTTCAACCAGCAAAGCCTGACATTGGGTGTTTGGCACATGAGCGAAAATGTAAATCGTGCCAAACACCAATTTTTAGCAAGCCTAATTTTGAGTCATTTACGTCAATAGTTTGAGCGGGATCAATCCAAGCTGAGTTTAATCAAAATCTCATTAAAATTAATTTTTAGGTGGCTGACACCAAAAATACGCTCACTATAATGATTAGTTTGCTCAATAGGGATAATCATTGAATACCATAATTTTGTCCTTGGGAGCGAAGGAAAACACAGTAAATGGGTCTTTTTTATCTCCTATCTCCATCCCAGGAGTACCTACAGGCATTTGGGGAACAGATAAGCCAGAAACATTTGGTCTTTCTTGAAGCAAACGTTTAATGTCGTTTGCTGGAACATGTCCTTCGATGACATATCCATTCACAATTGCGGTGTGGCAAGATGTTAGGTTATCCGGCACTTTGTACCTTTGTTTTACTGCGTCGATATCAGGTGTGGGAAAGTCTTGGACTGAAAAACCCTGTGTCTTTAAGTGGTCAATCCACCCACCACAACAGCTACAACCTGGACTGCGATACACATTTATATTTGGTACTTTTGCTTCTAATGTTGTCTGTTTATCGTGGATGTACTTGCTGGGATTTACTACAACAGAAGCTTGAGAAATTGTAATTGCATAACTCATCGGAGTAGGGCTTATATAAATGCCTAACATTGCTATCGTCGCAGCAGTGGCGACGATAGCAGCCACTTTCTTCAGGAGTATCGCAAGACGTACGACGATGAAAGGCAAGCACTTTTGCCACCAATAAATAAATTTTTTCTGCATGATCTAAGATTTCCTATGATGTTGTGTCCAAACTAATGGTAAATATCTCTTTATTATCACTGTTGGACACAATCATGCGCGTTCGCCGTATCCTCGCTTATCGCAGATTTTTAATGCAAACTTGGATCAGCGATCGCGTTTAGCAGAACGGTGCGAGCCAGGTTTCTTCGTACCAGATTTCTGACCACCGACTACGGTTGGCGCTGCCAATTTTTTAGCGGATGTTTGTGGTGACGATTTGGCACTTATAAGAGCCGTTTGTTGATTACGTCCGGTTTTTGGTCTGTGTTTACGCCCATCTTGAATTGGTTCGGACGATTCGTGTGGGTTGGGTGCAAAGCCTGCAATTGTTTCTCTCGGCAACCTAATAGCAATCAGTTTTTCAATATCCGCCAATATTTGATATTCATCAACGCACACCAGCGATACAGCTTCACCCTTTGCACCAGCACGACCAGTGCGACCAATACGATGAACATAATCCTCGGCTACATTGGGCAGATCGAAGTTGACTACATGGGGCAAACCGCTGATGTCAAGACCCCGCGCAGCAATGTCTGTTGCCACCAGTACCTGTAAAGTACCATTCTTGAACTTTGCCAGAGCGAAGGTACGTGCCGACTGGCTCTTATTACCATGAATTGCCAGCGCTTGAATCCGGTCTTCTGTCAACTGCTTAACCAAACGGTCAGCCCCATATTTCGTGCGGGTAAACACCAGCACTTGATACCACTTATCTTGCTTAATCAGATGAGCAAGTAATTGGCGCTTCTTGCTGTACTCCACCTGGTATACTTTCTGTGCCACCGTGTCGGCAGTAACATTGCGGCGTGCCACCTCAATTATCGTGGGGCGATCGAGCAGCCCTGCGGCGAGTGCCTTAATTTTGTCCGAGAATGTGGCGAAAAATAACAAATTCTGTCGCTGTTTGGGCAGGAGCGAAACGATGCGACGTATATCACGAATAAAGCCCATGTCTAGCATTCGGTCAGCTTCATCTAACACCAAAACCTCAATACCAGACAGGTTCACTGTACCCTGCTGCACATGGTCTAGAAGTCGTCCTGGCGTAGCAACCAGAATATCTACACCATTTCTCAAACGCTGTTTTTGCGGATTAATGCTGACACCACCGAACATCGCCATCGATCTCAACTTCAGGTATTTACCATACTCATACACACTTTCCTGTACCTGTGCGGCGAGTTCGCGAGTTGGGGTCAGAATTAGCGCCCGGATCGGTGCGTATCCACTCTTGTTGTTTTTGAAGCTGTTGTCGGACGACGACAACTGATGTAGGAGCGGCAGGGTAAAACTCGCAGTTTTTCCAGTACCAGTTTGGGCACCAGCTAGTAGATCGCCACCCGACAATACAGCAGGAATTGCCTGCACCTGGATTGGCGTGGGTTTGGTGTACCCCCGCTCGGTGACAGCACGGATAATTTCATTGGACAAGCCGAGTGTAGAAAAAGACATAGTACTCCAGAAATAACATCAGCCTGTCGCTAATCGCGGCATCAGTCTGAGGCGGACGCTTGCATGTTTGAAGGGCTGGATAGGCAATAACGCAAAGACTGAAAGCGAATGCCGCAGTCCCATATTGTAACAAAGTTCAGTCCCTTATGCTGTTAAAGTTCTTTGTTGAGAATCAAACGGGAATTTAGGGAATAATTGACATCCTGCCACCACTGATTCGGAGTAGCGAATGCAGTGGGGGATTCCAAAGATCACTCTTTAGATTTCCTCTTTCCACGAGTTGATTTGCTTGAAGGAGTTTCCTCACCTCTTGTATTGATCAGTCTCTCCAGAGGCGTTAGTTCCGACGTGACCCGCCGTACTCAATCCTTTTTCTAATATGTTTCGTGCGGCGTTCGAGTCCCTATCTTGAGTGTGTCCACAATGAGGACAAATATGAGTTCTAGTGCTAAGAGATTTTTTGACAACCTCACCACAATTAGAACAATTCTGACTGGTGTAGTGGGGTGGTACTGCAATAGTTACCACGCCAAATACCTTGCCAAAATACTCAACCCATTCACGAAAGAGCGACCAAGAAACGTCACTAATCGATTTAGCAATCGCGTGATTCTTGACCATATTCCGCACCTTCAAATCCTCATACGCCACGAGGTCGTTAGACTTGACTACGCACCTTGCTGTCTTAACAGCAAAGTCTTTACGTTGGCGACTTACTTTGAGGTGCTTACGCGCAAGTTTATTTCTAAACTTAATTCTGTTTTGAGAACCAATCTTTGTCTTAGACAAACGGCGTTGCAACCGTTTCAAAGACTTTTCACTTTGCCTTAGATGTCTAGGATTGGCGATTGTTTCCCCGTTACTATCTGTATAGAAATGGTTCAGCCCCACATCAATACCAATAGTTTTACCCGTTGGTTCTCGTTTTTCTACTCGCTGCCAAATCAAAGATTATGGCGGGAGCCTTCTCACGGAGTCAGGTAACTGGGCGGGGAAATTTATAAGTATGTAACGAAAATTTAACCAGAACTATTTGAGTTAAATTTCACACGCCGCGTACTGTAGTTCCCTCTCTCTCCTCTAACTTTAACGCCATCAATTATGGCATAAGCACTTGTTGAATTCATCATCAAATATTCAAACGGCAACGGTTGGTACTAAACACACTGCGATCGCAATTACAGTCACAATCAGGTATCTTTTCGATTTCAGTTGGGCAAATTGAACCCAGAGCAAGCCAGACAAACATTTTTGCCTGAAAGTATCGAATTTATGTCACGTTCGTTAGCGGAGGATGGACAATTACAGCCAATTATCGTGATTATGCGTGAAAATTTAGTGCTATTCGATGGAGAGCGACGCTGGCGTAGTGCATTAGCCTTGGGTTGGCAAAATCTTCAAGCTGTGATAATTCCAGAACCGATTAGCTTGCACCGAAAAGCGCTACTGACCTCGTTGCATCGAGAAGACCTAAATCCCCTCGATAAGGCTCTTGCGATCGTGCCGGAATTAGCTAATACAGCAGATTGCAGGCAAATATCGCAGCCGATATATATGATGAAGATTTAGATAAAGCGATTACAGAAGCTTTTGAGACTGTTAATTTGAGTGATATTCTTGGTTGATTCAAACCGCAGCGCGTATTGTATGTGACTCAAGTGAGAACCGCTATATATTGAGGGGTAGGCGTAAAAATACCAGTCCCAATTACTTGCTCAACTACATCTGGATAAAACCCTTGAGCAATTTGACGGTATTTGCCTGAAGCAACAAGTCCACCCCAGCAATGAAGAAAGCAAATATCATTTTTCTGCTTGAGCATAGATGCAGCCTTAACTTGGCACATATTATGTGTGCGAGAAAGGATCTCAACCGATTTCTGCTTGACTCTAGATGCAGCGTCGATTGGGGAAATATTATATATGCAAGGAAGGCTCGTAACAGAAAATTGTGCGTGATGAATGGCTCTTACTAAGGCTAGCTGATCGTGCTTTTTGAACTTTAGCCACTCCTGATGCCATAGCTCAAATAGCGACTGAGTTTGTATACTGTCTCTCCAAAGAATTACCCCACTATTAAACTGAGTTGTGCTTTCTGGCAGATATTGTAAGCTGTAAGTTTTCTCTTGTGGAAAAATATGATCGCAAAATGCCAGGGTTGGAAGTCTGTCAAGCACCATAGCCATATCCCCTTGAGAGAGATAGTCCCAAACGTCAGAAATAGGCTTGAGGGGAAGAATATCTGCATCTAGAAAAAGTGTCTCTTTGTATGGACTAAAGGTTGCTAAACGTGTCTTAATGTCCCTAGATGAGAATAAGCCATGATCATTCATCTCACTTAGCTCAATAAATCTAGGAGTAATTTCGTAGTCACTAAGACGCAGAAGTTTTAGTAACGGATGATCAGAGATGAGAGTGATGGGTATCTTTGGCTCCAGTTGACGCAGGGCGATCGCACTGATTAAAGCTGCTTCCAGATATAGACCATTTGCCATTGCACAATAGACCACTCCTCGAATTGCCATAAGAAGAAGCTTTAAATATCAATATTGATTTGTTAGATTAGTTTGGCTGAATTGCAAGAATTTAATAATGGTTAATTACATAGCCTGAAATTTCCATTTTTGGCTATTACCACCATGATTTAAACTCTTGAAATTACTAGATCTTGAATCTGAGTAAACCTTCTGGGCTTTGTTTCAGCTTTTTGTCAACGCACAGACTACCCACGAAAATAGTGTTCACCACAAGATATTAATCGTGGGCGCAATATTACTGTAGGAGCTTATATGTTGTTGGCTGACTCAAAGCGTTTAGCTTGACAAATGCTTTAGTGGAAATTATTTCAATGTATTTTACTAAACTTAAGAATTTTCAGTATTTCAGATTTATAATAAGAATGCAAGGGCAGTTAATACATTTAACAAAATATTAATATTTAGTCTCATTTGATAATATATTTATACTAATTGGCGAATCGCAGAAAGTCTCTACAATAGACCTCAAGACTCATTATTTTTTGCACCCGAAGTGAGATAGCTTTTTTCCGACCCCTTTCCCAAAATAAATGGAAGAAGTCTAAATATCTGTCATTTGCCGAGCATGATGATAGATTACCACAACACCTATAATTTTTTATAAAAAGTTTGTTTGCTTCCGTAAACTTTGCACCGTAGAAATAAAGTGTTCTGCTACGCTGTCAATCTCATCTTGCGTATTAAACCTACCTATCCCAAACCGCACCGATGCATAAGCTAATTGTTCCGAATGTCCCAGCGCTGTGAGAACATGAGAAGGTGCAGTTGTCGCTGAAGAACAAGCAGATCCAGAAGAAACCGCCATTACAGGCTGCAACCCTAGCAGCAATGCAGATCCATCCACTTTTTCAACACTGATATTCAAATTTCCCGCCAATCGTTGGGTGGGGTGTCCGTTGAGGTGAATTCCTGGCAATTGCGAAAGTTGTTTCCACAACAAGAGTGTTAATTGTCTCAGGCGATCGCTCTCTGTGTCCTGTTCTTCTAAAGCGATTTCTACAGCTTTGCCAAAGCCGACGATTTGCGGTGTATATAGTGTGCCAGAACGCATTCCCCGTTCATGTCCACCACCATGTTGTTGCGGTGCAATTTGTACTCTAGGATTACGCCGGCGCACGTATAAGGCACCGATACCCTTAGGGCCGTATACTTTATGTGCTGTCAGCGACATCAAGTCAATTTTCATCGCTTGCACATCCAGGGGAATTTTACCAATAGCTTGTGCCGCATCGGTGTGGAAAACAATTTCTTGACTGCGGCATAATTTGCCAATTTCTGCTAATGGTTGTAACACGCCAATTTCGTTATTAGCAGCCATCACCGAGACTAAAATTGTATCAGGACGTAAAGCTTTTTCTAACTCATTTAAATTAATAATTCCGTCTTTTTCAACCGGAAGAATTGTAATTTTAAAACCAAGTGTTTTTAAATAATTGCAAGGGTCAAGAACTGCGCTATGTTCCGTTGCAACAGTAATAATATGTTGTCCTTTTTGAAAATAAGCTTCAGCAACACCTTTGATAGCCAAATTATTCGCTTCTGTCGCACCACTAGTGAAGACAATTTCTTCTGGCGTGGCATTAATTGCGTCTGCCAAAATTGACCGCGTTTGTTTAACAGCCGCTTCCGCTTCCCAACCGTAAATATGACTAATACTGGAGGGATTTCCAAAATTTTGGGTGAAGTAAGGTAGCATTGTTGCTAACACCCTTTCATCTACAGCAGTGGTAGCGTGACAATCAAGATATATAGGACGAAGAGGCATAATTATTAAATCAAAATTTGAGATGAATTGACTGTAACAATTTATCGCTTAAATAGTGAGGGTGAAATCTTAACAAGTGAAGATAATCTAACTATTGCAGAGTTATTTGCTGGCTGGGAAATTTCGATTTCGCAAATATGGTCCCCAGTATTTGAATAAAAAAATTATCTCACATGAGCGAGGGCGATCGCCTGCTTTTATCCACCATAATTATAATGAGTGTAGTTACGACTTCAGTCGTCAAAAAGTTGACAAATGACCAATAACATGCAGCGCGACTTTACAAACCGCGAAGAGTTGCTAGCTTACCTGCGCGAACAATTCCCAGAGGCAGTAGAACGAGATAATCATATCAGCAAAATTGTCGGTGGACGCAAAGCCGCCGAGAAAGTGTTGCAAAAAGTAGACGCTGCACGCTACGCAAAAACACGGAACTTTTTCACAGGTGCAGTAACGGGGCTTTCGCCTTATATTCGTTATGGCGTTCTCAGCTTGCGAGAAATTCGGGATTATGTCATTGAGCGCGTACAAAATCCAGAGGAAACAACTAAACTAATTAACGAGCTAGGCTGGCGCGATTACTGGCAGCGTTTATATGCCAAACTAGGGGATAATATCTGGAAAGACCAAGAAGAATATAAAACAGGCTATACCCCCTCAGATTACGCACCAGAACTACCAGAAGACATCAAACAAGGCACTACAGGCAGAGTTTGCATTGACAGCTTCAGCCATGACTTACGAGAAATTGGCTACTTACACAACCATGCACGTATGTGGATGGCAGCTTATATTGTCCACTGGCGGCGTATTCGTTGGCAAGCCGGCGCAAAGTGGTTTCTCGAACATCTTCTCGATGGCGATCCTGCTAGCAATAATATGTCATGGCAATGGGTAGCCAGCACTTTTAGTCATAAAGCTTATTTTTTCAACCGCGAAAATTTAGAACGTTACACCGAAAGCGTTTATTGCAAACAGTGTCCCCTTTACGGTCATTGTGACTTTGAAGGTAGTTATGAAGAACTAGAACAGAAGCTTTTTCCTAAAGCCGAATTTAACAAACAAGCTAACAGCCAAAGTTGGCAAAAAGGCAAAAAACGCCGTTAAATTTCATTTGATCAAGAACTTTCGGAGAACCTTATTGCTTATCTTACTTCTCCCAATAATCGAGATTTGGGAGTAGTTAAATATCAACCCAAATCTCGACAGCGAGACACTTTGGACTTATCTCCACACCCCACTTGACATTTTGGCGATCGCTTTAAGTTGTCCCCAATGTGCTCTGCATGGGAATGTATAATTGGAGGGCTGCTGCATCCATTAATTATCGTCGAGGCAGCAGCCATCTTATTGCATTCCCAGTCATATCAAGTATGGGCTTTATTTGTGTAGCCCCAAGCTTTAGCTTGAGGGCAAACAGGACTTGTGTGTAATATCAAGTCCGGATAATTAGTTATGATTTCCACACACTGCACCCCACAGGGCAGATGCTCCACTTGGTCCGACACCAAGACCCTTACGGGTTCGGCAGTTACTCTACTTGGGGAGACACGCCACATGCGTGACTGCCGGGAAACCCGTCCAACGCAGTGGCTCCCCAAGACCCTTACGGGTTCGGCAGTCGCCCATCGACGGGAACCGCCTTGGCAAGGGGAGGGTGGGCGACAGCGCGGCTGGGGTGTTTCGGGATTTTTAAGTGATTAAACGAACTTGATATTAGGCTATTTTCTTCCTTCTTGAAAGAAGAGAATTCCAAAATTGACCTTGCAAGAGTGATGAAGATTTCTTGGCATTGCTCTCTTGCAGAACTTGCTGATAAACTGCTTCGTAGCCGTTCACCATCTGGGTAATGCTGAAGTGTTGTTCTACGTATTCTCGGCAGGTTTGACGATCTAGTTCTAAAGTAGCAGGAATCATTGCTGCCATTTCTTCGTAGCTTTGGCAGACATAACCTGTCTTTCCATGAGCAATCACTTCTGGGACAGAACCCATGTTCATGCCAATGACTGGGGTACCAGTTGCCATTGATTCAATCATTACCAAACCAAAGGGTTCACTCCAGGTAATGGGAAAGAGAGTGATGCTTGCGTTACCTAATAGTTCAGATTTCTGAGCGTGGTTAACTTCACCTAAGAATTGTATCTGCTCACCGTCAATGTGAGGAGCGATTTCTTTTTCAAAAAACTCTGTGTCTACTACGTCTACTTTTCCTGCCATCTTTAAGCACCAACCACTCTGCTTGGCGATCGCGATCGCATGTTGCGGTCCTTTCTCTGGCGAAAAGCGTCCTAAGAATACCAAATATGGCGGATCTTGCGGTTGGGCTACAAAGGTGAATTCTTCGGGGTTAATGCCGTTATAAACTGTGCTGGCATAATTCAGCTTCAACTGACGCTGCGCGTTACTAATGCTGATGAATGGTTGCGATTCATGAAACGAAAATACTTTGCTGTTATCAGGAGTAAATCTGCCATGCAAGGTATGTACTGTGGGTGTTGACACCAAACTTGCAAAAGGCAATGCCCAGATTCCTACATGGGAATGGATGATATCGAATTCGGCTGCGTGTTGATAAACTTGGCTGACTTCCAGCACTTCATACATCACATGCTCTTTAATGTCTGAATCTAAGCGCAATGCACGCGGATGAACAGCTTCTAACTTAGCCAAAGTTTGAGAATCGCCAGAAGCGAACAACGTAACATCATGACCTCGACGCACCAGTTCATCAGTCAGACGACTCGCTACCAGTTCAATTCCTCCGTAAGTTGGAGGGGGAACTCGTTCCCACAAAGGGGCTACTTGAGCTATTTTCATAAAGTTGTTTAGGTTCAGAAGGTAAATTGGTCGTTGTCAAAGGGTTGAAACACTTTAGTTCAGAGTTTTTGCCTCCTTTTCTGAAGTCCAAATTAACCGCTTGTTGGTGGTAACACCCCTATCTCGGCTAACTTTACCCTTTAAGCCTCACCTCCAAATCTACTTTGAGCCACAATCATATCATGGCTGTGCTTATTAAGCTAACTTTTGCTTTTAAACTATTGCATCTATCTTGAGGATTATATTTTGGTTATTTGGTTATAAATGCTTATTACTATTCAAGCTCAATGCAAAATAGCATTAAACTTATCAGGGATCAATTGAATTGTTAAAAATAAATAGCGATCGCTCGATAAAAAATCTCAATAAGGCGGTAAGCGCGATCGCTTGTTTAAAGACTTCAGCCAAATAGTAAGTCTTGTGAAGGGATTCTCTTATAAATTTAATTTATATATATTATTACTTATTAGTATATACTTTCCCTTTTCTTTAGAGACTATAAAGGATACTCTAAAAATATATGTCATTGTTTGATGACATTTTGAAAGTTGCTAAATTTAGGAAATTTGCACGTTACAAGCTGCCTGCATTTTGTAATAGTAAAAACGCTAATTTGTGGAGTAGGTATACAAATCAAATAACAGGTTCTAGATTCAGCGTGTTTAAAAAGTTGAGGTATTGCTTTATTGATTGAAGTTATAATTTTTTTGTTTAAGAGTAAATTTAAAAATTAGCTAAAACAGCATTGTGAAAGCACATATTATAACTTTGTGCCTGTTTGTTATGGTTATTATGGAGAATTATGGTAAGGATTCAGGTCTAAACTTGAGGTATTAAAGATGGGATCTGTACAACAGGGTTAAGCATCGCTTTTATGGCTTGCTCAAAAAACTTAATTACAGAACGTCCTTGACGACGACAGGTTTGTATCACTGTCAATAAATTGGCAGTATCTTGGAACCGCTCCATTGAACGGGAACCTCCACTGACTTTTCTTTTTGTGACTGCTAAACGTAACGTTCGTTCAGCTAAATTATTATCAGGTGGTATCTCTGGGTGGTCTAAAAAATACCACCACTGATGGCATTTATTTCTCAAAGAGCGCAAAAGTTTACCTGCTTCGCCTCCAGCTTTATCAATCCATAAATGAATAGAAGATTCAACTTTGAATTGAAACTCGGATGTCCAATTTAAGAATTCATCGATGTTTTGAGTTTGTTGGAATAAAGCATAGTTTTTAAAGCCCTCATCTATCAGGCTGATAAATTTTGCCCCAATCTCTTCGTTATTTAAGCCTGGAAGCTTGATTAGCTTCTTGAAATGACGCCTTAAATGGGCTAGGCATTTCTGTTGAGCTTTTACTGGATAACCATTATACGCGCTATAATCATCAGAACTGAGTACACCTTCATAGCTTGAACCCAGGATCGATTCTAATTCGGCACGAGAACGAGTATCAGCAGC
>JAESGY010000604.1_pt1 | contig 11355 bp, 7 predicted proteins | sample 9269841 | NCBI WGS metagenome assembly JAESGY01 (sample SAMN17022865, study PRJNA683097) | algae metagenome | isolation source: Spirirestis rafaelensis WJT71-NPBG6 and co-occurring heterotrophs from... | place: USA: Pinto Wells, Joshua Tree National Park, Colorado Desert, CA | collected 2006-08-15 | reverse complement strand
TCGCGGTCAACCAGGCGGAAGTTGCTCATGTGAGGATGGTCCCGGGGTTTGGGCCAGCGATCAACTGCCCTCGGAATCTACCCAGGCTGGGTCAGCGCCGTAAGTCCGACGGGCTGCTAGGGTAGATGGCAGAGGGTAGAGGAGGAGAGAGACCCTAGCCCGCCCCGCACCGGCAATATGGCGAACGAATATCAACTTTAGGTAGACACGGCGCAGCGAGGCGCCTTCACCGCGAGCGGCGCAATCTTGCAACGGCTTGTCGAGAATTCCCGCTTCCGGGAAATGTGATAGTGGATAGCAACAGGGAGCTTCGACTCGGAATCCTCACCCTATCCTCCCAATTTGGCCGGTGCCTCCCAAGGGCGTCAGCATCTTTGTGCCCAACATCCCACGATCGTAACCGCGTAGCCGGTTTACGGAAACCGCTTCTGCCCACCCCGTTCGCGGGGGTAGAAAGAGCCCCTGCCGACCGGAACTGACCAGCAGGGGCAGCTAAAATATATTTAGCTTCAATATATGTAGGGTCCGAAGCCTTAGGCGTGAGCACAAGCAGCAATCTGCACCCGGTCTATTTCTGAATTCATGGATTTGGGCCGGGTAACTTCCTTGCGCATTTCGCTGCGGGACGGCGAAATCGCATCTCGGAAATCACTTCTGCCGCTAGTCTGCGGGGCTGGAACAGCCCTGCCGGCCAGAGCTAACAGTAATCGCTCAACGGCCGCCCTTTTTGCGAGCTTGTAGCTGCTAAGAAGGCTTCTCGCGCCTTATCATTCATCAACTAGAGGGCGGAGCAGTGAATAGAATCATCATCAATGGCGTGACATACACGGGTGCCAGTTCGGTCAGCATTGTTAATGGAGTCGTCACTATCGACGGGGTGCGTCAGTCCGGCACCGTCTCCGGTGTAGTTGAAGTGCGGGTGCTGGAGGGCGTACTCGGCGAGTTGCACACCGATGCGTCGGTGTCCTGCGGCGAGGTTCGTGGCAACGTCCACGCCGGTGGCTCAGTGAACTGCGAAAGCGTGGGCGGCTCCGTTAAGGCTGGGGGCTCGGTGAACTGCGACGCAGTCGGCGGCTCGATCAATGCCGGTGGTAGCGTGCGGCACGGCTAACTCCGACCGACATAAGTCCTGACTTGCAGCCGCCGTCGGCGGCTGAGGCCGCGCATGCGGCCCGCGGCCAATGTCGCAGGTACCGTCCGTTTGACAGCCCGTTTTGAAAGTCATGAGGCGGGCAGCCGCTTGCGATTGGGATGAATGAGGCGGTGGAGCATGACGCGGATCATGGCCAGGGTGGCCATAGCCTCGGGTAGCGCCTCATAGTCTTTCGACAGCCGCCACCCCCCCGGGCCAAGCGAGCGACCTCTCCACCACTCGCATCTGCGGATGCGCAACGAATCCGGTGCTGCCCGCCGGGCTTGGCGGGAGGAAGGTACGGCTCCAGCAGCCAAGCTGGTCATCCGTTAGCGCTTGGCCGAAGCCGAAATTTCCAACCAGCGTGCGACCCGCGGGCGGTCACATGGCGGTCTCCGAGCAGGAAACCGCGTGCAACGCCGTTTGGAACGCCAGGATCAGCCCGCCAAGCCAGCCCCGTTACCCTTCACAAACGGGCAGTTAGCCGTGACAGGCGCATCCCGCGTGATGGCAGCCGACGCCACCATTATGGTGATCGGCGCATTCCTTGCTGCAAAAGACGTGACCGTTCCTCTGTATGCCTTTCTTCAAATCGACGACGCAGATGCAATCACTGCAAGCGGACTTAACCATGGATACTTCAACTGTTGCTGCGCTCATTGTCCCCTCTTCTTTCTGGGGGATCGTTGAACTCAGGCAATCGAACGCCCACTAAGCTAGGCCGATGGAGTGTTGCCAACAATATTCCAGTCGGTTGCAGTGGGCAGAAGATTCACGACTAAGGGGTGTCACCCGTTTGATGCGGATCACTAGCCCCGCCAGCCTTTTCAAACGGACACTAAGGCAAGCCCCCTCTCATATGCGAGAGCGCGGCCTTATCGGAGGTTAGGCCGTGCCGGCTTTCCCGCCAGCACGGGCACAGCGGTACGGTGAAACGGGAGCCGGAAGGGGCCAGCAGGGGATGCTGCGCAGACCGGGGCCGGATGGCCCCCTCCTGACATCATGCCGTTGGACGTGAATATAAGACAGAGATTTTCGCTTGTAGCGTTAGATTGCCGCCGGGAGCCGGAAGGAGCCGCCGCAGCATCCTCGACCCTCTAACCAGTGGATTAGAGGGACCCCGAACTCGTCACGGGCGGAGGACACTGAACAGGCTGGGGCCGGGTGGCCCCCTCCCCTTTCCAACCGGCAGCACCGCGGCGTTAGGATGACGCAGGGAGCCGGGAGGGGCCGGCAGGGGATGCTGTGCAGGCCGGGGCCGGGTGGCCCCCCTCCCGCCACAGGCCGTGATTTGCCCGGCAGCCTAAGCGGCAGCGATATTCCCGCAGCCCGGTCGCCGGGTACCGCGCGCCAGTGCCCGACGGGGCCATTGCCGCGGCACAGAGGCGACGGGCATTCCAGGCGGAGGCATCGCTTGGCATGGTATCGGGGCCGCTCGGGACGCCGGGCGGCCCATTGCTTTTCGGGGCTACGGCCCGGCACCTGCCACTCGGCCGGCTGCCGCCACCCGGCGGCCAAGCTCACAGACGCAGCCCTGGCGGCACAGGCGTTATCCTGACGCGCCAGCCTTGTAGGTCGCACGTCACGCTCCAGCCCCTCCCGGGCAGCACCTGCCAGGGCTGCTGAGCGATCCATGCCCCGATTCCGCCAAACCCTTCATAGTCGCGCAGCCGTGCCCGGGCCGCGGCATCGGTCACGGGCGCGTGTAGGCCGGCAGCCAGGGAGGGCAGATTGGCCTCTCACGCATGTTTATTGCGGAATAAAATGACTGTTTTGTAGAACCTGCGTGCTACCAATGCTTGGCTATCTCCCTTTATTGGTTGCATCCGCAAACTTGGGGGCGCTCGCAATCGGGCGCCCCTTTCTTTGGGATCATGGCCTCGGTCATAGCGCCCCTGAGTGGCGCAGCGCGGCCAAGAACCCGGCGCCCATGGCCAGAAGAAGCAAAAGCCACCGCGTTCCAGCCGAAAGGGACGAGGCATTGGCCACGGCGACGGTCAGCAAGAGAGCCAGCAACAGCACAGCCACTGCACTCTTCACGGCCGGGCACCCCTCGGCCGCATGTAGGCGAGCAACCGACCCTCATCCGTCCAGAGATCGACCAGCGGGGTGATGGTCCCGGCCACGCCGAAGGTGGTGCCGCCGCCCAACGGGTGCTCGGGCATGAACAGGCCGCAGACATGGCGGCCCGGGTAACACTCGATGCGGGCGCCGCGGTAGCTGTAGGTGGGACCGCCCCATGGCCCCTGCGTCGCGGTCTCTACCGGCTGCGGCAGCAGGGGCAGGTCAGGGAACATGTCGCTGCTCATAGCCGGGCTCCTGAAAGAGTCGGGTAGGAACGCCAGCGCTGGCGTTCCCGTGGCGCCGGGCCTTCAGAGATTGCCCCGCGCCTCAGCCTCGGCGATCGTCCGCTCCAGGCTCTCGACCTGCGCGAGGGCCTGCTCCGTCAGCAACAACCGCTGCATCTGCGCGACCGAGCATTTGCGGCGACCTTTTCGCGACGGTGGATCGGGTGAGCGGGGTCATGCCACCGTTTAGTCTGACGGTGGTTCTTCCGCCCTGAGATACTGCGCTTCCTCCCGGTCCAACGCGCGGGTGAGGCTGTTCTTTCGAAAACTGATCCGAAGCTTCTGGGCCTGGATCGTCACCGAGGTGATCGATCGGCCTAACTGATCGGCAATCAGACGCGGAGCAACACCATCCTCAACAAGGCGCTGTAGCAGAATAAGGTCTTCCTGTGCCCAAGGCTTCCGGGCATTGCGACGGTCAGGGGCCATCCTAGCCATGTTGGATTGGAGCCAAAGGGCTACAACCTTGCTGGACAGCCGACGCTGGTGGAGGGGTACGGTCTGGCAGCGGGCTTCTCAAAGGACCCTGGGGAAGGAGAGCCGAGCAACTGGCGCGGTATCACTCGGCTCCCACCACGTTATCGCCGGGATGCGTAGTCCGTGGCGGTGCTCTTGAACGTCGCAACGGCTCGCCTGTTCCGAAGCAGAACAGTGAGGCAGACTCACTCGTGAAGGCGGCAGATTGCCTCTTGGGGATCGGCACGGACTGCGTATTGTCTGAGCGGCGAAGCTGTGGAACGTTGTCGGCGCCGCTCAAAAAAAGGGCGGCACCAGACGGCGCCGCCGAGTTTAGGGAGGAAAACGTCCAGGAGTCGTAGGCTGCGACGGGCCGTCCGCTGCACTGCAACATAAAAACCTAATGAACGCTCGGTGTCAACGTATGGGGGAGCACGCGTTTTCGGCTCCCCCTTTCGGTGTCTAGCCGGCGACGCCCGAAGAGTGTGGGTCTTTGGTTCAGGCCGTCAGCGGCAGCGTGCCCGCATCCACCTGCTCCAAGGCAAGCGGGAATGACGTTTTTGGGCGTGGAGAGCAAGGCGTAGCGGGTCAACGAGAGGGTGCGGTCGCGCGGCCCTAGCAAGCTCTTGTCGCAGGTGGCAACTATGGCCTGCACCATCGGGGTGGTGGCCGGCGGCAGCCAAGCATAGCCACCGCCAGCCGGTGGGCGAGAAAGGTTAGGTGGAGTCCTCCATCTCCGCCGCCCCTGGCAGTGCGAGCGGCGGCGCGCCAAGATCAGTCGGCAGAAAGCAAGAGATCAGTGACCCAGGCTGCTAAAGCGGCGGCTGCGGTGCAGCCGGTGTGGTAACCGGCAGATGAGGATCGTGTCGTGTAGTGATCCGCGCCCGGCCCGGATGCGGGAGCGGCATAGGCCGGCGTCGGAGACGTAAGCCGGGCTGGCGGAGTGAATGGCCGCTGATCCGTTCGTTCGCGCCCAGCGGGTCCTCATCCACTGGCGAGGACTTCGGGGCGTATATGGAAAACAGCACCAAGTCTGCAATGCAGAATGCTATGAGAGACCAAAATGCCGTCAATAAAAACGCCAGTATCAAGGACGGAATCAAACCCACACCTAATCCAGTCCAAAAGCCGTAGTCGGAAATAAAGTCTATATAGCTGACGGAAAATGCGACGAATCCTACGATTACAACGCTGAGCGGATATATCTTGGCCACAGCACCCCCCAAGCGGCCGGCAGAGGGGTGAGGAAGCGAGCCCGCCCTTGCGAGCGATTAACTCACATAAATCAATCATTGATTGATAAACTGGATTAAGAACATTCACCGGGCGCCGATTTTCGTGATTGGCGTGCATTTGGCCCTGATCGCGGCCTCAGCAGCGCCGGCAAGCCCGTGTGCCGAGCAGTATGCAAGGATGTGGCATGTGATGCGAGGCGGAACTATAATGAATCCGTAATTTAGGCGCGGGCGCTATGCGTATCAGCATATGGGCAGCAGCTACGGCCGCCATCCTGATCTGGCAGACGACGGTCGCCGGTGCCCACCAGGGCCAGCAGCAGCAGCCACAGCCAGAGATCACCCAAAGCCAGTTCGTGCAGGCGATGCACAACGTGCAGGGCGAATACACAACCTGTGCTGCATTCTACTGGTTCTCGGAACAGTGCCTTCGGCTGACGGACCCGGTGCTGAGTGGTCGAATGCAATCACTTGCGGCGCATGCTGTCGAAATGGCGGCGGGTATCGGCAAGATCATCGGCATGACATCCGACGCCATGCAGTCGCGGGCAAAAATGGAGAAGGACGCTATCATGCGCCTCACCAGCGCCTCTTGCGTGAACGGCTCCTCCGCCATTCAGCGCTACGCCCGACGGTGCCAGCGCGTCACGATAGATGGCAAGGGCGTCCTCGCAGAGCACCTCAACCGGCCCTGAAGAGGGACCCTGTGACCGCCTCGCCCCTGACGCAGCGAGGAAGTTGTGGATCGTATGGTAGCTGCGCTCACCCCCATGCTGGGGTGAGCGCCCGCACGACGGCTTCGGGCTCCCCCACAAGGACTGGTGGGACTTGGCCTGATCCAGGCTTAGAGTTTGTACGCAAATAAACCCTTTGTCGCATCAGAGCTCTAACGATGGGCCGCCGCAAGACCGTTCCGGTATGAAATGCGCGCGGCGAAGCAGCAGCGCTCAAGATGTCAGCGCAGGACATCGGCCCGACATGGGGAGACTGATCTGACGCCGCTTTGTGTCTCGATCCCAACACGAATACCTCGGTTATTTCGCGTACAGACTCTGACGGCGCAAACCACACCCGTCGAAACTGAAGGCCCATTCCTCGATCCTGGCATTCGCCTCGCGGGCTTCCTATGCCGCAGAACGTTTTGGATTCGATAAAAAATGCCGTATTCCGCATCGCGCCAGTGGGGCGGTTTCACGGCTGAGCAGTAGGCGTGATCGAGAATGTCGGCGCCTGGGACACAAGGCTCGATCCTCATCGTAGAAGATGAACTTCTCCAAGCATTGGCCATGGAGCAAGAGCTTCTGTCCGCCAGCGTCTCTGTCGTGATGGCGTTGAACGCGGATGAACTCCGCAGTGTTCGTGTCGATCATCTCTCCGCAGCCGTCGTCAACCTCCGCCTCTGGCCGGGCGTCAGGGGACAAGACATCATCCGCGAATTGCGGAGTTATGTTTCAGACCTGTCGATTGTTGTCGTCACTGGCTACCAACCAGAGTCCGAACAGGCTGATCTTCGTGGTCTGGGTGGGCCAACCGAGCGGCTGATCAAGCTACAGCACCTCGATTTCCTAGTTCCTATTGTCGAGAGACTGATCAGGGAGAGGGGAAGTAGCCACAGAAAGACATCCCGTCGCCGCCGAGGCGACTGAAGGGATGCCGGATGCCTCAGTATCCCGGCGCGTCGGGATCAATCAGACCGGTAGTTCCAGTCGTGCAGCAGCGGCCTGGAGCCGCGCTATATCGCCTTCGCGCCACTGCCGCCGATTGAGCAGGCCATGCGCCTCTGCCGCCGGCATCCCCAATGCCTCACCGATCCCGGCCACGGTGGTGATGCCGCGGGCATCGAGTTCCTGGCCGATCGCCATCCGCAGCCGGATCGCCACGATCCGATCCTCCCGCCGGATACGCTGCTCCGCGGCAGAGAGCTTCGGTTTGGCTGGCGGCCTGTCCTGCATCATCGATCACCTTCGGTGAGATGTCTGTGCCTCGCTAAAGGTCGCGGTCAGTGGCGCTGGCGACCAATCCCGCAGCACGGTGGGCATGATGGTCCAGGGCTGCACCACAAGCCCGTTCCGAGCATGGCAACAGTGATCGAGAACGTTGGTGTGGAACTGACGGAGACCATTCAGCCGAGCGCTGGGGAGTGGGGTCGCACGCCAGACCGTCAGCCGCACTGTGAACAGGTCATCAGACCACGCTTTTCCCGCGCCGGCTCAACGAGGTAGCCGCAGCGGATGCAGTTCGCGCCGCTGTCGTCATCAGCGAAGGGATCGGCGAACTGGCGCGCAGCCGTCTTGGGTGTACTCGCCTTCGAGACACGCGGCCTGCGAGGTTCGACGATCGCTGTCTCGACCGGCGGCTCGGCAGGCTTCGCCTCCGGCTGTACGGGTGGCTGCGATACCGGCTCCCACATCGGCATCACATGCACAGTCGGTTGCACGGGCTCGGGCGCAACGGGCTGAATGTTCTGCTGTGGCACGGGCAACGTCGATTTCGCACGAAACCCGTCGAGCCATGTCTCGGCGCTCACATGCCGGGGTGCCGGAGGTGGGTGATCTTCCGCTGGTCTCGGCATGCCCCGTCGGACGTGAACGACCTCAACTACTCTGCTTGTGCTGACCCCGGAACCACGTCTCCGAGAAGTGGTGACTATGAGGCGCTTCTCACCGGGCGAGGTTTGCGCGCCCTGCTTGTCTTGGCGGGGAAAGACGCGATCTGCTTCGAACATACGTTTCCATTCTTGTGGGTACCGGCTTTCTGGTACCCGCAGGCTGCAACATTAGGCGCTCAGGAGCATGATACCAAGGCTCTGTTACCAAAACTCACATAGCAGCGCCTTTGATTGGAGTTTGAACCGATTTAGGAGCGCGGTCAACTCGCAACAGTTCTGATCGATAGAGAGGAAGGTGGTTTCCCGTCTGGCTGGAGGCCGCGCCGGACCGCTCAGCCTGGGCGGATCGCGGTGTCGAGCAGGCCCGCGTCGCAGGTAGCACCATCATCTACACCATCTTGGCCATGGCCGTTCACCACCGGCCGGCGTCGCTGTGCCCGACTATGCCGGGCAGCCCGCCGCCGGACCGAACCGCTCGACTGGATACGGGTGAGCGCCGCCGCCCTGCTGACCAGGGCTTTCAATCGCCCATACCGCGGCAAAACTGGTGGCTTGCATGTTCCTTTGGGCCACAGCAGGCGCATTGCTAACGATGTGCCGCCCACTGCGGCGCCTCCGGATTTTGCAGCACCAACCCACAACTTGCTTATGGGAAACAACTATCTACTTAGGGGAAATGTAATCAGAATATACTAGGTACAGTTATGGAAAATCTACTTATAGTTAAGTAAAGCCGCTCACCGGCATGTCATTGCATTCCGAAATCGACACAGATTGACGACACCCGGATTTTCCAGAACTTTCGCTAAGTCGCAATAATATCAGTGTGGCCATGAAGCGATGGGCCACCCTGTTGCGGCTGAGGGAGATCGACATTGGCTCACAGCTACACCCCGAAGTTCAGCACCATCTGGGTCCGCACGCCCGACGGAACGGGCAACAACCTGTCCAATCCCGACTGGGGCTCTGCCTTCTCCAACAACCAGCGCATTACCAAGAACAGCTACGCCGACGGTAAAGGCGTCATGGCGCCGACCGACAATCTGCCGACGCCGCGCGCGGTGACCGATGCCGTCATGGCACAGCCGAAGGACGCCAACGGCAAGGACCTCAGCATCCCCGATCCCGGCGGTGCTAACGAATTCTTCCAGTTCTTCGGCCAGTTCCTGGCCCATGACATCAATCAGACGGTGGGCGGTAATCCCGCTACCCCAGGCGAGACCGTCCCTCTCCAGGGTGGCATTTTCGGGACACTCACCCGCAATGCTTTCGAGTTGGACGCCAAGGGGGTCCGCCAGCACCTCAATCAGGAGACAAGCTTCCTCGATCTCTCCACCGTCTATGGGCGCACCCAGGCGACGATCGACCTGCTGCGCGCCGACGTGATTGACCAGCATGGCAATCGGACGCAGTCGGCAAAGCTGCTGGTGGGCGCCGAGGGTTTGCCGCCGACCGTCGCCGAGGTGGCGGCCAATGCCGGCATCACGGTCGCCGCGGCGGCCGGCATCATCGGCATCCCCTCCTTCGGTGCGCCGATTGACAACCTTTATGCCGTGGGTGACGAGCGCGCCAACCAGACGCCCGCCCTGCTGGCGCCGCACATGGTCTTTCTCAAGAACCACAACTGGCATGTGGACCAACTCGCCGCCAAAAACCCTGGCTGGAGCCAGGACCAACTGTTCAACGCCGCCCGCGCGCTGAACGAGGCCGAGTGGCAAACGGTGGTCTACAACGAGTACCTGACCCGACTGGTCGGGAAGGACGCAATTGACGACTACAAGGGCTACAAGGCCAAGGTCGACCCGTCGATTATCAATGAGTTCGCCTCGGTGGCCTTCCGCCTCGGCCATGACCAGTCGAGCAACCAGTTGGAGACGCGGGACGAGCGCGGTACGCTGAAGCAGGCATTCACCCTGGCCGAGGCATTTACGCGCGGTGCGGAGGCCATCCGCACCAGTGCAAGTCTCGACGACTGGATTCGCGGCCTGGGGTCGCAGAGCACCCAGGTGATCGACGGCAAGGTGGTGGAGGGCAACCGCAACGCCCTGTTCAACATCCCTGGTCAGGTCATCGACCTGGTGGCGATCGACATCATGCGCGGCCGCGATCAGGGCACCGGTAACTACAACGACCTGCGCGAGGGCCTGGGCTTCAAGGCGTACAAGAGCTTTGATGCCTTCGGCAAAGACAATGGCCTCGACGCGAAGACCCTCGCCGCTCTCAAGCAGGTCTACAGCAATGACATCGACCGGTTGGATTCCCTAGTCGGCGGGCTGCTGGAGAAGAACGCCAAGGGCTCGATGCTGGGCGAGACCTTCACCAAGATCACGGTCATGCAGTTCGAGGTGCTGCGCGACGGCGACCGGTACTTCCACCTGAATCAACTGAGGGGCGAGAAGGCGCTCCTGAAGCAGATCGAAGCCACCTCGCTGGCCGACATCCTCGAACGCACCACCGGCGTCGAGCATGTCTACCACGATGCCTTTGCCGCGCATCAGCGCATCGGCGGCACCGCGGCGAGCGAGACGCTGACGGGCACCAAGGGTCATGACCTGCTCATCGGCTTTGACGGTCACGACAAGCTGAATGCCGGCGATGGTGATGACGACCTCTACGGCGATAAGGACAATGACATGCTGTACGGCGATCGCGGCAAGGACTTGCTCAATGGCGGAGCGGGGAATGACCTGCTCTGGGGCGGTTCACACGCCGATGTCTTCGTTTTCGGGCGCGGATCGGGCTATGACAAAATTATGGACTTCAATCGCAAGGAAGACCTGATCGACCTGTCCGATTTCGGCCTCTCCTCCTGGAAGGAGTTGAAGATCAAGCAGCACGGCGAGACCACCATCATCGACTTCGGCTACGGCGACGTGCTGGAGGTGATCGGCGTGAAACCCAGCAAGCTGGATGCGGACAACTTCTCCCTGATCTGATCACAGGGCAGAGCCTGACCGCAACGAGGGCGCGTCCCGTCGCGAAGCCGCCGGTGACGATACAGAGGTTGTAGCCCTCTGCTGCCAGCACCGCCCCACCTGCGTGGCGGTGCTGGTCTGCGCCGGACAGCCAGCCGCCTCCTCTGACACACGCAATCGGCAACTTTCGGGTAGGTCTGCCCCCCGGATGGTGGCCGCCGTCTCCCCCACGCCATGCGCCTTGGAGGTCATGGGCACTCACGGCGATCGGCGGCTTTGCCGTGACTATCGATGTTCCGTCACCGGTCTCTACCACAAGTTCCTCGTCCAGAGAGGCGTCAGCTTTGGCGACAAGGTCACCGGCCGGCACGCGCGTTGAGACCCGTGGCGAGCAGTGTCCGGCAGCGCTGCGTAGTCGGGACGTGAGTATCACTATCCCTCCGGCTCCGACCGGGCGCAGCCGTCGCTGCCCCAGCGGCATGCGTGCGCCACATGGCAAGTCGCCGCCAGCGTGATGCGCGCTCGCCACGCGATGAAGGCTTATTTAGCAGGTTTCGCGCTGCGAAACTAAATATAGGATGAGCAAACATCCTCACTCAAATCTCTCCGCTGCGATCCGCATCATCGCCAACCAGCGTGGCTTCCGGGTTGGTTTTCCAAC
>JAESGY010000603.1_pt1 | contig 11356 bp, 10 predicted proteins | sample 9269841 | NCBI WGS metagenome assembly JAESGY01 (sample SAMN17022865, study PRJNA683097) | algae metagenome | isolation source: Spirirestis rafaelensis WJT71-NPBG6 and co-occurring heterotrophs from... | place: USA: Pinto Wells, Joshua Tree National Park, Colorado Desert, CA | collected 2006-08-15 | reverse complement strand
AAATTGCCTGTGGAGACGGTCTGACGGGGACTGACAGCAGTCTAGTTAAGAGTCAAAGAAGCAGGAAGAAAGGTGGAGAGGTAGGCTGAAGCCTACCTCGTAACATCTTTTAAGAATCCCCTCTGCTAAAGCAGAGGGGAGTACGTCAACCTTAATGGTGTTTGTTCCTAATAGACAATCTTCGATCTCTGAGCTTGGAGCGACATCAGCCAAATGGTTTACTTAGTGTTGTTTGAGCTTATATCTAACGGTAGGCACTTCACGTACATAAGTTAAATCAATCCAATGCGGTCAAAAGGCCAAAATCGAAAAGTTGCTCGACCAATGATATTTTTTCTCGGTAAAAACCCCCAATAACGAGAATCATTGCTATCGTTCCGGTTGTCTCCCATGACAAAAAATTCATCTTTGGGGACTGTGACTGGTGGGAACGGCTGATTTGGTGGTTCAGCGATGTAGTCTTCTTGTAGGGGTTGACCGTTGAGGTAAACTTTACCTTTAAATACGCTGATTACTTCCCCAGGTTCACCAATGACGCGTTTGATGAAAGCTTGGTCTTTGGCATATCCGCGATGTTGCAGTTCTAATGGTGGCTGAAATACGATGATATCCCCAGTTTTTGGCGGATGGAATTTATAAGAGATTTTTTCCACGACCAAGCGATCGCCTGTAAATAAAGTTGGCAACATCGAATCAGAGGGAATGTAGCGCGGTTCGGCAACAAAAGTCCGAATTAACAGAGCAAGACATAAGGCGATCGCTACTAACGTGAAATTTTCCTGCCAAATACGCCATACTTTCGACTTCGATGCAGGAGTCTGTTTTGCGTCACTTTCGTGAGGAGTCATAGAAATTTTCAGCTATAGATGAAACAAGTTATAACAATACTTGATTATTCTGACGCTAAATATATGGTTTTGAGCAATTGTAGTTTATCGCACAACTTCTTACCGAGTGGTTTTTGGTAATTCTAATTCAGGAATATTATTAATGACCAGAGTACATTGCCCTTGATCAACACGATAAATCGCCAGCATATTTTCTAAATCGTCATAAAACCGCACCTCGATTCCAGCAGCGTGGGAAATCCACTGAGCATTATCAAAATATTGTTCTATTGAGAAGTCCTGTGCTGGATAGGTGCGACACCAAGCTTGCCATCCAGTTATGTTCCAGCTATAGCCTTCAGTCCTGAGCAAGTCTTTGATTGTGTAAGTGCCATTTCTACCTTGTCCAGCCTGATTACCCACTTTAACAATAATGCGCTGTATTGTTCCAACAAAAGGCGGGTAATCTAACCAATCCAGTAAGGTAATTTTTTTCCTGCTCTTTAATTCTTCAAGGAAAGGTGACAAGTTGTTTGTCTCGGTGAGAATGAACAAACGCTCTACTGCACGAGTTAATGCAACGTAAAAAAGACGGCGTTCCTCATCAACTACACGCTCAATGCTATCGCCAAAAACACGGCTGAACATCAAATCGGGGTGTATTAATGGGTAACAACGAGGAACAGCATCAAGTATTATAACTACATCTTCCTGAAGACCTTTATACTTGTGAGCGGTTGATATAGTTACAGCCTTTCTTGATTCTTCAGGAAGGTAGGAGCGCACCAAGTTTAGAAAAATATCCAGTGGGCTATCTTTCGATTTATGTTTACCATAATTCACATACCAAGGCAAACTATTCTTGCGGCTGAGTAAAACCACATTTTTTCCATCTTTGATAGTTTTGGCTACTAGGCGCAATATGGCAGGTGTTATGTTGTCTCCTTGATGCTCCTCTTGCTCCTTTGGAGTTGGATAAAATTGTCCGAGGTCAGCAATTTCAACCGTTCCAAATATGGTTTTATCAGCGCGAGCAGGAGTACCTAATCCTTGCATCAATTTATTACCAATATCGACAATTGAAGTAGCTGAACGGTAATTAGTGGCTATATGGAGTTTTTGCGAAGGCTGGAAAAACTGCGCGAAATTCTCGTAAAAGCGAAGGTCAGAACCAGCAAAGCCATTAATTGCTTGCCAGTCATCACCAACACAGAAAAATTGTGCTTGAGGATTTTGTTCTCTAATTGCTTCTATTAAATGATGAAATAGTTCTGAAAAGTCTTGATATTCATCAATGAGTACGTATCGAAGACACTTTAAATCGCCAGTGCCAGATTTGCGACGAAATACGGTTTTTCCTGATGCGACAGTTGTCGCAGCTTTTTGCATTAGTCCATCAAAATCTTCCTCGCCAGTTGCCTGAAGACGTTGCAGATAGGACTGATAAAACTTTTGTGCAAGCTCCAAAAAACGCTGCTCGACATCACTAGTACAGGCTGGCGTAAATAAACCAACCATTCTCAATCGCTAAAAAGCTTACTCCATATTACTTTTGACTTTTGACTTTTGACTTTTGACTTCCGCGAAGCGGTACTAGCACACTTATGAATATCAACGAGAGAGGCTAATTTTTCGCAAGTGAGGGAAAGTTTGCGACAACGCTGGATAAATCCTTCTACTACTTTGGTAAAGCGGTCTATAGCTCTAAGTTTAATTTTCTTCCAAATCTCGTCTTCACTTAAGCGATCGCACTTAATACCATAACTTTCAAGACACCGCTTCAGTAAAGCACAAAAATCTTCTACTCCCTCAAATCTGAGAGTTGTGGGGGATAACTCCACAAAATGCCAGTTAGGATAATTTCGCCAATATTCTCGCTTGGCATCTGACATAATATCGTAATCTGGATCGCCTTCAAGTCCGAAATATTCAATAACTATCCCCTGATTTTCTCCAGTAACAATCGTAAAGTCAGGGCGATAATTAATACCATTCCACCAGAAGTTACGCTCATATTTGTATTGAATATTGTGTTCCAATAAAAAATTGGCAATTACTTTCTCACCAAAAGACTTGTAATAGTTTCCGTCAAGCCCTTCTCTTTGCAATGAGCGACGGTAATCCAGCATTTCTTCAGGACTTTTATCATAACCACTCCAAGCGATTCGCTCCCAGTCTTCACGAAAGTGCGCCATCATCAAAACGCGAATTTTTTCATAAACATCTGGGTTGTCGTGATACTTATAAATTACAGTTTGTAAAGCTTGGGCTTTGTTCTGTTGTCCATCTGGTTCATTGAAAAGAATGCTTTCTTCAGGATGAACTAAAGCATAGGCTAATGCGTGGAAAGTCATTACATGAGTAATAGAGTCTTGTAGTTGTAGCGTGAGCCGTTCTCTTATCTCCTCCGCAGCTTTGCGATTAAAGGCTAAAATCAACATTTCATTGGGTGCAACACTGCAATGTTTCTGTAAAAATAAAGCTCGGTTGACCAAAGTGGAAGTTTTGCCACTTCCAGCCCGTGCTACTACTTGTATATGACCTTCAACAGCACCAATTGCTGCCGCTTGCTCAAGGTCAGGTGAAGAGTTCAAGTTGCTTTTTACCCAAGATTGCACATAATTCGACTTTTCAGCTTGGTACTCTTTAAATGTTATGTGTTCAGTACACTTGGCTTGATAAAAGTTTTCGGCATTTAGAAAATCTTGCTCAAAATCTTCTTTCAAGGTTTGAAGTAAAGTTTGCTTTTCTGCTTCGCGACGAGCAAGTTCCTGACGTTCTTCTTCGATTTTTACGAGCCGGAGCCTCTCTTGTTCTTTGCGCTGCTGTTCCAGACGGGCGCGTTTCTGAAGTTCTTTCTCTAGTCTCTCCTTGCGTTCTGCTTCCAATCGAAGTTTTTCTTCCCGCTTGCAGTCTTGTAGTTTCTTGACTTTAGGTTCTAAGAGAAGACGAAATTCGGGATTCTCTACAGACGACTCTAAAACTGTAGGAAGCTCCATATCCTGAAAGCGTTCTGCAAAGTCTTTTATTTCAAATTTTACACTTTGAATTACAGGCTGGTTTCCAATAATACTCACAAATCGGATATGAAGAAACTCGTTGTCTACGTCCCAAATTTCTCCCCAAGTATCATTCGTGAACTGCACCGCCAGACCAATAGCTTCTTGCCATCGATCTAACCTATTGTCAGCATACGCATAAAATAGTAGGACGTTGCTTATCATAGCAAAAATTCCTTGCAGGGCTTAAACACCTATTTCCAGTTTTCCCGCAGACAGAGCATGATCTAACACTGAAGCAGAAATTGTAGAAGGATAAGGTTAGATTGATGTGCTGTTTGTCTTCTTGTCGTATCGGTAAACAACGAAAAACGGTAAAGGCTTCAATACCTTCACCGTTTTTAAATCTTGAATTGAAAATCTGAGATTTAATCTCGAACCCCAAATCTAAAATTTTCAATTTTGTTCAAACTTTGATGTCGCAATTCTCATTGCTGTTGATAGCAAGTCCATATATCCAGCAAGCAACTACAACTCCGTAATTGTTACTAAACCTGCCTCGGTAAACTGTATAACAAGTTCATGCTCATCAAGTAAAGCAGTTCCTAATAGAGGTAGCCGTCCTGTAGCAAGTACATTAACTTCCCGTTCTTCTCCATTCCAAATAATGGTAGCTTCATGTACTGGCAAGATTACACTACTATTGTCAGCTAAATTTGCATATATATCATACACAAAAGGAAAACCCAACAGAGTAACTGCTTCTGGTGGTAGGGAAAGAAACTCTGTAAAACCTGTATCGATAACAAACTCAATAGTAAAATCTGGTTGATTTGGCAGTCGAAATATCACATTAACGGTTGCACGTCCGTTCTTAACAATACCAGAAATCACCGATAATCACGCTCCATTTCACCACTGAAGGAAACAGCAACCTTGTAACCGATGCGAATACCAAAAAGTCTGGCGTATGGGTTCTTTTGGCGTAATAGATGTGCTGATTGTATACCTGTTTTGTCAACCGCGTATTCACCTGTTTCTATGTCAATAATCACCATCTTACCGATGTTTTCTTCTGTTTCCACTTGTTGACGAATGCTATTTTCGTATAGTTCTTTCGCACGTCGTGCAACTTCTTCGCGGCTTAAAAGTATGCTTTGCACGCCTTTGCCCCTTTGTTTTTAGTGTGTACTAATTCTACTTGATTATCTGTTGTGCCTTAAAACTGAATTTTCTACGTCTGTCATCTTTGGGTTAAGCAAGAAGACAAATAGCGCGAGCCTGATTTTCTCTCTCTGACATCTGTGCCATTGCAGAAGTGACAATAAATCTTTGGATATTCTGGTAAAGCGATCGCCCCCAGACAACTGCATTCACAATACTACTGAAAGAATCGTCAAGGAGAATGATGTCGCTCAAGCGATCGCCTATATATAAAGTCGCCAACATCGAATCAGAGGGAATGTAGCGCGGTTCGGCAACAAAAGTCCGAATTAACAGAGCAAGACATAAGGCGATCGCTTTTATAATTGTATGGCTTGCCTGTCTTTAGGCTGACTGTGGGTGTATTTGACAAAGCAAATCCTGAGCATATTGGAATTGTTAGGGTGAGTGTCTCCAGCAGGCTAGGCGATCGCATAAGTTAAATCAACGTATTTGAGATATTTGAGTGATTGTTGATAAACTTGCCATAGAAACTTTGTACGGGGCTGTGCGGCGTTTATAGACAGTTAAATAACTCAGACGAATGCTGAATGTAACACGTTCTCAATTAGTGCGCTATGGCATTGCTGGACTCAGCATTGTCCTCGCCACAGTGCTGATGCTACTGTTGGACCCTCTACTCGCCATGACGCAGAGTCCTTTTCTGCTGTTCTTTGGTGGTGTCATGGTCAGTGCCTGGTATGGGGGTTTAGGACCTGGGCTACTCGCAACTGCTTTGTCGGGTCTTATTAGCACTTATTTCTTTCTTCCTCCCATTCATTCACTCTCTCTAGACTTAGTCAGCGGCTCTCGGTTGAGTTTATTTTTGCTCGAGGGAGTGCTGATCAGTGTTTTATCGGGAGCACTTCGCGTCGCAAAGCAGCGAGTCGAGCGAGCATTGTCTAAGCTGCAAAGCAGTGAAGAACGGTATCGTCGCCTGGTTGATACCGCCAACGAGGGCATCTGGGTCGTTAATGCTGAAGGACGAACAGATTATGTCAACCAACAGATGGTTAAGATGCTCGGTTACAGCTATGAAGAAGTACAGGATCGCTCTATCTTCAACTTTATTGATGAGACAGCCCGTTTAGAAGCACAACACATTTTAGAGCAGGGAGCGCAGAGCATTCCAGCCCAATATGATTGGCGGTTCCGCCGAAAAGACGGGACACAGCTATGGGCGATCGTCTCAACAAGTCCTGTTTTCAATGAAGCTGGACAATTTCTCGCTGTCCTGGCGATGGTGATGGATATAACCCTTCGTAAGCAAGCAGAGGAGCGTAACCAGCAACTGATCGCTCAGGCGCAAGAACAAGCGAATACCTTGAATGCCATTATCTCAGCTTCCGTAGATGATATCTATGTCTTTGACAGAGAGGGGCGATATCGCTATGTCAGCGCCGGTGGTGCTCAGATTCTTGGATTTCAACCGAGTGAGGTGATTGGAAAAACGTGGCAAGACCTTGGTTTACCAGCCGCTTTAATGGAACAGGTCGATGCCCAACGAGAAACAGTAATATCAACTGAGCGATCGCTGAGAAGCGAGACTGATTTTGTGACAGACAGTGGTGTGCGGTCTTACGAATACATTATGACCCCACTGGCAGATTCAGACCAATCGGCTAAATCTGTTGTTGCTATCTCTCGCGATATTACCGAGCGCAAGCAAACAGAAGCCGAACGTAACCAGTTGTTAACTCGCGAGCAGGTTGCACGAGCAGAAGCGGAAGTACAACGAAATCGCCTTTATTCAATACTGCTACAAGCTCCAGCCTGCATTTGTATTAATCGCGGACCGGATCACGTCTTTGAGTTTGCCAATCCTCTGTATTGTCAGCTCGTTGGTAATCGCGAACTAATTGGACGCACTGCTCGACAAGCTTTTCCTGAACTGGAGGGACAAGGCTTTTATGAATTACTTGATCGCGTATTTATAACTGGGCAGCCGTTCATCGGTAACGAAGTATCAGCTCATTTTGATCGACACGGTAATGGAACAATTGAGGAAGGGTTTTTCAACTTCGTCTACCAACCCATGTACGACAGCAATGGATCTGTAGAAGGAGTCATCACCTTTTGTTTTGAAGTCACCGATCAGGTTATAGCACGACGGCAAGCAGAAGCTTTAGCAGAAGACTTGAGAGTCCAACAGATTGCATTGAAGAAAAGCGAAGCCCGGTTTAGCCGCTTGGTCGAATCCAACATTATTGGCGTGATCCTGGCTGGACCTAACGGCACTATCATGGAAGCTAATGATGCTTTTCTACAAATAGTAGGTTACAGCCGTGAGGACTTGCTCAATGGAGCCATGAACTGGACCCAGATGACTCCACCGGAATATTATCAGCAAGACGAGCAAGTCTTACAGGAACTCGCTATTTCTGGGAGTTGTGCTCCGTTTGAAAAGGAATACATCCGCAAAGATGGTAGCCGAGTCCCCATTTTGTTGGGAGCAGCAAAGCTCGAAAGCGATCAACTCGCTTGGGTCTGTTTTGTTCTAAATTTAACCGATAGCAAGAATGTTGAAGCATTACTGCGTCAACAAGCCGAGGAGTTATCTAGGGCAAATCGACTAAAAGATGAGTTTCTTGCTACTGTCTCTCATGAGTTGCGGACTCCTTTAAATGCCATGCTGGGATGGGCGACTATCCTGCGCTCTAAACAGCTCGATCAAGCCACTATGAATCGTGCTTTGGAGACAATCGAGCGCAACGCCAGGGCACAGAATCAACTGATTAACGATCTGTTGGATGTTTCTCGTATAATTACTGGTAAGCTACGGTTAAATGTTTCTCCCGTTGTCTTGGTCTCGATAATTGAGACAGCAATTGATTCGATTCGTCCAGCCGCAGAAGCCAAGAATATCCGTATTCAAAGTCTTTTAGACCCCGCAGCTGGACCAATTTCAGGCGACCCCGATCGCCTTCAACAGGTGTTTTGGAATTTGCTTTCCAATGCCGTTAAGTTTACGCCGAAAGGAGGTCGAGTTCAGATTCGACTAGAACGCATCAATTCTCACGTCGAGGTGACAGTGAGCGATACCGGACAAGGGATTAGTCCTGAGTTTTTACCTTATGTTTTCGAGCGCTTACAACAAGCCGATAGTACGACCACCAGAGTGCATGGTGGGTTAGGGCTTGGTTTGGCAATTGTCCGTCATTTGGTAGAGTTGCATGGAGGGAGCGTCCAGGCAGCTAGTGCGGGTGAAGGAAAGGGAGCAAGTTTTATGGTCAATCTGCCGATTACTATCTTTCGTCCAGAGTCTACAGATATTGAGCGCACGCATCCTACTGTCAGTGATGCAGCTCCTCTGATTGATACACCCAGATTGAACGGCTTGAAGGTTTTAATTGTGGATGATGAAGCAGATGCCAGAGAGATGTTAGCCACGCTGCTTAGGCAAAGTGGGGCAGAGGTCATGACGGCAGCATCCGCTAGAGAAGCTTTCAATATCATCACTCAAAGCACATCTGACCAAAGACCTGACGTTTTGGTGAGTGATATTGGAATGCCAAACGAAGATGGATACACGCTGATTCGCCAGATTCGAGCTTTAGACCCACAAGAAGGAGGTAGAATTCCAGCGATCGCTCTTACAGCATATGCCAGAACTGAAGACCGTATCCGAGCGTTATCTTCAGGGTTTCAGTCTCATGTTCCCAAGCCGGTTGAGCCAGCAGAGTTTGTTACGGTAGTGGCAAATCTAATTAATCGCTTCTAAAATCAGAGCAAACGCCATTTGTATATCAATAATCACCATCTTAGCTGTTAATAATTTGTTCCACCGCAACAGAAACATCTGGGAATGCAAGCGGTTGAATTCTTCCCCCAGTTAATGTCAGTTTTGTCGCGTACTCTCCATCTAAGATTTCTCGAAACACCACCAGGTGTAACTTTTTTAGATTGACAACCCAATATTCTAAAATACCTGCTTCTGCATAGATTTTGCTTTTTGTCTCTAAATCTTTTTCTAAACTAGAGTTAGCGTACTCAATCAACCAGAAAATATTTTCTGGATAGGGATGATGCTGTCGATACTCGCGTCCTAAAGGTTGGACAATGGCAATATCTGGTTCTGGTTCCGAGTCGTTGGGTAGGGTAATTGGTTTAGCATGACGAATTTTTGCGCGTTCACCCAATAACTTTGCTAGATAGTCACCAGCTTCACCACTACTATAAGCGTGAGGTTCCCCTTCTGGCGACATTTCGACAATTTCTCCTTTAAGTAGTTCAACTTTGCGATCGCTCAAAATGCCAGCCTCAATCATGCGGTGATATTCGTCAATCGTCCACTTAGCAACTATCACAGTCATGACGATTGATTCCTCCCAATGATTCTTTATATTCTCCCATTTTAAAAGCACTTCAGGTCTGATTCAGAAGAAGTCGATTGATTGAAGATACAGACATGCATGGGAGCATGTAATAAAACTTATACACAAGCTGAGGTAACAGCTTAGTAACTATAAAATAGTCGAGTATGCAATTATGTTAATAGCAATTTCTTTAGCGATCGCTTGTTCTACATACAGCTAAATGTTATTACTCTAGTTCTTTAAAGCTCAATCCAGCTATGCCGTGTCAGCACTTGTGACACTTGCGTAAATCACAAGACTTACGCAAGTGTTCTCAATCATATTCTCTAAAAATTCTCTAAGAACTTAGACTAATTCCGTAGCTAAAAGCCTACCTTCAATTGGTTCATACTCATCTTCTAGTAACCATAACTTGGCTGCATTATAGTCATTACTAGAAAATACAACTTTATAACCCTGCGCCGGATCATAAACTTGACAGTTATCTTCACTGTCGCAAAGCAATAAAAGAATATATGGAGGCGATAACATTGGATCTATCCATACTTCTGTAAATTCCCAGTTATTCTTCACTCGGTCTTGTGCGGGGGATGACGTGGTATTGGTCGTCTGCATTGATTTTTATCTCCCCATAGTAAAGTAGAATACGGCTACCATCTGGGCTGATTCTATAACCTATTGGTTCATTAAAAAACATTCCATAACGGTCATATCCTCGAATCATTCCGGTGAACTGCCCATTTTCTATTATGGCTTGAGTAACTTTATTCATTGTAGGTTCATCGTTAAATACATGAGCGGCAAGTCCTCGTTTGAGAAGTCTTTGACTTTGAGGTGTACCTGCTATATGCTTGGCAACTTGTCTAACGTCAAGGCTAATTTGACGATTAATTCCACTCATGATTAAAGGTTAAGTTTTTTGTATTTCCAGGATTTACGCCGAAAACAGCTAAATTCCACAACTACGATAAAAACAAAAATTTATATAAGTTGGTCTGAGGCACTAAACCCAACGATACCAATGGGATTTGTTAAGTTTCTTTATTACTCAGCCTAACCTACCACTACTTTAGTTATTTTCACGCAATACTTTGAGATCATTTGCCTGTAAGATAACCTAAAGGTAAGTGTGAATCATTTATAAGTAATGATTTTTTAGACAAACCACTTCAATCACTTGCGGGAATAGGTATTGATTTCCGTTGTTGATCCTGCGACGGTGTATTTCACGATCAGCTTTACGAGCTTTTTAGTCTTCTAAATTGCCTCTTGATCCTTATCCGAATAGGCGAGAATACACCCGCAAGTGATATTTTTTTATTTACAATCGTAGAAATTAGCATGATATCTGTGTCAAGGCTAAATCTAAATATGGCTGTTACATCGCTCAAAGGATAGCTGATTAAGGATAACTCAGGGGACAAAGTGAAAAAAAACTCTCAGTTGCTTCTCACAGATAGCCCCGAATCTTTACGAGAGAAATTTTACTCTCTCAAACAACCAATGGATATAGCTGACCTTTTAGAGGTTTCCTATCCTCGCCTTGTTTATCATATATATCTTGTTGAACCTGATAAACGTTATAAAACTTTTGAGATTCCTAAAAAGTCTGGTGGTATTCGTCAGATATCAACTCCGATAACTGCACTTAAAATTATTCAGAAAAAACTTAATCAAGTATTACAAACAGTGTATGAGATAAAACCATCAGTGCATGGTTTTGTGATGGGGAAAAATATTGTAACTAATGCTCAAGCTCATACTAAAAAACGCTATGTTCTAAATCTTGATTTAACTGATTTTTTTCCGTCGATTAATTTTGGTCGAGTCCGGGGTATGTTTATGGCTACACCCTATGGTTTACATCCAGATGTAGCAACTGTTTTAGAGGATGTTTGAAAAGTAGGGGGCTTCTGTAAGAAAGCTCACAAAGCTAATCGCTGAAATTGAAGACATCAGCACCTTGTGAGCAAATGACTAAAGCATATCCTAGCAATTTGACGTGGGAGCA
>JAESGY010000602.1_pt1 | contig 11359 bp, 12 predicted proteins | sample 9269841 | NCBI WGS metagenome assembly JAESGY01 (sample SAMN17022865, study PRJNA683097) | algae metagenome | isolation source: Spirirestis rafaelensis WJT71-NPBG6 and co-occurring heterotrophs from... | place: USA: Pinto Wells, Joshua Tree National Park, Colorado Desert, CA | collected 2006-08-15 | reverse complement strand
CGAAGCCGGTCTGCACCGTGCGGGTGATGGTCTCGCCGCGGGCTTTCGCCTCCACCACCCGGGCGTTGAAGCCGTCGATGTTGCGCACGCCGAGCTTGGACATCTTGCGGTAGCGGTCCTCCATCTCCCGCACGGCCCAGCGCAAGGCGATAATCGCCTTCTTCGGGTCGGTGACCACCGGCGTGAGCAGGTGCGGGATGCCGTCATAGACGCTCAATTCCAGCATCTTGGGGTCGACCATGATCAGCCGGCATTCTTCCGGCGTGAAGCGGTAGACGAGCGACAGGATCATGGTGTTGATCGCCACCGACTTGCCCGAGCCTGTGGTGCCGGCCACCAGCAGGTGCGGCATGCGGGCGAGATCCGCGATGACGGGTTCACCCCCGATGGTCTTGCCGAGGCACAGGGGAAGTTTTTGTTTTGAGATTTCAAAATCTTCTGAGGCAAGCAGTTCGCGCAGGTACACGGTCTCGCGGGTCTCGTTCGGCAACTCGATGCCGATGGCGTTGCGGCCTGGAATCACCGCCACGCGCGCGGAGACGGCACTCATCGAGCGCGCGATATCCTCCGAAAGTGCAATGACGCGAGATGACTTGATGCCGGGTGCAGGCTCGAATTCATAGAGCGTGACCACCGGGCCTGGATGGACATGGATGACTTCGCCCTTTACGCCGAAGTCGCGGATGACCTTCTCCAACCGCCCTGCCGTCTCCTCCAAGATATCCTCGGTCAGCTCCGGCCCTTCGCGCTCCGGCGGCTCGGCCAGAAATGTGATGTCCGGCTTCTGATATGACCAGTCCTCAAGCGTCAGTGGGCAGGAGATCGGATGTCCCCAAGTTGACGGAGCGATTTTGGGGAGATCCACGACCGGGCCAGCTTCCTGAAGCGGTTGGATCGGAGCGCCCTCTGCCTGACCCGACCCTGTTGCAGCATCAGGTACGGACACATCCTCAGAACGGTCCTGAACCAAGACGGCTGCCGGATCGGATGTCTGGGCAAGGAAAGAGTCGACCAACGTAAGCTCAGGCTGGAGGGCAATCTTCTCCGTCTGCGGCTTCTTGCTCACCGCCGGTAGAAGATCCTCGTAGAGAGCGAGGTATCCAAGATCGACCTCCTCAATCGGATTCGAAACACTGGCACTTGGAACCGCAGGAGCAGCTTCTCCTACCGCAACGGCGATCCGGGTCTCGACGGCCGTTTCCTGGGATTGCTCGGATGGCAGCGCCGCTGCGATAGCGGCGCCATACTCCATTTCGGGAGTTCCATCCAGATCCGCTTGGCTGTCGTTGGTGATCTCGACGGCCACGTCGGTGGTCTCCAGGATCTGCTCATCGGCAGGGGCCGCGGACAGGGCGTTCAGATCCCCCAATGAACCGACGCCAGCCATTCCATATGACAGTCCCTGCCATGAGAACGAGACGGCTCCTGACGTCAAGCTGAAGGGAGTGGCGGCCAGCTCCGGTTGGGTTCTCAGGCATTGTTTCGGGTGCGGGATCTCATTGGTAGCAGGAGTCTGTTGTGACGACGGAAGTCGTGTCGCCGTTTCGATCATCCAGCGCGCGGAACCGGCCACCTCTCCGCAACCAGAGCTAGACAGGGCAGCTTCCCTGTCAGCGAGTGATGCCAGTCGTTCAGAAACCAAGTCCTCGGAGGCCAACGCCGATTGCAATTGTGCGATCTGACTTCTGACAGCCGGCTCGGAGGCACCAACAGTCTCCTCGTCGATTACCGTGCAGATGTGCTCACCCGTCGAGTGGACTCCTGGCGCTGGGTGCCTCAGCTGCGTGGGCGGGAGTTCCCCATGACCGTTGCGGGCTCGAATGACCTTATCCGGGGTGCGCGTGGCCTTCACGCCCTCGGCCAGAACAAAGGCCTGCCTCCACGGTGGCTCGTCACCGTCTTGGGCCGGGACGCCTTCGTTATCCCTTTGATCCTGTCGCAGCCGGACAACGTTGGTGTTCTCACGGGCACCCTCCTCTCCAGGAAGAGGTGGCGGGGCGAAGGGTGGCTTACGGGTCGAACGCATGATCTCTTACGCAACTGTTAGGTGATTGGCCAAGCTGATTCCGGCACTGTCGTGACTCTGAGAGCAAACCGTAAACAGACGGTTAGGCTGGGACCTAGTCCACTTACGAGGCCCCGTGCCCGGCTTGCACAGTGACAACGAAAGCCGCGGAATCCATGCCGGACACGGTGATGCCATTTACGAGCTGATGCCTTGGTGCCGGAACCGATCGGTCCAACAACTATAGATGCAGCAGTTCTTTCGAGCGGCTACGGGATAATTGCACTGAACAAGGATTCTGGAACTTCAACCCTTGCACCAATCAGTAGGTTCTCACCTACCAACCGGCATCTGAGTTCGATCCGAGCGAGAAAAGCGTTCAGTATACGGCGTGCTTCTTACCACATACGATTGTAATCCGGCGCACCATCGCTCGACTACACTGGTCCATGTTCACCGAGAGCCCTCTTCGCGGAGTCGACCTGACCACGTACTCTGGCTCGGGCTCCAAAGTCGTTCTGAGCGCTACGGACTTTCAGGTCAGCATTCATCAGTTCTCGTACGAGATGCTCACGCTCTTGATGCTCAAGCAACTTCGGTAGTGTCCGGGTCGGCTCTGGCCTAGGCGGCAGCTTCCGCCTTCTGCTGCAGGCGCAGATCAGCGAGTTGCTTCCGCAGGTCCTGGAACAATGGGCGGAAAGCTGGGCCGTTTGTCTCCACGATGTCGGCGAGAATGTGCACTGTCTGGACGAGCTTTTCCTCGGTAATTGGGCCGTGTTCGCGCTGATTCCATTCGCTCATGTGCCGTCTCCTACGTGGAGCAGGCACAGTGCGCCAAGGATCTTGATAGCAGGTTAAGCTTGCTCGAGGCTTGCAAGAACGCCTGAACGCTGGCGTCCGAGCCGTCGCTGCCTTAGCATCTCCTGCAAATCACCCGTCGGGCGGATTACTCCAAGCCTGATCATCCAGAATGACCTAAGATATCGAACAATGAATCAATCTGACCGACACGTCGTCGTCGACGTCGAAACTGCTCAATCCTACGATCACATCATCGAAATTGCCGCTGTTGAAGTCGTCGGCGGGACAATCTCTCCTCGTTCCTTTGTCCGAAGGGTCAAACCACGGTCAACCATGAACCCGTTCTGCTATGCAGTGCATCGGATCTCCTTGGCGGACTTGGAACAAGAACCGTACTTCGAGCACGTTATCCACGATCTGATCGCCTTCGTTGGTGACGACAGGATTGTCGCTCACAACTATGCCTATGAGTACAACACTCTCAGACGGGAGTTCGAGCGTGCGGCACGGCCGACGTACTCACGGGAGCGCTTCCTGTGCACGCAGGCTCTGGCGAAGCGCGCGGGCCTGCCAGGAAAGCTCCGTCACGCCTGTGCGCAAGCAGGTATCAGCATTGATCATCTCCGGGAAGAGCACGACGCCTTGAATGATGCCTTGTTGGCAGCTCACCTGTTTCTGAAGCTCAGCCCGGCGGAGCGATCCTGACGGTTGCGGCAGCCACATGTTGCGGTCGTCGCAGCAGACGATGACATCCTCACGTAATCCAGCCCTGATAGTCCTCCAGCGGAATGAGGGGATGTCATGTGCAAGCCACAGATCGACAGGGGGACGACACCGCCGGCGCCATCCAATGACAATGAGCCAAAAATCGTCACTGGCCCAATGGGATCGAGGCCAGCTTTCCTCCGGTCTGGGATCCTGTCGGTCATTCTGGAGCGTACCGACCGCGTTGGGTTGAGCCGGTGGCAGATAGCATTCTAACAATCCAGGGACGAGGCGCAATCGGACAAGGGCCCGGACGCACGACGCTAAGCGTGCGTTCGTCAGCGGTTACTCGATATGGGTAGCTGTGGAACCTGTGAGCTTGGCTTCTTTTTTACTCACATTGGGCCTGGCCAGAGGCCAAAATGTTGAGTGAGGGTGCCGCATGCCGCTCTATCAAACCCCTGTCGTTGAATGGTCCACGGAGCTTGCTTCTCTGCTGAAAGAGGCGCAGATCGCCTCTGGCGGGGATGGCACACAGGTCTGTCGCATTGACGTCGATGTCGATGCAACAACCCTGCGGGCAATTCATGAGTTCGAGGCGCACCTGCGGCGGCGCCAAGTCCAACTCAGATTAGCCGGGAGCAACGAATGCATGAGGGGCGAGATGAACCCGTCCCTTGGTTTGGGCGCTCCGTCCGAGCGGATCGGCCATATCGCGAAAGTGCGCGTCAGCTTTCACGATCTTCAGGGCGGCGAGTGTGTGGACGTGGCGGACATCGACTGAGGCCGCACCAACCCGACAGCAGAAACTACGGCCATCCGTCACCTGCCTTATCAGGACGAGCTGCGGCCCGTGAGCGCCCCACCGTGTCACAGGTCGGTGTAGCCCTTTTGCAGCTGGGTCTCGGCCCAGCCCTCAAGCGCCCGAGCGGCTTCCACCTCGCTGGGGAATATATCACTTTTCTCCTGGCCTTTAGTACCTACCGAGCCCCAGTTGCGGACCAGCCGGATCGTCCCGAACAGGTCGCGTTCGATCATCAGGCTGAAGAAGCGTGCCCTGCCCTGCTCCGGATCGCGCTGGTAGAGCACCAGATGGTGCCGAATAGGCGAGCGAGCGTCAGGCATCCGGCCGACCGACCGACCCTACTCGGGGCCGCCCTTCTGCAGCGTACGCTCCATCTCAGCCATCATGGCCGCCTCGATGTCGTTAAGGTTGACCTGGACACCCCGGCGGTCCACATGAGACGGCCCAGCCGGAGCCTTGGTGACAGGCACTTGCTTAGCGGTGGGACGGCCGGTGGCTTTCCGCGACTGGACCGGGAAGTGGTTCTCCAGGGTGTCGAGTAGGCCGTTGAGCGCCTCATCGGACGGGGGAGCATCCTGGTATTGTTCGACGCCTCTCAGGGCAATGGTCTGATTGCTATAGCGGGCCTCCGCTGTAATCTCAGGACCAAACCATGGAAGCGGCTGGAACTCCCTGCTCTCGGCCTCGCCATCGAACTCCACTGTCACGAAGTGCAGGTCCCGCGGCCGGTTGAATTGGTCGACATGCGCGTCACGATCGCCGATCCGGAGGCTTGTGCGGGTGTAATCGATCTCACCGGCACAGACATCGAACAGTGCATGGGCGTGCCCCATCGGCACTTCGGTTTGTTCCTCTGACTCACCGTGCGGACCCGCCGTCCGGAGGATCAGCAGACCCCTGTTCTCCTCGAGCAGGACCCAGGAGCTGCGGTCCCGCTGTTCCGGGAAGAAGCCTTCGATCTGACGCAGGCCGCCCCTTTCTCGCTGGATGAGGCGGGCCAGGGACGAAGCGAGGAGAAATCGGCGGCGGACGGTCATGAAACCCTGAAAATGAAAGAAGTTGAAGAAGGCCTTCATTCGTATATGGCGGAGAAAGGATGAGGCAACCCTGAAAGGCGCAATATAGTTTCTGTTCAGCCACCGGCGCCGGACTTCTCCTCGCGGATCTTGCGCTGCGTCAGGTACTGGCGATTGTGGATAAACAGCGGGTCAGCGCCTTCGCCACGCGTACTAGACCAAGCGACGATACTCGCGAGAGGAATGACATGGTAATGCAAGGAGCCCTTGCTCCGAGGCTTGGAGAGAGCAATCTGGCTATCCGGGCTTTCCGCCAAGGCACCTGTGATCGGGAGCCCGAGTTCAGATCGACGGTCACGACACGATCAAACACCAATGACGGGAAGATCCCGGCAGCAGTCGGGGCGTAACCTGAGATGGAGTCACTCCCCCGCTGAATGGCAGGAGAGAAACGATCCAATGGCGGAAAGAGATGAACACTGCTCCCTTCGAAACCATTCCGGCCTAGCGGATAGCACGGTTGCGAACGGCTTTGCGCGATGCGGAGCTGCGTGGTGCAAATCCGGATGATGAGGGTCATGATCTCCACCACCGTGCCCTCCAGCGTCGCTTCGCGCTGGCACGAGGACGCGCGAAGAATGTGCCGAGCCCGGCTTCCAGACCAAAGACCACACGCAAAGGCCGCAGGTTTCCGCACCTGAAACAGGTCATCATCTGGCGCACTATCCTGAGCTGTCGCTCCTCGGCTTGGAAGCAGGGCGACAGGGCGCCGTTTGGCAGCATTCGCAGGGCGCATGATCAGGCTGTTGCGGCGTGCCAGGCCGCTGGCTTGGCGCCACCGCGCTATCGCACCGTCTATGCCCTGTGGCACCGCGGCGTACGATCGGCGGATGTCGTTGCGGCGCTGCGAGGTGAGGAGAAAAATCCGACAGGGTAATGAACTTACCAGGCAGCGGGATGAAGTCGCCCCTTCCAGCGTTCATGGCGCGGAAGTTGTGCCGCGGCGGCCAAACGCTTCGTTATCCTGCGCTGGGCGACCTTCGACTCCACTGATGGTGCGGGCATTTCTGCCTCTGTAATGGGCCCGGATACGATCTTCTGTTCAACAGTTCCAGCGGCCTTCTTCTGTGGCTTCCGAAACTTGGCCTTCATGCCGTTACCTTGTGCGGGCTGAACGTCATGGACAGGCAGCGCGTCTTCTGCATCAAGAGGCGCGTTGTCAGCCTGGGGCAAGTTATTGGCACTGGCTGGCGCTTCTGCGTGTGCGTCTTTCACGTCATTGGAGGCTGCGGCAGTCAGATCAAGCTCCATCTGCCCTCGGGTGGCTTCCCCTGAAGGACGCTTGCGAGGGACAGGCTCAACGGGCGCTGAACTGCTCCATAGAGGCTCGACGATGCTCGGCAGAATGCGTGGGGCGGCAGGTGGCTCAGGCACCGCTTGAGACTCTACCTTCTGGAAGACTTTTGGAGCCTCAGCTAGGGTTGTCACAAACAAATGTCTTGGCGGGAGGTGGCTACGCTGACCTTGAACGCGGGACTTCTTGATCTCAACAGAGAAAGGCTTCGAGTTGCGCTTCATCGTATATGCTAAATATGACTTTGAAAGATGATGACGTAAGAGCTTGCTTGTCCGGGGTCAAGATCAAGCCCAATAGTGTTTGCCCCAATCTATTCGCGTGTTTAATATATCTTCTTCATCGCTGCTTCTCACGGATAGCATCAGATCTCGCTCTTGTAAGGCGGCAGAGCAGGTCTAGGCAGCTCGTCGGGTGAACAGCCTTTGGAGCAGGCGAGGCTTACTGCTCTGCGTGACCACGGTACGTTCGCCGTTCAGTCTTCGGGCGGCTTCAAGGTAGGCCTGATCTGGTGCACTGGCGGGACTACCCAAGGTCACTGGCGCTCCGACGTTTGAACTGCGCAGCACCTCTCCGCTTTCTGGGATGATTGCAAGAAGCGGAATGGACAGGATCTCCAACACGTCCTCTACCTTCATGATCTCGCCGCGCCGGGCACGAACGGGATCGTAGCGGGTGAGAAGCAGATGTTTGTCGATGTGCTGCCCGCTCTCGGCTCGTACGGTCTTGGCATCGAGCATTCCGATAATGCGATCAGCATCCCGGATCGAGGAGACCTCCGGGTTGACGACCACGACCGCCACATCGGCATGCCGCATCGCGAGGGCTGCCCCTGTCTCAATTCCGGCCGGGCTGTCGCAGATGACCCAGTCGAACTGCGCTCGCAACTCTGCAACAACAGCCGCGACTCCCTCCTCGGTCAGGCTATCCTTATCGCGGCTCTGCGACGGCGGCAGGAGAGCAAGCGTGTCGAGGCGCTTGTCGCGGATGAGCGCTTGTGAGAGTTTGGCCTCGCCTTTGATGACTTTGATAAGGTCAAAGACCACGCGGCGCTCGGCACCCATGACTAGGTCCAAGTTGCGCAGGCCGATATCGAAGCCGACGACTACCACCTTCTGACGGAACCGCCATTTTAACGAGCTGAAGGCAAAGCGCCTCACTGGGACAGCACATCAGAAACCCACTGCAACGCCCGTCACCTCGGCCCAAGCCGTAAAAGCTCGGGCGCGGGACTCGCGATGATCAGCGGCGTTGGAAGTTGAGAGACGACGGAAGAGATGTCCCACCTGATCATGAACCGAGAGGAAGCGCTGCGCCTGCCCGGCGGACTTGAAGCGCTTCATGATGCGCTCACGTCGTCGGGTTGGTTGGTGGCTATTCTCTGCTCGATTGTTCAATCCTCGATGCTGCCGATGCTCTACATTGGGCATAACGGCTCTCTTGGCGGCGGCATAGCTGGCGAGTTTGTCCGTGATCATCACGCGCGGCGCCGTGCCCTGCTTCTTGAGAAGCTTGCGCAGTAAACGCTTGGCGGCTGTGGCATTGCGCCGGCTCTGAACCAGAATGTCGAGCACCACTCCATGTTGGTCGACCGCCCGCCAGAGCCAATGCTTCCGGCCGGCGATGCTGATCACAACCTCATCGAGATGCCACTTGTCTCCGGGTGGGGGAAGACGCCTGCGAATCTGGTTGGCGAATGTCTGGCCGAACTTCAGCGCCCATTGCCGCACCGTCTCATGGCTGACCAGGATGCCTTGTGCTGCGAGCATTTCCTCCACCATCCGCAGGCTGAGTGGGAACCGGAAGTACAGCCAAACCGCATGGCTGATCACTTCAGCCGGGAAGCGGTGACGGGCATAACGAGGATGACGGGCCGTTTCCATCCTTCACCTATGCCAGGGTCCGTCACCTTCTGGTTAAGCTGACGGTGCCGTCCAACGAACGTCGGCTCTCAGGTGCTGAAGCGGACCAAGCCTCCACGTCTCAGGAGTGCCATGAACAGAACTTTCTGGCATGGCGCGTTCGGATGAAGTCGGCAGCCGGAATGCGAGCCATGAGGTGATCCGCGCCCTCAGCGTTCTCCTTGAAGACCGATCGTGGTGCGGTTCCGTCCCTCGTCCTTGGCGGCGTACAGGGCCCGGTCCGCCCGGCGCAGGATGGAGCTGCGATCGTCGTCCGGCAGAGCCTCGGTCACGCCCGCGCTGAAGGTGCAAGGCAGCTCGAGCCTACTGTGCTCCAGCACCGCCGGCGGGAAGCCGTCCCGGACGCGGTCAATGATGCGCACAGCGTCATTGAGCCGAACCTCGGGCAGCAGCAGCAGGAACTCTTCTCCGCCAGTCCGGCCCACGCGGTCCTGTACGCGCACCCTCTCCCGGCAGGAGCGTGCGAAATGCTCAAGCACCGCGTCGCCCGCCTCGTGTCCGTGTGCATCGTTGATCGCCTTGAAATGGTCGATGTCGATCACGGCCACGCACAAGCCTGATCCTGTGCCCGCGTTGGCGGCAAGCGCCTCATCGAGCAGTCCCAGGATGTAGCGGCGGTTGGGCAGCCCGGTGAGCTGATCGGTCTGCGACGCCTTCAGCGCCGCCTCATGGGCCTGGCGCAGGGACTTCTCATTGTTCTTCAACGTTGTGATGTCAGCGCCAACAGACAGCACCCAGCCGTTCGGGAGCACCGTTTGGTCGATCCAGAACCAGCGGCCATCCACAAGGTCGGTTTCGAACGACTTGCGGGGCATGCTCCGTCGCCTAGCCAGGGTCCGGGCGATGAAGGCTTCGACGTCATTGTCATCGATCCGCACTCCTAGCCCGTTCCGGTGAGCGTGGCGGAGGATGCCAGTGAAGGTGAGCGGACCGTCGTAGTGCCCCAGGAACATCCCCTGGTAGGTCTTGTTGGCGTATCGGAGATTATCCTCGGCATCGAAGATGGAGACTGCCTGCCCGCTTTCGGTGAGTGCCTCCACCAGGCAACGGAGGGCTTCGTCATCGGGATCGAAAGGGAGGGAGGTCATGGAAGCTCGAGGCAAGGACGTCAGGCAGGATATCTCGCCATTGCCAACCTGAAAACTGGCCGTCCACTGAGGGATTCCCATTATGGCCACCTTCCAGAAGCGATCTCATGGGCAGCGCCCCTAGGACCGCTCGGGGTCAGAGTTTCACGTTCCGGAAGTCTAATGAATGTCGGCTCAGGAGTGTCAAAGCGAACCAAGCACCAAAGTGTCGAAGAGACAACTGGCTTCCCCTGCATTGCTGCACACTCTCGTTACTATTAACCCATTCCTTCAAGGTCATGCGAGACTTGAAGGAATGGTTTTGCTCTCATCGTTACTCATTCAGCAAGAATTTCCCTACGAAGGGATGAAAATAAGATTTCAGTTCTACTTGCTAACGAGCTGCCGGACGACCTCTAATGCATGTCTTCACTGTTTGACGATAGCAAGAGGACACGCACGATGATAGCAACAACCTCCCGCCGTGAGTTGCTCACAGTAGCCGCAGGTCTCGCCGCAACGACCGCGGTCGGCTCCCAGGTTTCCGCCCAGGAAAGCCAAAAGGCGTTTGCACCCGCGCCGGTCCCGGAACTCGCGCCGCAGTGGAAGAAGCTCAATCTCGCCGAGATCCTGAAACGTCCGGCTGCATTCGCCTCGATCAGTCAGAACAATTCTCTCTATCGCCCCTGGGGCGCCCAGGCAGCAGAGCGGCAGTGGGAACGAGGCACGCTTGAGGCAACGATAAAGGTCGCGGAGGCCGCCCGAAGCGCTGCCAACTTCAAGTCGTTTAGTTGGATCGGATACTCTGTCTTCCGCGAGTCCTATCCGCAATCGATCTTCGACAAGGTACAATACGAGACTTGGGTCGAGGGATTGAATTTCGATGAGGCGAAGAAGAAGGCCGACAACGAGCTTGTCGACGAGTTGAAGGCGCTGGTCCGGCCGGGTGACCTCGAGTTCAATGAACTCGCCCTTCAAACCGCGTTTGTCGGAACCCAGCTTCCGCTCGAACTATCGCGTAAGAAAATTGAAGTAATCATTCTGACAGGCATCCATCTGGATTGGTGCATCGAGGGCAATGCCAGGGCGGCGCGAGACAATGGATATCTCCCGATTGTCATCGGCGATGCGACCGCAACCCAAAAGCCAGAACAGCAGGCAGCCGCTTACGAGCGGATCAACAACTTCTTCGCGCCCGTGATCTCGTCAGACCACTTCGTTAGGCTCTTGTCCCAGCCGGTCTGATCTCCATCGGATAGGCAAGTGAAGTCGCACGCCCATGCGACTTCACGAGCTATATAGCTTTAGGTCTAAGGGCTGTTTCGGGTCAAACTTTCACGTTCCGACGTGGCAATGAACGTCAGCTTGTACGCGCTAAAGCGGACCAAGTTCTTACGTCCGTGGAGTGCCAGTAGCTGCCATTTCGTTAGACAGCGCTGTCCTCGCGAGATCATCCTGAGGCGAAAGAGGCACGCGGCCGCGTATCTGAAACCTTCGCAGGCTGTAGACCACGACCGTCCTGCTGTGACGCTCGCCACAGGGTGATCGAGGTCACTGGCGGGATAGGTCCCAGTGCGTGGTGTAGCTCGACGGAAGCGCAGCGGTCGGCCCGCGCGCCCTCAGTAGCGCCGTAGCGGGCCGGGCGCTGGGCGGGTGGTCATCGGCGATTTCCGGTTAGGGTTGG
>JAESGY010000601.1_pt1 | contig 11416 bp, 9 predicted proteins | sample 9269841 | NCBI WGS metagenome assembly JAESGY01 (sample SAMN17022865, study PRJNA683097) | algae metagenome | isolation source: Spirirestis rafaelensis WJT71-NPBG6 and co-occurring heterotrophs from... | place: USA: Pinto Wells, Joshua Tree National Park, Colorado Desert, CA | collected 2006-08-15 | reverse complement strand
TGAGCTGAGGGGTGTCCCCTCGGTGCTCAAAGAACCGACCGACGCAGTCTCAACCACTTCACCGTCACCCGCGAACCCACAGGCCTTGCCGCAGCGCCCTCCCGCGAAGCGGGTTCGTGCATGGGCGGACAACGGACATTGGACAGGATGGCTGACAAGGGGCTCGGCAAGTCGCTGGCTACGGACGGCCGGCTCCAAGCGTCGGACAGCCAGGACGGCCTGCGAGGATACTGCAAGAGCCACGCGAGCGAGAGGGATCTACCAATGATCGAGAGCATCAGTGCGATCACGCTGGCCACCCACGACATGCCGCGGGCCGTCCGCTTCTACTGCGCGCTGGGATTCGACGTCGTGTACGGCGGCAAAGCATCCCCCTTCACCAGCCTCCGAGGCGGAAGCGGCTATCTCAATCTCGTCACCCAGCCTGCACAGCGGCGTTGGTGCTGGTGGGGACGCGTGATCTTCCACGTCGCTGATGTCGACGCGCTCTACGAGTGTGCGCTCGCGGCGGGTTGCCATCCAACCACCGCACCCCGTGATGCTGAATGGGGAGAGCGCTTCTTCCACTTGACCGACCCGGATGGTCACGAACTCAGCTTTGCGCGGCCCTTGCAGCTCCCGACGCGAACTCGCGCCACATGACATTCTTCTGGACCGTGGCGGGCACTCCGCTCGCACCCGCCCGAGCCTCTGCGCACGCGGGATTTCGTCCGCGGCCACACCGCTGAGGTGCCACGATTATCCGCGGCTATTTCGACACAGTTATCGCGGCTCGGGGCGGAAAGCGGTTATTGAGGCGCAGCCTTACCAAGCCCTCGCGCGTGCGACGCGCGATGTGCAGGCCGATAATGTGCGCGGGACGGGCGGCAGCATGGGCCGGCTTGGGCGGTGGACCGACTGCCCGATCGTAACCGGTCCGCGCGCATGGGAGGGACCGGTACCGGCCCCTCCCCTGCTGTCAGGCCGCTACTGCACGCAGCTTTCGCGCTGCGGAAACGAGGTTCTGCATGGCCGGCTTCACCTCCGCCCAGCTGCGGGTCTTGCAGCCGCAATCGGGGTTGAGCCAGAGCCGGCGGCGCGGGACGCGCTTCGCGGCGCGAGCGAGCAGCCGGGCCATCTCGTCCATGTCGGGCACGCGTGGGGAGTGGATGTCCCACACGCCCGGCCCGATCTCGTTCGGATAGTCGAATGCCGCAAACGCCTCGAGCAGTTCCATGTCACTGCGCGCCGTTTCAATCGAGATCACGTCAGCGTCCATTGCCGCGATGCTCTCGATGATATCATTGAACTCCGAATAGCACATGTGGGTGTGGATCTGCGTCTCGTCGTGCACGGCACTCGCCGTGAGACGAAAGCAGGCGACCGCCCAGCGCAGGTAGCCGGCGCGGTCGGCGGCACGCAGCGGCAGGCCCTCGCGGAAGGCGGGCTCGTCGATCTGGATGATCGGGATCCCCGCCGCCTCCAGGTCCGCCACCTCGTCACGGATGGCGAGCGCGATCTGCCGGCAGACCGTCTCGCGCGGGATGTCGGTGCGCACGAAGGACCATTGCAGCATGGTCACCGGCCCGGTCAGCATGCCCTTCATCGGCTTGTCCGTGAGCGACTGCGCATAAGCCGACCAGCGTACCGTCATCGGTGCCGGGCGCGAGACGTCGGCCCAGATGATCGGCGGCGCCACGCACCGGCTGCCGTAGCTCTGCACCCAGCCATGTTTCGTGAAGGCGTAGCCGGCGAGCTGCTCGGCAAAATACTTCACCATGTCGTTGCGTTCGAACTCGCCATGGACGGGCACATCCACGCCAATCTCCGCCTGCCAGCGCACCGCCTCGGCGGTTAGGCGCTCGATCTCGGCGTCGTAGCCGGCTTGGTCGATCTCGCCGCGGGCGAGCATGGCGCGCAGCGCGCGCACCTCGGCGGTCTGCGGCCAAGAGCCGATCGAGGTGACGGGCAACTCCGGCAGGCGAAGCCGCGCCGCCTGCGCCGCCGCGCGCGTGGGATAGGGGCTGGCGCGTTGCTCCATTTCCGGCGTCACTGCGGCGAGGCGCGTGGCCACCGCCGAATCGTGCAGCCGGGCATCGGCCCGAGCCTCGGCCACGGCACGGTCGCTCTCCGCCAGTGCCGCGGCCGCTGCCGCCTCGCCCTCGTCTATCGCGCGGGCAAGCATCGCGACCTCCTTCAGCTTTTCGTTCGCAAAAGCGAGGCGTCGCTTCAGCGCAGGGTCGAGCGCCGTTTCCATTGCCAGGCTGTGCGGCACATGCAGCAGCGAGCAGGAGGGAGCGACCATCAGCCTCTTGCCGAAACCTGCCGCCTCCGCCTGCCGGAGCTGGGCGAGCGCGGCCCGCAGATCGGTTCGCCAAACATTGCGCCCGTCCACAATGCCGAGCGAGAGCCAGCGGTCACGCGGCAGCACCTCCAGCGCCGGCGCGAGCTGGTCGGGCGCGCGCACGAGGTCAAGATGCAGCCCCGTGGCCGGTAGTTCAGCAGCGAGAGCGAGGTTATCACGCAGCCCCTCGAAATAGGTCGTGAGCAGCAGGTGGAGGCCGGGCGCAGCCGCGGCCAGCGCGGGGAAGGCGACGCGATAGGCGTCTGCAGCACCCGGCGGCAGGTCGGTGACCAGGCAGGGCTCGTCAATTTGCACCCAGACAGCGCCGGCCTCTGCCAGGGAGCGCAGCGCATCGGCGTAGGCCAGCAGCAGCGCCGGCAGCAGGTCGAGCGGCCGCATGCCGTCCTCGCCCTTTGAGAGCAACAGCAGCGAGACGGGGCCGAGCAGGACGGGGCGCGTGCGCGTGCCATGCTGCAGCCCCTCGTGCAAGGCGCAGGTCCAGCGGTTGTCGAGCAGCCGCGGACGCATCGCCGCCGAGAGGCGCGGCACCATGTAGTGGTAGTTGGTGTCGAACCACTTCGTCATCTCGAGCGCGACGGCGCCCGGGACGATACCAGCCTCGCGCTCGGCCGCGCTGCCGTGGGCGCCGCGCGCGAGCGCAAACATCGTCATAAGTGAGACCGGACCCTCACCGCTCCAGCCATAACCTGGCGGCACCAGGCCAAAAGCGCAGGCGGTCTCCAGGACGTGGTCGTAGAGCGCGAAATCGGCGGAGGGAATGTGGCTGATGCCGCTCCCCTGCTGCACGGCACGGCCAGCGGCGCGCAGCGCGGCGACGGTGGCCAGAAGCTCGGCCTCGGAGGAGGTGCCGGCCCAGAAGGCCTCGAGGGCGGTCTTCAGTTCGCGCTTCGGCCCGATACGCGGATAGCCGAGATTAGCGGCGATTGTCATCGCAGTCGGTCTCCGTGGCCCAGTGCACCCAGCCCGGCCGTAGGGGTGGCGCGCCCCCGGTAGGTGGGGTGCACGGCGTGGGCAGGTCTCCTGGCTTGCGGGTGCCGAGCTTGCGCTCTTCGCTGCCGGCCCCGCCTTCCCGCTCGCGCAGTGGCGCCCCCCGAAAGGGGGCATGGGCCGACGGCTTCCCGCCGACAGTTGCTGGGGCAGCGGCCGACTTGGGGCGGTGCCCCGGACGGCCTTCCCTTTTCACCCGCTCGCGCGGGACCAACGCGCCATAAAGATATCTTTATGCGGCGATCTCATCAAGCCTTCCCTGTCACGACCCATCTCCACCAGCCGGGATGCGTCCGGGGCTGGAGCTGGACGGGGAGAATAGCGTGCTATCTGGCGGGCCTGCTTTCCGCAGCTCGATGCACCTGTATGACCACTCCGGGTTGGACACTGATGTTACAGCTCGCCATCGCTGCTGCCGCGTAGTACTGAGAAGCTATGTTTCGGAGGCGCTGCTACGCCCTCAATTTGATCCTTGCCCTGGCGCTCTTCCTGCAGAGTAGCCTGGCGCTCGGCCATTGCCTTCGCCAGGCAGCGTTTTTGGCGAGACTCCCGCTTCTCCAGACCGAGATCTGCACCTCGCATGGTCTCGTGACTGTAGACGTGCCGGTCGGTGACGAGGACCTTCCGGGAGGCAGTGCGGCGCATGGTGGCTTTTGCCCGCTCTGCCATGGGCTGCCCGACATCGACCTTCCGACGCCAACGGAGCTGCCAGCGCCGCCCTTCGCGGCCGCCGCCGCGCCCGTGGCAGCCCCTCGAGGTGTCATCCCGCTCGGGGCACGGGCGCCGCCCTACATTCCGACTGGACCGCCGGCCTACTCCTGAGCCTTCGCAGCCCTCTCCGACGCCGGATGAGGGCCTCTTGGCTTGTTCAGGAGACATCCCATGCAACGCTACTCTCGCTGCCCGACGCCGTCTCCGCCTCCGGCTTCGGATATAGCAAGCATCACGCCGGTAACGCGGCGCAGTCTTTTCGGCTTGATGGCCGCAGCCCTCCCTTTGCCAGCGTTCGCACAGGCCCAGCATACGATCGACGCCATTGGACGTGAGGTCCCACTCCCTGCCGAGACCCGTCGCGTCGTGGTCATGTTCAACTACGAGGAGTTCATCGCGATCGCCGGTGCCGACGCATGGCGCCGGGTCGTCGGCATGAACCGGACGGTCTGGGAAGGCTGGCGTCCGGCCATCTTCTCCCGCTACCGGCAGGTCATCCCGGGCCTCGCGACCACTCCGGATGTCGGCAGCACGGACGACGGCACCTTCAGCGCCGAGAAGGTGATCGCGCTCCGGCCCGATCTGCTCCTTATGCCCTATTGGGCCTGGGCGGCGGCCGAGACCGCGCGGGAGCAGATCGCGGCCAGCGGCATCCGGATCCTGGTCTTCGACTACAACGCTCAGACCCTTGAGCGGCACATTGCATCGACACGGGCAATCGGTGCGGCAATGGGCACGCCCGAACGCGCGGAACAGCTGGCCGAACGCTACCGCCGCAACACCGAAGCCATCCGCGAGCGTATCACTCGCTCGGGTGGCGGCAGCAAACCGAAGGTGCATTTCGAGCTGGGCCAGGCCGGAGCGGAGACGATCGGGAACAGCTACGCGACCACGATGTGGGGCAGCATCGCCAGCAGCCTCGGCGCGCAGAACATCGCGGAGGGTCGCCTGCCTGGTTCATGGGGTCCGCTCTCGGCCGAGGCCGTCCTCGCTGCCAACCCGGACTTCATCTTCATCGCCGGCTCGTCCTGGGTGAACCGCCCGAACGCGGTGCGCACCGGCTACGACGTCCCACCCGAGGTCACCCGCCGCAGCCTCGCTCCCTATGCCGCCCGGCCGGCCTGGCAGGGCTTGACCGCCATTCGCAATGGCGAGCTGCACGCGATCGAGCATGGGCTCTGCCGCACCCTCTTCGACGACACGGCAACCCTCTACATCGCCAAGCGGCTCTGGCCGGGTGCCTTCGAGACCGCGGACCCAGTTGCCGAGGTCGCCGACTATCATCAGCGCTTCCTTCCCGTGGCCTTCTCCGGCACCTGGATGCTGCCATGGCGGGGATAAACGCGGAGGTCGTGGCCCGCGCCCATTGGCGCCGGCTCGCTGCCAGGAGGTCGGCCACGCTGGCATCGGGAGCCATTGTGCTGGTGGGCAGTGTCGTCGCGGACCTCGCGACCGGCCCAGCCATGCTCCCACCCCTCACGGTTGCAGCGTCCGTCCTCGGCCTGTCGGACGACACGATGGTGGATGCGATCGTGTGGACCATCCGACTGCCCGTCGCGCTGATGGCGGTGCTCGTTGGCGCGGCGCTCGGCCTCACCGGAGCGGTGATGCAGACCATCCTGAACAACCCCCTGGCGTCGAGCTACACGCTGGGCGTCTCGGCCGGTGCCGGTTTCGGTGCGGCGCTGGTGATCGTGCTCGGCTCCGTCGTACCGGTGCCGGAGACCTATGCGGTGCCGGTCGCTGCCTTTGGGTTTGCAGCCCTGGCCTGTGCCGCTGTCTGGCTGTTGGGAGGCATCCGAGGAGCGACGCCCGAGACGCTGGTCTTGGCGGGCATAGCGCTGATGTTCCTCTTTCAGGCCCTGCTCGCATTGCTGCAGTTCATGGCCTCGCCGGAGGCATTGCAGCAGATCGTCTTCTGGCTCTTCGGCAGCCTCCAGCGCGCGACCTGGGCAAAGCTCGGCATCGTGGCTGGGGTTCTCGCCGTCTCGGTGCCGCTGCTGCTGAGGGACGCTTGGTCGCTGACCGCGCTTCGCCTCGGTGACGAGCGCGCGGCGGCGCTGGGTGTTCGTGTCAGGGCGGTGCGGCTCCGCGGCTTCGTCTTCGTGTCGGTCGCCACCGGCGTCGCTGTCGCCTTCGTCGGCACGATCGGCTTCATCGGACTGGTCGCGCCTCACGTCGCGCGACTGACCCTGGGTGAGGACCAGCGCATCCAGCTTCCCGGTGCCGCTCTGGCCGGGGCGCTTCTTCTCTCGGTCGCCTCGGTGGTGAGTAAGACCGTCTCGCCAGGCGCACTCTTCCCGATCGGCATCGTAACGGCACTGATCGGGGTGCCTTTCTTCGCCTGGCTGATCCTCTCCGTGAGGAGGGCCCATTGGTGAGGCTCCTCCTCGAAGACATCGGCGTCGCGTACAGGGGCTTCGCTGCGGTCCGCGGCGTGTCGATGGAGATCCGACGCGGCGAGATCGTCGCGCTGCTCGGGCCGAACGGGTCCGGCAAGTCGTCCCTGCTGCGGGCGGCAGCTGGGCTCCAGCGCCACAGCGGATCTGTGCGGCAGGAGGGCTTTCTGCCGCAGCAGACTGCGTTCATGCCTCAGGACAATGGCTGCCGGGCAGCCCTGACGGTGCTCGAGACGGTTTTGCTGGGCCGTCTCCGCTCACTCGGCATGAGGGTGCCGGAAGGAGAGGTTGCGCGCGCTGCAGCGGCTCTCGCCCGGCTCGGGATCGCGGCTCTCGCCCCGCGGCTGCTGGCGGAGATCTCGGGCGGGCAGCGACAGCTCGTCTTCCTGGCACAACTGCTCTGTGCCGAGCCGGCAGCCCTGCTCCTGGATGAGCCAACCAGTGCTCTCGACCTGCGAAACGCGCTGGAATTGCTCCGTCTCCTCCAACGTCTTGCACGCGAGCAGGGGTTGATCGTTCTGCTCGCCTTGCACGATCTCAACGCCGCGGCACAGTTCGCTGACCGCATCGCGGTGATGAGCGAGGGACGGCTCGTCGCATGCGACCGGCCGGAACGGATCCTAACGCCTTGGCTGGTCTACAAGGTATATGGCATCGAGGCCGAGATCCTCCGGACCTCTGATGGAGGGCGCGTTATCGCGCCCTTGGCTGCCAAATCGAGGATAGAGTTGGCCTGAGCGGCTGTACTTGGCTGACACCCGGACGGCCGGGTTGGGCGGAGAGCGGACCTTTGGCCATTGGCGGACTATGTGGGCTCGCCATTCGGTTGCTGTCTCAGTGGACCTCGTGTGAGGCAAAGGATGGCAGCGCTCTAGTCTGCGGCCTCGCTCCGAGATGCGGCGACTTGCCAGGGCCGCAGAGATGCTAGGAACTCCTCGAGCTTCACCGGCGACACTGGCTCAGGCAGAATGTGCAAGCCCTCGCGTGCTGCAAGGGAAGTGAAGTCGGTCAACGCCTTCGGACCCGCCACCAGAACCGCTGGCAGCCCCGGACGCCGCGCCCGCGCAGCCCGGGCCAGGGTGATGGCGTCCACCCCGGGCGGCATGGGATGGCGGGCGAGCAACAGGTCGAAGGGCTCGCCAGTATCAAGCAGCGCCAATGCCTCAGCACCACTGGCCACTACCGCCTCCCACCCGCTCTGGTGGAGACAGTGACAAAGATAGCGACTGGTGAGCAGGACGTCGTCCACCACGAGCGCGCGCGGCATGCTCCCAGCAACGGGTACGGCTGCCATGTCCGCCTCTCCACGAGTCTGAGGCAGCCAGAGCGTCACCTTGGTGCCCCGACCCGGTTCGCTCTCAAGGTGCAGCGCACCACCCGACTGCGCAGCAAAGCCGTGGGCCATGGACAGGCCGAGCCCGGTGCCCCGGTCCTGCGGCTTGGTCGTGAAGAAGGGCTCCGTCGCTCGCGCCAGCGTCGCCGCGTCCATCCCGGCGCCGGTGTCGGCAACCCAGAGCCGCACGTACCTCCCCGGAGCCAAGCCGGCTACGTGTTTCTCGCCGCCTTCCGCCACGACCTCGGGCGCGGCGCCGAAGGTGACTTCACCGCCGTCCGACGGCATCGCGTCTCGGGCGTTGATAGCGAGGTTGATCAGCACCGTCTCAAGCTGCCGTCGATCCGCCTGTAGTACCGGTAATCCCGCCGGCGCCTCGATCCCCACCCGGATCCCCGGCCCGAGCGCGTTGGCAAGCATGTCCCGCAGCCCGCCCAGCAGCTCGGCAGGTTCGAGGGCCTCGGCGTTCAACCTCTCGAGCCGTGAGAAGGCGAGCAAACGGCGTGAGACCGCGGCGCCGCGCTCGGCGCCGTCACGCAGCCCGGCCAGCAGACGCAGGGCGCCCGGACCTGCCGCGGCGAGCGCGGCGCCGTAGCGTTTCTCAAGCAGAGCGATGCCCGCCAGCACCGCGGCGGATGAGTTGTTGAAGTCGTGCGCCACGCCCCCGGCGAGTTGGCCCAGCGCCTCCATCTTCTGCGCCTGACGTAGCCGCTCCTGCGCCGCAGTGCGTTCGGCCACTTCCGCCATCAGTGCCTGGGTGCGCTCCTCAACACGGGCCTCGAGCGTCTCAGCCGCGAGCCGAAGCGCTTCGAGGTGGCGTCGCGTCTCATGCTGGCGCGCCCGAGCCCGCAAGGCGGCCCGGACCGCACTCCGCAGCGTCTCGGCATGCAGGGGCCGATCGAGCAGGGTGACGTTGCCCAGCCCTGCGAAGAGCGCCCACCGTCCCTCGGGTCCTCGCCGGCGCCCACCGGCGGTGAGCACCACGACCGGGAGGTCCGACCAGGGCGGCTGCCGTGCCAAGCACGCCACGAGCGCGTCCGCTCCGCCGGCGAGCGCCTCCTCGGCGACAAGCAGCGCGGCCACGGTCGCGCCGCCATCGGGCAGCAGGTCCTCGCAGAGGGTGGCAAGGCCACCCGGCGCCTTGGTAGGCACGTCCATGCCAGCCAGGATGCGTCCGATCTCCGCGGCGTCGCGCCCGATCGGCGCCAGGACGAGGACCGGTCCCAGGGTCGGGAAATCAGCCGGTCGCATCGCCTCCACTGCCAATAAGCCGCTCCTGCGAACCAGTGTAGGCCGGTACCCCGGTCAGCACGCCGTGCAACTCTAGGAGCGGCGGCCCGACTTGCATGCCGTTCGGAAACAGCTGGTACTCGCGGATAGCGAGCCCGTGCACCCCGGTGCGCTTCTTGATGACCGAGACCGCTTTGCGCACCTCGCCGGCCGCCTCGAAGAAGCGCAGCAGCACCACGGCGTCGCTCAGAAAACTGAGGTCGATCGGGTTGTGCACGTCGCCCACCACACCCTGCTGTGCCAGGATCAGGATCGTCACCACGCCCTGGTTGTTCAGGTAGGTGAGCAGCTCGTGCAGTTGCAGCACTAGCGACCGCTCCTCCGGCATGGTGCCGAGGTAGGAGTTCAGGCTGTCGATGACCACAACGCGCGCCGATCTGTCCTCGACCTCGCGCCGAACCTGCCAGACGAACTCGCCAGGGGAGAGGCGCGAAGGGATGGCGCGGCTCCAGCCGAGTGTGCCCCCTTCTACCGCCTCGGCCACGCCGAGGCCGAGCGCTCCGGCGCGGTGCGACAGCGTCGGGAAGGTCTCGTCGAAGGAGAAGTAGGCGGCGTGCTCGCCCTGCCTGATGGCGGCCATAGCGAAGTGCAGCGCCATCGACGATTTGCCCGCGCCCGAGGGCCCAACCAGCATCGTCGTCGTACCCCGGTCCAGGCCGCCGCCGAGCACCTCGTCGAGGCCGGCCACACCGCTCGAGACGGCCGCGCCCTCCACCCGGGCCTTGTGTTCGTCGGCGATCAGGCTTGGGAACACCAAAACGTCGCTGGTGATGAGGGCGAAGTCGTGCCAGCCGCTCTGGTAGTCGGTGCCGCGCATCTTGGCGATCCGCAGCCGTCGGCGCGATGCACCGTAGTTGCGTTCGATCTGCTCCAGCGAGAGCACCCCGTGCACGAGGCTGTGCAGGTCGCCCTCACTGCCATTGCCGGTCAAGTCGTCTAGGAGCAGGGTCGTGACATGGCGGCCCTGGAGGAAGCGCTTGAGGACGAGCAGCTGCCGGCGGTAGCGCAGTGGTTCCTGCGCCAGCAGCCGCAGCTCGGCCAGGCTATCGACCACCACCCGCTCGGGCTTGGTCGCCTCGATGCGCTCAGTGATCATCTGCAGGGTCTCGCCGAACTCGGCCTCGGCCGGGTAGAGCACCGTTTGCTGACGCTCCAGCTCCGCCTCGGCCGGAACGAGCTCGAAGACGTCGATACCCTCAAGCGACCAGCCGTGGGACGCGGCGGACGCGGTCAGTTCTTCCTCCGTCTCGGAGAGCGTGACGTAGAGGCAGCGCTCGCCGTTCGCCGCGCCCTCCAGCAAGAAGCGCAGGGCAAAGGTCGTCTTGCCCGCGCCCGGTGTTCCCTCGACGAGGTGCAGCCTGTGCTGCGGCAGCCCGCCGCGGAGGACAACATCGAGTTCCGGCACGCCGGTGCGCAGGGTCGGGATCGGCCGTGGTTCGGGCATGCGTTCTCTCTGTTGGCGGTGCGACCACCGCGGAAAGTTGGGAGGCAGGTCTATCCGCGCCTGCGCCGGCGGCCTTCCCCGGCCTCTAACTCTCCCGCAGACGGACGGGCCAGGGAGCATGGCCCGGCGGCGATGCGGGCCTTCAGCACGGTCTCGATGAAGTTGGTGAGCGTCCGGTTCTCCTCGGAGGCGCACCGCCGCACCTCCTTCAGGAGGTCGACCTCGAGCCTCAGGGCAATCGGCTGCTTCATCGTGTTTCATGCCGTATCATGAAAAGCATCTGTATTGCCCCTGGAGATACGTGGCAATACGCGATCGCGTGCTGGTTGCCATCCCCTCAGGCCGAGGCCTGTCAGGCGAGATCACCGGGCGGCTCAAGAATAATCTGTCTTGCTGAAATCTGCCCTGGCGGGACGTCCGGGACCGCAGAATGTCTACAGTGGGTCGCATGCCGCGGTACCCATTCCTCCTAGGTCTGTCGCCCGGCGGAGTCCGATCCGGACGACACCGGCAAGCGCTGGGCGGGTCCATGGTGACGCAAGCGGGGAAACGGAGCAGCTCCTGCACCGACTGGTTCGGCGACCAAACCGCCCGGGCGGGTGCGGCGGCCGGCAGGATCGGTGCATGGCCGCGTCGCAGCTCCCGCCTCGGGCAGGTTGGCCCAGGGCGGGGCGCATGGCTTCGCCCCACTGCGCGACGTCAGGCCTTCGGCTTGGCCGAATAAGCTCCGCCGGCCGCCCGCACCTCGGCCGCCGTCTTCGCGGCGCGCAACCGTGCCAGATGCTCGGCCTCGCCGGCCAGCATCTTCTCGGCGTTCTCAAGCACCTGGGCGGCGCGGTCGGCAGGAAACTTCACCGCGCCGTTCTCGTCCATGTGGATCAACTCGCCCGGTGCGACATCCATGCCGC
>JAESGY010000600.1_pt1 | contig 11420 bp, 12 predicted proteins | sample 9269841 | NCBI WGS metagenome assembly JAESGY01 (sample SAMN17022865, study PRJNA683097) | algae metagenome | isolation source: Spirirestis rafaelensis WJT71-NPBG6 and co-occurring heterotrophs from... | place: USA: Pinto Wells, Joshua Tree National Park, Colorado Desert, CA | collected 2006-08-15 | reverse complement strand
ATGTAGACACCGGCCGTCGTGGACGAGCAAGACCAGCCGTCTGAGCCACAATCCAATCGGGAAGGCGAGGGGATCACGACAGTGGTCCTGGCGGTCATCTTCGCGGTGGCTGCCGCTGAGGTGATCGTCCTCTGCGTGTTCCTCTTCCTGCGACAGTAACCAGCAATCCGGCGCTGGTGCCCGGATCGGATCGCAGCGCTGCTCACAAGAGGCCATGAACAGCACTGCATGTGCGCCCGGTGGGGCGAGCATGACCGCTCTCCGAGAATGGATGAGGCAGGCCGCTGGCTCACGGCGTTGTTCTGATGTAGTTCTGGTTCTCAGGGCATGCTGCACGGGTCATCAGAGAAAGCTGCCTTGCGCTGGTCAGACGCTCCGCTCACGCCCATCGGCCCGGTGGTGCCTGCGAACGACACATGGCCCGCGGGTCTGCCGCTGCCCTGCCGCGTGTTCTCACCATGCTTGCCGGATGACTTCGCGCACGCGGCCGCCGCAGCCATCGCGCGGGAGGCGCACCGGAGTGGCGGCCCGGACGAGAGCCTGCGCTTCGTCCTGCGGGCTGCCTTGTTCGACCTGCTGCACCGCGGATTTCGGGTGCCCGACGACCCCGATCCGGCGCTGACGGCCATCTGCGGGATGCTGATCGACGAGGGCTCGGAGGAAATGGAAGCATGACCCCCCAAGCTCTTGGCCCCGCGGGCGGCCGAAAGGAGTGGCGGCTGGCATGAGGCAGGCCATGATGGTCGCAGTCGGCCGCGGCATGCTCGCCGTTGCAGTTGCGGCACTGTTGGGGTGCGCCCCAATCCCGCTACGCCCAAAGTTTGCCCTGTTGTGCACCGCTCCCGACGGACAAGGGTTCAGCACCCTCCTCGATCCCGCGGCCGACTATGCCACCTACAGCCCATTCGCCGGGACGATGACTTCCATTCTGAGGTTGGAGGATCAGGGCGGGACCTATGCGTTGCGCAATGGGTATGGGGTTGTGGTCGTGCTGGACCGCGCCTCCGGCATTGCGACCGTGCACTCCGAGGCACCTGAGGAGGCTGGAGCCTTTGCTTGTCGGCGCGATCCGTCGCGGCCGACCGAGATACCTGAGCCCAGACAACGGTGAGGTGCACCACCGAACTGCTGCCCGGTCAGCCCGGTGCCCTTGGCCATCTCCCGCGGCTGATTACGGAAGTGAGCAATGTACATCACTCTGAACCGCGCACCATCCGGGCATGATGATAGCGCCGAACCTGTCCGTCATTCCTGCTTACCCGCAAGTGCTCCGGCCGCAGATCAGGAATCAGAGCCGTTGTCGCGGCTTGACGAGGCCACGCTAACGATGCAGTGCCAACACAATCTCTGGGGTGCCCACATCCCCAGTGAGCAAATAATCCACCAGCCTACATAGCCAAGGCGGTGCGCGTCCAAGACGTGTGACTGCATGCAAGAGGCGCCCAGCCTGTTAGCCCTCTCCGGTGTCCCGGTCATCGAGACCCGTGCCGCTGCGCGTACCTGCTGGGGTGTGTCCCCGCTTCGGCACTGCGGTCCCGCTAGCCAAGCGTGCTATTTCAGCCCAGCGCCCGGAGCGCTCCACCGCCATCTCAATCTCGGCCAGTGGGTCGGCCAGCGGGGCACCGATTGGCGGTGTTCCGATCGACGGCACGGCGGCCTGCCCCAGACTCGTCGTTGGCCCGCGCGGCTTGCTCGACATGGTGGCCCCAAATCACTTCCAGACCGCGCCAACGCTGGGCGGGCACTCACGGCCAAGGCGCGAACAAAAAAAGCGGTTGGGCGCTTTCCGCCAGCACCTTCGCTGGCGAGAGCCGGAAACCGCGCCCGCGGCGTGTTGTTGGGCGTGAACGTTCCCGGGCCGAGCAGGTGTTGCTCAGGCCCGTCCTTCACACCCTCTCTGGGAGGAGACGCCTCTTCGTGTTCATGCCATTCACCTTCCTCGTCCTGTGGCTGGCGGGGCTGTTCTCGCTCGCCTTGCTTGGCGTCGGCGCCTACCTCGTCTGGGCGTGGTACGTCGGCGAGATCATCGAGACCGTTTGGCTGGTGGTCGGCATCGCCCTGCTGCTCTGGTCCGTGTCCGGGCGCTCCTTCGTCCTGCTGACGCGCCGCCGCGGCGCCGACGAGCCGCGCTCCGACCGCGGCGGGCGCCAGCGCCGTGTCACCGGGCCGGACGGCGCCAGCCTGCACGTCGAGGAGCACGGACCGGAGGCTGGTGCCCCAACACTGCTGATGACCCACGGCTGGGACCTCGACGCGACCGCTTGGTACTACGAGAAGAAGCACCTTGCCGACCGTTTCCGCCTCGTGCTCTGGGACCTGCCCGGCCTCGGCCTCTCGGGCCAGCCCGCGGATGGGCGCTACAGCCTCGAAGGCATGGCGCGGGACCTCAAGGCCGTGCTCGACGCCACCGCCGGGGGTAGGCCCGTGGTGCTGGTTGGCCACAGCATCGGCGGCATGACGGTCCTGACCTTCTGTCGCCTGTTCCCTGAACTGCTCGGCCGTGAGGTCGCCGGGATCGTGCTGGTGAACACCACCTACACCATGCCGCTCAACACCATCCTGGCAGGCGGCCTGTTGCGGGCGCTGCGCTGGCCTGTGCTGGTGCCGCTGCTCTATCTCACCACTGGGCTGTGGCCGCTAGTCTGGGCGATGAACTGGAAAAGCTATCTCGATGGCTCGGCGCACAAGAGCACCGGCTGGACCTCATTTAGCGGCCGAGAAACCCGAGGCCAACTCGATTTCGGGGCGTACTTCACCGCCAAGCAGCACCCAGCCGTGCTGGCCAAGGGCATCCTGGCGATGCTGCGTTGGGACGAGACCACGACCTTGCCGGGTATCGCCGTCCCCACGCTGATCATCACCAGCGACCACGACAAGCTCACGCTCCCACGCGCGAGCGAGGAGATGCGGCGGCTGATCCCGCAGTCCGAACTGGTGATGGTCAGGCCAGCCGGGCACCCGGGCTTCTTGGAGCAAAGCGCAGCCTATGACGAGGCGATTGCGGGCTTTGCCCTGAGGTCCCTCGCTCGGGCAACGCCCGCGGGCGATCGCATTCGCCCGGTGGCGGGGGGCAAGTCATGATCTACCGAGCGCCAGACGGGCTCCGCCGCTCAAGACCCTAGTGCGCCGAGGTTGCTGGCTGACATCGGCACCGGGTGTCCCTTGGCTGGCCGTCCCGGCAGCGCGTCTCGGGATGTCGTGCGCGGCAAGCAGGCGTTACCCTGTGCCTCAACCAAGACAGGACATGCCGAGATGTCGATCGGCGACGTGCGCTTCTTCGCCCGCAGCGGACCACACCCACTCGCCACCGTCGCCGAGGCGGCAGGTGGAACGGCACCCGATGTCGATCTCGTACTGACCGGCGTCGCCCCATTGCATGCTGCGGGACCCGGCGAGGTGAGTTTCCTCGATAACCGGCGCTATGCGTCCGCACTGGAAAACACCTCAGCGGGTGCGGTAATCGTTCATCCCGACATGCTGGCGCGGGTACCCACAGGAACAGTGCCGATCGTCACGACAGAGCCCTATGCGGGATGGGCGCGGGTGGCCGCCATGTTCCACCCGGCGCCGCCCCCGCGCGCGGGCGTGCACCCGACGGCGTTCGTTGCGGACAGCGCGTCCGTCGATCCCTCGGCCGAGGTCGGGCCTTTCGCGCTGGTCGAGGCCGGGGCGGAGGTCGGCGCCCGCTGCCGGATCGGCCCCCACGTTACCATCGCCGAGGGCGTGGTGATCGGCCCCGACTGCCGGATCGGCGCCCATGCCAGCCTGAGCCACGCCTTCCTGGGCGCGCGGGTCTACGTCTACCCCGGTGCGCGCATCGGCCAGGAGGGGTTCAGCTTCGCCTCCACCAAGGACGGCTTCCTCTCCGTCCCGCACCTCGGACGGGTGGTCCTGGGCGACGACGTGGAGGTTGGCGCCAACACGACCATCGACCGCGGCTCAACCGGTGACACGGTGATCGGGGCTGGCTCGCGCCTCGATAATCTCGTGCAGATCGGGCACAACGTCCGCCTCGGCCGGTGCTGCGTCATTGTGGCGCAGGTGGGCCTCGCGGGCTCGGTCGTGCTGGAGGACTTCGTGCAGGTCGGTGGGCAGGCGGGCGTGGCCGGGCACCTGCGCATTGGCCAAGGGGCGAAGATTGGGGCACAGGCAGGCGTCATGTCGGACGTGGACCCGGGGGCGACGCTGGTCGGCAGCCCCGCCCAGCCTCGGCACGAGGTCTTCCGGCAGATCGCCGCCTTGAAGCGGATGGCGCGCCCGCGAGGGTGACGGCTTCTCCGGAGGGGAAACCGGCTGTGGTGCCCCCATACGGTCGCGGCATCTCTAAACCTCGGGGATGCTCCCGCCGCCCACGAGTTCGACCGTCTCCGGCGGCACCCCGCAGCCAGGGCATCGCCTTGGCCATCAGTTGGGCCTCTCCTCCTCGCCCGTCCCGCATCAGCTATGGCACCGGGAGGACCATGCCCAGCCCGCAACCGGGGCGCAGTTCCAGTCACCAGCCGAACCGGTCCGAGGGTGCCGCGTCCATGTGTACGACAAGCGACATGCGATTGGCCCTCGGCGCCAGCCGTGTCACATCGTGCCGGTCCGGAGGCTGACCAAGGGTGTAGGTGGAGGGCCAGCGCAGGACGCCACGGGAACCGGCTGGCCACCGCGGCATGGCGGCCCGCGCTCTCCACGCCTCAGCGCGCGGAGGCCAACTCGAACCGTTCCGCCGTGTCTTCCGACTGTTTGAGCAGCCGCGCGTAAACTGCGTGCTGCGATCGCAAGGTGCTCCGGACCGTGCCATAGACCTCGCGTAGACTGAGGTGGCGGCCGTCGCTGGCGACGAACACGTTCCGGTTTGCGGCTACCGCCTCCGGCCCGACGGCATCCGAGGCTCGCCCACTGGGGACGCGAGCGAGGTCGCGGAGGAACCGGCGCGCGCCCTCTGGGCCGAGGAAATGGACCATGTAGAGGTCAGCGTGTGTCACGAGTCGCCTCAGGTCGCGGGCGAGGCTGGCCCGCTCGCGTTCCAGGCGCGCCATGGCCAGCGTCGCGGACAGGCGCGGGTCGTCGCGCAGGACCAGAAGCTCGGCGAGGAGGCGGCGATCACGGGCCGTGATGTCCCCGGTCTCGCGGTCGGTGACCAAGGCGGCAGCTTGTGATGCCAAGCCGTGCGCCGCCCCATGGTCCCGGACGGCCTCAAGCCACGTGGCCCGGGTGAACTGCATCAGCCCGCGTGCCGTGGAGGCTGGGTTCCAGGCATCCGGGTCGCAGCGGCTCTCGCGCCAAGCCAGGGCAAAGAGCAGCACGCGGTCGTCTTGGCGAGTGCCCGCGGCGCTCCGCAATGCCAGCAGCACATTCGGGCTGACGAAAGGGACGAGGGCGGGATTGACCTCCCGCAGGGGAGAAGCCGCAGTGCCGGTCCTATCACGACGGCTCGCCACGGCGGGAGCGCGCTGCGCGGCGGCGTGGCGGGCGGTGGTGGGTCGGGCAGCGCTCCGTGTGGGGTGACGAGCTTCCGGCCGCGACGAGAGGCTGTGGAGCTTCTCGTGAGGGCGGCTGTCTGCCTTGGCTTGGTGGCGAGGCCGAGCGGCTGCTTCGTTCCCGCCGCCCACCGCCGTTCCGATCAGGAGGGATGCTCCGAACGCCACCGCGATGGGCAGCCGGGTTGCCCAGGTGGCCACGGTCGGCACGATCGTCCACGCGGCGCCGCGAAGGGCACCGTGCTGCGGCGGGCTCTGCACGCTGGTCCTCCTTGATGGCGGGGAGATGTCTTGGGCTGATCGGATAGGAGAGTCAGACCATCCCACCCGCTCAGCATTTGTGGGGTGGTGAAGAAGACGCAGCGACAAAAAAACGCTTGGAAGCTCTATTAGAACTACCTGGGAAGAAACGAGAATCCGCTCGTTCGATCAGTGGCTTGCGAGCGACATTCGTGCTTGAGTAAAATCCGTTACCACCTTGAAAAGATAGGAAACTCCGTTTGTTTCTGCCCAGGTAGTGTTAGAAAGCCCTGCGGGGGATCGTATCTAAGTAGAAGTCGTAGGACTTTAAGATTTCACGCGAACTGCCGTGAGGAATCATGGCTTCGACTTACGCCGTTCGCTTGTTGGCTGCCTCTGTGCTGTAGGCGTGCGACATAAAGCTTTTTGGGGTGCTCTGGTTCCTTTCGCACGCGCGTGAGGTGGCGATGACGGCCGATCGCGCCCGCCGAGGCAATCGTCGGCATGCTGGGCAGCGGCTCACATATCCCCTCATTTTTATGTAAATAGGTCAGGGAGATACGCCAAGTCGGCCGGGCCGATGACCACGTGAACCTGCTTTCGAGAGCGAACCGTCAAGGTCGGCGCGGTGGTGTTCATTCGTCGCGCCCAGTCATGTCATGACCAAGCCAGCCTCCACCAAATGCCCGTGCACGTAAGCCTGCCGGGTCCAAATCCAAAATGAGGGGATGCCTGAGGGGCAGCGGGGGCCTACACCGTCGTCGGCCGTGTGGTGATGCACCTATGCATGCGATCGGCCACCGCCGCATGCAGGCTCGGGCGAGGCAAGCAACAGGCTGCACTGCGGCCCGGCAAGGTGGACCGGTCCGGGGGCTACATCCCTCGGAAGGGTCGGCGCCGCTCCGCCTCTTGACGCCAGGACGACCCCTTCTAACTCGATTGGCGCTCTAGGCAGGAGAGTGCCAAGCCTGCCCTCTGGGAGGGTGGCGCAGTGTTGGTGCGTCCTTGGTGCTCTCCGCCCTCAAGACGGAGGGGATGCGTCCATGGCATTGCTTTCGAGTCCGTTCGATACGCTGCTGGGCCTGCAACAGGCCCTCGACACTTTCCGCACGAGCGGCTGGCTTGACGCCGGGCCGAGCGGCGGCGGCGCCTATCCGCCGATCAACGTCTTCAGGAAGGACGACGAGTTCGTGGTTCTTGCCGAGGTCCCGGGCGTGAAGAAGTCGGACCTCGACGTACAAGCCAAAGGGAACACCATCCGCATCTCCGGCACCAAGGCTGTGGGCTACCCTGAGCGGGCGGGCCTGCATCGGCGGGAACGGCTCAGCGGCCGGTTCGACCGCGCCCTTACCCTGCCGATCGAGATTGATGTGGAGGGCGTCCGGGCCGAATGCCGCGACGGCATCCTTGCGCTGCTGCTGCCACGCGCTGCGCGCGACAAGCCCAGGACGGTGCAGGTGACCTGACGACGAGCGAGGCAATCTCGGGTGGAAACGGAGGGAAGGATGGCGGACCAGCAGGAACTCGCCGTGCGCGAAAAACGAGAGTTGGCCGAGAGGGAGGAGAGGACGGTTCCCGGCCGCTTCTATGTTCCCCAGACGGACGTGTATGAGACGGAGGACGCGCTGACGGTGGTCATGGAAATGCCGGGCGTGGACCGCAAGGACGTGGAAGTTGAGTTGAAGGAGGGCGTGCTGCGGGTCGAGGGCAGGATCGACTTTTCCAAGTACGGCGGCATGGAGCCGGTCTACACGGAGTACAACGTCGGGCACTACGGGCGGTCGTTCGCGCTCTCCGACAGGGTGGATCAGGAGCGCATTGCCGCGCAGCTTGAGGATGGGGTGCTAACGTTGACCCTGCCCAAGACGGCCGAGGCGCGGCCGCGCCGGATCGCCATCGGGTGAGCACTCGTGCCGGAGCATGGTCGCTCCGGGGTGGAGCAACTGGCCGGAGCTAGAGCCTCCTAGCTCACGGCCCTGCCGCTCAGGTCCGCTTCAGGCGGGCGGGAGTAATCCCGGCTTAACGGGACCCGTGCTGCCTGTTTCGATTCAGACTGCGAGTTGGGGACAGGAAAGCTCCATTTGACCAAGGCTCTGGCCGCGACGGCGATCCTGCCGGGCTGCACCTCTCGCGGCCAAACTTCTCCACCCCTGGCCTCAACCGTCGCCCTTCGCGCCTTGCCATGGCGCCCTCTGCCGCGTCGCGGCTCGGCGACGCCGGACATCCTGCGCACCCCCTGCCGCGCCGCGTTCCCCCGCGATCTCCCGCTCGGAGGTGGCATCGGCGGCTGCGGCCTCCTGCACCGTTTCCCCGGCTCCGGGCATTCCGCCTCGCCCGTGGGTCTCGATCAGGCACATCAGTGTAGCATGCGTTTCGAAAAAGCCACCGCCATCGCGCGTCGCCACGAACGGCTTCCCGGCTAGCGTGAAGATGCGGCGCTGCATTGACAGGCGGGCGACCTCCGCCTCGCTCGCGGGGAAGAAGGTGCAGCCGCACGCCTTCGCGGCCTCGACTTGCTCCTGCGTCAGCCTCATTTCGTGCCGCCCGTGTGGCCGGGCGGGGCGTTGGGCGAAGCCGGACTGCCCCCCATCCGGGAACCCGACAACCGAAAGGGCGGGCGCGGCCCGTCGGGGGCGTCCTGCCGGGGAGGGGGACGATGGATCGGCGTGTCGCGGCGTCATCGCCTACCCTTCGGCGTGTCGTGGTTCACCCGCCCCGCCGCCAATTGGCGGCCCACACGGCGGCTCATCTCGCCGAGGCCATGGTGGGCCGCGCTGCCCTCAGCCGACCTTGAGGTTCGCCGAAGCCTCCTTGCCACGCTCCCGCACCACCTCGTAGCTGACCTTCTGGCCGTCATTAAGGCCGTTCAGTCCGGCGGCTTGCACCGCAGTGATGTGGACGAACACATCCTTGCCGCCGTCGTCGGGCTGGATGAAGCCGAACCCCTTCTGGGCGTTGAACCACTTCACGCTACCGGTCGCCATACGATTTTCTCCATCGGCTACGGGAGGACTTTGACTCACCCGGCTGAGTGCTGCAAATGCGGTGGATGCGCTGTCCCGGGGCGACGTGGCGCGCCGAATGGGCGGCAAGGCATTCGCGCCTGCGGCTTTCGGGTGTGGCTTTCCCTCTTCACCTACCGAAAGGGTCAGCACGTACGGAAGCACTTCAAGTGTCCGGCGTCCCGGCGATCCCCCTTGCGTTATCTCTACCGAGTTGCCTCCGCGCCGTCATGAAGCGGGCGTTCCAGCAGGCACGGGCTCAGGACCACCTGAAGCGCGATCCCCGGAGCGCAAGCCGCCTTTCCCGCGGCGCCCACGGGAGTGCTTCCCACCGCTAGCGAGCGCGCCACCCTGCCCGGTCGGTACGCCGGGCCGTCACGTCCAAGCGCACTACGCTGCCCGGTGGGACATCCCCCATCAGGCGGTAGCGCTGCCGAGGTATCCGGTGAAGCGGGGTTGACCCACATCGCCCTTCGCCTCGGCCGGATCAACACGGAGGAGTCTCACCAGGGATAAGGATCGCATCTCAGGCGTGGCCGGCAAGGCCATAGGACGGTGAGGGACGCTGTGAGTTCAGCGGCCGGTGACACCAGGACGCAGGCCGAGGGTAAGATGGACAAGGCCAAGGACGCTGCGCACGACTTCACGAGGATGGACTGACGTTTCTGGGCTGTACGGCGTCATCCTGATCGGCGCAGCCGACGCAAAAGGGCACGGCCTGTTACTAAGAGCCGCTTGGCCCACACATGCCTGTTTATAGCGTCACAGATCGTTGCGGATTTCGAACCAGAATTGGGCAGGAGCGTAATGGAGCGCGAGTGTTCTAGCCCGGAGCAGACGCATGCAGGAGCGTTTCGTCATACGCTACGTTGTCGATTGGGGGGACGTTCCCCGCGAACGCTTGTATCGAAGCCTCCCTCTGGCTGAGGAATTCGCAAGGTTAATCACGACCGACGGCACGACTGCATTCCCCCATGTTGCGTCCATTCTGCGGCAAACAAGGCGGCACGACCTCGACGTGTGGCAGGATGACCAGAGCTTTGCACCGATTGAAGTGAAGCGTGGCAAGCGTTCTAGCGGGCCGGGCGACCAGGGGCGGCGTGAGCGAGACGCAGCCTGATCCTTTCGGCGCGCCGGAGCGTTCGGACACGAACGGGAAAGCCGCTATATTTCGGGGGCGTTGTCAGGCTTAGTGCGACCGCAGAGTGGAGGCCAAGGCGGTGTATGCTCTGCTTCTTAAGGCCAAGCTATCCGAGCCCGGGGCGGCCGAGGAGGCAGCCCGTCGCATCCGCGAGGGCGTCGTTCCGACCCTGCGGGCCATGCCCGGCTTTCGCCTTCACCTCGGCTTCTTCAGTGAGGCGTGCGAGGCGGTCGGCGTGACCCTCTTCGACGACCGCGCCACCGCATTGGAGGGCTATGAACGGGTCCGGGCCTGGGTGGCGGAGAACATGCGCGACCTCACCATCGGCGAGCCTGAGGTGCGCTCCGGGACCGTACTGCTCCGGAGGGGGACGGCAGAGGGGCACAATGGTCCCGAGGCGGCGCTGTTCGTCACCATCCGGCAGTATGAGGATGTGGGTCCGACCGAAGAGACGCTGCCCCTACTTGCCGAGCACACTCTGCCGATCATCGAGGGACACCCGGGGTTCCGCGGCTTCTACGCCTTCCGGGATGAGTGGAACCCACACCACGCTGTCTCGGTGAGCCTGTGGCGCGGCCGTGCCGCAGCGCTGTCCTCCCACGAGCGCGTGCTGGTCGCCATGGAGGCGCTGCGGGGCGTGTTCCCCCTGCGTCCAACAGTAACAGTCGGCGCGGCCCGCATCACCGCCGGGCGATAGCGACAGGGAAGCGCCGAACCACGGGACCGGGTCTCGGGGACGGCATGTGGCAGTTCCTCGCCGCTGTGCCATGACGAGGCCCCGCCGTCTCCCATGCGGGCGAGCGCGGCGCCGGGACCACCATGACATGGGCAATGTTGCTCAAGCGGTCCTCTGGCGAAAATGCCGCCTTCATTCGCTACCGGCATGAACCCAAGCGTCTGCGTTTCGTCATGTAACTGGGCCTTGACGAACGCGCGAGGACTGCCACCGCACAGGAGGATGCCGCGAATGGATGTGCTGGTCGTCGATGATGAAGCGCTCGTCCGTGAGATCGTCACTGAGGGTTTGACGGACGAGGGATCGGCGGTCGTGGAGGCCCCATCCGCCGAACAGGCCCTCGCTCTCACAGAGACGGCCGGTGCACCCGATGTGGTCGTGACCGATGTGAACCTCGGCCAAGGCATGGATGGCCTTGCGCTGGCCGAGGAGGTCCATCGCCGCTGGCCCGATGCTGGCGTCGTTATCATGACCGGCAACCCCGCGGGCGTGGAGGCTCACAGCTTCGGCGAGCAGGAGAGGTTCCTGACCAAGCCCTTCGGCAATGCGCGATTGGTATCCGCCGTTCGGGAGTTGCTGGGCCGCTCAACCCCATAGGCGTCCTATGAGCAAACTGCACATGGACCCGCCCTTCGGGGGCGGGCCTGAGCCACGCTTCGTGGTTAAGGCGCAGCACGTGGCCAGACCACCTACACCTTGGGCGTGGGCCATCTACGAGGATGGGGAAAACCTAGGCGCTGTTCGACTTGGGTGTGGAGAGTGCGCAAACCTGACGTGGGCTGACTACATCATGTCCCATGTCCAGCCTCGAAGCTCGTCGCCTCAACCATCTT
>JAESGY010000599.1_pt1 | contig 11446 bp, 9 predicted proteins | sample 9269841 | NCBI WGS metagenome assembly JAESGY01 (sample SAMN17022865, study PRJNA683097) | algae metagenome | isolation source: Spirirestis rafaelensis WJT71-NPBG6 and co-occurring heterotrophs from... | place: USA: Pinto Wells, Joshua Tree National Park, Colorado Desert, CA | collected 2006-08-15 | reverse complement strand
GCACGTCCGGTTTGACGAGCGGGGACAGGAAACGGAGCCATGTCAGCCCGGATTGCGGGGGCGGGCGAAAGCGACGCCGACAACCCACTGGGAGACTACAGCCACCGCGCCTGTCCTCGACTCTACCGGCGGTCACCTCGGGATGGTCGAGGAAGGTGAAGAGGTGCTCGCGCAACTTGCCGTAGCGCTTTCGCAGTCGCTGCCCATGCCGGTTGCTGGGGACGAGCGCCATGACGGCATCGAGCGCGTGCTCGAGGCGGCGGCGGTATTCGCGGCGGGTGCTCTCGGCCAGGCCCCGATGCCGCCGGGCCAGCACCACGGCCCGCAGGAGCAGGGCCTTCATGCGCGGGGCGAAGATGGCATCGCCTGCCTCAGCGGCGTAGCGACAGTCACGCAGCTGGTGCGCCAGGCAGATTTGCCAGGCTTCGGCATGGCCACGCTGGGCGCTGTAGAGATCGGAGGCCCAAATCGCCGGGCGATGACCGGCCATAACCTCGGCGACGACGCCGGCGCCCCGGCTATGGCGGACCACATGGATCACCACCCCGCCGTTCTGAAACACCCAGTTCCGTGCATCCTCGACTCAAGCAGACCGCCCCGGCAATCCCGCCCGTCCGGTCGATTGGCCTTGTCGTGCGAGACCGCTTGGTTACATCCTTGCCAATGGCGCGTCTGACGCCGAACGAATTTTGGGGGAGCGTGACCCGTGAAACGACGCGATGTCCTGCGTACCGCAGCTGCATTGGGCGCCACCGCAAGCCTTGGCCAACCCGCCGTCTTCGCCCAATCCGCGCGCGAGCGGACCCTGCGCGTCGCACCCCTGACCGCGCTGTCCTCGGTCGACACTGTCTTCAACACCTCGCTGGTCACCACCAACCACGGCTACGCGGCCTATGACACGCTCTTCGGCTTCACCAGCAAGCGCGAGATCACTCCGCAAATGGCCGAGGGCCACATCGTCGAGAACGATGGCCGCACGTACGTCATCAAGCTGCGTGAAGGCCTGAAGTTCCACAATGGTGAACCAGTCCGAGCCCAGGACGCGATCCAGAGCCTGAAGCGCTGGGCCGGCCGCGAAACCTTCGGCCAGACCGTCGCGAAGTTCGTCGACGACTGGGGTGTCGCCAACGACCGCACCCTACGCATTAAGCTGACCCAGCCCATCCCCATCTTCCTGGAGGCGATCGCCCGCGGCAGCGCCTCGATCCCCTTCATCATCCCTGAGCATATCGCCAAGACCGACCCCTTCACCCAGGTCACCGACGCCACCGGCAGCGGTCCCTACCGCTTCGTCAAGGAGGAGTTCGTCCCCGGCCAGATCGCCGTCTATGTCCGCAACAAGGACTACATCCCCGCCTCCGGCCCAGCCGACTGGACCTCCGGCGCCAAGATCGCCCATTTCGAGCGGCTGGAATGGCAAGCCTTGCCGGAACAAGCGACCGCCGCCGCCGCTCTGCGCTCCGGCCAGATCGACTGGTACGAACAGGTCCAGCCCGACCTGGTGCCCAGCCTGCGCGCCCATCCTGAGATCCGCATAGGCAACGCCAATCCCAGCGGCTTCAACGGCATCCTGCGCTTCAACCACCTCCAGGCTCCGTTCAACAACCAAGCCATCCGCCGTGCCGTCCTGCTCGCCGTCAACCAGCAGGACTATATGCAGGCCCTCACCGGCGGCGATCCCACCTCCTACGTCAATTGCCGCTCGATGTTCCCCTGCGGCACCCCCTACGGCGCGGATACGGCGCTGCAGCAGATGCCCGCCGACCTTTCCCGGGCCCGCGCAGCCCTCAGAGCCGCCGGCTACGACGGCACCAAGGTCGTGGTGCTCAGCCCCGCCGACGTTCCCACCATCCACCCGATGGGCGAGGTCACTGCCGACCTGCTGAAACGCCTGGGCATGAATGTTGAGTTCGCCGCCATGGACTGGGCCACGCTGGTCGCCCGCCGCGCCAACCGCGAGGCAACCGACAAGGGCGGCTGGTCGATCTTCCACACCTGGGCACCCTCCTCGATCATCGGCTCTCCGGTCGAGCACTTCCCCATGCGCGGCCTCGGCGCCAAGGGCTGGGCCGGCTGGTTCGGCGACGAACGGATCGAGGCGCTCACCGCCGACTGGACCACCGCCGCCACCGACGCCGCCCGCGCTGCGGCCGCCGACGCCATCCAGCAGCGCGCCTTCGAGACGGTGCCCTTCATCCATTGCGGCCAGTTCCAGATCCGCACCGCCTATCGCCGCTCCCTCACCGGAATGGTCGAGGGCGGCGCCGCCATCATGTGGAACCTGCGCCGCGCCTGACAGGTTCTGTTAGACTTCGCGCCAAAGGTGCTCGGCTTGGCCACCCGGGCGGGCGGCTCGCGCGGGCCTACGGTAAAATACCAAGGCCCTTGATGCTGACCGGTGGGAGCCGGCCACGGGCCGTGGACGGGTCATCGGTGGACAGGTCATCGTCGAAGGTGACCGGTACTATACCAGCGGTCGGGATGCATAACCGCAGCCGGGCAAGTGGGCTGCAGAAGCGTTCTCCGCGCGGTTCGAGGGGCCAATCAATCCCGATCAGCGCGACGCAGGACGGCGTGCAGCAGCACCTCGGCGCCGGCGGCGCAGTGTTCTGGGGAGACGTATTCTAGCTCACTGTGCGATATGCCGTCGCGACAGGGAACGAAGACCAGGGCGGTGGGGCACAGCGCCGTCATACTGTAAGCGTCATGGCCTGTCAGGCTGCGCAGCCGAGTGACGGAATGGCCGAGATCGCGCGACACGGCCTCGATCAGCTCCACCATCTCCGGTGCGAAGTGCACGGGCGTCCGGCGGCGGCGACTGTCCAGGACGTTGAAGACCAACCCAGTTTCCGTCGCCAGTGATTCTGTGGCGGCTACGAGGGCGCTTTGCATGGAGTCCATACCCACTTCCTCAGGATGCCCCATGACATAGGAGAAGACGGCGCGGTGCGGGATATTGATCTGATTGTTCGGCCATGCGTCGATCACCGTGGCGCTGGCCTTGCCGTCCGGCGCGTGCTCCCGTCCGATACGATCGATTTCAGCGATCAGCCGCGCCGCGCCAACCAGGGCGTTGCGACGGCGTAGCATCGGCATGGTCTGGGAATGGGCATTCTCGCCCAGGCATTCGATTGTGGCAAAGGCCGAGAAGTGGCTCTGCGTCACTGCGCCAATGGTCGTGCCGCTCGCTTCCAGCTCCGGCCCCTGCTCGAGATGCAGTTCCAAGTAGCTGTCCACCGCGCGGCCGCCCACCGGCGCGTCGCCATGGTAGCGGATGCGCGCGAGCTCCGCGCCAAAGCTCTTGCCGGCACGGTCGGTGGCAGCATGCGCCATCGCCAGATCCACCAGCCCCGCGAACACGGCCGAGCCCATCAGCCCCGGCCAGAAGCGTGCGCCCTCCTCATTGGTCCAGTTCACGATCTCTATCGGGCGGCGTGTGATCACGCCGGCACGGTTCATCGCCCGTATCGCCTCAAGTGCCGCGAGCACGCCCAGCACGCCGTCGAACTTGCCGCCGGGTGATTGAGTATCGAGATGGCTGCCGGCCATTACCGGGGGTGATGAAGGATCACTCCCCTCCCGCCGGGCAAAAATGTTGCCCATAGGGTCCACCGCGACCGCCAGGCTGGCTTCGGCACACCACATCCGGAAGAGGTCGCGCGCGTCTCGGTCGGCATCGGTGAGGGTGAGGCGATCGCTGCCGCCTCGGGGCAGGCTGCCCATGCAGCCCATCGTCATCAGGTCCGACCAGAGGCGGTCACGGTCGATTACGGGTGTGGGCATGGTTCGCTCCCGCTAGGCGTGCTCTGATGCAAGTAGTTTTTCACGATGACCTGTCCACCGCTGCCCCGTCCAGGGCCGCGGCCAGGGCTATCGCATATGGAATTTCCGGGTCCTCAACCGCGGTCGAAGGCTCGGTTTTCGGCCCTTGTGGTCGAGTTTGGGCCGCCGAGACGGCTTCGTTCGACGCAAACTCGGCCTTAGAGGATCAAATGCGATAGCCCTGGGGCCGCGGCTGGAGCAGCATTTGGTAAGGTCAATTTCCGGGCCGCTGAGGCTGATTGGGGATCAAGGCCCTGAGGGGCCGAACCGGCGTCAGTGCTGACTGGCCTAGACGACTTTCCTGGCGCGACTGTGGTGGCGATTGCTGGGCATGGTGCCCAGGCGTGGCGCTACTCGACCCGAGTGAACTGGACGCGGCGGTTGCGCGGATCGTAGCCGTTTTCGAAGAGCGGCGCGCTCTCGCCCAGGCCGAGCACCTCCAGCCGCGCCATCTCCACCCCCCGGCGCTGCACTAGGTAGCGCGCCACCGAGGCGGCCCGGCGCTGCGAGAGCAGCAGATTGTAGAACTCGGAGCCGAAGGCGTCAGTATGGCCCGCAACTTCCAATCTTAACCGCGGTTGATCGCGCATCAGCTCGACAATGCGATCGAGGAAAGGGAAGGCGCTCGGCGGCACAGTGTCTGAGCTCGGGGCGAAGTTGACGCGGAAGCCAAGGCTGCGAGGGACGTCCGGCGTCGCCACGGCCGCAGCAATCGACAGCGGCAGGATGGTGCAGGTGGTGGCCGGCTGCGAGCCGGGGGCGGCAGGCTGGAGGGCGCGGCTCGGAGCGGCCTCCGGTATCGCGGTGACCCGATCGGGGGGCGCCGTGACCGGTTCGCGCACCAGGGGGGCGGGCTGCGCCGCCTCGCGCGGGACGAAGCGGCGGCTGAGGCCAGGGCGGGATTCCGGCACCATGATGCTACGCAGCAGTTCCAGCGGCGGCGCCTCCTCGAAGATCTGCACCTCCTGCGCCAGGGCAGGCTCGCCGAGCAGCAGCGAGACTAGGGCGGCGAGCCCGAAGATGCGACGACAGGCCTGGAACATGACACTACCTCCTGACGTGAGGCAGGATGGCGCGTCACGCTGCGACCGGCCGTGCGGCCCGGCACAGATCCTTCCTGGCACGGCAGTGCCCGGAGCGTAGGTCAGCGGCCTCGGCACCAGGTCGGGAAAGCCAGCGCCGCAGGGCCGGTGAAGCATCAATCCTGGCGACGGCGGCAGCCGGCCGACATGCGTGAGCTGAGACTTGATCTGACACTGTCAGTCAAAGGCTAGGTTCCAGCCAAGCCATTCGCAGAGCGCCCGGCCCATGACGAGCTCCAGGTCGCGCCCGCGAAGCCAGGGCAGCTCCTCGGTGAAGAAGGTGACGCACTGGCGGTAACTGCAAGGCATGCGGGTGATGTCGGTACCCCAGAAGAACCGCTGAGGCCCAAAGGCGTCGAAAATGCGCTGCAGGCCGTCATGTAAGTTTCGGTAGGGGTAGGGCTGCGTTGAATAGTGCGGCGCCCCGGTTGCCTTGACAGCGACATTTGGCAGCTGCGCCAAAGCCACCAGCTCGTCGAGCCGCGCAAAGGCTGCCTCGTCTTGTGCGGTCCGCACGAGCCCGCAGTGGTCGATAATGAGCTTCAGGCCAGGGTGCGCCTCGGCGACTCTCCGGAACTCCGGCAGGAATAGGCCCGCCATGGTGGCGATAGGCAATCCCTCGCGCTCGGCGGCTGGCCACAGCCAGTCCAGTGTTCCGTCCCGAAGCCAAGCCTGCTGCTCGGGCGTCAGCAGGGCCCAGCGCAGGCCCAGCATACCAGGCTGGTTCTTCCAGCCATAGATCAGCTTGCGGTTCTCGGGCTTGTCCGGTGGGAATTGACCCATGACCGCGAAGCGGTCGGGGTACTTCTGTGCTGCTTCGACCGCGAGGGCATTTGAGTTGGGATCCCAGCTGCCAGGGGGGTGGATCAGGGCGGCGTCGACTCCAGCCTCATCCATCTCCTTCAGTGCCTCTTCGGCCGTGAAGGACTGCGCTTTGCGGTGCAACCCCGAAGGCGTACCGCTGGACCAAATGTGGATTTGCGCGTCGACGACTTTCATCTTTGCCTCCCCCTTGGCATCAGCCGTCAAGGCTCCTCGCCACAGTCAAGCCCACTATTTCAGCTCTCGCCCTGCTAGGTCGCCTTCTAGGAAGCGGTTGGGCTTGAGAAAGAAGGATAATACCAGCGCGCCGTTTGGGGCGCGCGCGACATGACGGTTGCCCTTCGGCCGCCAGACATAGTTGCCGGCACGCACCTCACCCTCCTCATCCACGATGCTGCCATCGAGCACGAAGGTTTGCTCGATCTCAACATGCTCATGCAGCGGGAGGACGGTCCCAGGCTTCCAGCGGAATACCGCGGTGAGCAACCCGGTCTCCGGCTGTTCCATAAGAACTTTCATGTCGATGCCGGGTGTTGGCGTCGGCTTCCAGGGTAGGGACGCAACATCGACGAAGCGGGATGCAAGGTCGGGAAGACTGGACGTTAGTGATGGCCCTTCGGTGGTCGTGGACATAGCGCCGTTTCCTCCAATGATGTCGTGAGGGAGCTGCGAAATATGATGCGAAGGCCGCTGGCTCGTCCCTTGGTCAGGTGCGAATCAGCGTGCAGCCACCCTCGGCGAGCGGTCGAAAGGCCTGCTCTGCCGGAATGGTAGCAATCAGCTCGTAGTAGTCCCAGGGGTAGCGGCTCTGGCCCGGCGCCTTGACCTTGTAGAGATACATGTCACGCATCACCCTTCCATCCTCACGGATGCGGGCGTCGCGGGTCATGAAGCTATTGATTGGCGTAGTACGCATACGCTCCAGCACCACCGTAGCCTCATCCGTGCCGGCCTCGCGGACTGCCGCAAGGTAGTGCCGGGCCGCTTCGTAGTTGGTCGCGTGCAGCATCGTCGGCGGACGACGCGCACGTTCGGCGAACCGACGCGACCAGGCACGGGTCTCGGGCATTTGGTCCCAGTAGAAGGCTTCGACGAGATAGATGTCCTGCGCCTGCTCCAGCCCCAGGCTGTGGACATCGGTGATGAAGAACAGCAGCGCAGCCAGCCGCTGACCGCCCTGGGTTATGCCGAATTCGCGCGCCTGCTTAATGGCATTTACCGTGTCGGCGGAGCCGTTTGCCAAGCCGATCACCTGCGCGCGCGAGCCACGCGCCTGCAACAGGAAGCCAGAAAAGTCCGCACTGTTGAGAGGATGCCGCACCTCACCAACGATACGGCCCCCGCCGGCCTCAACGATGCGGGCCGCGTCTCGCTGCAAGGCGTGGCCAAAAGCATAGTCCGAGGTGAGAAAGAACCAGCTCTTGCCACCTTCACGCAGCACGCCCGAGGCAACCCCGGCGGCAAGCGCATAAGTGTCGTAGGTCCAGTGGATGCCATTGGGCGAGCAGGCTCGGCCCGTTAAATCGCTGGTGCCACCTGAGGTGAAGATAGCGATGCGTCCCTTCTCTCGCGCCAGCTGCTGCACTCCAAGGCAGATAGCGGAGTTCGGTACGTCTAAGACGAGTTGGACGCCCTCATCGTACCAGCGGCGGGCAATGCCGACACCTACATCCACCTTGTTCTGATGGTCCGCGCCGACAACCTCGATCGGTCGGCCGAGGACGTTGCCACCGAACTCCTCCACAGCCATGCGGACCGCATGCAGGCTGTCCGTGCCGGAGAGGTCCTTGAAAGACCCGTTCTGGTCGTTCAGGACACCGATGCGGATGGGGCCGCGTGGCTGCGCTCGGACCACGGCCGGCTTCGCCAGCACCGCGGCGCCTGCCGCAAGCGTGGCACGCCTAGTGACAGTCATTTCGGTTCCCCTCAGCTGGTTCTTGCGATCCCCTACGGTGCCGGGGCCGTGACGACCATTCTGCAATCAGAGTGCACGGAAAGTCATGCGTGATGGCGGAGTGTTGTTTGAGGCGAGACGGGGGCTCGCTTCCGCGCGGGAGCAAGGCTCAAGTGTAGCGCCATCGCGATCCACATCACCGCAGACTGGAGGCAGCTCTGTGGGCGCCCTTCGGGCTGCGCGGCCTTATTTGGAAACTTGCCTGCTGCGTGCGATAGGCCACAACCTACCCCGCTGGATTGGAGGGGCGGCCATCACGACCGCCCAGTCGCGTGGGGGAGGACGTTCATGGAGCTCAAGGGCGCGGTCGCACTAGTGACGGGCGGCAATGGCGGGCTCGGGCAGCGCATTTGTCACGCGCTGGCGAAGGAGGGTGTGCATGTCGCCGTCATGTATGCACAGAGCCGGGACCAGGCAGAGGAAGTTGCCCGAGAACTGACCTCGCTTTATCAGATCAACGCAATCGCGTTCGCCTGCGACATCACCGATGGCATGGCTGTGGAGCGGCTGGTCGGAGACGTCACAAGCCGCTTCGGACGGCTCGACATTCTTGTCAACGATGCGGCTTACAACAAATCGATTCCGTTCACCGACCTCGACAGTCTGACACTGGAGGTCTGGGACAAGATCATGGCCGTCAACCTGACCGGGCCCATGCGCCTCACCAAAGCAGTGGCGCCCGTCATGAAGGCACAAGGGCGGGGTCGCATCGTCAACATCTCATCTGTGGCGGGCCTCGGACCGCAAGGTTCGTCCATTGCCTATGCGGTGTCGAAAGCGGGCCTTATTCACCTGACACGCTGCATGGCAGTGGCGCTCGCACCTGAAACGCTCGTCAACTGCGTGGCACCAGGCCTTCTAGAGGGCACACGCGCGACGGCCAATCTCCGGGCAGAGCAGATTGAGCGGTCAGCGGCCAGCTCACTCCTAAAGAAAGCTGCCGACAAGGACGACTGCGCCGACATGGTGGTCACTATGTGCCGCACCGAGACCATGACCGGACAGACCGTCGTTATCGATGCTGGGCGTGTGTTTCATTGAGCGACGTTCCCCGAAGCGGGTTCTGGTGCAATGAGACCGTCGAGCAGCAACGGGATGCCGGAGAGCGACATCCCGTACAAGTTCATCGGCACCGCGCAGTTCAGTGGGGCGGTGGAGGTGCGCTTTCAGCATCAGCAGGGGAACACGCTGGTGATAGTCGACAGCCGGTTCCACGGACAGGAGCCCAATGGGTAGGGAGAGCTTTCCATCACGCTGCTGGGCATCATCCACCTGACGGCGAAGGACTTCATCCTCTGAGCGGAAGTGCAGTCGGTCAGCAGGAACCCGGTCAGGCCAGAGTGTAGCTTCGCTGGACTCTGGTTCAGAGCGGCTATCAGCTATCCGTCCCGACACAGCGGCTTAAAAAATCACATCGCCAGCGATATTCGGTCCGAAGTATGAGACCACCTTCACCGTGAACTCTGGCAGGAGCTCGCCGTCCGTGTTCCCCTCCAGCTTGCCGCCGCTGTAGCGGAGCTGCCCTGCACCAGTGAAGCTTCCGTCACCTATCCAGGTGAACTTCTGGTTGCCGGGGACAAGGGTATTGGCATCGATGCCAGACACGTCAATCTTGTCGTGGTTGCTCTTGTACCCGAACAGGGGGATCTCATCTCCATCCGCGTCGGAGGCGCTGCTGAAGACGAAGGTAGTCACCATTCCTCGATAGAGGACGTCGTCACCGGCCCCGCCGTTCAGGGTGCTGGTGCCACCGAATCCTCCCTGCAGCGTGTCGTTGCCGTTGCCCCCTTGGAGGACACCACCGCTGTGGTGGGAGGCGATCAGCATGTCATTTCCGTCGCCCCCGTTCAGCGTGTCTATCCCTCCCGGGTCGGACGTCCCCTGAGGGCCGCTCAGGGCGTCGCCCTCTAAGGTGTCGTTCCCGCTGCCGCCATTCAGGACGTCGGCGCCCTTGTAGCCCAAAATCAGGTCATTCCCGTCATTGCCGTTCAGCGTGTTATTGCCCGCCCCGCCATCGAGCGTGTCGCTCCCGGCCCCACCATCCAGTGTGTCGGCGTCGTCCCCGCCGTACAGCCGATCATTGTTCTCGCCGCCCTGGAGGTAATCGGCGCCTGAATAGCCAATAAGAAGATCGCTACCGGCACCGCCATTCAAACTATCATTCCCAGCCCCGCCATGAAGCACGTCGTCCCCAGCTTCGCCGAGGAGGGTGTCATCGCCGTTCTCGCCGAACAGGGCATCGTTGCCGTTGGCTCCGAAAAAAATGTCACTGCCGTTCCGCCCCTCCACGAGATCATGACCCCCGAAAGACTTGATGAGGTCAGCACCGTCGGTGCCAAAAATGTAATCAGGGCCTTCCGTGCCATTCTTGTCCATAGCGTTATCCTTTTTATCGATTGCTTGATTTGCTTGAGTGCTTGAAAGAATTTCCGCCCGAAGTATGAGGCTTCATCAAAAGGGTTTTCACGAACTGTGCTCTGGCGCACACAGCACGTCGTTTTGACAGCTCGTAAGCGCCTATGAACCGAGGCTGACGCGCGGGTCTGGGACCTATCACCAGGAAGCCCGGACCCTGGACGACCATGTCGGTCCGGCTGCGCGACTGGGCTCATGGGTTCTGATCACTGAACTTGGTATCAACTGCTCTTGCCGGTGACAGCGCGCCAGAGAGTGTTCGCCTCCGGTTCCTCTCCCTCCGCCAGCTCAGTTGCGAAAGCCGTTCTCCGCCGGATGCGGTCGCGCCCAGAGGCGCAGGTTTGCCGCGGTTTTTGCCGCTGACCTGTTGACTGCGCGGCCGGAATGCTCGCCCAAGAGCCGCTCTCTCCGGCGCTTCCTCTCCGGACCTGTTGACTTGGGCGGTTTGGTACGCGCCGGCGGAGCGAGGAAAGAGCTGGCTTTTTGCGCGCCGGATCGAGGCTTGCGGTTCGAATCGCGTGCGCGGGCCCAGTCTGATTTCCGAAAATTCTCCGCGGATCCTTGCACACCTGTGGTGGCCTCCGTGGCTCCTGGACGACCGGCCGCGATCGGCTCGAAACTCGCCCATCCTCGCCATCCATGAGCCGGGAGAAAGCGCACGCCGCCATTGCGGCCGCCGAGTATCCTCCGGCCATGGCCAGCCCCGTCACGCCGTCCGACTTCAAGGAAGCCCTGATCATCCTCGGCGCGGCCGGCGTCGTCGTCCCGCTGGTCCACCGGCTCCGCGTGAGCCCGGTCCTCGGCTTCTTACTGGTCGGCATCGCGGTCGGCCCGTCCGGCCTGGGGGCCCTGGCACGGCAGATCCCCTGGCTGGAGGCCATCGCAATCACCGACGTCGCAGCGATCGGGCCGGTCGCAGACCTCGGCGTGGTCATGCTGCTGTTCATGATCGGCCTCGAACTCTCCTTCGAGCGCCTGCTGCTCATGCGGCGCCTGGTGTTCGGGCTGGGATCTCTCCACGTCGTCCTGACGACCGTGGGCCTGGCGGCGGCTGCCATTGCCCTCGGGCAACCACTCGCCGCCGCCTTGACGCTCGGCATCGCGCTGTCCATGTCGTCGACGGCTGTCGTTGTCCAGGTCCTCTCAGAAGAGAGACGCCTGGGCTCGGCGGCGGGCCGCGTAGCCATCGCCGTGCTCCTGATGCAGGATCTCGCCGTGGTCCCGGTCCTCTTCGGCGTGGACGTGCTCGGCACCGGGCCCGCAGCCTTCGGCATTGCGATCGGCCAAGCCGCCATTGCGGTCGGCGCCGTGATCCTGATCGGCCGGCTCAGCCTCCGACCACTCTTCCGCA
>JAESGY010000598.1_pt1 | contig 11457 bp, 9 predicted proteins | sample 9269841 | NCBI WGS metagenome assembly JAESGY01 (sample SAMN17022865, study PRJNA683097) | algae metagenome | isolation source: Spirirestis rafaelensis WJT71-NPBG6 and co-occurring heterotrophs from... | place: USA: Pinto Wells, Joshua Tree National Park, Colorado Desert, CA | collected 2006-08-15 | reverse complement strand
CGGCGATCACCGGATCGCTAACCGCACGAATAACCGCCAGGTCGGACCGTCCAGCGCCATCGCGGCAGGTCGATGGCACGCCCGCGGACCGGTCTCTCCGTCCGACGCCGCCATCCGGCGGCACATCCGGGGCGCCGCGCCACGTACGCCGGCCTCGTGCAACACTACCGATTGCATGGCCGGCGTCCGAAAACCTTCACCGTCTCGGTCATCTGCTGGGCGCGCCCAACTTCCTGAAAGCGGACAAAGCGCACCCAGCCTTGATGCTATCGGAACGCCAGGGGTGCGGCGCTACTCCGCTGCGGCGCGCGGCAGTTCCGGCATCTCCCCACCGAGCCGCCTGGTCAGCGTCGTCGCGGCCTCGGCCAGAACCGGGCGCGCGGCCGCGACCACCTCGGGATTCCACCGACTGACCGGCGCCGAGAGGGCGAGCGCGCCCGCCAGGGCCTCGCCGGGCCCGAAGACCGGCATGGCAATCGCCCCGGTATGGGGGTCGGTCGCTCCCATGGTGACGATCGGTAGGTCGAGGGCCGCGACATAGGCGGGCAAGGGCCGCGGCGAGAAGGCCCGCAGCACCTGCGCGATGGCGGAGTTGTCGAGCGGCAGCGCATCGCCGACCCGCACATGCATCCGGAGCAGGTGCGGGCTGTCCGCGCGGAAGAGGCACAGCCGCTGCTCGCCGCGGCGGACATAGAAGGCCGCCGTCTCGCCGGTGCGGGCGACGAGCTCCTCCAGCACCGGCATCACATGCGCCTCCATGCGGAAGGACTGCGTGTAGATCGTGCCGAGCCGCAGCACCTCCGCGTCCAGCCGGTACCCGCCGTCCTCCGTCCGCGCGAGATAGCCGTGCGCCTCGAGCGAGACTGCCAGGCGCATGATGGTGCTCTTCACCAGGCCGGTGCGGGCGGCGAGCTCCGCGAGCGACAGCGCACGGTCGCCCTTTCGAAAGGCCGACAGCACGGTGAGAGCGCGGTCGGCCGAAGCGACGCCTTCCACCGCCGGACGTGACTTCGATCCATCGGCCATGCGATGCCTCCAGCTCTCCGACCTGACCCTACTGCGCAGGCCCCGGCGTCTCCAGCCGGGTGCGCAGGATGCTCCCCGTCTCGCTTTCCGTGATGAAGAGCTCGCGCCCGTCGTGGCCGCCAAGGCATAGATTGGTCGTGGAGGCGCCGGCGCAGGAGGTGATCCCGAGTGTTGGCTCGGCGCGGGGCGAGAGCCGCCAGATCGTGCCGACCCCGGTATGCGCGACCAGCAGGTTGCCCTCCGGGGCCCAGGCCAGTCCGTCCGGACCACCGGGGCCGCCATGCAGATGGCAGAAGATCCCGGCCTTGGTGACGGCCCCGTCCCCCTGCAGGGGCAGGCGCCAGATCTGGTTCGCGCGGGTCACTGCGACGAGGAGGTGCGAGAGGTCCGGCGCGACGACGATGCCATTCGGGCTGGGCACGGTGCCGATCAGCAGCTCGAGCCGTCCATAAGTGTCCCCTTGGGGCCGCAGGCGGTAGACGCGCCCGGTCGGGTCGTGCAGCCCGGTCTGGCCCTGGTCGGTGAAGAAGACGCTGCCATCGGCGCCGAGGCAGAGGTCGTTCAACCCCTTGAATCCTTCGCTCCGCGCCGTCTCCAGCACGGGCGTGATGCCGCCGGTCGCCGGGTCGATGCGGATCAGGCCACGCTTGTAGTCGGTGACCAGCAACTGACCGTCAGGCAGCACCTTCAGCCCGTTCGGCCAGCCGTCATACTCCGCCACCTGCTCCCACTCTCCGCCGGCTGAGATCCGGAAGATCCGACCATAGGGGATGTCGGTCACATAGAGCCGGCCCTCGGTGTCGAAGCAGGGCCCTTCCAGGAAGCTGTCGATCTCCCGCCCGCCGCGGTTCCAGCGCGCCCATTCGGTCGCTCGCGGGCGACGATAGCGGTCGGGCAGACGCGTGAAGACCTCGGTCCCGAGGCGCGGGGGCGGCGCGAAGAAGGACATGGCGGGTTACTGCCGCTCGATGCCGGCGCCGCCCGCGACCTCCCGCCAGCGTGCGGTCTCCTCGGCTAGGAGCGCGGCGAAGGCCTCGGGCGGCATGCCGCCGGGCTCGGAGGCGGTGGAGGCCAGGAACTCCTGCATGTCGGGCGCCCGCAGCGCGGTTGCGACCTCAGCCTGCAGCCGCATGACCACCGCATCCGGCGTGCGGGCGGGGGCGGCCAAGCCGGACCAGTTCACCACGCCCTCGCCGTGCGGCCCGAAGCCGGGCAGGCCCGCCTCCTTGAAGGTCGGCACGTCGGGCAGGGCGGCAGTGCGGCTTGTCCCGCTCATCGCCAGCGGCCGGAGCAGCCCGCCGTGGACATGACCGAGGGCGGAGCCGAGCGAGACCATGACCATGTCCACTTGCTGGCCGAGCACGGCGGTCACGGCCTCGCCGGCGCCGCGGAAGGGCACGTGGAAGAGCTTCACCCCGGCCGCCTCGGCGAAGGCGGCGGTGGCGAAATGCGGCGCGCTGCCGATGCCGCCCGTTCCGTAGGTGATCTTGTCCGGCTCGCGCTTCGCCGCCTCAATCAGGCCCCCCAGGTCGCGCCACGGCGCATCACGGTGCACGGCCAGCATGACCGGAGAGAAGGCACTCACCGTGATCGGCCGGAAGGCCTTTGCATGGTCGAAGGGCAGCTTCTGGAACAGGTAGGGCAGCATGGCATAGGTATTGTCCATCGCCAGCAGCGTGTGGCCGTCCGGCGCAGAGCGCGCGACCTCGGCGGCGCCGATGGTGCCCGTCGCGCCGGACTTGTTCTCGACCACCACCGGCTTGCCGAGCTGTTCGGAGAGCTTCTGTCCGAGGCGGCGGGCGATGGTGTCGACCGCGCCGCCGGGTGCCCAGGCGACAACGATCCGCACGGGGCGGGAGGGCCAGGCCTCCCCCTGGGCGAGGGCGCGATGCCCGGCTCCGAGGCTGATGGCGGCGCCCGCGAGGGTGACGTTGAGGAACTGACGACGCTGGAGCACGGGCGGCTTCCTTCCCAGTGGCGCGGTTATGGCGTTTCGGCGCTGGATTTCAGAACGGCGTTTCGATATGGGCCACCCATGGCGCGGCCTGTCAAGCGAAGTCGCGCCTCGGAGGAACCCGAACGCCATGCCGCATCCCCGCCTCGGCCGCCGCGCCGTCCTCGCCACCGTAGCCGCCGCGCTGGCCCGCCCGGCCCTGGCGCAGGCAACCTGGCCCGCTGGCCGCCCCATCGAGATCGTTGTGCCCTTCGCGCCCGGGGGCGGGATGGATGCCATGGCACGCGCCATCGCGCCCTTCCTCACGGCCCGGCTCCCGGGCGCCCGCGTCATGGTCTCCAACCGGCCCGGCGCGGGCGGCCAGCTCGGCACGGAAGCGGTGGCCAATGCCGCACCGGACGGCTTCACCCTCGGCGCTTGCGCCACCCCGACGGTGCTGAGCAAGCCTATCGAGCGGCCCGTCCGGTGGCGGCCGGCGGAACTCACCTGGCTCGCCCAGGTCGTCGAGGACCCCTGCGGCCTCTTCGTGCGCACGGACAGCCCGTTGCGCGACCTCCCGGGCCTGCTGGCGACGGCACGCAAGCAGCCCGGCGACCTCTCCTACGGAACCGCGGGCATCGGCGGGGACGACCACATCGCCGCGCTGCTGCTGGAGGAAAAGGCGGGCGTCCGCCTGAACCACATCCCCTTCAACGGCACCTCGCAGCTCCTCGTCCCGCTGCTGGGCGGTCAGCTCGAGGTCGGCGCCTTCAACCTCAGCGAGGCCCTGCCTCTACTGCGGGACCGCGCCATTCGCGGCCTCGCTCTGGCCACAGCGGAGCGGGACGCGGCCGCGCCGGAGATCCCGACCTACCGCGAGAGCGGCGTGGACCTGGTCTTCTCCGCCGGCCGTGGCCTGTTCGGGCCGCCGAAGCTGCCGGAGCCGATCCGCACGGCGCTGGAGGGCGCCCTCGCCGCCATCTTCGCCGATCCGGCCTGGGCCGAGGCGGCCGCGCGTGCCGGACTGATCCTCCATCCACTGGTCGGCGGTGCCTACCGCGAGGCGGCGCTCGGCGGCGAGGCGGCGCTGCGCGCCCTTTGGGACCGCCGGCCGTGGAAGGAGTGAGACCAAAATAGAATAGCGTTGTATTTTGTCTGACCGGCGCCTATCAGGGCCGGCACCAGCCCGGGGAGAGGTCGTCAATGGCCGTTGGTTTCAGAATCCTGCCGCGCAGCCGGAAGGTCGCGCCCGATGTGGTCGCCCGCTTCCGCGCCCTGCCCGTCGCCAATGTCAGCGACGTCATGTCCCGCATGACCGCCGGCGGCCCGCGGCTGCGGCCGATGCATGCGGGGGGCGGCCTTGCCGGCCCGGCGCTGACCGTGAAGACCCGCCCCGGCGACAACCTGATGATCCACAAGGCGATCGCCCTGGCCGAGCCGGGCGATGTCATCGTGGTGGATGGGGGCGGCGACCTCACCAACGCCCTGATCGGCGAGCTGATGCTGGCGCAGATGGTGAAGCGCGGCCTGGCCGGCATCGTGCTGAACGGCGCGATCCGCGACAGCGCCGCCATCCGCGGCCAGGGCTTCCCGGTCTTCGCCGCCGGCGTGACCCATCGGGGCCCCTACAAGGACGGCCCGGGCGAGATCAACCTGCCCATAGCCCTCGACGGCATGGTGATCGAGCCGGGCGACCTGATCCTCGGTGACGAGGACGGCCTGCTCTCTGTTCCCTTCGACGCGGTCGAGACGGTCCACGCCGCCGCCACCCAGAAGGCCTCGGCCGAGGCGCGCCAGATGGCGAACATTGAGGCCGGCACCCACGACGCCTCCTGGGTGGACGCCACCCTGCGCCGCCTGGGCTGCGAAGGCCTGGCCTGAACCCCTTCCCGAGAGAGCGCCCCATGCCCGACGCCGCGAAACCCGCCGTCCTCGTCACTGCCGCGAAGCTCACGCCGGAGGCCGTCGCCATCCTGGAGGAGGCCGGTTACGCCGTGCCCTGCACCTCCGCCTACCCGTCGGAGGCGGAGCTCCTCGCCGCCATCGCCGAGCACCGCCCGGTCGCCCTGCTGCACCGGCAGGGCATCATCAACGGGACGGTCATGGACGCCGCGGCACCTGGCCTGCGCGCCATCGCGCGGCACGGCGCCGGTGTGGACGGCATCGACCTTGCCGCCGCCGAGGCTCGCGGCCTGACCGTGACGCGCGCCGCCGGGGCCAACTCCCGCTCGGTCGCCGAGCACGCCATGGCGCTGATGCTCGCCATGCTGAAGGACCTGCCCTCCGTGCAGGCCGGCATGCGGGAGGGGCTGTGGGAGAAGACCTCCCGCATGACCCGCGACGTCGACGGCGTCTCGCTCGGCATCGTCGGCTACGGCGCCATCGGCTCCAAGGTCGCGCGCTTCGCCGACGCCTTCGGCATGAAGGTTGCGGCCTACGACCCGCTGCTGCCCGCGGGGTCGCTGCCGGGGCCGGGGGAGCGGGTGGCCGAGCTGAACGCACTGCTGGCCCGCTCCGAGGTGCTGTCGCTGCACTGCCCGCTGGACGCCACAACGCGCGGCATGATCGGCGCGGCGGAACTCGCCCTGCTGCCGCGCGGCGCCATCCTGGTCCACACCGCCCGCGGCGGCATCGTGGACAAGGCGGCGCTGCTGGCCGCGCTCGACTCCGGGCAGCTCGCCTGGGCCGGGGTGGACGTGTTCGAGAAGGAGCCGCTGGACCTCTCCAGCCCGCTCCGCAGCCATCCGCGCATCCTGCCGACGCCGCACCTGGCGGCCAACACGCCGCGCGGTGCCGTCGGCATGTCTACCGGAGCGGCGGAGAGCATCGTCGCGGTCCTCGCCGGCCGCCTGCCGGCGCTGGAGGGCGCGGTCGTGGTGCCCGGCACCCTCCGCGCCGCGGCGGCATGATCCCGCGCCTGCCACCGACGGAGGCGCCGGGCGCGGCCTGTGCCGCCTTCCTGGACGCGCTGCGCACCGCCGGCTTCGCAGGCGACCTCTCAGCGGCTGACGCCGACCGGACGGTGCTCGCAACCGACAACTCGATCTACCGGCTGATGCCGCAGGCCATCGCCTTCCCCCGCGGCACCGAAGACCTCGCCCGCATCGGCCGCCTGCTGGCGGAGCCGCGCTTCGCCGGCATGAAAATCGCGCCGCGCGGCGGCGGCACCGGCACCAACGGGCAGTCGCTGACGGACGGGTTGGTGGTGGACGTCTCCCGCCACATGAACCGCATCCTCGAGATCAACGTCGAGGAGCGCTGGGTCCGGGTCGAGGCTGGGGTGGTGAAGGACCAGCTCAACGCCGCCCTGGCGCCGCACGGGTTGTTCTTCGCGCCGGAGCTCTCCACCTCGAACCGCGCCACGATCGGCGGGATGATCAGCACGGACGCGAGCGGCCAGGGTTCCTGCCTGTACGGCAAGACGCGCGACCACGTCCTGGAGCTGACCGTCGTGCTGGCCGACGGCACCCTGTGGCGCTCGCGCCCGCTGTCCGACGAGGAACTACGCGAGGCGCAGCGCCGCCCCGACCGCGTCGGCGCCGTCCATCGTGCGGTCGACGCCATCCAGCGCGAGCACGCGGCGGAGATTACGGCGCGCTTCCCCAGGCTCAACCGCTGCCTGACCGGCTACGACCTGGCGCACATCCGTGACCACGAGGGCCGCTTCGACCTCAACGCCATCCTCTGCGGTTCGGAGGGCACGCTCGGCATCCTGGCCGAGGCGAAGCTCAACGTCCTGCCCATCCCGAAGCGCAGCGCCCTGGTGAACCTGCGCTATGCCAGCTTCGACGCGGCGCTGCGCGACGCCCAGGTGCTGATGGCCTTCGGCCCGGCCTCGATCGAGACCGTCGACTCCAAGGTGCTGCCCCTGGCGCAGGACGACATCGTCTGGGACGGCGTGCGCGAGTTCTTCCCGGAGGACGCCTCCGGGCCGGCTCGCGGCATCAACCTGATCGAGTTCGTCGGCGACACGGAGGAGGAGGTGGAGGCGCCGCTGCGGCGCCTGACCGAGGCGCTGGCGGCCGGAGGGCCCGGGAGCGGCCGCTCCGGCTTCACCATCGCCCGGGGCGAAGGCCCGGTGGGCCGGATCTGGGAGATGCGCAAGCGGTCGGTCGGGTTGCTCGGCAACATGCAGGGCGACAAGCGGCCGATCCCCTTCGTGGAGGACACGGCGGTCCCGCCAGAGAACCTCGCCGACTTCATCGCCGAGTTCCGGCAGTTCCTGGACGGGCGCGGGCTGGAGTACGGCATGTTCGGCCATGTCGACGCCGGCGTGCTGCACGTCCGCCCCGCGATCGACATGAAGGACCCCGCGCAGGAGGTCCTGATCCGCGAGATCACGGACGAGGTGGTCCGCCTCACGCGGAAGTACGGCGGCCTGCTCTGGGGCGAGCACGGCAAGGGGGTCCGCTCGGAATACTCCCCCGAGTTCTTCGGCCCGCTCTACCCGCTGGTCCAGGCGGTGAAGGCGGCCTTCGACCCGCGCAACCAGCTCAACCCGGGCAAGATCGCCACCCCGGACGGCAGCGCCCTGCTCACCATCGACGGCCTGCCCACGCGGGGCCAGGCGGACCGCACCATCCCCGCCGAGGTGCGGATCGCCTTCGACGAGGCCATGCACTGCAACGGCAATGGCGCCTGCTACGACTGGGACCCGGACGCCGCCATGTGCCCGTCCTGGAAGGGGATGCGGGAGCGCCGGCACTCGCCCAAGGGTCGCGCCATGCTGCTCAAGGAGTGGCTACGCCGCCTCGCCGCCGCCGGCGTGAACCCGGTCGAGGAGACCCGCCGCCTGCGTGGCACCGCAAGGTGGCGGATGCTCCCGGCGCGCCTCCGCAACACGCTGGCCCGGCGTCGCGGCGAGCCCGACTTCTCGCACGAGGTCAAGGAGGCGATGGACGGCTGCCTGGCCTGCAAGTCCTGCGTCGGCGGCTGCCCGATCAAGGTGAACGTCCCGAACTTCCGCGCGAAATTCCTCGAGCTCTACTATGGCCGCTACCTGCGGCCGGCGCGGGACTACCTGGTCGCCTCGCTCGAGCACCTCATGCCGGCCGTGGCACGGGTGCCCCGCTTCTACAACGGGGTGGTCGGGAGCGGCATGGGCGGCGCCGGCCTGCGCCTGTTCGGGCTGGTCGACACCCCCAGGCTGTCCGGCATCGACCTCGGGCGCGAGCTCGCCGCCCGAGGTCTCGCCTACGCCACGCCGGAGGCGCTGCGGCGGCTCGGCGAGGCCGAGCGGCGCAGGGCGGTCGTCATCGTGCAGGACGCCTTCACCAGCCACTACGAGACCCGCCTCGTCCTCGACGTGCTCGACCTGGTGCGCCTGCTCGGCTTCACACCGTGGCTGGCGCCCTTCCGGCCGAACGGCAAGGCGCTGCACGTGCACGGCTTCCTCGGGGCGTTCGGGCGCGTGGCCGCGGCCAATGTCGCCACGCTGCGCGAGTTGGCGGCGACCGGCGTGGACCTGGTTGGGATCGACCCGTCCATGACGCTGACTTTCCGGGCCGAGTACGCTGAGGCCCTGGGCGGCCAGGGCCTCCCCGAGGTGCTGCTGCTACAGGAGTGGCTGGCGAAGCGTGCGGTAGACGGGTCGCGGGCCGAGGGGGGGCACTACCGGCTCCTGCCGCACTGCACCGAGCGGACCACGGCCACGGCGGCGCTGCGCGACTGGCAGGCGGTGTTCGCCCGGCACGGCCTCCAGCTGGACATCCTGGCCGCCGGTTGCTGCGGCATGGCGGGTACCTACGGCCACGAGGCCGAGCACCGCGAGACCTCGGCGCGCATCTACGGGCTGAGTTGGGGGCGCCACGTCGCCTCAGGGGAGAGCGCGGGCCGGTTGCTCGCGACGGGGTATTCCTGCCGCTCGCAGGCGAAGCGCCTCGACGGCGTGGCCTTGCCACACCCGGCACAGGCCCTGCTGCACGCCCTGCGGTCCTCGAAAGCGGCGAGCGTTCCGCAGGATCGGGCAGGAACTGGTCCCGCCGTGACAGGTGCCTCATCGCCGCAAGCCATTCCGACCACCGGATGAGGCCATCCAAATCGAAGGAGGAGTGTCAAGGATGAGGCAGAACACCACCATTGGGCGCCGTGGCTTGCTCATGGCCGCCGGCACGGCCGTCTGGGCGCTGCCGCGCCCGGCCGTGTCCCAGGGCCAGTGGCCGGCGGGGCGGCCGATCGAGGTGATCGTCGGCTTTGCCCCAGGCGGCGGCACCGACGTCATGCTGCGGGCGCTGGCCGGCTTCCTCGCCGCCGAGATCCCGGGCGCGAATTTCGTCGTGCTCAACCGCGCCGGCGCCGGCGGCGAGACCGCCTACGTTGCCATCCAATCCGCGCGCCCCGACGGCTACACCATCGGCGCCATCAACACCCCGGGCTACCTCTCGGTGCCGATCGAGCGCCGGGTGCGCTACGACCGCAGCAGAATCCGACCTATCGCCCGTCTGGTGGACGACCCAACCGCGCTGGTGGTCCGCCGGGACTCGCCCTACCGCAGCCTGCGCGACCTGGTCGAGGCGGCGCGCCGGAAGCCGGGCACGATCAGCGTCGGCTCCTCGGGCGTCGGCACCGACGACCACCTCGGCCTGACGCTGCTGCAGGCGGCGACGGGCACGGAGTTCATCCACGCCCCCTACGCCGGCGCAGGGCTGGTGAAGAACGCGGTGCTGGCCGGCCACATCGACGTCGCCGGCCTCAACCTCGGCGAGATCGGCATTCTCGGCCACGAGAGCCCGCCACTGCGCCCGCTCGCCGCCATGGGCGAGAAGCGCTGGGAGCTGATGCCGAACGTGCCGACCTTCCGGGAGGAAGGCATCGACGTGGTGATGACCAGCGAGCGCGGCCTCGCCGCGCCGCGCGGCATCCCCGACGAGATCGCCATGCGCTTGCAGGACGCGATCGCACGCGTGATGGCAAAGCCGGAGTGGCTGGAGAAGGCGAAGCAGCTGGAGCTGCCGCTGGCCTACCTACCCGGGGCGGAGTGGGAGGCGCAGATGCCGGCCCAGGAGGCCCGCTACCGCCGGATATGGGAGGCAACCCCGTGGAACTGAGTTCTATGGGCGGGGCTGGTATCGGACCACGGCGGCCGGATCACGCCGAGTGGCAGCGCTTCATCCGCGAAGCGTGCGTCAAGCTCGACTGATCGGTCCCTGCCCCCGCCTTCCGGAGCACCGCATGGAAACGCAGACATCGTCGCCGCATGTTCCGGTCCGCGAAGCCTGGCTCGCCCAGGTGCACGAGGAGATCCTGGAACCCGACCTGCCCATCGTAGATCCCCACCACCACCTCTGGGACCGGCCGGGCGCACGATACTTGTTCGAGGAGCTGCTCGGCGACACGGCCTCAGGCCACGACATCCGCGCCACCGTCTTCGTGCAGTGCCGGTCCATGGTCCGCGCCGGAGGGCCGGAGGAGCTGCGCTCGCTCGGCGAGACCGAGTTCGTCACCGGCGTCGCGGCGCAGAGCGCCAGCGGGCGGTACGGACGCCTGCGGGCCTGCGCCGGTATCGTCGGCATGGCGGACCTCATGCTGGGAGACGCGGTTGCGCCGGTGCTGGAGGCCCACCTCCGCGCGGCGGGCAGGCGCTTGCGCGGCATCCGCAACTCGACAGCCTGGCACGCCTCGGACGAGATCCGGTCGAACCCGATCAAGCCGCCGCCGGGGCTGCTGATGGAGCCCGCCTTCCGCCGTGGGGTCGGGCGGCTCCGGGACGCCGGGCTCTCCCTCGACATCTGGGCCTACCACACCCAGCTCACCGAGGTGCTCGACCTCGCCCGCGCCTTCCCCGGGATCACGATCGTGCTCGACCACTGCGGCGGCCCACTAGGCGCCGGGCACTTCGCCCGCAGGAGGGAGGAGGTCTTCCGGGCTTGGCGCGAGGACATCCGTGCCCTTGCTGCATGCCCGAACGTGGTCGTGAAGCTCGGCGGCCTGGCGATGCTGGTCGGCGGCTTCGGGTTCGACCGCGAGCCGCTGCCGCCAACGTCCGAGCGGCTGGCCACCGCGTGGCAGCCCATCATTGAGACCTGCATCGAGGCCTTCGGCGCCGCGCGCTGCATGTTCGAGAGCAATTTCCCGGTGGACAAGGGCATGTGCTCCTACCCAGTGCTCTGGAATGCCTTCAAGCGCCTCGCAGCGGGCTGCTCGGACGCCGAGAAGGCGGTGCTCTTCGTCGAGACGGCGGCGCGCATCTATCGGCTCGGCGAACTGCCCACAGGCCTCGCCCCGGACCTGTCGCGCCACCCGGCCCGCGCACCGCGACCAACAATAGCCTGAGGAGACGCCCATGCACCGCCGCCGTTCCCTCCTCGCTGCCGGCTGCGCCGGCGCCGCCGCATGGTGGGCCGGGCCTGCCCTGGCGCAGACCTGGCCGAGCACTCAGTAATCCCCTCATTTTTGTTGCGAGGAGTTAAAATCCGGTCGGACTGGGCTTGGTAGCCGTTCCAACGAGCTATGGGACGGGGCGTGGGGCGGAGGCCATGGGCAAGGTGGATCGGGGGCAG
>JAESGY010000597.1_pt1 | contig 11544 bp, 19 predicted proteins | sample 9269841 | NCBI WGS metagenome assembly JAESGY01 (sample SAMN17022865, study PRJNA683097) | algae metagenome | isolation source: Spirirestis rafaelensis WJT71-NPBG6 and co-occurring heterotrophs from... | place: USA: Pinto Wells, Joshua Tree National Park, Colorado Desert, CA | collected 2006-08-15 | reverse complement strand
CGGTGTCGCGGTCAACCAGGCGGAAGTTGCTCATGTGAGGATGGTCCCGGGGTTTGGGCCAGCGATCAACTGCCCTCGGAATCTACCCAGGCTGGGTCAGCGCCGTAAGTCCGACGGGCTGCTAGAGTGTGGTGAGGAGACCGGCTCCACCTCGTTGCAACCGGTGGACTCGGTGCTTCGGAGCGCCGCCAGACAGCCCGACGACGTGTCGGAGGAACGAATGAACCTGAGGCTCGTGTCTTCGGGCGACGACCGCGCCCTCGCCCTCCGTGACCACCTCGTCCCATTGGTCCGCGGCGGCGGCACCCTGGAAGTCCAGCGCGGCTTGCTGCGATTGACCACGTTTCGGACGGGTCCCTGGACCCTCGAACACTGGACGCCCTTCAACGAACTGGCCCCGGAGGAGGCGTCCTCGCCGGGCTACCGGCACGCCCTTGGGCGGCAGCACACCGGGCCGGACCTCCCCTATGGTCCCGACGTGTGGCACGACGGCGCGAAGGTGCTCAGCGTCATGTGGGCGGACAACGGAGCCGCCGAGGTGGCCAGCTTCGTCCGTGGCTCCTGGGAGGACGAGGCGCTGGTGCTCTGACGCCCGCCCCGAACCGGCCTGCGGGTTACCTCCGATCCGGTTTGCCCAGCGCCCGCGCGATGCTGGCGGCCGATGTTCCAACCTCGGCGACGGCGGCCTTCAACCGCTCCGGCGTGACACCCCACTTGTTGCACCATCCCACGACCTCCGCGGGCTTGCTCACGTCCATCTGGGCCCGCTCCCAGGATGTCAGCTTCCGTGTCCCCGCCTGCATGCTCGGCCCTCCCGGTCGGCCCGCTCGATCCGAGCCGGGTGGCATCAGGTGACCGCGGGCGGACAGTCCCAGTGCCGGGGCGGAGGAGGCCCGACGCATCTGCGTGTGGCGACGGGTCACCTGTCCACGGACCCGCGCCCTCGATCGAGGCGGAAAGTCTCACAGCAAACCCCGGCGTTTCGGAGGAACAACTTCCGGCCGGGTTGCGGCATGGGACCGTCTGGCGCAATCGGGCGCCACTACGGCGAGACCCCCGGGTCGCTTCGCCTGACCTTGCACCGCCGCGCATGCGCGTTGACGTTGATCGTAGGTTGGACGGGACCACAACCCTCCGGGCACAGCAGGGCAATGCCGCACGGCACCATGAGGAGTCTCCGCCCATGACCACACCGAGCCGCGCACCGGGCCGCGGGCTTCTCGGCTTCACCGCCGCCGTCATCTCGGTCCTGACCTTCCATCAGGGCATGTGGGCGCTGCTGCACGCGGCCGGGATCATGCCACCCGCGCCTTACCCCACCACACCCGTGCCTCCCTTCGGGGTGCCGCTGATCGCAAGCCTTTGCTTCTGGGCCGGGCTGTATGGCCTCCTCTTCGGTCTGGCGCTTCCCAGGCTGCCGCGGCGGGTGCCACTTTGGCTACTCGGGCTGGTGCTGGGGCTGCTTACCGCCCTCGTCGGCTGGTTCGTCGTGGCGCCCCTGAAGGGGCAGCCGGTCGCGGGCGGCTTCGTCCCCGTACGCATGCTGGTCTCGGTGCTGATCAACGGCGCCTGGGGGATCGGGGTCGGCCTGATCCTCCCGTTCCTGATGGCGCGCAGAGCGGCGATCCGCGGGTGACCAGTAGCGCGGCGACGGCGGGCAACACCGGGCCGGAGGGGGCAGCACGGGAAGGAACGCATCGGCGCCCTCCACCTGCGGAATCGCGCCGCGTCCTCTCGGAACGGCGGACGGCCTGCGCGGCGTGGCGCCTGTGGCCTGCGTCTGCGGGCAGCCTCGCCTCCGGTCGGCCGCCCAGCCTTCCCCAGGACGGCGGGTTCAAGGGATTTGCGGCGCTCGGCCGGACCGGTCAGTATTCCTCCGCCTGAGGGAGAACGTCGCATGGCCACCGGCACGGTGAAGTGGTTCAACATGCAGAAGGGCTTCGGCTTCATCCAGCCCGACGACGGCGGCAAGGATGTATTCGTCCACATCACCGCCGTGCAGGCGGCGGGTCTGAACGGCCTCAACGACGGCCAGAAGATCAGCTATGCGGTGGTGCGGGAGCGCGGCAAGGAAGCGGCGGCAAACCTCAAGGTCGGCTAAGGAAGCGACAGCAAAAGCTCGGTCCTGCGAAAGCCGCGGCCCCATCCTCCTTTGGATGGTGGCCCGGCTTGCTTCACCTCCGGTCCGGCTTGCCCAGTGCTCTGGCGACGCTGACTGCAGAGGCTCCAACCTCAACGACGGCGGCTTTCAAGCGTTCCGGCGTGACACCCCACTTGTTGCACCATCCGACGACCTCATTGGGTTTGCTCACGTCCACTGTGGCCCGCTCCCAAGTGGTGAGCTTCCGCTTTTCCAGTTCCATGCTCTAACTCCTCGGTCGGTTCATTTGCTTCCGACCGAGTTGCATCTTCCACCTGTGTGGTGGAAATGCCCTGACGCATCTGCGTGTGCTGACCGGCGCTCGCCGCGTCGAACCTTCATTTCTCAGCTTCCAGGCTTTGGTACCCGGGATGCCGCCGGATGAACGTTGCCACAAACTCGCACTGGGCAACTACCGTCGCGCCATCAGACCGGATTTTGTCCAGCACACCGGCCACCAACTTGGCCCCGACGCCTTGCCCAGACAGTGCTTCCGGCATCTCTGTGTGGGTCAATACGATCCGGTCCCCAGTGCGCCGGTACTCGACAAACGCAATGGCGTCGCCGCAGGTCATCTCGAAGCGGCTCATTGCCGGGTTGTCGCTGACCATCAACATAGTTGCTGTTTCCTCTGCTTTGCCGGAGAGGGCGCTCGTACCGGTGCCGCTTCACCCTAGGGAGAAGGGTGATCCTCGTGCACGTCGCCAACCGGCACCTCGCATTTGGCGCTACCGAGCACCACAGAACGACGCGCCGCCTCCTTGTCAAAGAACAGGAACCGTCTGCCGGTTTCGCCTCTGACTTGCACGTCGGATGCGCTCGACCGCGAACACGCTGCCTCAATGCTGACAGTACCACAGCCTCCGGCCTACAACGCCTCGGTGAATCCTCCACCGCAATCGTACACGGTCTGGCCGGAGCACACGATCGCGCGGACGCGGCGCCAGAAGCCGTCAGTGCAAGGGTCGATGTCAGGCCAGATGCACTTTGCGCTGCCCCTCACACCTCAGCACCGACTTGCGCATTACTCTGATGTGGGTGAAGGCCCGCGTTCCTACGCACTGTGGGGAGTACAGGGCCTCAACAACGCCCGATCGGTGGCTCACAAGGCTTCACTGACGAACCCGAAAGTGTACCGCCACCACCGTGAACTCTCTCGTTTGCCGCAAGCAATTGAATATGAAGCCGAGAGTCAACCGCTCGCCAAGCCAGAAAGGGCTCTCGGAGAAAAAGCGGCGCACATGCAACTGCGATTGACGCTCATGCTGTTGGTCCTCTAGGGCGTCGTCCGCCGCAGAGCAGAGTGTGCTGCGGCTTGCACGATTGGAAAGCGGGTCGCGGCCGAATCCCTTCGGCTGCGACGACCGACGAGGCTGAGGTCGCCGGGGTCACCGCTTCTTTTACCGCCAATGATAGGGATCAGAGCATTGGCCAAGTTCTATGAGAGCTTCCATCACAACGTCGGTGCGCTGAACCATACCTGGGGTAAGCACGGCATCAAGACTGGCGACGGCCATATCACGCTTCACACCGATTCGGGCGTGATGCAGAAGCCCTGGGGCAAGCACGCGGGCTTCGGCTATGGCTACTATGAGGTCACGGCCAAGATGAGCGCGGACGTACAGGGTCCGGCCGTCGTCCTGTGGCCGGGCGATGACAAGTGGCCCGGCCGGGAGATCGATATCGTCGAGGTCATCAATGGCAAACCCTACGGCACCGTGCACTGGCGGACGCATGATGGCAAGGACGCCTACAAGACAGTGACCTTCCACGGCGTGGACGAGACCAAGGTCCACAAGTACGGGGTTGAATGGACCCCAGAGAAGATCGAGTGGTTCGTCGATGGCAAGAGCCAGGGCGCGATCTACGGTCGCTCAGGCAAGGATGCCAAGCATGGCGGTGTTGACGCAACGATCAGCGTGATGAACCGCGACTGGGAAGGCGGCTGGCTGACCGTCTACGATGTGAAGTACAACGCATCTGGTGATGGGGAACTCTGGGACAGACACGGCGCCTTGCGGCTGCCCGTCTCTGATTCCGCTGCTGCACAACGCCAATGACACAAAAAGGGGCAGTCCTGCCATGGGCGAGACTGTCGCTTTCATCCGGCAGGTCCGTGTCAACCTCAATTGGTTCGGCGAGCCTATCGGAAGCATTCTGCCGCGGTGAGGATGCGGACTGCCGTCTGACTTCCTGAACCGCGTGACATGGAACCCCGGCTGGTTCGCGTGCATCGCGCAGGCTGCCGCGCTCGTCACGGCTCGCCAAGTGCCTAGACCAGGGCGAGGAGTTCAGCGAGGTCATCGCATCCCGCACTCGGCCACCTTTTCGACCCGTCGTGCACCGCCGTACGTCGCGGCCGCGCGCTTCCGATCAAGGCATAGACCATGGTCACGCTGCACAGATTGGCCCTCCTGGCATCCCTGGCAACGTGGCTGGCGACGACCAGCTTCGCCTGCCCGGAGTTCGGCCCAGCAGCTGCGGGACCCGTGATCGTCTTCGCCAGCCTCCTGGGCGGCATCGTGGTTTCGTCGCTGGCTTACCCCGACCGCGCGTTCCCGCCCGCCGTCGTTGCTCTCCTTTGGGCAGCACTGCCGATTGTGGGTGGCATCATGACGGCCAGCCTCGTGCTCGCGCAGGGGGCAGAGTGGCTGGCCGCGGCCGCCTACCTGACGCTCCGGCTGGCCGATCGCGCATTGTCGTGGAGGATGGGAGGACGGGGCGGAGCCTCCGGGTGATCGACTGGCTTCGCAATGCGTGACAGAGCAGGAGTTCGGCAGGTGGCGACATGCCTAGCTGAGGGCGATGCTGCCGCAGGCGGAGGATGGGGCGGGGGCGGCCGTTGCGTCGCACGGCCTAACCGTTGCATCGAACACGTCTTCGAACTCGGTGGCAGGCGTCGTATTGAGCATTGCGAGAGCATTGATCCACTCCGCGCTCATGGCTGTACCTCCGCGCCCAGCAAACGTGCGAGTACTGCCGCTTGCAGGGCGGCCTGCCCAATCTCTCCGAGGCTGCAGTAGAGGTGCACAAGCGCCCCCGTGCTGCATCGGCCGAGCCCCATATCCGAGGCATAGTTGGATGCACGCTCCAAGAATTCTTGCGAGCATCGGCGCTTGGAGATCACCAGACCGCGCTCTCTCACGGCCACATAGATGCCGTCGATGGTCGTGCAGGACCCCTTTTTCTGTCTGTTCAGGGCCATTCACATTCCGGTAATCGCCAAGCCGATCACTGTCGGCTTGCGTTGGTGACCGCCCCCGCTGAACAGTCAGCAGTGCGTCCACGCAAAGTCACGTCAAACAGACGCTTCAACCAATTACCGGATTCGGCATTTTGGAACTGACATCCGACCAGCACAGGGCTGCCCGCGCCCGCGGCTTTGCCTTCTTCCCGGCCACCGAGGCCCAGGTGCAGCGCCTCACCATGCAGAAGCGCATCTTCCACCTTGACGGACAACCCTTCATGGCGACGTACGACGGCGCCTATTGGGAGACGCACGGGACCCTCTTGCGCCTCATCGAGGAACACGCGCGGGACGAGCCGCAGCGGTCCTCGGAAGCGCTCGGAGGTCCGCCGCAGCCAGAGCAGGCGCCGCTGGACGCCACCGCTCCGGCTCCCCCAGCTCGGAAAGCCGCCGAATCTCCGAGCCCCAATGCCAACTCGCCGGAGGGGTCCGTTCGCCACCCAGCCAGGACCACGCGGCGACGCCGTGCCAATGCCGAAGTCGCTCCGCATCGAGACCACGATGTCGCCGCGGGCGGCAGCACCGAGACGGCTGGCGTCGAGCAAGCTGTGGCGGACGCGCCCGTTGTCACGGAGGCATCGGGCGACGGCCCGGTCGGGACCGGGGATCAGTCAGGGAGCGCTGTCCGCCGATCCCGCATCCGTCAGCCGCAAGCGCCCCGCTGGGCTACAGCCGGGAAGGAGCGGCGCGGCAGGCTCAAGTAGTCGGGCGCCACCAGCATCGCGCTAGCGGTCCCGATCGCGTTGCCATCAAAAGAGCACCAGCATGGGCTCGACCGTGGCTGGTTGGGCACCGGACCAGTCGTGAGCGCGCTGCGGTAGGACGACTACCCGGAGCAGTGGTCCGCGCCCTGCGTGGCTCTGTAGCGCATCCAGTTTGGGAGCCGTAGTCTCCGTTGGCGAGGCCAAGGCACTGGACGGGAGTGGCGGTCAATCAGCCGTTGTTGCATCCTGACCTCGGGGCCTTCCCACTTTAGGGAGCAACGTCCGTGTCAAAACGCAAGCGTGCAGTTGCGCATCTCAAAGGGAACATCTGGCTCTGGATCGGTGGATTTGCCGCCGTGGGAGTAGGGGCCATTGCGTTAGATTTCGATACGGTCGGGGCCTTCCTCCTCATGGTCGTCGGCATCCTCATCATTATGGCCGACGCGCATGTCGATCCCCTCGCTCTCGTCACAGAGGACGCTCTTGATCCAGAGGACGACACGGAGGTTGAAACTGGCCGGGCTGAAACAGGCCGGGAAGTGACTTGAGGAGCCAGTCAGGGCTCAACTGCGCTTGGTCTGGAATTCTCCAGTTCTGTCTCTGTGATCAGGGACCGGTATCCGAGCCGCTGGAAGCCTGGACCACAGGCAGGTACGGCAGCAGGAGGTCGCCCGAGACCTCCTCGACATGACCGTCAGTTTGCCTGTGGCTATCTGGCGGGTGCGGCCTCGGCCGGAAGCGGTGATGATCGGGGACCATCCGATCGACTGCATGGCCGTTTCCGAGACCGAGCCTCCGGTGCCGCTCGCCCTGCATCCCGTCAGCGCACGATACTCCGTGGGGCAGATCGCCGTGCTGTCGATCGGAACGCCGCCAATCGGTGCCCCGCTGGCCGACACCCTGGCCGAGATCGAGATGGCGGTGGGGCGCTCCGGGCACTGGGCCGAAATGGCACGCTTGGCTGGCGGGACCGCAGTGCCGAAGCGGGGACATACCCCAGCAGGTACACGCCGCCGCTGGGGTCTTGATGACCGGGACACTGGAGAGGGCTAGCTGAGGGTTGTGGGTACCCCAGAGATTGGGTTGGTCAGGGCTATCGCATATGGAATTTCCGGGTCCTCAACCGCGGTCGAAGGCTCGGTTTTCGGCCCTTGTGGTCGAGTTTGGGCCGCCGAGACGGCTTCGTTCGACGCAAACTCGGCCTTAGAGGATCAAATGCGATAGCCCTGTTGGGTTGGTGCCGCATGGTTGGCGCGGTCTCGTCAAGCCACGATAATGGCTCTGATTCCTGATCTGCGGCCGGAGCACTTACGATTAAGCATGAACGAATGACAGGTTCGTCGCTTTCATCAGGCCCGGATGGTGCGCGGTTCGGAGCGATGTACATCGCTCACTTCCGAGATCAGCCGCGGGAGATGGCCAAGAGCATCGGGCTGACCGGGCCGCAGTTTCGTGGTGCCCCTCACCGTCGTCTCGGCTCGGGTATCTCGGTCGGCCGCGACGGATCGCGCCGACAAGCGAAGGTCCCAGCCTCCTCAGGTGCCTCGGAGTGCACGGTCGCAATGCCGGAGGCGCGGTCCAGCACGACCACAACCCCATACCCATTGCGCAACGCATAGGTCCCACCCTGATCCTCCAACCTCAGGATGGAAGTCATCGTCCCGCCGAATGGGCTGTAGGTGGCATAGTCGGCCGCGGGATCGAGAAGGGTGCTGAACCCCTGTCCGTTGGGAGCGGTGCACAACAGGGCAAACTTCGGGCGGAGCGGGAGTGGAGCGCATCCCAGCACTACTGTAAGCGCAACGGCGAGCATGCCGCGGCCGACTGCGACCATCGTAGTCTGCCTCATGCCAGCCGCCACTCCTTTCGGCCGCCCGCGGGGCCAAGAGCTTGGAGAGTCATGCTTCCATTTCCTCCGAGCCCTCGTCCATCAGCATCCCGCAGATGGCCGTCAGCGCCGGATCGAGGTCGTCGGGCACCCGAAATCCGCGGTGCAGCAGGTCAAACAAGGCGGCCCGCAGGACGAAGCGCAGGCTCTCGTCCGGGCCGCCACTCCGCTGTGCCTCCCGCGCGATGGCTGCGGCGGCCGCGTGTGCGAAGTCATCCGGCAAGCACGGTGAGAATACCCGGCAGGGCCGCGGCAGACCCGCGGGCCATGTGTCGTTCGCAGGCACCACCGGGCCGATAGGCGTGAGCGGAGCGTGTGACCAGTACAAGGCGGCTTTCTCAGGTAGCCCGCGCAGGATGCCTCATGGACAGAGCGGACATCGAGACAAGTCCGTGAGCCAGCAGCCCGCCCACATCCATTCTCCGGGAGCAGCCATAATCGTCTGACCGGACACAGGTTCGACGCCGCTCTTGCGCGGTCGAGAGCAGCGCTGCGCTCTAATCCGGGTACCAGCACCGGATTGCTGGTTACTGTCGCAGGAAGAGGAACACGCAGAGGGCGATCACCTCAGCGGCAGCCACCGCGAAGATGACCGCCAGGACCACTGTCGTGATCCCCTCGCCTTCCCGATTGGATTGTGGCTCAGACGGCTGGTCTTGCTCGTCCACGACGGCCGGTGTCTACATCCAGAGAGCCGAGGCAGGAATGTTGCATGATGCATGCATCCCGCAGGGAAGCGCGGCAGCAAGCCTGTGACTGACGCGATCGGGATCGGGTCGGAAGACATGACGGCTTGCACCTGCGCCGTTCGCGCTCACGGTCGAGAATGGTTGCAAAGGACGACCTTGATCGAGGTGCGCGGAACCGCGGCAGCAGGATGGCCTGACTCACGCGGCGAGGTGGTCAGCCGATAGCGGCGGAGGAACGGCGCCAAACCGGCGCGGCAGGGTGACGTTCGGTTCTCCTGCTGTGGAGGAACGCCATGCCGGAAGAGGCACACCCCGACGAGGTGGTGATCCCTCTCGCCGAGGAGATGGTCACCATCTCCAAGCGCGAAGTGGAGACCGGCCGGGTTCGGGTCGCACTTACGACAGACATCGAGACAGTCATCGCGCGAGAAACGCTGCGTGGCCGCGAGGTCGAGGTCGAGCGGGTGCCGGTCAACCAGACACTCGCTGACGGGGAGCCTCCGCCACAGAGCCGCGAGGAGGGCAATGCGCTCGTCATTCCCGTCATTGAAGAGAAGGCTGTGGTGGTGAAGCGCCTCGTCATCCGTGAGGAGATACGGCTGCGCTTCGTCACGACCGAGACGCCGTTCGAGGAGGCGGTTTCGGTGCGGCGGCAGCGGGCCACAATCCATCGCGCCGTGCAGGACACCAATGACGCCTCGGTACTCACTGGGAAGGATAGCCCCTGACACGCACCATCACCGCGTTCTTCGATAGTACCGAGGTGGCCGAGCGGGCTGCGTACGATCTCGCCACACAAATGGGAGGTGTTCGCGGGGAGGTCTACGGCTCGGGCCGGGAGGGCAAACTGAACCTGCTCTCGGTCCCCGCAGAGGATGCGGCCTCCCTGCACGAGCACATTCGCCGCGGCGGCGCGATGCTGCACGCGGAGGTTCCGGACGAGAAGTTCCAGGACGTCGTCGATGCGCTGGAAGCGAGTGGGGCGGTGGACTTCGAGGAGCGCGAGGCCGCGTGGCGTAGTAAGGGCTGGACCCGCTCCTCGGCCACCGCCGGAATAGCGGACATGGGAACGCCGGTGGTGACCAGCGACGACACGAACATAACCGCGACGACAGGACCAACGAGCGCGGCCGCGCCGGGCAGCGGCATGGCATCCACGGCCGCCAGCGACATGGCTCCGCAGGAGATCAGCGCGACCGGCGGTGAGGAGCGCATCCCGATCATTGAGGAGCGGCTGCGGGTCGGCAAGCGTGAGACCACGCATGGCCGCGTTCGCGTCCGCAGCTACGTGGTCGAGACCCCGGTGCAGGAGCAGGTGACGCTGCGCGAGGAGCGCGTGCAGGTCGAGCGCCGCCCGGTGGACCGGCGAGTCGGCGTCACAGACGACGCACTGTTCCGGGAGAGGACGATCGAGGCGACCGAGACCGCCGAGGAGGTCGTGGTCTCCAAGGAGGCACGCGTGACCGAGGAGGTGGTAGTCCGCAAGGACACTGAGGAGCGGACCGAGACTGTGCGGGACACCGTGTGGCGGACCGAGGTCGAAGTTGAGGATGAACGGGACCAGACCAGCGCTCCGGAGCAGCACCGCGGCGAAACTTGACTGCCTAGGCCCATGTCGGCGTGGGGTGGGCCATGCTGCCGCGTGCTCTTGACGCCTGCTCCCGAGCATGCCCCGGACCGGCGGAGCGAGACCACCGATGGTAGGTGGTCAGCGGCAGAAGTAATCCTGTGCTGTGGGGCGTGACACTTTCCCGACTACCTCGTCCAGCCAACGTCGGGTGTCACGCACAACGCGCTCGGGCTGGGATAGCGGTGGCTCGTAGGCGGCCACGCGCTCCATGACCAAGCGGTAGAGAAGCCGCTGTTGATCCAGCCTCGCCGCCCCGAGACGGTCGGCGAGGCCATAGAACCATTCTCCGTGCCGTTCCGGATGGGGGAAGCAGCCGTACCGCCCCCAGCTTTCTCTGAACGCCTCCTCGACCGCAATCCGCCAACGCGAGCGCTGGCGGTCTTCGGTCTGCCGCAACTCCGGCGCGCTCGGGCCGGGCGGAGGAGCCTGCATCCTTTCGGGTGGAGGGAGTACCCGGAACCGCTCGGTCGAGGAAGGTTCTCGGCTCGGAGGTGGATCGAAGCGTTGGGATGGAGGCCCCGCGATCGGGGGAAGCTGGTGCGCGGTCTGTGATGCTGCCTGCCCGGCCAAGAGGAAGCTCAGCAAGCTGAGCAACAGCACCTTGCCTCTCACCGTATTCCTCCCCGCCAGCCGCTCCGCAGTGCCGTCCGACGCGAAGCTCGCTTTCTGCCCCGATCATACCAGCCCGCATAAACCTTGACCTGTTCCAGTCCGGAGCTTGCAGAGGGCAGGAATGGGTCAGCCAAAATGCGGGTCGGTATCACCTGCTTGCTAATGAACGTTACCAGTGCCTCGGGGCTTCAATGCAACCGCGGCAGCGCCATCGTGAAGGCGCGGCCCGGAGACCCCTTCTTGCCCGATGCGTTTCCGCTGCACAATCAGAACAGGAACGCGACCATGGCACGCAAGCTCATCACCATACTGCTCGTCGGCGCGGCGTCATTCGGCTTGGCGGCCTGCGGCACTAGCCCCGGCGGTCGGGCGGTGTCGGGTGGTCTCCTCGGTGCGGGCGCGGGGGCCGGGGTCAGTGCCCTGACAGGCGGCAGCGTCGGCACGGGTGCCCTGGTGGGTGGCGGCGTCGGCGCAGCAGGTGGCGCGCTGACCGCGCCACGGCGCCGGTACTAGGCTCTGTTGACGTTCAGCGCGAAGCGATGATCGCGGCCGCGAGATGGATGGTAGCGGCGTAGCTGGTATCGGTCTTGTCGTAGCGAGTGGCGACGGCTCGGAACTCCTTCAGCTTGGCGAA
>JAESGY010000596.1_pt1 | contig 11573 bp, 7 predicted proteins | sample 9269841 | NCBI WGS metagenome assembly JAESGY01 (sample SAMN17022865, study PRJNA683097) | algae metagenome | isolation source: Spirirestis rafaelensis WJT71-NPBG6 and co-occurring heterotrophs from... | place: USA: Pinto Wells, Joshua Tree National Park, Colorado Desert, CA | collected 2006-08-15 | reverse complement strand
CAGGCCCGCAAGTGCAGCATGGATTTGCAGGGCAGAAGGAACGCTGGAAACTCAGCGCCTTATCGATTCCGGCCGCGCACCATGCGGCCTAATTTCCATAACTTGCCACAGGTTATGCTCCTCTAGCCGTCATTCACGACAAGTGCCTGATTTTACTCCATTCCTGGCATATCCATGCAACAAGGTCGGTGGACGCCCGAATTCTGGGCCTTTCTGGCCCTGGTGCTCGAGCAGCGCCGCCGGGCCCATCACGGCCCGCCGACCAGGCGAAGTAGCCATCCCTTCTGCCCTCCCCAGCGGTGGGCATGCAGAAGCCCCCTGACCTCAGACCGAGGTCATGGGGCTTTTCGCATGTCCGGTCCGGCATGAACTCGCATGGGTCTGATCGCCGGAGGCCTCCAGGGACATCCGCCTACGTACCACCGTGGACGCGCTGGGCTACGCCGCCGGGGCCCATGCCGCGCCGGCACCTGAAGCCGCCCATGGGATGGCCCAGCTCTTCATCGACCACCGTCGCCATGGTGGGTCTGGTGTCGCCCTGCAACCAAGGAGCCGCTACCTCGCTGCCATTCCAGCGGCCGCGCTTCCGGCTGCATCCGAGGTCATGCGGAGGATTGCCGATGCCAGGCAACTCGTCTCGGCCGCTTGAAGGGCAGATTGCACTCGTCACCGGCGCCAGCAGCGGCATTGGTGCCAGCATCGCAGTTGCGCTTGCCGCAGCCGGAGCGGCGGTCGGCGTGAACTACGCATCGTCGCCTCAGCGCGCGGCAGTCGTCGTCGCCGAGATCGAGCAAGCCGGCGGCAGGGCCGTGGCGTTGCAGGCGAACGTCTCGCACGAAGATCAGGTCGTGGCAATGTTCCGCGGGCTGCTCGGCCGCTTCGGCCGGCTCGACATCTTGGTGGCCAATGCCGGGATCCAGAGCGACGCCGCCTTCACCGACATGACACTGGACCAGTGGCGGGCGGTGCTCGACGTCAACCTCACCGGCCAGTTCCTGTGCGCCCGCGAGGCGGTTCGGATCTTTGACCGACAGAGCCACGATCCCGGGCGTTCCGCTGCCGCGGGCAAGATCATCTGCATGAGCTCGGTACACGAGGTCATCCCCTGGGCGGGGCACGCCAACTACGCCGCATCTAAGGGTGGCGTCATGCTGATGATGAAGAGCCTAGCGCAGGAGGTCGCGTCGCGCGGCATCCGCGTGAACGGCATCGCACCCGGCGCCATCCAGACCGAGATCAATCGTGCCGCCTGGGAGACACCGGAGGCGCTGCATCGCCTGCTCGCGCTGATCCCCTATGGCCGCATCGGCCGGCCGGAGGATGTCGCCAGCGCCGCTGTCTGGCTTGCCTCCGACGCGTCCGACTACGTCACCGGCACGACGCTGTTCGTCGACGGCGGCATGACGCTGTATCCAGGGTTCCACGACAATGGTTGAGGCAACGCAGAAGGCCGCGGTACCACCGTCCGGCACGCCTCCCGCAGCGAAGCCGCTGCGCATTGAGGATTATGCCCTGATTGGGGACACCTTCACGGCCGCGCTGGTCGGAAACAACGGCTCAATCGACTGGCTCTGCGCGCCACGCTTCGACAGTGGCGCCTGCTTTGCGGCCCTCCTGGGCGGACCGGAGAACGGCCACTGGTGCATCGCACCGGTAGCCGAGATCCGGGCGGTGTCGCGCCGCTACCGTGACGGCACGTTGATCCTCGACACCGAATTCGAGACGGACACCGGTGCGGTCGTCATCACCGACTTCATGCCGCTGCCCAGCACCGAAGACGAGGTTGATGTCGTCCGCATCGTACGTGGCCTGCGCGGCGAAGTGCCGGTGCGGCTGGAGGCAGTGTTCCGGTTCGACTACGGCCATGTCGTCCCTTGGCTGCGGCGCCGGCCCTATGGTTTGCAGGCCATCGCTGGGCCCAACGCCCTGCAGCTGTGGTCGCCGGTGGAGCTGTCCAACCACAACTTCACCACCACGGCGGAGTTCACCGTGCGCGAGGGGCAGAGCGTTCCGTTCTCGCTGTGTTGGTACAAGTCGCATCGGGTCGAGCCGCCGATTCAGCATCCTGAGGTGCTGCTCGAGTGCAGTGTCCGCTGGTGGCTCGATTGGTCGGCCAAATGCACCTACAGCGGCTCCTGGGTTGATGCCGTGCGGCGCTCCCTGATCACCCTCAAGGCACTGACCTACAGCCCGACGGGAGGCATCGTCGCCGCCCCCACAACATCGCTGCCCGAGGCGATCGGCGGCGTGCGGAACTGGGACTACCGCTATTGCTGGATCCGCGACGCCACCCTGACCCTCTATTCGCTCCTGAACTCCGGCTACACCGAAGAGGCGGTGGCGTGGCGGCGCTGGTTGCTGCGCTCCGCGGCCGGGCGCCCGGAAGAGATGCAGATCATGTACGGGCTGGTCGGCGAGCGTCGCCTGCCGGAGCTGGAGCTGCCGTGGCTGCGAGGCTACGAAGGCAGCTGCCCCGTTCGCATCGGCAACGGCGCCCAGGAGCAGTTCCAGCTCGATATCTATGGCGAGCTGATGGATGCATTGCACGTCGCCCGCAAATACCACGTCGAGCCGGATGCCGAGGGGTGGCGGGTGCAACGGGTGCTGATGCAGTTCATTGCCGAGAAGTGGGGCGAGCCTGACAGCGGCATCTGGGAGGTGCGCGGGCCGCGGCGGCACTTCACCCACTCAAAGCTGATGGCCTGGGTCGGAGTCGACCGGGCCATCTCAGGTGTCGAACATTGTGGCCTTGAGGGGCCGGTGGATGCATGGCGCGCCCTGCGCGCCAGGATCCATGCTGACATTTGCCGCAACGGCTACAGTGCCAAGCGCAACAGCTTCGTGCAGTATTATGGTGCAGACGATCTCGACGCCTCGCTGCTGCTCATGCCGACGGTAGGCTTCCTGCCGCCGGGCGACCCACGCATTGTTGGCACCGTGGAGGCGATCGGGCGCGAGCTGACAGCCGACGGTTTCGTGCTGCGCTACCGGCCGGAGACCGGCGTCGACGGCTTGGCCGGCGGAGAGGGCGCCTTTATCCCCTGCACGTTTTGGCACGCCGATGCCCTGGCGCTGATGGGCCGCAACGACGAGGCAGTGGAGATTTTCGAGCGGCTGCTGAGTGTCCAGAACGACGTGGGGCTCCTGGCCGAGGAGTACGACCCGCGGGCAAAGCGCCAGCTCGGCAACTTCCCGCAGGCGTTCTCCCATGTGGGCCTGATCAACACGGCACAGAATCTGACCCTGGCACGGGGCCCAGCCCAGCGTCGCGCAACCGACGCAAAGCTCGGCTCGGCTGAGCCGCCACCGCGGGGCACAGGGGGAGATATGTGAACAGAGCACCTCGGTGCGCGACTCGATGGTGTGGCCACTCTGAGCTCTTCAGACAGCGAACCATTTGCGATGCCATCCGCACGCAGCTGATATTTTGTTTGTATATAGATACGAGTAGTCACAATGAGACCTTGTCCCGGACCATAGGAGGCGACGAACCTCGGCACGGCGAATAGGCCGCCAGGGATCTCCAAGGGGGGTCCCGACCATGTTTTGGAGGGCGTCCGGTCAGCTGGGCCCGACAGACCCAATCCACCCTTTGATGGATTGTCGGGGCGGGTTGGGCTCCCTCTGCTCAGCGGTCAGTGTCAAGCCGGAGCGATCCCGACTACAGACCCGCCAAAGACCGCACATAAGTCGATACGACTGAAACATTGGAGATCCTGGCCGTCGGCGCGCGGGCGGGCTGTAGCGCCGCATCGCAAGGGCGATGCAGACGCCAGGGCACGCGCGAGGGGGGTGGCCGGCGGGGCTCGATCAGCCATCACACCAGAATAGATCAATCATGGCCGCTCTTCGCCCAGAGCGTCAATCGCCACCAGCTAAAGCCCAATGGAACCAGCCCGGGTCCAAGACGCCCAACCCACTCTCATCCGTGTGATTTATGCGGATAGCAAGCCTCAAGATCCTGTCCGGGAGGCTCTGCTAGCCTGCTCCCGACACGAGAAAGCACTCAAGGAAGGCAGCGCCGGCGGCTCCCCGCCTGGTTCAAACTGGTCGGCGCTCCAGGATCAGGGGCGCTTGCCCGAGGGAGTGCTAGATGGACGTAGCGGCCTGGCTACGCGACCTCGGCTTCGAGCAATACGAGACGGCGTTCCGCGCGAACGACATCGGCCCCGACCTGCTGCCGAGTCTCACCGCCGAGGACCTTAAGGAGCTAGGCGTCGCCTCGCTCGGCCACCGCAAACGGCTGCTTGATGCTGTCACGGCGTTGCGTGCCGAGCCGCCGGGCCCGATCACGGCCAACGCGCCGGTGGCCTCGGCACCGAAGCATCCAGATGCGAATGAGGCCGGCGCCGAGCGCCGGCAGCTCAGCGTCCTGTTCTGTGACCTGGCGGACTCCACGGCGCTGTCGGCCCGGCTCGACCCCGAGGACTTGCGGGAGGTGATCGGAGCCTATCATCGCGTCGTGACCGAGGCTCTCCGGCGGCAGGGCGGCTATGTGGCGAAGTTCCTCGGCGACGGCGTGCTCGCATATTTCGGCTGGCCCCGCGCGTATGAGGACGATGCCGAGCGCGCGGTGCGCGCCGGCCTCGCCGCAACCGAGGCAGTTCGGCGGCTGGAGACCACCGTGGGGCCGCTAGCGGCGCGGGTTGGGATCGCTACCGGACCGGTGGTGGTGGGCGAGATTGTGGGCGAGGGCGAGGCGCGCGAGCGGGGCGTCGTGGGCGAGACCCCCAATCTTGCCGCACGCCTGCAATCGCTGGCCGAGCCCGGCGCGGTGGTGCTGGACGAGGTGACGCGGCGCCTCACGGGGGCACTGTTCGAGTGCGCCGACCTGGGCGAGGCGGCGCTGAAGGGCGTGCCGCACCCGGTGCGCGCCTGGCGGGCCCTCGGCGAGGGCGCCATCGAGAGCCGTTACGAGGCGCTGCGGACCACCTCCACGGCCGTCATGCCACTGATTGGGCGCAGGGAGGAGCTGGAGCTGCTACTCCGGGGTTGGCAGCGCGCCCGCGCGGGCGAAGGCCAGGTGGTACTGCTCTCGGGCGAGGCGGGGATCGGCAAGTCGCGCCTGGCGGCGGCGCTCCAGGCGGCGGTCACCGCCTCAGGCGAGCCGCACGGACGGCTGGACTGGTCCTGCTCGCCGCACCACCAGGACACCGCGCTGCATCCGGTGGCCGCGCGGCTCGAGCGCGCCGCCCGCCTCACACACGAGGACGCGCCCGGAGCGCGGCTGGCCAAGCTCGAGGCCCTGCTCGCGCCAGGCGACCCGACGCCGGAGGAGGTCGGCCTGATCGCCGACCTGCTCGGGGTGCCAACCAACGGCCGCGACCCGGGCCCCGACCTCGACCCGCGGCAGCGACGGGAACGCACGCTCGCCGCGCTGCTGCGCCGGGTCGAGGCGCTGGCGGGCCGGCACCCGGTGCTCGGGGTCTTCGAGGACGCGCACTGGGCCGACCCCACCACGCTCGAGCTGCTCGACCGGCTGGTCGCGCGCGCCTCCGGCCTACCCATACTGCTCTTAGTCACTTATCGGCCCGACTTCCACGCGCCCTGGGCCGGGCGGGCGCACGTGACGGAGCTGCGCCTCGGCCGCCTCGGCCGGCGCGACAATGCTGCGCTGGTCGAGCGTGTCGCGGGCGGCGCCGGCGCGCTGCCGTCGGAGGTGATGGAGGAGATTGTCGAGCGCACCGACGGCGTGCCGCTGTTCGTCGAAGAGGTGACCAGGGCCGTGCTCGAGACGGGCCGAGGAGCCGCCGGTGCGCAGGCAACGTTCTCGGCCGCGGTGCCGGCGGCGCTCGCTGTGCCGGCGATGCTGCACGCCTCCCTTGCAGCGCGTCTCGACCGGCTTGGCGCGGCCGCCAAGCAGGTGGCGCAGGCTGGCGCGGCGATCGGGCGCGAGTTCGGCCACGATCTGCTTGCCGAGGTCGCCGGTCTGCCCGACAGCGTCCTTGCAGCCGCGTTGCGGCGGCTTGAGACCGCGGACCTGGTGCGGCGCCGCGGCGCGCCGCCCGAGGCGGTCTACGCCTTCCGGCACGCCCTCCTACGGGATGCGGCGTACGGCATGCTGCTGCGTGAGCGCCGGCGCGAGCTCCACCGCCGGACCGCCGAGGCGATCGCGCGGCTGCACCCCGACATTGCCGAGCGCGAGCCAGAAGTGCTGGCACGTCACTGGGCGGAGGCCGGCGCTGCGGAGGCGGCCGCAGGGTACTACCGCCGCGCGGGTGAGCGAAGCGTCGCGCGCTTCGCCAACCGTGAGGCCATCAGCCACTTCCAGCAGGCACTCGAACTGCTCGAGAGGCTGGTTCCGGGCGAGGAGAGAGATCGGCTTGAGGCCGAGCTGCGCCTGGCGCAGGCGGTGCCCCTCACCGCCATCCATGGCCACGGGTCCGAGGCGGTCGAGGCTTGCGCTTTGCGCGCCGTGGAGCTCGGAGAGCGGCTTTCGGGTTGGGAGGGGCACTTCGCCGCCCATCGCCTCGCCTGGAACTCGTGCAATCTGCGGCAGCCGATACCAAGGGCGGTGGCGCTGGCGCGCAATCTTCTCTCATCCACTGAGGGAACCGGCGAGCTAGCACGCTCCGCGGTCGCATGCCGGGCCCTTGGGTTCTCGCTCTTTCTCGCCGGCGAGTTGACTGAGGCCAACCTGGTCGTCGAGCGTGGCTTAGCCCTCGCCGACGGCTTGGCCGGCGGGGCGTTTGCGGCTTATGGGGAGGACCCACGGGTCGTCTGCAGGATTCACCGTGGCCAGATTCGCAGCCTAACGGGCCAACCTGAGACGGCGCTACATCTCGCTGGGGAGGGGCTGGCGAGGGCCCGCGCCTGCGGCAACCCCCATGTCATTGCTTGGTCATTGGTCGGCGGCCTTGCCTTCATCCACTCACTCCTGCGTGACGCGGCCGGGGCCGCGCGAGCTGCGGTGGAGGCCACCGACGTTGCCGAACGGCACCGCTTCCCGCAGTGGCTTGGCCTTGCGCAGCAGTGGCGCGGCTGGGCGCTGTGCCAGCTCGGCGATACGGAGCAGGGCTTGGCTCTGCTTGAAGAGGGCGTGCGCCGGCTGCGCCAGACGGGGGCGGTGCTGCACAGTACCAAGGCTCAATGCAGCCTTGCCGAGGGCTGCCTGCTCGTCGGTAGGCCTGAGGCGGCGCTCGGCCACGTGGAGGCGGCGCACCGGCATGCTGAGGTCTACGGCGAGCGGTACTTCCTGGCCGAGATCCACCGGCTTCGTGCTGAAGCCCTCCGCGCCCGGGGAACTCCCGCCGAGGAGGTCGAGAGGCACTTGCGGGCGGCCCTTGAGGTCGCGCGCCGCCAAGCGGCACGGCTGTTGGAACTGCGCGCGGCCGCGGATCTCACCCGGCATTGGCAAGATCATGGGCGCTTCGCGGAAGCGCGGGACCTGCTCGCCCCCGTCTACGCCGCCTTCACCGAAGGCTTCGCGCTCCCCGACCTCATCGAGGCGCGGGCGCTCCTGGAGCAGCTTGGTCGGTCTGATCTGACGTAGTGCCGGTCCGACCAGGGGTTTGAGGCGGCGGTGCAATGGTGAAGGCCACGGCGAACCTGCCGGCACGATGGCGAAGGTAGGGCTCGCCCTGAATCCTAATAGTGTACTTCAGACGGATGGGGCCCACTGTCGCCGCCCGGGGGCTCCGACGCCTGACGTTCGAACGGGACAGGCTACTCCGCCTTAGCGCCCGAGATGCGGACCATCTCCGCCCAGACCGGTCGTTCCCGCGCCAGCCGCGCCGCAACCTCCTCTGGCGTTGAGCCAAGCAGCTTCGCCCCCATGCCGAGAGCGCGTTGCCGCAGCGCCGGGTCGGCATAGAGGTCGCGGATCGTCTCGACCAGCCGATCGATGATCGGCCGTGGCGTGCTGGCCGGCGCGGCCCATAGATGCCAGGAGGTGACCTCAAAGCCGTCCAATCCCGCCTCGGCCATGGTTGGCACCCCGGGCAGGGTCGGCCAGCGCTCGGCGCTGGCGATGGCCAGGGCGCGCACCCGCCCCTCCTGGATCACCGGGACATAGCTGGCGAGGTTGTCCACGGCGTAGTGCACGTCGCCCGCCAGCATGGCCGGGATGGTCTGCGCCGCACCGCGGAAGGGCACGTGCGTCGCTGCGAAGCTGGCGCGCGCCGCGAGATAGGCACCCGAGAGGTAGATGGAGGTGCCGACGCCGGCGGAGCCGTAGCTCACGCCGCCGGGCCGCCGCCTCGCCTACTCAATGAACTCCGCCAGCGTGCGCGCCGGCACGTGTGCGGCCGGCACCACCGCTACGTTGGGGAACTCCCACATCTGCGCAATCCAGGCGAAGTCCTGCTCGGGGTCGAAGGGCAGGCGGGAGAACAGCATAGGGTTGATCAGCACGGTCGGCATGCCGAGGGTGCCGATCGTGTAACCATCCGGCGTAGCATGCGCGAGCGCCTCCGCGCCGATGTTGCCGGAGGCGCCGCTACGCGTCTCAATGACGAAAGGCTGGCCGAGGCGCCCCTGCACCTGCTCGGCGACGACTCTGGTCATCACATCCAACGAACCGCCGGGTGGGAAGCCGACGATGACCCGCACGGGCCGGTTGGGCCAAGGCGCCTGCGCCAGGGCGGGTCTGGGGAGGGGGCCAGCGGCGAGCACGGCAGGCAGCCCAACGGCAAGAGACCGGCGGTGCAGCATGGCTCCTCTCTCGCGGGGTCTCCGCCCCGAGCGGAGAGCCTAAATCACGGAGGTACCTGCTTCCATCATGGCCGTGGCACCTGCGGGTGATCTGCGCCTCATTGTGCTCGGGAGAGCCGCTCTTCCTTCTCTTAGCAGGAGATAATCGGTGAAGCCCCAGCGACAGCAGCCTACGGGCGGCCGAGGTGGCCAGGCCCTTGGCAGGCCCGTTGAAAAAAACGGCTGCCGTGTCCGGCACACACAATATGTGGGGTTCTATACCCCCAAACTACCGCAGCATGTTGTGCTGCCGGTAAGGCGGAGGCATTTTGTTAACGGGCTGTTGGGGGCGGCCCGCTCCCCGGGGTTAGTGGGAAGCGGGCGCCAAGGTGCCGCTTAGATTGGGGGTAAGCGGCAGCAGCACCTTAGCAAAGCTAACTGAGAGCGGTTCCAACGGCATCGCGAGCGGCAGCAGTAGAGTTCCTACCCCATCGCTTCCAAATGCAAGATGAGAAGCATCACCGTGCATGATGTCGCGGCGGCGGCTCCGCTCCCGTTACTCGCGATGATGCCGGCTTATTGGAGGGAGCAGGGGGTGCCGCATTCCGTCGCGGTCGCGGCACCGGCGCGCGCCCGACTGGATGATCGCCGGTGCCGACCGGCTGCTCCAGGCCCGCTGCGCCGTCGACAATGGCACGCTCGGCACCAGCTTCGGGCAGCGCTTCTACGCCGCCATTGACGCCCTCCCGCAAGTAGTCGCCGCAGCCTGCCCCGCAATCTCGCGGCAGTCTCCTTGCTGACACTCAGCCCAGCGGGCTGTGTTGGGCGTAGGAGAACTCGTAGGCCGTGATCCAGTTCTTGCCGTCCAAGGCGCCGCCGTTCCAGTGCGTCTGCACGCCGATGCCCGGCGCTGCGTTCTCGCCGCCGTGCGCGAAGTCCTTTGGCACGTTGACGGTGGTGGTCCATATCTGCTTGCCGTCAACGAAGCCGGTGAGACGGCCCTCCTCCCAGAGCAGGGAGTAGGTGTGGACCTGGGTCTCGTCCACGCCATTCATGTTGTAGCTGGTGAAGGCGTCCTTGCCGTCCGCGTTCTTGCGGTGGACGGTGCTGTAGGGTGTGCCGTCTTTATGGATCTCCAGCACGTCCATCTCAGGGCCAGGCCACTTGTCGGTGCTCGGCCAGAGCAGGGCGTAGGCGCCGATATGCCCTTCGGTGTCCAGCGTGAAGCTGTAGAGGCCGTAACCGAAGCCTTTCTCGGCACCGGCCGGCCTCACCATCGCGCCACTGTCCTGATCGTCAGCCGTGCTGCGGATGGTGAGCAGACCCTTGATGGAGGTGTCGACACCCGGCCCCCAGCTGTGGCCGAAAAGGCCCTTGCCGGTGTCAAAGCTCTCCTTGACCACGACCTTGAAGCCCGCCGGCAGAAGCTGCTCGCCGACCTGCACGGCACTACCACCGAAGGCGAAGTCCTTCGCCCCCGTGCTGCCGAGCATCGCCGAGACGCCCTAGTCGGCCCCGTTGAACGAAATGCCGTCAACGTAGAGGTTGCGGTCCTTGGCGGTCGAGCCTTCCCAGTGGTCGTTGAGGAAGTTGACCGTGACCTTGTGGTCGCCAGCGCCCCAGTCGCCCTTGAGGGTGATGGTGTCGCTGCCCGCGCCATGCAGCGTCTTGGCGGTGAAGACCCCACCCACCTGCTTGCCGTCCACCGCGACGGTGAACTGTGCATCGCCCTTGTAAGCAGTCTCCGAGATCTTCAGCACCAGCGTGTCGGCGCCGGCGCCGAGGGTGACCTGGCGGCTGCTAGAGGTCATCGTTTGGATTGCCACGGCCCGCTTTCTCCACGGATGCGGGATTCACAGATCTGTAATCCCGTTTCGCGGGCGCATTATTATGGTTTATCAACTACTAGTTCAATAACAAACTGATTTGGTTTTGTCGGTCCGTGACACCCAGCCGACCAGAAAGCATGCCCCTCTAATTTATGGTTAATTAATGTTCTAGCGTCTTACATCTGTACCTGCTGTCGGCATGGTGCCCATTGCCGGAGCGGCCCGCATCGCGACAAGCCAAGCTGCGCCGAGCCGCATTGGTGGCGGGAGCGGACGTGTCGTCGGACGCTGGACTGCCCGCTCCTGACATGGGCTTTCAGGGAGATCCGCTTCGAATGCCTTTACGAAGGAGTGCGGCCGCACGTCTGCTTTCGTCGCTGCCATTCTTGCTGATCCTGGGCGGTACGCCGGCGGCTCTGGCCGAGCCAGTGGATCCGCAGCTCATGCTTATCGACCGGGAGATCCGCGCCGCCGGAGTCGAGGTGATCCGGGTGCAGGCGGAAGCCGGCACGACGCATACCATGCTGCCCGGCACCGTCGTGGTGCCTCCGCAGCAGTTGCGCATCGTTGCCGCGCCCACGGCCGGCCTGGTCGAATCCGTCCTGGTCGCGCCGAACGAACAGGTGCGTGTCGGCCAGCCCCTCGCCCGACTGCGCAGCACCGACCTGCTGGAGGCGCAGCGCACCTATCTCCAGGCCCTCTCAGCCGAGGAGCTGGCGCGCAACAAGCTGGCCCGCGACGAACAACTATACCGAGAACAGATCATCGCCGAGCGCCGCCTGCTGACGACGCGCGCCGACCACGACTTCGCCCGCACCACGCTGCAGGAGCGCGAGCAGATGCTCGCCTTGCTCGGCATGGCGGGGCCTGATATCCGGGAGCTGAAGCAGAGCCGACGCATGGTCGCGGCACTGATCGTCACCGCGCCGGAGAATGGTGTGGTGCTGGAGGCCCGCGCGAATGTGGGCGAGCGGGTGGCCGCCTCCGCCTCGCTCTTCTCTATCGCCCGGCTGAAGCCGCTCTGGGTCAACCTGCAGGTACCGCTGCCGCAGGCCATGATGATCGAGCCGGGCATGCGCATGAGCGTCCCCGGCACCGCGGCGCAGGGCGAGG
>JAESGY010000595.1_pt1 | contig 11574 bp, 13 predicted proteins | sample 9269841 | NCBI WGS metagenome assembly JAESGY01 (sample SAMN17022865, study PRJNA683097) | algae metagenome | isolation source: Spirirestis rafaelensis WJT71-NPBG6 and co-occurring heterotrophs from... | place: USA: Pinto Wells, Joshua Tree National Park, Colorado Desert, CA | collected 2006-08-15 | reverse complement strand
GGAAACGACCGCATCACCTCCAGCGGATACAAGGACCAGCTCTTCGGCAATGGCGGTGACGATTATCTCGACGCGAAGGCCGGCGCTGACCTGCTCAATGGAGGAGCCGGCAAGGACATTCTGATGGGCGGGTCCGGAGCGGACCTGCTGTTCGGAGGGCTCGGAAACGACAAGCTGACGGGCGGGTCCGGGACGGACACCTTTGTCTTTGACAAGGCTCCCGTGAAAGCCAACCGGGACACGATCTACGATTTCAGCCACAAGGACGACCAGATTGCCCTGGAGAATGAGTTCTTCAAAGGGCTGACGGAGGGAACTCTCACCGCCGCCGCCTTTTGGGTGGGTTCATCGGCACACGATGCGAGTGACCGCATCATCTACAACAAGAACACCGGCGCGCTGTACTATGACAAGGACGGCACCGGCGCAGCCGCGAAGGTCCAGTTCGCCACGCTGATAGACAGTCCTAACGATGTCACACGCGGAGACTTCCTGATCATCTAGGGGCACCTTGGATTCCGTTTTAGGATCGCTCTATGTAGAAGACCCAACCAAACAACTGACAGGCAAGCCTGAGCGAACCTCTCTATGAGCAGGGCTAGGACCGTCTTCAGCAGAGCCGAATTGTCGGTGTGCCAGAAATGAAATGTCCTAAGCCGAGCCGTTCAAAAGACGCGACGCGTCTGATGAGATAGAGCTAACAAAGGACGAAGGTGCCAGGATAACTTAGGAAGACGATTTCTGGCAGATGGATCCAGTCTCAGTGGCTTAACATAAAGCTGCCGGAGGGAAGTCTTGCCCTTGAACAACACTGCTCCAGTAGCAGTTGTTGAGCATCGCCCATTGCGAGCCGGTGCACATCGCTCCTCCCATGAAGAGCAGAGCGCCGGTTCGCCGGCAGAACCCGGCGCAGCACCGCCAGGTGGTAGCAGAACTCGCCGGAAGTCATGGGCTGATGCTAGTTGAGCGCATTCCGATGCCTGCCAACAATCCCAGCATTGTCTTCCGTCGCCGAGAACCTGCGAAGTCCGTCGATTTGTAAAGGCAGAACTTGGCACAGAGCGGAATTGGGGTGGACGTCTGCTTCTACGCGGTGAGCGGACTTTCACACGCCCAAGCTTAAGGGCCGAGGTTGACCCGAAGCGGAAGTAGAGCGAACGCCTGTATCTTTGCGGCGATCGGACCTTAGAGACCCCCACCGCTCCGGTGCCAGATAGTCGCTGCAGGGTGGGGCCCTACTTATCGCAGGACTAACCCTGAGAGAGTGTTCCACGATGTCGATTTCCATGCTCGTCGACCCAGCCGCCGTCCGTAAGGCACTGAACCTCGCTGGCGAGGAACTTCGGGACCGGAAGGTTCTCGGCGAGATTATGGTCTGTTCAGGCAGCGTCTTCCTCCTGCGCTACAGATGGTCCGATGACGGCAACCGTATCGACGTCGATATCTCCCTCGACGGCAGGAACGGTCCCGTGCGGCAGGCCTGCGAACGCATGGGGCAGAGCGTGCGGCTTGTCGACGGCTGGCTGGAACGTTGTCTTCCGCGCCTGTTCGACGACGGCGTCTCAAGGGTAGGCGGCTTCCCGGCCGGAATGTACCCTTCCTGGGAAAAACCTGGGCTTCGGGTTCTCGCGGCTCCGCCCCATCTGCTAATTGCGACCGTGTTCCTGGCGGCCTTGCGCCCCATGGGAGACATGACTGTCGAAGACATCGAGCCAACGATACGGATCGCGGCCGTAGCGGGCATCCGGACGGGCAAGCGCCTGAGTGAGGTCGTCGCCCCATATCTGAAAAGCAAACCGAACAACGACAGCAACGCTGACCACGAGGTAGGGAGAGGGCTTGGGCTCTTCGAGAGGGCTCTTGAGCGCTTTGGTTTGGGTCCGCCCTTGCAGGATTGTCCGATGTCGCTTGCCGATGTGGTTGAGCGCGTTAGCGGAAATCCTGACTGGCTCGGTTATGTGATGTACGAGTTTGAGGCGGCCTTCTATCGCGAGGAGAGCAGCGCGATGCAGCAAGCAATGCTCAATCCAGCTCCTGTGGCGACAGGCGACCAGAGAACCGACGCGTGGATAGGGGCGGTGGGGGAACACATGGCCCAGCGATGGGGTCTTGAGGTTCCTCAATGGACCCAGGAGCAGATCTTCATGGGCGGCAAGGAACCTCACTTCTGGTCTGACGATCCGACCGCCCGTCACATCCAGATCGTCGAGACGCCTCCTGCCTTCCGCCGAAGGCTTATTTTCACGTCAGCGGAGCCGCTGATGAGCGCCAAGTTCCCGAACCATATGAAGCCGAGGATGCCGTTCTGGCTATGAGGGACTGCAACGTCGCTAGGTAAGATACGTTGTCGCACTTCTCGGCTAGTGGCCCACCGGTGTCCGGACGACGCGGATCTCGTTCACGGCGACGACGCCGTCTCCGATCTATTGACGGCCGATCTGGAACGAGTGCTTATCACCCCTTTGAGATCCATTGTGGAGGCGCGGGAGTGCCTCATCGTTACTTGACGCTCCTCTCTTCAATGGTCTCTGCCGTGAGCAGGCCATGGCTGTAGCGCCCGTTGGCTTCACCTCGGGGCGCGCCGCTGCCAGGTGTGCAGCCTGCACCGGCTCCGGCCCTTGGCTCTCGGCTTCTGGCAGGGCAAGCCGTCCCGCCTCTTGGCTCCACACCGGGGTGTCAGTCGCAGGCTCTGCGGCTCTCTCGTGTTCCGTTCTATAGGGTTGATCCTAGTTTTCTGGGTAGGCCCCATGTCTGGGGTGGGTGACGGCTCCCACGATGACACTCCACTTCCGATGGATCAGTGCTGTAGGAAGCTCCGTGGGGCTAACGCAGTCTCCTTTCAACCGACCCGCAACATGGCAGTCATGAGAACATGTCCGAAGACAGGATGTGTGAGAATGGCCTTTATCTATCATCAAATGACGAAGAAGTCGTGGTATGTCACTTTGAGGTTCTTTGGGAGGATCGCCAACTTCACCTGAGCCTTTGGTCCTGTCCCATCCGTGTCGTAGTAAAGTGTGCCCGAACTAGGATCATAGATAATCCGGTCATCCCTATCCTGTGCCTTGGCACTTCTTGCAAACATGTCGGCCTTGATCATAACGCCTTTCGGCGATCCCTTGCCAAGTTCAGCGAACACCTTGCTATCGAGCCAGATCGCGTCGTCTTTAACCGAAAAGTCATAGAGCTTGTCCACATTCGCTGTCTTGTTCTGCTTTGTGTCGAATACAAAAACATCCCGGCCTAAACCGCCCCTGAGGTGATCATTTCCGGTTCCACCGAAGAGCCTATCATCGCCCGCTATGCCGGAGAGGTGGTCGTTGCCTTGTCCTCCTTTGATGACGTCAGATCCTCCTGTGCCGGTAACGTGCTCTCCTGCAACATCTCTAACGTTTACAAAAAAAGTCTTATTCACACTGAGGCCGCCGGGATCGCTGGCGCGAACTACAATTCGGTGTGATGTCGCCTGTTCATAATCGAGCTTCAGCCTGTCTGCGACAATCAGTTGTCCATTCTGAATAGCGAACCGGCCGTTCGCACTATCCTGCAAAGAGAACTCGAATGTATCACTATCGACGTCGAAAGCAGAGAGCTGACCTATTACTGTTCCCGGTGCGCTGTTTTCGCGGACGGTATTTGCCGTTAGGAACAGGTTAGAGGGTGCATCATTGATCGGCGTGATAATCAAGGAAAACGGATCAAGTGATTTTGTGCCTCCTGAGGCCGCAGTAATGGTCAGGTTGATCGCACCGGCATAGTTGGATGGTGGGTTCGCATGGAGCGTGTTTGTCCCCAAATCGAATGACATCCAGCTTGGAAGGGGAGAGCCATCGGCCAGAGTAACTGCATAGGAAATGCCGCCACTTCCCCCCACAAACGTATTGGATGGAATTTCAAAGTGCCAGTTATCATCCTCTTGGATGATCTGATCTGGAACCGCATTCAAAACCTGAAGCGGCTGAAAGGGCGCTAAGATTGAGGCGTCTGCAAACCGCAGTATTTCAATGCTTGAGACGATGTCAACACCATCGCCGCTCGTGCGATCGTCCGAAACCCTGAGCTTGCCATTGCTTTGGACTAGGATTGTGTAGTCGGATCGCTTGCCTGTAAAAACTGCTGTGTCGTTGTTGCTGCCGCCGTCGATGCTGTCGTTACCAGGTCCGCCCTCGAGAGTGTCCTGGCTACTTCCTCCCTGCAGAGAATCATCCCCGTACGATCCTATGAGGATACTGCTTCGCCCGCCGCTATACAGTTGGTCTGGATCAGCGGAGCCAGCAAAGATAAGCGGATTGTCGCCCGACCACATCATAGGAGCAAGCCTGGCGACTTTGCTCTGATGAACCGTTGTCCAATCCTCCGTCAGGATACCACCTGTGTCGCCTGAATTCGGGTTCCACGACCACCAGGTCCAGTGAATACCCTCCTGGTCCGGTGCTATGTCGGGCGTGCCGCTGGCGTCAAAGTCACCGGATAAGTAGGCGCTAATCTTCTCAAACCAAACAGTGTCTTTGGGATCGATGAACGTGCTACCGAATTCGCCGAGATAAACGGGCGCAGAGTTTTCACGGAAGATGTATCCCCACATCTCGTCGAACTTGGACGGCAAGTTACTGCCAGACGCATCCGAGAACCAGGGTTGGGGATAGACTGAGTTCGGATAGTCATGGGGCGAGTAGACAACGCGGCCAGGGATATCGAGCTGGATCGGTCGATCCTTTACGCCCATCAGATTGCCACCCCACCAATAATGGTGGCCCTGGTAAGTCTCGACACCCTCCACAAAGATCAGCCAATCCGGATTTACAGCCAGTACGGCATTGCCAGCTCGTTCAGCGGCAGCCGCCCAATCATTGGCTCCACCGCCACCCCAGGTGGCTGCCCCGTGTGGCTCATTGTGCAGGTCAGCACCGATGACAGTCGGATTGCCAGCGTAGCGATGAGCAAGCAGAGTCCAATCGGATAGCCAGCGTTGCTCATCGTATGAGCCGTCATACCATAGGCCGTTCGAATTAGCTCCATCGCCGGCATAGTTGCGGTGATGGTCCAGGATGATTTTCAATCCAACCTGACCTGCATAGGCGACAATCCGGTCGATGATTTGAAGGCCGGTGAGACCCACCAGGTCCGGGTTCTGAGCGTAGTTGATGCCGCTAGGATAACTGGCGGACTCAAAGAGTTGATTGGAGAAGGGAAGGCGGATGGTATTGAACCCGAGGTCCACCATCTGCTCCATCATTTCCTTGTAGTTGCGAACGTGAAGCCCGTCCGGCGCAAACCGCGTCGACTCCATGCCAAACCAGTTGACACCGTTTAGTCTGACGGAGTTTCCTGCGTCATCGACGATCTGATTTCCACGCGTGCTCAGATACCCAGCCGTCATGGTAAGCCTACGACAATCATGGTGGGGACCTGCTGACGCGATGCCAGAATTCACATCATTCCGGTGACTATGAACTGCACCTGCTGGATCCATCAATGTCCAACAACGGCGAACCACGGAGCAAGGGAACTACCTACGAAGCATCGTGACGCCAGCCCTGGAAAAAATGGCGCAATGCAGGCTGATGTAGAACCGTCGAGGGGAAAAGCTCGTCCGGGGCATGACTGCCCGCGGCTATGACGCCGAGTTCGCCGAGCGAACCTTCCGGCAGCTCGAGGGCTTCGGCTCCTACAGCTTCCCGGAGAGTCATGCGGGCTCGTTCGCCAAGATCGCTTATGCGTCGTCTTGGATGAAGCGGCACCACCCCGACGTGTTCTGCTGCGCCATCCTGAACGCCCAGCCCATGGGCTTCTACGCACCGGCCCAGTTGGTCCGGGACGCTAAGGCGCACGGGGTTGAGATCCGTGCCGTCGACGTGAACCACTCCCGCTGGGACTGCACCCTCGAGCCGACCCGAAACCGGCATCGTTTCGCCGTACGCCTGGGCCTGCGCCTGGCACGCGGCCTCGCTAATGCCGACGGCGGCATGATTCCCATCGCAAGGGGAGAAGGCATGCGTTACGCCTCGATCGAGGATCTCTGGCGACGCGCCGGGATCCCCGTCTCAACCCTGGAGCGCCTGGCCGACGCCGATGTTTTCGGCTCTCTTGGCCTGAACCGCCGCGACGCCCTCTGGACGCTCCGAGGGCTGTCGGACGAGGTCATGCCACTTTTTTTGCGGCGGCGGATGAGCGCGACAAGCTCATCCGACCCGAAACCGCTGAGCCAACCGTCGAGCTCACACCCATGACGGAGGGCCGGGAGGTTGTGGAGGACTACCGCTCCAAGGGTCTGACGCTGCGCCAGCATCCTCTCGCCTTCCTGCGGGCTGAGCTCCGCGAGCGCCGGATTGGCAGTTGCGCCGACCTGCGGCAGGCCCGAGACGGGCAGCGGATCACGGTTGCTGGCCTGGTGCTGGTGCGCCAGAAGCCGGGTTCAGCCAAGGGCGTGATGTTTATGACGGTTGAGGACGAGACCGACACGGCCAACATCATCGTCTGGCCATCGCTTTTTGAGAAGCAGCGCCGGCTGATCCTGTCCTCGGGCATGGTGGCGGTGCGGGGGCGCTATCAGCGCGAAGGCGGGGTGACGCACCTCATTGCCGAGCATCTCGTGGAGCTGTTGGACCTCCTCCGCAGCGTTCGTGACCGGGGGGACCACCTCAACCTGCGCCACGGACGCGGCGACGAGGCGAAGACCGGCACACTCGACCGCCTGCGCGATGGGCCGAGGGAGATCGTTGCCTCCGCCCCCACAGAGGTGCCGGACCGGCAGGAAGCGCCTGTCATCCGGGTAACCACAAGGGACTTCAGGTGATGTCCGGCTGCATAACTCCGACAGGTATGCGCGCACATACCGGGCTTCCGCAACGACCTTTCACCGCCCGCACCGGCCCTGCATTCGGGTGCCCTTGTCCTTCCGGATGTGTGCCCAGGTCAGCAAGTTCGTCGAGCCAGGACATGCCTCATGCTTCATGATTTGAGAACCGCCGCCCCCGCATAAGGTGCCATGCCCCGCAGGAGGAACCCGCCCGTGTGCAATCTCTACTCGAGCTACACCACCCAGGAGGCGATGCGCCGGGCCTTCGAGGTCGCCCGCGACAACGCCGGCAACGTGCCTCCGCTGCCGGCAATCTTCCCGGACCAGATAGCTCCCGTGGTGCGGATGGCCGATGGTGAGCGCGAGCTGATCCAGATGCGCTGGGGGTTTCCGCCGCCGCCGAAGGTCGGCACCCAACCGGTTACCAACGTCCGCAACGTCGCCTCGCTGTTCTGGCGCGCTTGGCTGAAGCCGCAGTACCGTTGCCTGGTGCCGCTCACCAGCTTCAGCGAGTACGAGGACACCAAGCCGCGAAAGACGCCGGTCTGGTTCGCGCTCTCAAAGGACCGGCCGCTGGCCGCCTTTGCGGGTATCTGGCGGCCTTGGACGGGGGTACGCGGCACCAAGGCCGAGCCGGTTGGGGGCGAGCACTTGCTCTACTCGTTTCTAACCTCCGAGCCCAACGGCATTGTCGGCCCGATCCATCCAAGGCCATGCCGGTGATCCTCACCACGCCGGAGGAGTACGAGGTGTGGCTCTCCGCACCCGCTGATGAGGCACTCAAGCTGCAGCGGCCCCTGCCCGATGACATGCTGGAGATGGTGGCCGAGGGCTCCCGGTCGGATCAGCCGGAGGGAGCATAATTATAGGCTCGCGGCGCCGCAGGAGCAAACTTAAAATGACGCGCAGACCAGCTTCCACTTTGGAGGCCGAAGCAGACCTTCACACGCCTTAGCTTAAGGGCTGGGTTTGATCCGTTTCGGACCTTCCGGTGTTTGGCCAGATGCTAGGATGACGCGGAATACCGTTGGCCCTGCATCCCGTGGTGTCCCGTTATCACAGCTCAGCTTTCAGGCTCAGGAAGGTTGGGTCGAACTCGGCGATCCCTTGCAGGCGTGGCCAATCTTTGATGACCACGGTGTCACCATGCCAGGTGATCAATTCTTCCTTACGAAGTTCCTGGATAACCCGGTTCACGTGAACGGTTGAGAGCCCAAGGGTGTCGCCCAACTCGGCCTGGGTCAGGGGGAGCTGAAAGCTATCATCTGTGGTCAATCCGACAGCCCGAAGACGTAGGAGAAGCTCGCAGAGCAGGTGAGCGGTATGCTCAACGGCCGAGCGCCGCCCCATGCTCACGAGCCACTGGCGGTGGATGGCGGCATCGACGGCAATGTTCACCCGAGCAACCGGGTCAGATGAGGGTGGGTTTCGGTGATCTCGCGGAGTGCCTCGTGGGGAACCATGCCGATCGTGCAAGGCGTGACCGCGATGACGGCATGGTCCATCACCTTCACCAGAAAGCTGTGGAGGTCCACGAAGTCGCCCGGCACGTGAAGGGCCGTGATCTGGCGTTTCCCATTGCGCAGGACGTTGTAGCGCGCAGCAAAGCCCGTGATGAGGAAGATACTCTCGGAGGGGCGGTCATCTTCTCGGACCAGTTCCTCTCCCTTTCCTACCGCTCTTTGCCTGACGACAGCTCTCTCAAGAACTTCTCGTTCCGAGTTTGAGAGATGATCGTACTGCTCAAGCTTACGGATAAAAGCTGCGCTCAGGACGGGCTCCTGCGAAGGACGGTTGCCAATACTCCTCAGCTTAGCGGACCACGCGCAGGAAGACGAGAGCGACTGACATGACCTTGTCCGTCAGGGTTTTTCGAACCCAAGCCCCGGCTTCCTGGTGCCAACACCTTTATGCTCAGCCACCTACGAGGGTACCGCCGCTCGGGTCAGGCAACGGACAGGCTGAAGCCTAGCGCTACTGGGCTAGCCTAGCGGAACGAACCAATGAGACGTTCATATTCCGCCTCTGGCACGCCATAGCTGTCCCCGGCTGTTTCCTCCAAACGAAGGCGATCGAGAACGACGATATTGCCCCGATTGGCTTGGATGATCTCCCGCTCTTCGAGGATGTTGAGCGCCTCCGTCACACTGGCCCGGCGCACCCCCAGCATCAGCGCGATGAACTCGTGCGTGAGGGCCAGGTCATCCCCATCCACGCGATCGTGGCACATCAGAAGCCAGCGGGCGAGACGCTCCTCGATCCTGTGGCTGCCGTTGGACAGAGCCGTATGCGACGTCTGAATGGTAAAGGCCTGAACATAGCGAAGCAGCAGGGAATGCAGCGAGGAACTCTGCCGGAGCGCCTGCCGCAGGCGCTCCGTCTCGATCCTCAGCCCTGACCCTCCGATCTGAATGATCGTCTCGTGTGGGGTGCTGTCGACCCCGAGGAGGACCGGGGTACCGGCCAGACCATCACGCCCGGTGAGGCCGATCTCAATCCGCCGTCCGCCTGCCGTGTTCGCGATGATCGAGGTGATGCCTGCCTCAAGGAAGTAGACGTGCTCAATCGACTGGTTGGGCGTGATCAGCACATCGCCTCGGTTGAGGGGCGCAGGCTCAAGATGCGGCTGAAGGAGGTTAAAGTCCTCGGGACACAGCTTCGCCAGCAGCCGATTGCGAACAGAGGACTGGGTCGGATCAGACATGGCGGCGAAGAGATCAGAACGAGATAACGGTTATGGGTTGGGCTGCCAGGATGACCAGCAGGAGCGGATATACAGGCTGATTGCCCCAGTTCAAGCGAGGAGGTCGGCGGCAGGCAGAGTGCGGCAAATGTGCGGTACCGTACATTTACCGGCAACTTCGGCCCAATTCTGACGTTGGGTGTTGGTGCAGAGTGGCTGATGATGGGGCAGCGCATATCGATTACTGAAGATCGCGGCCCCCCTTTGGAGCCCTTTCCGTTCGCCCGACCCGGTGAAGAGACCAGCCCAGTCCTCGGTCCTACGGCCCAGCGCCACATCGCTTCCAATCTGCGAACAATGTACAATAAGCTCGTGCAGGAACCGCTTCCGGAGCAGTTCCTTGATCTCATCGCTCGACTGGATCAGGGCCACCTGGCGGGGAATAGGGTCAACCTTTCCCACCGGGAGCGGGCGCCGCTAGCGTCCGCAATGAAGTACAGCAAAGCCATCCCGCCTAGTTCTTCAACGGCAACCCGATGAGCCTCGCGTATTCAGCCTCGGGGAGGCCGTAGCAGTCGCCCGCGATCTCTTCGAGCCGTGCGCGGTCGAGAAGGTGGATGTGGCCACGGCTGGTTCTGACGATCTTCACGCCCTCCAGCACATGCAGCGCCTCCGTCACTCCTGAACGCCTTACCCCCAGCATCAGGGACAGGAACTCATGGGTGAGCGGCAGGTCGTCGCCATCCAGGCGGTCATGGCACATGAGAAGCCAGCGGGCGAGCCGCTCCTGAATGGCGAAGCGGCCATTCGCCAGGGCTGATTGGGCAGTCTGGATCATCAACACCTGCACCCAGTGCAGCAAGAGACCCTTGAGCGAGGGGCTGGCCTCCATGGCGGCCAAAAGGTCGTCGGCCCGCATCCGCAAGCCTGACCCGGCAACCTGGATGAAAGTCTGATGAGGAGTGTGATCGACCGTGAGGAGGATGGGCTCGCCCGACATGCCCTCGCGGCCGATGTGCCCGACCTCCAGGCGTTCATTGTCAGGGCTGATCGCCACCACGGATGCCAGCCCCGCTTCCAGGAAATGGACATACTCGATGGGCTCATTTGCCTCGACCAGCACCTGCTTCACGCTCAAGGTCACAGGCTCAAGGTGAGGCGCCAGACGAGCAAAGTCGTCCGGTGTCATGGCCTTGAGCAGAAGATTGCGAACACCGGACTTAGATAGGGTCATGGCTCTTCCCATTCAGGGCAAGAGCACACAGGGTCTCCCAGTCAACCGCGCCCAGAGGGAACTGTGCAGGTGATGTCATCTGGTATGAGGCCGAACCGAGATGCCGCCAACAACATGGATCGGTTCTGTACGAATCCGACCAAGAAAGCGGACCGAAACCTCGCCTGACGCATTGGTCCAAGGCCAGCCTTCCCGTGCGGCATCGTGAGAGGCTTAACCGTGGCGAACCCTTGGACCATGAAGATGGAGCAGTTCACCCGCTTCTCGGACGAGGAGCGGCAGATGCTCGACAGGCTGATCTCGGAGCGGCAGCGGCACTACGCACCTGGCGAGGACATCCTCCGAGAAGGCGATCACTCGCCCGACTGCCATGTGGTGCTCTCAGGTCTGGCCTCGCGCTAGAAGCTGCTGCCAAATGGCGAACGCCAGATCATGGCCTTTCTCGTGCCAGGCGACCTGTGCGATGCGGAAATCTTCATCCTCAAGGAAATGGATCATTCGGTTGCGGCGATGTCGCCAGCGAGGGTAGCTTTGATCTCTGGCGAGCAGATGAAGGAGTTGCTCAGCGGCCAGGGCCGCATTGCCCAAGCGCTCTGGTGGGGCACGCTCACCGACCTGGCGGTGCTGCGTGAGCGCGTCGTCGATCATGGCCGGCGGGATGCCTATGAACGCATAGCCCATCTCCTCTACGAAATGCTGGTGCGCTACCGCATGGTGGGGATGACCACGGACGAGACCTTGGAGTTTCCGATCACCCAGGCTGACTTGGCCGATGCGACGGGGCTCACTCCCATGCACGTCAGCCGCATGCTGGGTAAGCTGAGGGACGAGAATCTGATCAGCCTCAAGAACAAGACC
>JAESGY010000594.1_pt1 | contig 11615 bp, 13 predicted proteins | sample 9269841 | NCBI WGS metagenome assembly JAESGY01 (sample SAMN17022865, study PRJNA683097) | algae metagenome | isolation source: Spirirestis rafaelensis WJT71-NPBG6 and co-occurring heterotrophs from... | place: USA: Pinto Wells, Joshua Tree National Park, Colorado Desert, CA | collected 2006-08-15 | reverse complement strand
GGCTTCGAATTTGTCGAGTTCACCGGCCCCGACCTGCCGGCGCTGGAGGCGCTGTTCACCAGGCTCGGCTTCGCCCGCGTCGCCCTCCATCGCAGCAAGCAGGTCGCGCTCTGGCGCCAGGGCGACGTGAACTTCATCCTGAATGCCGAGCCGGAGAGCTTCGCCCAGGCCTTCCAGCGCGTGCACGGCCCCTCCGCCTGCGCCATGGCCTTCCGCGTCGCGGATGCCGCGGCCGCCTACAGGCGCGCCGTCGCGCTCGGCGCCAGGCCGGTCGAGGGCAAGGTCGGCCCGATGGAGCTGAACATCCCGGCGATCGAGGGCATCGGCGGCAGCCTGCTGTATTTCGTGGACCGCTACGGCCCGCGCGGCAGCATCTACGACATCGATTTCCGCTGGCTGGATGGCGTGGATCCGCACCCCAGCGGCCATGGCCTGACGGTGATCGACCACCTCACCCACAACGTCCATCGCGGCCGCATGGATGTCTGGTGGCAGTTCTACGAGAAGCTCTTCAATTTCCGCGAGATCCGCTACTTCGACATCGAGGGCAAGCTGACCGGGCTGAAGTCGCGCGCCCTCACCTCCCCCTGCGGCCAGATCCGCATCCCGATCAACGAGAGCAGCGACGACAAGTCGCAGATCGAGGAATACCTCCGCGCCTACGGGGGCGAGGGCATCCAGCACATCGCCCTCGGCACGCAGGACATCTTTGCCAGCGTCGAGGGCATGCGGGCGTCCGGCATCGCCTTCATGGACACGCCGGACACCTATTACGAGCTGCTGCCGAAGCGCATGCCGGATCTCGGCGCGGAGGAGATCGCGCGCCTGGCGAGGAACCGCATCCTGACCGATGGCGCGCCGACGCCGGAGGGCGGGCGGCTGCTGCAGATCTTCACCGGCACGGTTATCGGCCCGATCTTCTTCGAGTTGATCCAGCGCAAGGGCGACCAGGGCTTCGGCGAGGGCAATTTCCGCGCCCTGTTCGAGAGCATCGAGCTGGACCAGATCCGGCGCGGCGTGCTGACGGCGCAGTAGCGCCGATCCGCCGCCGGGCGGCAGCGCCCGGCGGCATATGGCTGTTGCTTGCGCCACCAGGCTCTCCCCTTGCCTGCGGTGAGCTTTGGCCAGTGTCGGGCGCCGCTCACCCGGGCGGACGGGGGCGCTGCGCCGCCTCGTCCAGCAGCGCCTGCTCGCCCCGCAGCGCCTCCCGCCGCGCCTCCGCCGCCCGCTGCTCCCGCAGCATCCCCACCGCGCGCTCGGCCGCGCGACAGGCGGCGAGGCCCGCCTGTGCCTCCCGCAGCCGCGCCAGCGCCTGACCATGCGCGAGGGCGGCACGGTCGCGCTCCGCGAGGCCACGCGGCAGCCAGAGCCGCCAGGCGCCGCCATCCGGCGCATGCTCCGCATGCAGCGCCGCCGCGGCCGCGGCCAGGCGTTCGGCCGCCGCGGCTTCCTGGGCCAGCGGCACGGCGAGCCGCCGGCGGGCCTCCACAGTCTCCAGCCGGCGGAGCCGGGCCAGCGCCTCCAGCGCGTCACGCGCCATCGGACGGTGCCTCCAGCGCCGCGGCGAGGGCGGCGAAAGCGTCCTCCACGGTCCCGCCCTCCCCCTTGGCCTGGGCCAGCATGGCCTCGATCCGCGGCGCCAGGCGGATCGCCTCGTCCACCGCCGGGTCGGTGCCGGCGCGGTAGGCGCCAAGGCGGAGCAGGTCGGCCATCTCGGCATGCAGCGAGAGCACGCGCCGGGCGCGTTGCATCGAGGCGCGTTCCGCCGGCAGGAGGCACCCGGGCACGGTGCGCGAGAGGCTGCGGAGCACGTCGACGGCAGGGTAGCGCCCCGCCTCGCCGATCCGCCGGTCCAGCACCACATGCCCGTCCAGGATGCCGCGCACCGCATCCGCCACCGGCTCGTCATGGTCGTCGCCCTCGACCAGCACGGTGAAGAGGCCGGTGATGGCGCCGGGATTGCCCTCCTCCCGCGGCCCGGCGCGCTCCAGCAGGCGGGGCAATTCGGCGAAGACGCCGGGGGTGTAGCCGCGGGTCGCCGGCGGCTCCCCGGCCGCGAGGCCGATTTCGCGCAGCGCCATGGCGAAGCGCGTGACACTGTCCATGAGCAGCAGCACATGCTGCCCCTGCCCGGCGAAATGCTCGGCGATGGTCATGGCGGCATAGGCCGCCTCCCGCCGCAGCAGGGCCGGGCTGTCCGAGGTGGCGCAGACTACCACCGCGCGCGCCAGGCCCTCGGGGCCCAGATCGTCCTCCAGGAACTCCCGCAGCTCCCGCCCTCGCTCCCCAACCAGGCCCAGCACGACAACGTCGCAGCCGGAGCCGGCGGCGAGCATGGCCAGCAGGGTGGACTTGCCGACGCCGGAGGCGGCGAAGAGGCCAAGCCGCTGGCCATGCCGGCAGGTGGTGAAGGCATCGAGCGCCCGCACGCCGAGATCGAGCCGCGGGCCAAGCCGCGCCCTCTGCCCCGCCGGCGGCGGGGCGGCGCGCAGCGGCCGGGGCAGCGGCCCGGGCCGGAGCGGCCCGAGCCCGTCGAGCGGCCGGCCGAGCGGATCCAGCACCCGCCCGAGCCAGCTATCATCGACCGGCAGGGTGGCGGGCGGGGCGAGGCGGGCATGGCTGCCCACACCGATCCCTTCCAGCGGGCCGAAGGCGAGCGCGGTGGCCATCCCGTCCCGCAGGGCGACCACCTCCCCCGCCACGGTTTCTCCCCCCTCCCCCTCCAGTTCCAGGCGCGCGCCAAGACGGAGCCAGGATGTGAGACCACCGACGGAAAAAGCGACACCCACAGCCGACACAACCTTCCCGTGCATGGACGCACGCGGCAGCCGGGCCAGCGCGCCCGACACGGCCCGCAACCTGCCAATCGACTGAATTTTCTGCATACTCGATATCTGCCCGAAAATTTTAAGACGCCCTAAGGGACTTGTCTCGGAAAATAATACATTGAATGGGTGAATTTCTCCTTCAATCCACACGCCACGGTGTTATTTTATGCACGTAGGACGTGTGGAGGTTCCAAGATGCGAGCACTTCTGGCTGAGGACGACCTGACCGCGTCCCGTGGCATCGTCGCCATGCTCAAGGCGGCCGCCATGATCGTGGACGCCGTGGATACGGGTGAGGAGGCGCTGGAGCTCGCCCGCCTCTACGATTACGACGTGGTCGTCCTCGACCTCGTCCTGCCGGATATGGACGGATATGAGGTTGTGCGCCGGCTGCGTGCCGCGCGGGTGGAGACGCCGGTGCTGATCCTCTCCGGCCTTGCCCGGCCGCAGGCCAAGGTGAAGGGCTTCGGCCTCGGCGCCGACGACTTCATCACCAAGCCCTTCGACCGGGAGGAACTGGTCGCCCGCATCCAGGCGGTGGTCCGCCGGGCCAAGGGCTTCTCCCAGCCGCGCCTGACGGTCGGGCCGCTGACGCTCAACCTCGGCTCACGCGAGGTGACGGTGGACGGCAAGCCGGTGCACCTGACCGGCAAGGAATACGCCATCCTGGAACTGCTGACCCTGCGCAAGGGCGTGGTCATGACCAAGGAGGCCTTCCTGAACCACCTGTATGGGGGCATGGACGAGCCGGAGGTGAAGATCATCGACGTCTTCATCTGCAAGCTGCGCAAGAAGCTGGCCCAGGCCGGGGCCGACAACCTGATCGCCACCGTCTGGGGCCGCGGCTATGTGCTGCGGGAGCCGAACCAGGCCGCCAGCCGCCTGCCCGGCGCCGCTCCGGTACCAGCCATCGCCGCGCAGGCGGCGTGAGGCATCAGGCGGCCCGCCGGCCCCGCGGCGCCCACCGGCGAAGCAGGCTGGCGGGACCGGCTGGCGGGCCTGGCCTTTTCGCCCCCCATCCCCGGCTGGCGCCCCCGCTACGACGCCGGCGGGGGCTTGCGGCCGCGGCCGCGTCACCACCGCCAGGCCCCGCCGGCGCAGCCTTGCATGCGCCGGCCCGCGGCCAGGATCAGCCGGCCAGCGCCGCGGCCGAGGCTTTCTCATAGACCCCACGCTCGCCCGCAACGGGGACCAGCCGCGCGGTAAGGCCGAGCACCGTCTCCGCCCCACCCAGATAGAGGACGCCATCCGGCGCAAGCTGCGCCGCCAGCGCCTCCAGGACCCGGGTCTTGGTCGGCGTGTCGAAATAGATCAGGACGTTGCGGCAGAAGATCACGTCGAACCGGCCGAGCGGACGCAGGTCCGAGAGCAGGTTCCAGCGCTCGAACCGGGTCATGGCGCGCAATTCCGGCGCGACCCGCCAGCGCCCTTCCTCCTGCCGGAAATGCTGCACCAGCAGCCGCGCCGGCAGGCCGCGCTGCACCTCGAACTGGGTGAAGCTGCCCTCCCGCGCCCGGGCCAGCACCTCCTGCGCGATATCGGTGCCGAGGATCTCGGCGCAGCGGCCGCCCATGGCGGGCGCCAGTTCCGAGAGGACCATGGCGATCGAGTAGGCTTCCTGCCCGGTGGAGCAGGCCGCCGACCAGATCCGCAGCGGCAGCCCCGGCGCCCGCGCCGAGGCGAGCGCCGGCAGCGCGCGGCGCAGATGCTCGAACGGCCTGCCATCCCGGAAGAAGGAGCTCTCATTGATGGTGAGCGCCTCGGTCACCGCCTCCGCCAGGGTGGCGGCGCGGGGATCCTTCAGCCGGACGGCCAGGGCGTCGAGGCTCGGCAGACCCTCCCGCTTCAGCAGTGGGCCGAGCCGTGTCTCCAGCATGTAGCCCTGCTCGGCGGTGAGGACGAGGCCGGAGCGGCTCTTCACCAGCCCGGCGATGAAGGCGAAGCTGTCCCGGTTCATGCGACCGCCCCTGCCCGGCCGCCGACCAGCGCCAGCACCTGCTCGGCCAGCGCCGCCGGCGGCAGCAGCGCCCGGGCGAGGCCGGCCTTGGCCACCGCGCCGGGCATGCCCCAGACGACGGAACTCGCCTCATCCTGCGCCAGCACCGTGCCACCACCCCCCGCCACCGCGCGGCAGCCCGCGAGCCCGTCCTGACCCATGCCGGTCAGGATCACCGCCAGCACCGCCCCGCCGCAGGCCGTCACCAGGCTGCGCAGCAGGGGATCGACCGCGGGGCGGCAGAAATTCTCCGACGGCCCGTCCGAGAGCCGCGCCACCAGCCCTGCTCCGGTCGCCTCCGCCAGCAGGTGGCGATTGCCTGGCGCCAGATAGAGCCGGCCTGGCCGCAACGCCTCGCCATCCCTCGCCTCGGCGCAGGGCAGCCGGCCGAGCCGGTTCAGGTGATCCGCAAGCATGGTGGTGAAGCCGGCTGGCATGTGCTGCACCGCCAGCACCGGGACGGGCAGCGGACGGGCCAGGGCCTGCACGAAGGCGGCGAGCGCCTGCGGCCCGCTGGTCGAGCAGCCGAGGCCGATCGCCCGCAACCCGGACAGCGGCACCAATGCCAGGGGCCGCGGCGGCGCGGCCGCACGCGGCGCGGGCGGGCCCGCCCCCATGCGCGCCCAGCCCTTCACCTTGGCCAGCAGCTCGGCCCGGAAGCCCGGATCGTTCAGCCCGCCGCCGGCCGCGCCGGGCTTCGGGATGTAATCCGCGGCACCGGCCCTGAGCGCCGCCATGGCCGCCGCCGCGCCACGCTGCGTCAGGGCGCTGGCGACGATCACCGCCGGCCGCGGCGCCTGGCGCAGCAGCAGGGGCAGTGCCGTCATGCCGTCCATCACCGGCATCTCGAGGTCAAGCAACACCACCTGCGGCCGCAGCGCGGCCGGCAGGCCGGCGAGAGTCGTCACCGCCTCCTGCCCGTTCGCCACGCGGGCGACGATCCGGATGCCGGGATCGGCTTCCAGCAGCCGGGCGAGCGCGGCGCGCACGGTTGTGCTGTCATCGCACAGCATGACCCGCACCGGCGCATCCGCCGCGCGCATGTCCCGGCGCGGCAAGGACGAGCCTTCCAGGACCGGGCCCGTTGCGCCATGGGCCATACCGGGGCCGCGGTTGCCGGAGGTGGCGGCATCGCCGCGCGACCGATGAGTGCCCTCGCGCCTGCCGGCGCGATCGTCGCGCAGGCCGTCGGCATCCCTCCGGCGCGACGCGACAGGCGGTGCGGCGGTGCCGCCATCATGCCGCATGCTCACGTCGTGATTCCTGGCAGCAGCCCGGCCTGGGCGAATTTGTCCTGCAGGATCGCCTCATCGAAGGGCTTCATGACATATTCCTGCGCACCGGCCTCCAGCGCCTCGATGATGCGGTCGAGCGCCGCCTCGGTCGTGCAGAGCACCACCACCGGCCGGTCCGGCCCGAATTCCGCGCGCGCGGCGCGCAGGAAGGTGATGCCGTCCATCACCGGCATGTTCCAGTCCAGCAGCACGGCATCCGGCAGGGCCTCGCGGCAGGCCGCGAGCGCCTGCGCGCCGTCCTCCGCCTCGCGCACCGTGAAGCCGAACCGCTCGACGATCCGCCGTGCTGCCATGCGCACCACGCGGCTGTCATCCACGACCAGGCAGGTCGCGGGTGCTGCCCCTGCCAGGCTCATGCGCCGATCACCAGGACCTGCTCGACATCGAGCAGGATGAGGAGCCGGTCGCCCAGGCGGTGCACGCCGCGCGAGACCTCGCGCCAGAGCGGATCGAGTGTCGGCGGGTTGGGCGCGCGGTCCCGCGAAGGCAGCGGCAGCACCTCGCCAACCTCATCGGCCAGCAGGGAGTAGAGCTCCCCCTCGCGCTCCACCACCACGCTCATCGCGCCGGCGGCCTCGCGCGGCGGCAGGCCGAGCCGGTGGCGAAGGTCGATCGCGGTCACGATCCGGCCCCGCAGGTTGAGGCTGCCCGCGACTTCGGCGGGGGCCAGCGGGATCCGGGTGATGGTCTGCACCCCCAGCACGTCGCGCACCGTGAGCACCGGCACGCCGCAGAGCTGGCCGGCGACAGTGAGGGTCAGGAAGACCTCCTCGGCCGCCTCGGCAGGGCTGCGGCCAAGGGCGACGATGGGGGCGCGGGCCGTGGCGGCCATGCTCTGCTGCATTGCTCTCTCTCCCCTCGCTCAGCCTTCGACCGGTGCCGTGATGCACTGGCCCAGACTCTGCAGCAGCGCCGCCCGGTCGAATTTCGCCACGTAATCGGTGAAGCCGGCCTCCCGCCCATGCTCGATATCCTCGGGTCCGGCGCGACCGGTGAGCGCGATCAGCGGCAGGTCGCGCCAGGGCCCGGCCTCCCGCAGCGCCCGCGCCAGCGCATAGCCATCCATGCCCGGCATGGTGATATCGGAGACGATGGCGTCGAAGCCGGTGCCGGCATCGCGCAGCCGCAGCGCCTCCTCGGCATCCGCGACGGCGGTCACGGCATAACCGGCCGCCCCCAGGGCCGGGACGACGAGGCTGCGGAAGAAGGCGCTGTCCTCGACCAGCAGGACGCGCCGCCCCGCACCTTCCGCCCGCTTCGCCGCGCCGAACCAGTCCTCCCCCGCCTGGCGCAGCCACCAGGCCGTGTCCAGCAGCTCGGTCACCCGGCCGGCCACCACTACGCTGCCCAGATAGCCCGGCCGCTTGCCGGCGGCATCCACCGTCAGCCGCGCCTCGACCACATCGAGGATTTCATCGACCATCAACCCCATGGCGCGGTCGCCATCGCTGAAGACCAGGACCGGCTGGCGCGCCGGCGCCATGTCGGCGTCCCAATGGCCGGAGAGCGGAACCAGCGGCATCAGCCGGCCGCGATACTGCACCAGGGGCATCCCGCCCGCGCTCTCGATGCGCTCCCGCTCCACCACCTCCAGCCGCGCGACCAGGCCGAGCGGCACTGCCTTTGGCGCCGCGTCGCCGGCGCGGAACAGCAGCAGCGCCGTGCTCGCATCCGACTGCAGGAGATGCGCCGGACGCCCGGACTCCCGCTCCGGTTCCACCTCCGTGGCCTCGGTGCCGAGCCCGGTCGCGCGCGCGATCCCGTTGGGACCGAGGATCATGATGACGCTGCCATCGCCGAGGATGGTGTTGCCGCCGAACATGGTCACGTGGCGCAGGATCGGCGCCACCGGCTTCACCACGATCTCGATCGGATAGGGTAATAGGAGCCGCTCGGAGTGCTCGGCGGCTCGATCGGGAGGCTCCCGCCGGGCCGGTACGATCCAGGCAAAAAGAAAAGGGTCCGCCCCAGAACGAGACAGCCCCCCGGAAAAAACCCCAGTAGGCAGTGATCGAAAGTGTTCGCATCTCGATCCTGCCCACAATCAGAGCCCACGACAAGCCGCGAAAAGCGGTGCCGGGGAAGCTGTGATGCAATCGTTGCGGGAGCGGCCCGGGAGTGTCCCCGGTGCTGCGAGACATCTTCTCCCTCGCTACCCGTCACCGCCTGACCCACCCGCGCCACCGCGAGCGAGCGCTGGGCGGAGAGTACGAGCCGCTGCCCGACAACCGCCATCTGCTGCCCGGCTATATCGAGCGGGTGGTCGCGCTGGCGGACGATTTCTCCCGCCGGGAGCGCGAGTACCACGAGCGGGAGCGGCGGCAGGACCCGGCGCGGCGCGGTAAGCGCTCGCCCGAGGGGCCGCTGACCAACGGCAGCGTCAACCGGCTGCGCAAGCTCCTCGACCTCGCAGAGCGCCTTGCCCAGGTGAACCGCCCCTGCTTCGCCAGCGAGAAGAGCTTGGCGGAACAGCACCTCCACTGTGGCGAGAACACCGTGGCGAGAGATGCCGTCCGGTGGGACTTCATCGGATTCGTCCGCGTGTTCAAGCGGCCGTTCTGGAAGGGTGGGAAGCGCCACGCCTCGAACGTGTACCAAATCCCTCCAGGCGTCCCAAGGCCCGGCACCCCGGAGTTCGCGGCCTTCGCCAATAAGTTCTGGAAGAGCTTTGTTTTTCGCCTGACGAAGTTCAAACAGTCGGTCAAAGATTGGAATAGTATAGGGATTACCCCCAAATGGTCGATACGACAGGCCCAAATTCAGGGCTATCGCATATGGAATTTCCGGGTCCTCAACCGCGGTCGAAGGCTCGGTTTTCGGCCCTTGTGGTCGAGTTTGGGCCGCCGAGACGGCTTCGTTCGACGCAAACTCGGCCTTAGAGGATCAAATGCGATAGCCCTGCCCAAATTGCACTCGGAATCACAAGACCTGTAATTACCGCCTTCGAAACTTTTCGATCTGGTGGTTCCGGAACTCGAACGAGCGATGCCACGGTGGTCCCGCCGAGGAGCCGCTTTGACCCGGTGTTTGCGCCCGAACGGAGTCCAGAAGAGGCATTGAGAGGCGGCATTTGGTGGCGCCGCTCCCATGCCCGGCAGGAGAACCTGCGGGACGCGCAGGCGGCGTGGGACGCCCAGCGGGCATCCGAGGACCGGGAGCGAGCGCGAATCATCAGGTCGCTGGCCCAGGGCTTCGCCAATCCCTTCAAGGAGTCGGGCGAATGACCCGCGCCCTCCCTCCCTCGCGCCGGACCGTGCGCGTCGTCGAGAGTGGTATCCCGGCCCTAGAGGCGGCAGAGGCCGCCTACCCCGTGCACGGGCTTCCTGGCGAAAGCTGGGAGGCTTTCCTGCGCAGGACTCTCAGCCCCGCCCTCTGGACGGCACTGGTGGCGCTGCGCGGCGGGCTGCTGCGCGCGAGTGAACCGCCGCCGCCACGACAGAACGTAATGGCCGATCCGGGGCGCTCCGGACAGAATGCAACAGAACGTAAAAGACGGACTGAGCGTGCCAGGGCCACCCGTCTCGCGGCGGATCGAGCGGCGATGGAGGAGCGGCGAGAACTGGTGCTGCGGCTGATCGGCGGGCGCGGGCTCTCGGCCAACGCGGCGGCCCGCTTCCTGACCGAGCGGGGCATCCCCGCGCCACGCGGCGGCGGCTGGCAGGCCGCACAGGTGCTCCGCTGTGTGACCCCGGCCGGACCTAGCCAAGCCTCCCGCCGCGCCGTCAGCGCCCGCCCTGGTGCAACCGCGAGGCAAGTCGCGCAAGCGCGGTGAACCGGCAGAGCCGACGTACCGCGACGATCCCGCCCAGATCACGCTCGACGAAGTGCTGGCAATGCAGGAGTAGGAGTGATGGGCCAGCCCCGGACGGTCACGGTGCGCGTCGAGCACCTGTGCCGCCACACCTGCACCCATCCCCTCTCGCGGGAAACCCCAGGGCCGGTGGGCCACCGCCTCTGGGAACCGATCCGGGAGGCATGTCCGGCCTGCGAGGCCCACCACCGACGACTCCAGGCCAAAGGAGAACCGGCGATGTCCTGCGTTCTCACCAGAGGGCAGTGGCGGGTGCGGGTCGCGGTGTTCGCGCGCCACCTCCACCCGAGAATCGTCGCCGCGCGCGACGCCCGCTATCAGCAGACCCTCGACGATATCCGGCGGGAGCGTGGTGACGGCTATGTGGCGCGTGCGCAGTTCAACGCCGCCATCAAACGGCACGAAGCCCAGGGCGCTTGCCAGGATCATGGTCGAGGCGCCGACGGCTCTCGCGCTGACCTTCTCCGGCTGGGAGATCAGCTTGCCGGAGACACCGCCCGCCCGCGAGCCGTGGCGCTGCGAGAGCTACCTCCGGCACGGCCTCGCCACCGTTGGGATACCGTTTGAACACGCAACCCGGCGGGCGCTGTGCACCTGGGCGCGAGGCATCCATCTCGCCTGACCGACGAAAACTACTCCCCAATGGTCAGGACCCGCTGAGGGCCTGCCCAGGATGAGCCTGGGCAGGCTCCAATGAGGCAAGTGAGGAATAGCTGCATTTTCCTATTCTCACTCACTTGTGAGTGAGACATATTGTGTGCCGTTCAGGCGGTGCCTCGGACGTCTCCTCCCAGTAATTCTGCGCCGCGACCTAGGGTCGGGCGCATAATCACCACTCAGGCCGGTGGACAACCACCGGCCTATTTTTTGGCTGGTGCAGCGCCGCAGACGGAAGGTGCAATCCGCCATTGCCGGGACAGGCTCCGCACCGAAGGTCGCCCACACCTTCTGATGCGCCCGAGCAATAGATTGTAAACGCCAGTGGTCTTTTGCAGTGCAGCAGCGTTGGACCCGCGAACTGAGAGAACCCTGTACGATGCCCAGCAACGATTCGGACGAAGCCGCCAAGCCTGTGTTGCGTGAGGTCCAGGGGAAGCAGCCGGACCGCTTGAGCATCACGCAGCGCGAGTTCATGGCATCAGCCCGGATCGAGGCGGAGTTGGCACTGATCTTGCCGCGCCGAGGCTGAGGAGCGGGGGTTTGGTCTAGGTCGGGTTGGCGATTACACGTTCCCCCGGGTCGCTTGAGAATCTGTACGCGAATAAATCCCTTGACCTTTCAGCGCCTTAGCGTCAGGCCGTCATGAGATCATTGCGGTTCGAATGTCCGTGATGAAACAGCGGCGCTCAAAATGCCGGCGCAAGACATCGGTCCGACATGGAGAGACTGGGCCGACGCCACTTTCTGTGCCGACTTCGCTACGAAAAGCCGGGTTATTTCGCGTACAGATTCTGATTGGCCGCCCTGCACCTTTCATCTGCGTCGCCAGGGCTATCGCATATGGGTTTTGCCGAACTGGGCGAGGAGGCGGGTTAGGAAGGTGTTGTCCCATGCGGCGCGCATGCGCTTTCCCTTCTTGGACCCCTTGGAGCCTTCGAGCTTGGCAAGGTTGAGAGCCAGGCGCCGCAGCAGGGCGATGTTCTGCGGTCCGTGATCCTTGCGAGTTCTGGCTTGGTCTTCGTTCA
>JAESGY010000593.1_pt1 | contig 11629 bp, 11 predicted proteins | sample 9269841 | NCBI WGS metagenome assembly JAESGY01 (sample SAMN17022865, study PRJNA683097) | algae metagenome | isolation source: Spirirestis rafaelensis WJT71-NPBG6 and co-occurring heterotrophs from... | place: USA: Pinto Wells, Joshua Tree National Park, Colorado Desert, CA | collected 2006-08-15 | reverse complement strand
CCTGACCCATGCGCTGATCGAGGGCATCGTGCTGCACGGCATGGCGCATGGCACCGGCCTGGCGCTGCTGGAGACCACGATCCGCGCCCGGGCGCCGGTCCGGGTCGGCGACACGATCGGGGCGGAGGTGACGGTGACTGAGGTCCGCCCGACCTCCACCGGCAACCGCGCCGTGGTCACCAGCGCCATAACGGTCACGAACCAACGGGGAGAGACGGTGATGGATTACACGGTGGTCCGCCTGATGGCGGGGCGGGCATGATCGCCCGCCGGGTGCTGCTGGGCGCGGCGCTGGCCGCCCCGATGTGGTCGCGCGGGCGCAGGAGGCGCCGCCGATCCGCCTGGTCATCGCCTTCCCGGCCGGCGGCCCGACCGATGTCATCGGCCGGCTGATCGGGGAACGGATGGGCCGTGCCCTGGGCCGGATCGTGGTGATCGAGAACCGCGGCGGGGCCAATGGCAACATTGCGGCCGAGGCCGTGGCGCGGTCGGAGCCGGACGGGACGGTGCTGCTCTACAACACCTCCTTCATCGCCATAAGCCAGGCCCTCTACCGACGGCTGGGATACGACCTGCTACGGGACCTGGCGCCGGTGGCGCTGACGGCCTCCGCTCCGTCGCTGCTGGTGGTGAACCCCCAATTGCCCGTGCGGACGCCGGCCGAGTTCATCGCCTGGGCGCGGGGGAACAGCGGCAAGGTCAGCTACGGCTCGGGCGGCGTCGGCAACATCTCCCACCTGCAGGTCTTCATGCTGCTGCGGCATATCGGCGCGGAGGCGACGCATGTGCCCTATCGCGGCACCGCGGCGGCGCTGACCGATGTGGCGGCGGGGACCGTCCAGTTCATGTCGGATGCCTTCAACACCGCCCTGCCGCTGGCGCGGGACGGGCTGGTGCGGCCGATCGCCGTCTCCTCCCTGCGGCGGGCCGAGCAGTTGCCGGAGGTGCCGACCATGGCGGAGGGCGGGCTGATGCCGCCCGGCAGCGATACCGGCATCTGGCAGGGCATCATGGCGCCGGCGCGGACCCCGCCGGCCACCATCGCGCGCCTGAATGCGGCGGTGAACGCGGCGCTGGCGGATGAGGAGGTGAAGGCGCGGCTCGCCGCCATGGGCGCCCGCCCGACGGGCGGCAGCGCCGAAGCGTACGGGCGCACCCTGGCAAGCGAGATCGAACTCTGGGCGCGGGTGGTGCGGGAGAGCGGGGCGACGGCGGAATAGCCGGCGGCGGCATGTCCGCGGAAGCGGACCTGCGCGACGGTGGGAACCGGAAAGGTGGCATTTACCTTTTGCTGCTATTGCGCAACGTGTTTACAAGGGGGCAGCCAACCTCCCCCTGCAGTGGAAACGCGGTATGGCATACAGAATCGGGAACGCCGCCAGCAATATCCTGACCGGCACCACCGGCAATGACGTCCTCCTCGGGTTGGAAGGCAACGACCGGCTCGACGGCGGGCTCGGCAACGATATCCTGATCGGCGGCGCCGGCGCGGACATCTATATCTTCCGGCCTGGCGACGGCATGGATGCCATTGCCGATGCCGATGCCAGCGACCTGCTCATTCTGCAGGGCGGCCCGATTTATGACCTGGACTGGATTTCCCGCGACGGTCAGGACCTGCTCATCCACTTCAGCGACAATGTCGGCTACGCCTTCGACGCGCTCAACACGGTGCGGGTACTGAACCATTTCGCGGGCTCGCCGCTGACGAAGGTGCAGGTGGACACGGCCTTCAACCTGTCCACTTATGGTCTCGACGCGGCCATCGTCACCTTCACCATCGCCGCGGGCGTGACCGGCAGCAATCAGGGCGACAACCCCGAGATCATCCTCGGCACGCAGCAGGATGACATCATCCGCACGAATGGCGGCCTGTGGGACCTGGTTTCCGCCGCAGGCGGCGACGATCTCATTACGGTCGATCCCGGGACCGCTCGCAGCCAGATCCGCCCCGGCGATGGCACTGACACGGTCCGCGGCAGCCAGGGCAGCGACAGCCTTGATGGCGGCACCGGATTCGACTGGCTCGATTTCCGCGATTCGGACAGCGGCGTCACGCTCAGCCTGGCGCGCACCACCCTGCAGTATGTCGGCGCCTTCGACGGCGGCGATGTCGTCAGGAATTTTGAGGGCGTCTACGGCAGCCGGTTCAATGACTCCATCAAGGGCAGCGCCGTCAGCGAGTGGCTGGTCGGGCGTGACGGGCGGGATACGCTGGACGGTGCCGATACGCTCGAGGGCGGCCTCGACAATGACACCTACATCGTCGACAACGCGGCCGATGTGGTGCGGGAGGTGGCAGGGTCGTTCGGTGGCGTCGACGAGGTGCGGGCCAGCGTCAGCTACACCCTGACCAGCGACACCAGCAGCTGGTTCATCGAGCGGCTGGTGCTGACGGGCACGGCCGCGAACGGCACCGGCAACGACCTCGCCAACACCATCATCGGCAATGCCGTGGCGAATCTCCTCACGGGCCAGGCAGGCAACGACCAGTTCTACGGCAAGGCGGGGGCGGATACGCTGCTCGGGGGCGCCGGCAATGATCGGCTGATCGGCGGCGACGGGGCGGATGTGCTGACCGGCGGCACCGGCAATGACCGCTTCGAGTTCACCGCCACCACCGACAGCGACATCGGCGTGAGCCGGGACCGGATCACCGACTTCACGGCCGGCGACCTGATCGACCTCAGGCTGATCGACGCCGTCGAGTCGACGCCGCAAGACGAGGCCTTCGTGCTGACGACCAGCACCTTCACCGCGGCCGGTCAGCTGCGCATGGTCACCAGCGCGTCCGGGCTGGTCGTGCAGCTCAACACGAATGCCGACACGGCGCCAGAGGTGGAGATCCTTCTGGCCGGCGTCACCGGAACGCTGACGAGCAGCGCCTTCCTGCTGTGATGCCGCCGGCCGCGGGCGGCGCTCAGCCCGCGGCCTTCCGCTCCCGCTCGCTCTCGGTCTTGAGCTGCCCGCAGGCCGCGAGGATGTCCCGCCCGCGCGGCCGGCGGATCGGGCTGGAATAGCCGGCCTCGTTCAGGATGGCGGCGAATTTCGCCGTCTGCTCATAGGTGCTGGTCTGGTAGGGGCTGCCGGGCCAGGGATTGAAGGGGATCAGGTTCACCTTCGCCGGCAGGCCCTTCAGCAGCCGCACCAGTTCCCGCGCCTCGGCCTCCGAATCATTCACGCCGCGCAGCATGACGTATTCGAAGGTGATCCGCCGGGCGTTGCTGGCGCCCGGATAGCGCCGGCAGGCGGCCATCAGCTCGGCGATCGGGTATTTCCGGTTCAGCGGCACGATCTCGTTGCGTAGCTCATCCGTCACGGCATGGAGCGAGACGGCCAGGTTCACCCCCAGCTCCTCCCCGCAGCGGTCCATCATCGGCACCACGCCGCTCGTGCTCAGCGTGATCCGCCGGCGCGAGAGCCCGATGCCCTCATGGTCCATGATGATCTTCAGCGCCTTGGCGGTGTTCTCGTAATTGTAGAGCGGCTCGCCCATCCCCATCACGACGATGGTGGAGAGCAGGCGCGGCTTGTCATCCTTTGGGCTCGGCCACTCGCCGTAGCTGTCGCGGGCGGCCATGAACTGGCCGACGATCTCGGCCGCGCCCAGGTTGCGCACCAGCTTCTGCGTGCCGGTGTGGCAGAAGCGGCAGGAGAGGGTGCAGCCGACCTGGGTGGAGATGCAGACGGCGCCGCGGTCTTCCTCCGGGTCGGGGATGTAGACCGTCTCCACCTGCTGACCGTCGCGGAAGCGGAACAGGAATTTGCGGGTCTCGTCGCGGCTGGTCTGCACCGTCGCGGGCTCCGGCCGGCTGACCACGAAACGCTCCGCCAGCCTCTGCCGCATGGGCCCGGCGATGCTGGTCATCTTCGCGAAGTCGGTTTCGCCCTGGTGGTAGATCCAGTGCCAGAGCTGCTTGGCGCGGAAGGGCTTCTCGCCCATCGCCGCCATCTCGGCCGTCAGCTCCTCGCGCGAGAGGCCGACCAGCTCCCGCCGCCCGTCCGGCAAGGTGATCGGCGGCGGGTTGAACAGCGCGGTCTTGGCCAGGATTCGGTCGCGCTCGGTGGCCGTGAGATCGGCCGCGCCCGGGGTGATCGCGTTCATCGCCGGCCTCCCACAGGGCATTCCTTGGAGATCGCGTCATAGGCCGCGCCGAAGCCGGCCAGCGGGAAGGTGTCGCTGACCGTGCCGCGCCCATTGGCGCCAGGGGCCTTCATCACCGCCTCCCGCCCGCCCCGGAAGGCGCGCACCGCCGCCGCCCCGTCCCGCGCCGCGGCAATGGAGCCGGAGGTGTAGAAGGGCAGGTCGGTGCCGCCGACATTCACGGTCGGCTCGGCGCCACGCGGGAAGGCATAGCCGGCCGAGATCGTCACCGTGTCGCGGGCCGATGGCCGGTGGGTCACGGTCAGCAGGACGCCCTGGCGGTTGCCGTCCGACTTGCTCGGGCGGGCGAAGGTATAGCAGGTCTTCTGCCCGCCCTCGGTGAAGCTGGCCGCGGTCCAGGACTGGTACTCGCCCAGCTTCTGCGGGCGCGGCTGTTGCGCCACCGCCAGCGCGGGCGCGAGCAGCAGGGCGGCGAGCAGGGTGAGGCGGGATTGCATACGCATAACCGTTAGATACGGGCGCGGGGGGCCATCAGCAACCAGTATGGCCCCTGCCCCGCTCCCGTCCTATGCAGCCCAGCCATGACCGACCCCGCCGACCGCCAGCTCGCCGCCCAGTACGAGGCCTATCCCTACCCCGCCCGCAACCCGCAGGAGGAAGCCCGGAGGCTGATCGTCGGCAGCCCGAGCCACCTGCGAGAGATCGACCACTGGGTCTTCGGGGCCCGGCGGCCTGCCTCCCGGCCGCTGCGGGCCCTGGTCGCCGGCGGCGGGACCGGGGACGGCACCATCATGCTGGCGCAGCAGATGGCCTGGGCGGGACGGCCGGGCAGCGTCACCTGGCTGGACCGCAGCGGCGCGGCGCGGAAGGTCGCGGAAGCCCGGGCGGCGGCGCGGAGGCTGGACAACATCCGGTTCGAGGAAGGCTCGCTGCTGGACCTGCCGGACTCCGGCCTCGGCCCCTTCGACTACATCGATTGCTGCGGCGTGCTGCACCACCTGCCGGATCCGCTGGCGGGGCTGAAGGCGCTGGCCTCGGTCCTGGCGCCGGGCGGCGGGCTCGGGCTGATGGTCTATGCGCCGCATGGCCGCACCGGCGTCTACATGCTGCAGGACGCGCTGCGCCTGCTGGCCCCCGCCGGGGAAGCGCCGGCGGCGCGAGTGGAGACCGCCCGGAGGCTCTGGAAGCAGGTGCCGGAAACCGCCTGGCTGAAGCGCAACCCCTGGCTGACGGACCATCTCTCGGGCGGCGATGCCGGCCTCTACGACCTGCTGCTGAACCCGCGCGATGCCGCCTTCACCGTGCCGGCGCTGGATGCGCTGGTGCGCGCCGCCGGCCTCCGCATCGCCTGCTGGGTGGAGCCGGTGCGCTACGACCCGGATGCCTACCTGCCCGATCCGAAGCTGCGTGCCCGCACCGCGGCGCTGGACCCCGTGCAGCGGGCGGCGCTGGCCGAGGCGATCACCGGCAATATGGGCATCCACATCGTCTACTGCCTCCGCGCCGATGCGCCGGCGGCGGCACCGCCCTGGGAGGACCCGGCGGCCGTGCCGGTGCTGCGGGAGATGGACGGGCCGAGCCTGGCGAAGGGCCTGCCGAAGGACGGCACCCTGCCCGTCACTTTCGACGGGCTGCGGGTGAACCTGCCGCTGCCGCGTCTCGCCCCCGCCATCCTGCAGCGGGTGGATGGCCGGCGCAGCTTCGGTGCCATCGCCGACGAGCTGGCTGCCAACGGCATCTCGCGCGAGCAGTTCTGGCGCGACCTGCCGGCGCTGCGCCGCAGCATGGAGGCGATGAACCGGCTGCTGATCGCGGCGCCGGCGTGAGGGTGGCCTGCCTCGCGGCCCGCGCTACGGGGTGTGCCCTGGGGCGTGCCGGCGGCAGAGGCGCCGGACACGACGGGGCCGGCTGGCGGCGAGCGCCCGCCATCACGCGCCCGACCGGCCGGGCACTGTGGCGGTGCGGCGCATGACGCCCATCATCATCTTCGGCGCCGCGGTGCGGCCGGATAACAGCCCCAGCCCGGCGCTTCGCCGCCGGGTGGAGGCCGCGGCGCGCTTCGGTGCTGGGCTGCCGGACGCCCTCTATCTGCCGACCGGCGGCAAGGGCCGCCATGGCGAGGCCGAGAGCAGCGTCATGGCGACCCTGCTGCGCGAACTCGGCGCCGCGCCCGAACGGATCCTGGAGGAGCCGACTGGGACAGACACGCTCTCCTCCGTGCGGGCCTGCCGGGCCCTGCTGCACGACCACGGGCATCACGGCCCGGTCTTCGCCGCGACCAGCCGCTACCACCTGCCGCGCTGCCTGCTGCTGCTGCGGATCGCCGGCCTGGCGGCGCGGCCGGTGCCGATCGGGCCGTCCAGGGCCGATCGCTGGACGCTGCGCTGGTACTGGCGGCTGCGGGAAGTGCCGGCGATCCCCTATGACGCCGCGCTGATGCTCTGGCACCGCCGGGGCTGAACGCGGCCGGCCTCGTGCGCCCGGACTGGCAACCCAGCGTCACCCGCGACCAGACCGCGCCTGGGTGGACCAGCCCGGGTGCGGTCATCAACCCGCCCCGGGGATGGCAGCACCGCCGGGCGCCCGGGAGCAGCCTGCCGTATCCGCCCCCCGGCGCATCGGCCCTGCCCTGGCAGACCTGCGCGGGGCGCCCTGCCCTTGCCGCCGCACGGCCCGCACCCGATGCTGCCGCGCAAGGGAGAGAACGCCATGACCAACGCCGCCGCCATCGACACTGTCCTGCGTAGCGCCGTGGAGTCCGGCGCCGTGCCGGGGCTCGTCGCCCTGGCCGCCGACCGCGACGGCCTGGTCTATGAGGGCGCCTTCGGCCGGCGCGGCCTGGATGCGCCGGCACCGATGACGCCTGACACGGTCTTCTGGATCGCCTCCATGACCAAGGCGGTGACCTCGGTCGCGGCGATGCAACTGGTGGAGGAAGGGCGGCTCTCACTCGACGCGCCGCTCGGCAGGCTGCTGCCCGGGCTGGCGGCGCCGCAGGTGCTGGAGGGCTTCGCGGCGGATGGCACGCCGCGCCTGCGGCCGGCGAGGCGGCCGATCACCCTGCGGCACCTTCTGACGCATACCGCGGGCTTCACCTACAACACCTGGAACGCCGGGATGGCGCGCTACATGGTGACCTGCGCCCCTGAACTGGATCCGGGTTTGATGGGAGAGTTGGCCTCCTGAGGGAGGTCAGGATGCCAGGGAAGCGTTTGAAGCCGGAACAGATCATTGGGGTGCTGCGGCAGGCCGAGGTGGAGCTGGCGCAGGGCCGGACGGTGGGCGAGATCTGCCGCGGGTTGGGGGTATCGGAGGCGAGCTTCTACCGCTGGCGGACCGAGTACGGCGGCCTCAAGGTCGACCAGGTCCGGCGCATGAAGGAACTGGAGCGAGAGAATGCACGGCTGAAGCGGGCCGTGGCCGAGCTCACGCTCGACAAGCAGATCCTACGAGAGGCCGCCGAGGGAAAATACTAGGCCCCGAGCGTCGCCGGGCCTGTGTCCGTCATGTGCAGGCTGCGCTCGGCGTCTCCGAACGCCGGGCGTGCCGCACCCTCGGTCAGCCGCGCTCGACGCAGCGTCGTGCACGCCGCGTCCGGGATGACGAAGCGGCGCTGACCGAGGCCGTTGCCAATGTTTTTTCTTGGCTGAGCAGCCTATCAATCCAACAACACGGGTTCTCCGCAATCAAGGACGTTGGCACCTGGAGTTCGAATTCGCCGAAGCGACCGAACCAGCAGTCGCGCGCCGCGGAGCGCTGTGCTGTCCGCCGGCAGTGCCCGAACGAGTACGGGTCTTCACAGACGGAAGGCAGCGGTGCGGGTACCATCTGGACGTCTCGCCTCTCGGAGACGACCAGCACTGATTGAGCCACCAGAGGCTGTACGAATGGTATTCAGGCGCGTCGCCTCCTCCCCTCCCCGGCGCCGCGGCTACGGCAGTCACAAACAGGCATTGCCCCTGTCCGGTACTCCCGCTCATCACCTGAACGAACCGAGCGACCATTGCACCGCGAACGCGAGTTGGAACGAGGGTGAGTCCCGGCCGATCCCGGCGCCGAGCGCGAAACCCAGGACGGGCCCGCCATCTGGAAGTTGATGGCGGAGCCCGGCCTGGACCAGTTCATAATCGCGTTGACCGCGCTCCTGCTGCTCCCGCGCATAGGTGAGGACAACTGCGGTATCGCGCGCGACAGCCTGGCCGACGGAGGCGTTGAATAGGTAGAAGTTCGGCCTCTCCCCTGGCAGGGGATCGAGGCGGGCAGTCCAGCCGAGGTTAACGTGCAGGCCCAGCGGCAACGCACCGCCGTGCAGGGTCTTGCCGGCCAGGGCGACGAATTCCGCCTCCTGCGCCGGCCGTCCAGGGCCGTAGATCATGCGGACCCGCCCGAGCAGACCAAGGGCGGGCATGGCGCCGCGCCCGTCGGCGATCTGGTAAAGCGCTCCAAGCTGCGTCGCCCCGCCCCAAGCGGCGGGTCCTTCCTGCTCTTCGCCTCGCACGGCCGCGTCGAGACGGCGGCGGGTCTCCAGGTTACCGAAGGCACCAAACTGGCCGAGACGCAACTCGAGGCCGGGCGCGATGCCCAACTCCAGCTCTGTCTCCAGGCCGCCGGTGCCACGGGTGCGGCCGCGGCGGGCGCGCTCGTAATATCCGACAACACCGACCTCCGCGTGCCCCGGCGGAGCGGCGAAGGGATCAGTGATCTCAAAAGGATCGTCGGCCAGTTCGATTGGCTCGTCCTGCGCCTTGGCGTCGAGCACGGCCATTACAGCCAGAGCGGTGATGAGACGCGTAAGGAAGCGGCGGGGAATCCTCGGGCTGAACAGCTGATACAACCAGAGAGCGTACCTGATGATAGCGGCTGAGTAGCGTTGCCCAGGATGGGTGGCGGGCTTGGCCGTCACCCTAACCATCTGGTCCAGTTGCTTTGTTACGGCTCGCATCGGCCACCTCGGCCATGCCGCCCAGTAGGCAGTTCACTGCGGCCCGCGAGGGCTCGAGCATAGACCTCAGCCGGGCGGGCGCCAGGCAGTGGCGAGGCGTTGGGGTGGCGCGCAAGCTTCGGCGGCGCGGACATGCCGGGATTCCAGCAGCTTGCGGCGATTGCGGCAAGCGGTACTTACCTCCGATGAGCGGGGCACGGCCTACCTGAACGGCACGTTCTGGTTCGAGCAGCAGACGCACTGCGCTGCTACAGCCAAGTTGGGCGGAAAGCCGACATTCCCGGGTTCATTGCGCCATCCTCAAGAGGAAGGGGCTGCGGCGAGATGCTCCGCCAAGCGTCGTGCATGGGACGACAGCGCGTCGAGCCGCCGCACGACGATCACCAGCCGCCGCTCGGCCCACGGATCCTCGAGGGGTACGAAGGCGAGCGCGCCCGCGTCGCCCCACCGCCGCGCCATGACCTCCGGCACCACGGCGACGCCCGCGCCGAGCGCGACCATGCGGCAGGCGGCGTCCAGCCCACGCGCGCGAACGCGCGTCCGCATTCGCCCGCCCGCCCGGGCCGCGTGCCCGTCAAGGTGCCCGCCAAGCGCGATCTCGCCGGAAAGGCCGACGAACTCGCTCCCCAGCGCCTCCGCGAAGGCGATCCGCCCGCGGTCGGCCAAGGGATGACCGCGCGGCGCAACCAGCATCAGGCGGTCGGTCCGGAAGGGCGTGACCTCCAGGCCCGACAGGTCCGCGTGGCCGGCCGCGACCCCGACTTCGGCCTCCTCCTCCGCGACGGCGCGTGCCACTTCGGGGCTGGGGCGCTCATCCAGTTCCACGTCCACGTTCGGGTTCGCACTCAGGAACGCCGCCAGGATTTCGGGCAGGTGCACGGAAGCGGCGGCGGTGTTGGCGAGCAGGCGGACATGCCCCTTCAGCCCGCGGGCGTACTCGCCCAACTCACCGCGCATCCGCTCCACCTGCGCCGTCACCAGCCGCGCGTGGCGCAGCAACGCCCGGCCCGCAGGCGTCGGCTCCACGCCGCGCCGGCCGCGCTCCAGCAGCGGCACCCCGGCCTGCTCCTCCATTCCCCGGATACGCGCGCTGGCCGATGCCAAGGCAAGGCCGGACCGCTCGGCGCCGGCCGTGATGCTCCCCGCCTCGGCCACGTGGAGGAACAGGCGGAGGTCGGTCAGGTCGAAATGCATCCTCGGCGTCCTGCCTCTGTCCCAGACTAAGGCACACTACGCCACTCCCGCATTGTGGCGGAGGGGCACGGGCCGCAACCTCGCGCCCATGATGGATATCCTGCCCTACACCGCCCTCCTCACCGGCACCTTCCTCTTTGCAGGGCTTGTAAAGGGCGTGATCGGCCTCGGCCTGCCGACGGTCGCCATGGGGCTGCTCGGCCTTGCCATGCTACCCGTCGAAGCCGCAGCGCTGCTTCTCGTGCCTTCGCTCGTGACGAACGTATGGCAGCTCCTCGCCGGCCCACGCTTCGGCGATCTCCTGCTCCGCCTCTGGCCCATGATGGTCGGCGTCGTCGCGGGCACCGTTGCCGGGTCGGGGGTGATCGCCGGAACTGCCACGGGCGCCGCCACGCAATTCCTTGGCGTCGCGCTGGCCCTCTACGGCCTTGTCGGGCTGGCAAAGTTCAGGCTGCGCGTGCCGCCTACCGCGGAGCCCTGGGCGGGGCCTCTCGTCGGCACGATCACGGGGCTGGTCACGGGCGCGACGGGCGTGTTCGTCATCCCTGCCGTGCCCTACCTCGGCTCGCTCGGACTGGAGCGCGACGACCTCGTGCAGGCGCTCGGCCTGTCCTTCACCGTCTCCACCGTCGCGCTCGCGGGTGGACTCGCACTGCACGGCGCACTGCCGCTCGCCGCCTCGGCCACCTCCCTGCTGGCGGTCCTACCGGCCCTCGCGGGCATGGCGCTCGGTAATTGGCTCCGAGCGCGGGTGCGGCCCGAGACCTTCCGGTTTTGGTTTTTCGTCGGCCTGCTGGTGCTCGGAAGCGAACTGGTCTGGCGGGGGGTGGCGCTATAGCCGCCGACTTGGCCGCCCAAGCCGAGGCCCTCGCCGGGCGCGCACTGCAGGCCGGCTGTCGCTGCTGAATCTGCATGGTCATTGCTCTGCAGTGGCCCCAAGACCAGCCCCGAGTTGGGCGCCATTCCCGGTTTCCGTACCCCGCTACACCGCGCGGCTACACCGCGCGAGAGTCTGCTCAGGGTCGAACTCGGCGGTTCCGGGTGACGATGCGACACGACCGGATAAAGGCTCAGGCAGTTCCGGGCGGGATTGGTTGGAGCGCCCGGCCGGGCCCGAGGAGCTTCGGCTACAGGTCTGCCCGGCGCCGGTGCTAGCCTGGCCTCGTCGAGCCCGCGGGAGGGAGCCATGGAGGTCAGCCGGCGAACCGTGATCGACGCCGCCGGAGGCGCCGCGACTGGGGTCTTCCTCTCCCACCTGCCAGACCACATCGCGGCGCGAGCCGCGGGCGCGCCATTCCCAACCGACAACCCGCACCTGCGAGGCGGCTTCGCGCCGGTCTGGGACGAGCTGACCGTGGAGGGCCTGCCGGTGCGCGGCGAGATCCCGC
>JAESGY010000592.1_pt1 | contig 11647 bp, 20 predicted proteins | sample 9269841 | NCBI WGS metagenome assembly JAESGY01 (sample SAMN17022865, study PRJNA683097) | algae metagenome | isolation source: Spirirestis rafaelensis WJT71-NPBG6 and co-occurring heterotrophs from... | place: USA: Pinto Wells, Joshua Tree National Park, Colorado Desert, CA | collected 2006-08-15 | reverse complement strand
GCCCGCACCTTTGACGCGCTTTGGCGCGCCCTCGGCAGCATCTGCAACTTGTTCGAGCCTCAGGAGTGCTGGAATTTCCTCAAGGCCGCCGGGTATGCGGCCGATTAAGCGTCCGCTGCTCTAGGCTCGCTCTTTCAGAAACTTCACCGGAATGGACCTATGCGCATCCTCACTGCCGCGTCGATCTTGGCTCTCGCTTTGAGCTGCCAAGCCGCACAAGCTCAAGGGAGAGCAGTTCCAGGAAAGGCGGCGGAACAGGTCTATAGCGCCGAAGAGAGCGCGGCCATGGGTGCCGCCGTCCGCAAGAAGGACGAAGCAGCAGCGCGTGCCAGAGATGAGCGGCTCAGAAAGGCCACAAGAGGCATCTGCACCGGCTGCTGAGATAAGCCCCAACCTCTACGTTGAGGAGAGCATCGCCGAGAGGTTAGGGCTTCTGCGATGACTGGGGATTATGCTCGCCACATCGCCTATCTAACCCCTGCCGAAATTGTAAATGTTAAGTATTGCGAAGGGTAGCCAGCCGGAATTACGAAACGTCATTGCTCTCAGATGAAGGTCTCTATATCAGAAATCTTGGCCGCAAACGTGCGGTCTTTCTGGGGGCAACATGAGGAATTCTATCAAGCTCGGGCTCATTGCCATGGGCCTCATTGCTGGCATAGGTTCGGCTCAAGCACAGTCGAAAGGTGACTGGGTTCTGGCTCAGTACAAGGGCGGTAATTACTGGTACCCTGGCGTCATCCAAGCTGTTTCGGGCGAGAATATCACCGTGGCTTACGACGACGGTGATCGGGAGACCCTCTCTGTAAGCGCTGTGAGACCTTACAACTGGACTATTGGCGGTCGAGTCGAGTGCAACTTCAAGGGCGCTGGAAAGTGGTACCCTGGCAAGATCTCGTCACTGGGTGGTGAGACCATCGGCATCAACTATGATGACGGTGATCGCGAGACAACCAAGACCGGTCGTTGCCGCTCTCAATGATCCTGTTGCCTGGCGAAGGCACGGCACTATCGCCAGGCATGACTATCAGAACGTTGGCTCAACCTCTACGTTGGAGAGAGCATCGCTGAGAAGCTGCGGCTGTTGAGATAGGCTAGAGAACAAAGTCCGAGCTGCCGAATGTCTTCGAACCGCTGACCCTGATGGTAAAATCGGCAATGCCGTCACCGTTGGTGTCACCTGTAACGTAATTTTTGCCGCCTGACCCATAGGCCCTCAGCTCTCCGGCTAGATTGTGGAATGCTTCCTCGCCGATAAAGGAAAACGCCTGATTGCCCTTCATACGAACGTTGGCATCAATCTTCGTGAAAACGAGCTTGTCAGCGCCTTCGCGGAAGTCGGTAACGGTGTCGCCATTGGCCTCCTTTGAGGTGCCGAATACGAAAGCATCATAGCCCGAACCTCCGGTCAGGACGTCCTTTCCACCCTTACCGTCCAAGGAATCATTGCCGGCCAATCCCTTGAGAGTGTTCGCGCCAGAATTCCCGCTCAAAACGTTGTCCAGGCTGTTGCCGGTACCGTTGATGCTGCGGTTTCCGGACAGCGTGAGGTTTTCAGCATCCCGGCTCGGGAGCGTATAGGAGAGGGAGCTTGTGACATTGGGATTGCCAACATCATTGCCTTCGGCCGCTTCCGCAGCGTCGGGCGAACCGAACTTCTGGGTCACGACCACGCCCGTGTACCCGCCGTACGTAACGAGCTTCAGGCCGATCCCGATCTCCGAGAAGGTGCCCTTGATGAGGTTGGCGTAGTGGGTCGGGGACTTCACTAACTGGTCGTGCAGGAGGCGGACAGTCTCCTCGTTCAGCGGTCCACCACGAAATGCGATGTTCTCGCCCCATGCCTGCCAGCCGTAGCCCGTCGAGGTCATCCGATCGCCTGCCTTCGTGCCGTTTACCCCGGTGTGGGAGATGGTGTCGGTCTTGTCCATCCATGCGCTGTGGGCGTCCGCAGACTTGAGTAGCTCGCCATCGAAGGATAGCGGCTTTGCTCCGACCTTGGCACGGAGTTGGTTCACGAGCTCGAGGAAGTAGAGTTCTAGGTTGGTCGGCGTATACACGGATTACATGCCCCCTTTTGGCTTTTGTGTCGTTGTTGCCCTTAGGTCAGGCGGCGTCAAGCCTTTGTTATGCTATCAGATCCTCAGCGCCGCCAAAATTCTCCATCTGTTGTTTACGCGGCAGCTTCAAAAGCTTGAATTGATGGCGAGCTGAATGTCGGGACGAGACCACAGAGCTCGAAATAGGGAATACGAGCAGCACAGGAGCTCACCCCGAGAGCGAGGCTACACCACCCGATGGCAGAAGGCCCGCAAGACCTACCTGATGAGCCATCCTCTGTGTGTGATGTGCAAGAGAGACGGCAGAGTAACCCCGGCCACGGTGGTCGATCACATCCGATCCCATAAGGGTGATCAGCAACTGTTCTGGGATACGGGCAACTGGCAGCCCTTGTGCAAGCCCCATCATGACCGGGACAAGCAGAGGGAGGAGCGAAGCAGGTTCCAGGCGGTCGATGCGGATGGGTGGCCCACATAGTACAACGGGCCACCCCAACAATCATGAGAATGCGATTGCCACAAACGCAGAGAATGTAGCTGCAACTGTGCCAAACATCGACAGAAGCAATCCTACTGCAACTCTGTCGGAGAATAGCTGTTGCTCCTGCAGCCTGAATGCAATGATGATGTTTCTCACCCCTGACAAGGGGGCTTCTTTCGGAAGAAACGCATCCTTGTTCTCGGGCTTTGCTTTCATATGCTCGCTCAGGCGAATGGATGCGCCCGCAAATGCGCAGAACGCGCCCACTGCGAAAATGATCTGTAGCCCGAATAACCACTCGACGTGAACGCAGTAGATGATTCCAGCGAGCAGAAGAAGAAAAGCCGTTAACACACCCATATGATCCCCCATTACGATCTACCGTGAGACTGCCCTTAATCAGCACCATTGTGACTTCTGTCCCACAGATGGTTTATGCAGGTACTAGGGGGGTAAAACTTTACGAGTGTTTCCTTCCGGACCGGCGCCCATCCCTTTCTGTTAAATTCCGCAGGTTTTCAGAAAAAGTTCCAAGGGTAAGCGAGGGCCAAAGCCGAAGCTGGCGAGCATCGAGAAACTGGAGGGGAACCCTTCGAAGCGGCCGATCGAGGCGCTCGGGATTGTCGCGGCCGGCGAGGCGTCTGCCCCTGAACATCTGCACGACGATGCCTAGGCCTGTATCGAGCTCATCAAGCGGTCCATGCCGCCGAAGACCTACGCCAACGTTGACACCTTCGCCCTCTCTTCGTTCGCTACGGCTTGGGCCTGGCACAAGAAGGCGACCCACGAGATGAACGGCCCGGACTTTGCATCGATCGTTGAAGGCTCGAAGGGGCAGAAGCAACCCAATCCATGGTTTCGCATCCTGAAGGCAATGTCCGAGGAAATGCGGTCTTGGGGCGACCGTCTCGGGCTGGATCCAAAGGCAAGAGCCGCGCTCAAGCTCCCCGACGACAAGCCTCGCTCCAAGTTCGACGGCCTGATTGGGCAGCAAGGGTCATCGCGTTCATTCAATGCCTGAACGTTCCGAGCGGCGACGGGCAGGGCGGGCCGTTCAAGCTCAGGGAATGGCAGAAGCGGTTCATCCGGGACATCTACGAGCCTCACAACCGGGCGACAGAGCGAAGGACGGTGCGCCGGGCCATCCTCTCGATCGCTCGAAAGAACGGGAAGACGGCTTTGATCGCTGCCTTGGTGCTGGCCCATCTGGTCGGTCCTGAAGCAATCCAGAACGGAGAAATCTATTCCGCGGCCAATGACCGCGAGCAGGCGGCCCAAGTCTTCAAGATGGCCCGGCAGATTGTCGATGCCGACCCTGAGCTGAGCGCCATCGTTCGAGTGATCCCGTCGACGAAGACGCTGGCCTGCTACGGGAACGGGTCATTCTACCGGGCAATCTCGGCTGAGGCCGGCACCAAGCACGGCTTCAACCCCTCCCTGGTGATCTTTGATAAGTTGGCTCAAGCGAAAGACCGCGAACTTTACGACGTTCTTGATACTTCGATGGGTGCTCGTGCGGAGCCGCTCTTTGTAACGATCTCGACGCAGAGCAACGACCCGGAGCACATCCTGTCGAAGCTCATTGACGATGGCCTCAGCTCTAAGGACCCGACCATCGTCTGCCACCTCTATGAGGTGCCGGAAGAGCAGGAGAATATCTTCGACCCGAAGTGCTGGAAGCTGGCGAACCCGGCTCTTGGCGATTTCCGAGACCTGGACGACCTCAAGGCCATCGCGGCGAAGGCGCAGCGCATGCCGGCAGAGGAGCCCAAGTTTCGGAATCTCTACTTGAACCAGCGCGTAGCGCCGGTGGCCTCGCTGATCTCCCGGGCCGAATGGATGGCTTGTGTGGGGGAGGCAGAGTTCGAGGACGGAGAAGCGGTCTACTTGGCCCTCGACATATCGGGTGTCATCGACCTGACCTCACTCGTGATGGGTAGTGCAGGGGACCTCACGCGGGTCAAACCATACTTCTGGAAGCCGGCTGACCTCCTGAAGGAACATAGCAACCGTGACTTCGGCTCTGGTAACCTTCGGTATGTCGAGTGGCACGAAAGGGGTTGGCTCGATGTCTCGCCAGGTCGATCAATCGACCCGCAAGTGGTGGCGTTCAAGATTGCTGAGCTGTGCCAGCGGTACGAGGTACTTGGTCTCGCGTATGACAGCTGGCGCATCAATGATCTTCTCCGAGAGCTCGACCGGATCGGGCTCCAAGCCTTCCAAGACGGCGAAAAGGGTGACGGTTTACGCCTCATACCGTTGGGGCAAGGCTACCGTGACATGGCGCCGGCCATCGACGCGCTGGAATTCGCGGTAATCGAGCGGAAGCTCCAACACCCTCTAGTCCTGTGCTGAACTGGAACATGGCGAACGCAGTCGCGACGATGGATCCGGCCGGCAATCGCAAGATCGACAAGAACAAGGCTCGCTTCAGGATCGACGGCGCTGTGACGCTGGCGATGCTGTGCGGCCTCAAGTCGAGAGATAGGGCTCAAGACGTGCGCCCACCCGAATATCAGATGCTCATCCTGGGCTGATGAGGACCCCAAGAATGAACCGCATGTATTCAATCCTGGCCGTGAAGGTGGTCGAGGAAGACCAGCGTATTATCCGCGGCGTGGCCACGACACCGAACCCTGACCGGGTGGGAGACATCGTGGAGCCCTTGGGCGTCCAGTTCAAGAACCCGATGCCACTCCTGCACCAACACGACCACGACAAGCCGGTCGGCACCGTCACCTTCGACAGACCCACTAAGGACGGCATCACGTTCGAGGCGCGGCTCCCGATCATTGAGCAGTCCGGCCCGCTGCGTGATCGCGTCGAGACTGCCTGGGGAGAGATCAAGGCCGGACTCGTCCGCGCCGTCTCCATTGGCTTCCGCGCTCTCGAATACTCCTGGATTGATGAGGGCGGCATCCGCTTCATCGCTACTGAGGTCCTTGAACTCTCCCTCGTCTCCGTGCCGGCCAATGCCGATGCGGTGATCTCCACCATCAAGTCGATTGATGCCCCTCTGCTCGCCGCGACCGGCAAAGAGCCAAAGGCAACTGATCGGCCTGTCCGTCCGGGCGCTTCCGGAAAAACCATCAAATCCGTCAACTTGCGCCCGAAGGAGGGCACTGGAATGAAGACTATCGCAGAACAGATTGCGGCACTTGAGGCCTCGCGTCAGGCCAAGTCCGCCCGCATGGCCGAGGTCATGCAGAAGTCCATCGATGAGCCTGACATTCACCAAGGGCGAGCGGGTCAAGAAGTTCGCCTTCACCCTGCCGGTCGTGATCGATCGCAGCATCTTCTCCGAGGGCAAGGAATACAAGGCCGGCGATGGCGCCACCTGGGCCGGCTCCTTCTGGATCGCCCAAAAGGACACAGCCTCCAAACCAGGCGAGGGCGGCGATTGGCGCCTCGCCGTGAAGAAGGGCAGGGACGGCCGCGACGGCGTAATGAAGGAAGCGAAGGCACTAGAGCCGGTGCGCGTCGGCGTTCCGAGGAAGGTGGTTTGAGATGGCTCTCATCACTATGGAACTGGCCAAGTGGCAGCTGCGCATCGATTTCAATGACCAGAACGCCGATCTTGAGATGAAGATGGAGCAGGCCAGCGAGATCGTGGTCGACTATCTCAAGAGGCCCAACCACGGGTGGACCGAAGCGACAGTCCCGAAGACGGTCCAGTCCGCAGTTCTACTGGTTCTTACAGCGCTCTGGGATGACCGCAGCGGCAACGGTGATGGCGACTATCTCGTGCCAGATGGACCGGTGGCCCGGCTACTCGCTCGATTCCGTGATCCTGCGTTCGCATAGACACAGGAGAGCAGAGCGCCCTGGCTGAGGTGCTGTCAGGGAAACCTCAACCAGGGCGCCAGCGAAGGGTAAGGTCCTCGCTTCTAACCGAGCTGATACACAACGCGCCCGGTGAGATGATCTTGAGGGGACAGAGTAAACATTTGGTGTTTGGATTGGGGCGCCCCAGCTGAGAGAGGTTCGCTTACTTCTCAACTGGGGCGCTGGTGGCCGAAGGGGCAACTAACAAGCCACAGCTGAAAATTTGGCCTGATTTACTGCGCCCTCAATGCTCCAGAAGGCGATAATTGCTGCCCCAGATGGTCAGGACTCTCGACATGCGGAGTAGCTCGAAAATGGAAACGCCTCGGCTGGGGAAATCGGGTTCAAGGACCCTCAGCCGAGGCGTTGGCGCTCTAGGGGGCTTCGAGCGCACTACTGAATGACGCCTGTCAACCGTGGCCATATTATGATCGCCTGAGGTGCCGTCTGAGTAACCGCCAGCCGCCTTACGCATCGAGGTCGCGTGTGACCGACAATCTAATCGCCGTCTGAGCGTCTGGATTTCTGACAGGAGCAACGACGGGAGCCTTCCCGAGCGTGATCATGGCAACGACAGCGAAGAGAATATGAAACTTCGATGGGGACACAAAAGCACCTGGGTAAGCAAAAACAGGCGCGGGTTTTGGGCCCCAAATCCTGAATCAAACCTTGCTGCTGAAACGAAAATTTCTGTGTGCTCTGACGGAACCAAACGCGCTGAAATTCACCCCGAAGCGCCGTCGGAGTTTGTCCCCATCCTTATCCAAAATGCGGCCTCCAGTGCCGTTCAACAGGGTTAAAAATGCCTTCATCGGGACAGCTTCGTGACCGCGTGACCTTTCAACGCCGCGGCACGATTGATGACGGCTATGGCAACGAGGTCTCCGGCCCCTGGACCGACGTGTTCTCGGTTGCCGCTAACATCCGTCCGGCGGTTAATATTTTTCTCTTGCCGGTGGGCGAATTGCTATTGCCCTTCGGGAGTAGGGAGGCAGCACCGTCTAGTTTGAGCGATGGGCAGATGATATCTCTTGCAGCGTCGCAAACGGCACGGATCAAGTTTGATGCTGTCTTCGTCCTCTTCCTACGCAACTTACAAAGTCATCGACAACAATGGCGTTTGGCTGATTTTCTGCGACGATGAGTTCGTTGGGGGCTTTGTAGAACGCTTACAGGCCTTGAATTTTGTTCAGATGTTAGTTGAGGCAGGATGTGTCGAGCACAAGGCCTCTCAGGTCCTGGTCGAGAGCAGTCTTGGCTGCGAGAAACAGCTGTGCCGCTGCTTCAAGGAAGCACCGCCCGGAACAATGCTCTCCTAATCTAAGACCCCAATCACGTCCGGATCTATGGTCTTGCAATCTTCATCAGCCATTGAGCATCGGAGATGCTGGCGGTGTCACGGGAGTAAGTCATGCTGTCCGTGTGACCCCAAGCAAGCTTCTCGAGGGAGGTGAAGGATTTCGTTAGCCCTTACGGTCTCAACAGGAGCGGGCTTCATCCAACACAGCACAGGCGTGATCGCTTTAGCTACGACCCCCATGGCGGAGCCGACAATGATGCCGAGAACGATGACGAAGAGCAGGAAGCCCCAACTCCGGTCTTTGTAGGCTGCCTGCTTCACGCGTATCTTCCCCGAGGGACGATATAGCATCGTTCCCTGTGGGCCAGTCAATTCATAGAAGTAGGCCATCTTAGCAGGCTCGGGCAGATGAACAGATAGAACAACATGGCGACCGCTATGACAACAATGGCTACGGCCCCGGCTTGGATTGGCCAGCCGACTTGGGTCTCCCTGTCGAACCGGGCAAGCGCCTCTCGAAGCCTTTGATCCCAAGCCTCGTGGCTCTCAAAGCGGTCGCTCGGGGGCGGTAAGCTGTTGCGGTAGTCGATGCCCATTGCAGAACTATGGCGGGAGTAGGTCATGGGAAGGGTATAGCGGAGAGGGGTGAAAGCGCCTTTACTGTCGAAGCGGGATCTGCGAGACGACCACCTTTTCGTGAGCATTAGGAACGCCCGCGCGATCGAGCAAGGTTACGAATGCCTCACGCGCAGGTCCTGGGTGCCCGGTGGGGCCGATAATCAAGCGGTCTAGCAACTCAGGTATTGTAGCCCCTATCAAACCCTCCTCGGGGAAGTTTTGAAGCGGAATTTTGTAGATTGGCTGCGGAGTGCCTCTAACAGTAACGATATCAGAACGAAGATTTGTTGACGCCTCATAAATAGGTGAGTGGATTATCTGCCACTCTCTTTCTTCGTGAAAGCCAGGGTGCTTAGTTGAGAGCGCGGCGTACTGGAACATCTTAAAGACGATCCCCAAAAGGGTGTCATACTTGATGTTAGAGAGAAAATTTTCGTCACCTTCCATTGTGCTCACGATGTTGCTGAATTCTCGTTTAAACTGCTCCTTACTTAAATAAGCCACTGCGCTTGTGTACGCGTTCAGAGCGTCAGATGGACGGAGGAAAGGCCCATTGTTGAGGACGATGGCCACGCCGTTTGATCCGCCGTAGGCACGCCACATGGACAAGCGCCCCAGTCCATCTTCGCTATCATCATGCTCCGAAATGCACGCTAGAAAAGTATCATCTCGGAAGACTGGTTTCCACGAGTCAAAACGTTTGTCTAGATCCTCGCAGAAGCCGGGGTGCAAGCGCCCAATGATCTCTTTGAACTTGGCGCCCGGCTCTCCATTGTACGCGGCATCTATGCACTCCAAGCCATGCTCAATTTCCATAAAGTCATTCATGGTTGTTGACTTGCGCATCCAGATTTCTTGGTTCTTGATGATGCTAACGGAAACCTCAGCGGTCGTGTAATGCACGAACCGTCCACCTCGGGCCTGCATCTCGTCGCGCTTCCGCAAATGATACGGATTAAAGATCTGGAGAAGTCGAGTCTGATCGGCGTCCAATTCCATCTTTCCACCCATTGCCGCATCGTTGCAAATCCGTAGCAATGCGGCAATGGGGCAGCCCTACTCCTCTGGAAGAGAAGAGGGAGGGGTGGGGAGCGAAGCTTAACGCTTTACTCTGGTCGCGACAGGTGTGGCATCAGGCGGGATCAGCTTCACAAGTTGACCAAACGCGAGCCCGATCAGCACTCCCAGAATGATGACTGTGGGCAGTTCTCGCCAATTACGTCCGGTGATCTTCGGCAGAGCCATCTCCATCGTCCCCTCACATCATAGCGGCTTGGTGAGCCAGGAAACAGTCTTTCCCGATGAAGGGCGGTAGACCAGAACCTAGGTCAATTAGGCCGTGCATCACGGGGTGCTGGTACCATCCCTCTTTTGGCGTATGCATCGGGAAACCCGTCATATGCGTTTCCTGAACGAGCAACCTGAGACGGCTGGGTAGAGCCGGACGCCCCCAGTTAACCGGCTCAGTCACACGAAAGGTACTGCGTATGAAAAGCCTTCTTCTCGTCCTGGCTCTTGCAACCACTCCCGCAGACGCTCAGGCCGAGCGCGTTACGTTGCGTAGCCTTCACGTCCTTTGCTCGACAGCAGACACGGCACACCGCCTGAACGAGATGCGCGGCAACAACAGCGCTTGGATAGCACAGGTCAAATTGGAAACCGCCCAGAAGCGCTGCACGATCCTGCCAGAAGCCACGAACGTGTGGGTCGAGAGCCGCTCCGGGGCGCTGGCATGTGCTAAAGGCGATGACATGCCCAACTGCGGATGGACCGTGCTTGATGCGACCTCATAGCTCTGCAGCCTGAAGGAAGGCACCCTATTCCTCTAGAGGAGAAGAGGGAGGAGTGGGGAGGGCTCCAGTTTCACAGACGCTTATCTGACCTAACAAAAGGCAAGATTAACCGAATGATCTCGGGTTTACTCCACCCGAGCAGGAGATGACGCTATCGCCTCCTGTTAGCTTGGCAGGATGATCGTGCACCCCGCTTAAAACGTCTCCTTCACTTAATTCCCGATTGGGAGTTCTGATTAGGCTTCCAAAGCTTGTGCGACGCGATCTGACCGTTCGGCTCGTCTGGGCGGAAGATGTCTTGTCTATGGAGAGATTGATGCTCAGAACGGTGTTTGGAGCTCTTTGGGCAGCCACCAAATGGTCTACCGCGTATTGTCTGCTGAACGGAGGGCCGCTGGGACGGACACTAGCCCACAGGATGGGTTATACTTGGAACGAACATGGCTGGATCACAAGGATCGAAACTTACGGCGGCACGAACCTTTCGGTAGCTCGGCATAAAATCAGTTTGGATGGAGCCCAAGAGATTGAGCGGCAGCATATGATGGGTGTCCGGAAAGAGCTTGAGCATCATCGGCTAAATAGCAAGATGTAACCGGCGCAGAGGGTCATGCGTGACCTCCCGGAGGTGGCAGGAGCGGAACCATTTGACCCTGTTCATGGGCGAGTTGGAGATCCCTTTTGACGAACTCTCCGACCGTGACGCTCGTGCCTGGCATGACGATGTTGCCAAGGAACTCAGTCTCGAACTCGGTGATGCCTGAGGCCACCGCCTCCAGCTTGGCCTCAACCACGAGGGCCAGAGACCTCCACCGGGCACGACAGGCCTGTTCCCAAGCTGCCTGAGCCGCTTCCTTCGTCCTGAGCTTCCCTTGGCCGGGCGTGTGGGTAAAGGCCTTGGCCTTCGGGTCGGGCATGTTGACCCGGAACATGACGCGCCTGTCGTGCATCGAGAACATGATCACAGCTTGGGTTTCGCCCTCGGCATGCATGAACTCGGAAGCGCCATAGCGGCGAACCGTGTTGCGGATCTCGGCAATGCTCTTGTCGGTGGAGACAGAGGTGTCTTCCGCGTAGCGCCTCATGACGCCCTCCCGATGTTGGAAGGGGTCGAACCGGTCGTTTTTCTTTTTACATTGCTGCTGCAAGTCATTGATCTTTGGTGCTCCGAATGAGTCTCGATTTACACCTAAGTATTTGACTTTATTAGATTAAGAGGTGTCTCTTAATCAGCGGGTCGTAGGTTCGAGCCCTACATCACCCACCAAATTTCGCAAACAGATCCCCAATATTGATGGATGGCGCGATCGGCTGTTTTGCGGCTTCAAGCTCAAAGTTTCCGCGAATATAGGAATTCCTGCACGGCCGCCGGAGTAGGTCTTCGAGGAGCCTAGTGGTGCGAGTTTGAAGTTGATTTGCAGTTTGGGGATGGTGGGAGCAGTTTGAGAGCCTCTCCTTTGGGAGGCTGCCCTGACCCGTGGACCCAAGCCGGCTGCGTTATCCCTCTCGCCAGCAGAACTGGAGACCCTGCAGGCCTTGGTTCGCCGGCGAAGCACCCATCAGGATATGG
>JAESGY010000591.1_pt1 | contig 11663 bp, 18 predicted proteins | sample 9269841 | NCBI WGS metagenome assembly JAESGY01 (sample SAMN17022865, study PRJNA683097) | algae metagenome | isolation source: Spirirestis rafaelensis WJT71-NPBG6 and co-occurring heterotrophs from... | place: USA: Pinto Wells, Joshua Tree National Park, Colorado Desert, CA | collected 2006-08-15 | reverse complement strand
GCGGCAGCTTCGCGGAGTTCTACCGCTCGTTCTCGGACCGGATCACCTCCCTGGCAAGAACTCACGGTCTGCTGACCGAGGACTACTGGCAGACAGCCCCGCTGCGGGAGATCGCTCTCAGCGAGCTTAAGCCTTTCGCCGAGAGCAGGCAGCCCCGGTTCATGCTGCTTGGTCCCCCGGTCGAGCTTGCGGCTGATCTGGCCGTGCCGGTGGGTATGGCGCTGCATGAACTCACGACCAATGCGGTGCGCTACGGGGCTCTGTCGGTTCCTGAGGGCTACATTGAACTCAGGTGGAGCGTCAGCAAGGTCGAGGGCGTCAGAACGCTTCATCTGCAATGGACAGAGATCAGTGGGCCGCCAGTGACTGAGCCAAAGCACAAAGGGTTTGGCTCGACCTTGCTTCAGCGGGTTCTGCCGATGCAGTGCAATGCCGAGGTTGTGGTGACCTATGACAGGGCGGGCCTGCGGTTTCGGCTGGATGCGCCCTTAATCGAACAGCGGCTGGTCCCGGAGTATTAGGTTGCTAATCTGTCGAACGGATGAGGCGTCCCTGTTCTGACGCCGGATGTCTTATGTGCTGCAATCGATGGGTCCGTCACCTCTGTCGGCTGGAAATCAGCACTTCCATGTCGATTGCAAATGGCCTGTCTGGACCTGGGCCAATCACGTTTGCGAATACCTCTGCCCACACCCTCTCACGCCGATCTGAGGCAAGCGCAACATACGCTTGCCCCGTCATGCCCGCGCCCCCTCGACCGGCCCGAAGAAATCCTGGAATGAGTTGAACCTGACCCGTTCGCTTTCAGTGATGATCTCGATCCAGGGCTTTCCGTTAACGGATGACGAATAGGATTATAGGCGGCTCAACGGGTCGAGGCGGCTGGGTTCTACGAGGTGCGGGAGCGCCCTAAGTCACAGCCAAGGTTACTCAGTCTTCCGTTTGAAGTAATCCTGAGCGTGGAGGAGGATGTGAATTCACTTCTCATTGTTTTCATGTCAGCAAAGTGCTAAAATAGGTTGTAGGCTGCACATGGCAAGCTTTGCTCCAGTTGGCAATGTACAACTTGGTGAACCTTGACCATCGGCTGATCTAGCGGAGTTCTTCCCTACTGAGGGGATAGAGCCATGCCACGAATGCTTGCATTTGCTCTCGCATGCGTCATCGCAATGCCCAGTGTGGCTGAGAGCGCACCTCGCAAACAACGTACCACGCCAGAACGCTCACCGCCCAACCAGCTTACGCATGAGCAGGATGAGTTCCGGTCCTGCGATGTGGCGGTCCGTGATTTCGTCCAAGGGCAAAAAGAAGCCACTGCTCTTCCGGTGAAAGAAGTAAAAGTCGATAGCTTGCGGATGACGTTGAACTTCGTTCATCCGTATGGTGAAAGTGGAGACACGCCTCCTAACCTTGCATTCACGCGCGGCGAGTCCGTTGAGGAGCGCCGCAAGGCTCTAAACGAGGCAAAGCAGAGAATTCGGACGCTGGCCGAAGCGGTGAAGGGCGGAGCCGTCTGGTACGTCATTGCTCTCAGGAAGGGCAATGCGGACGGACTGGAGGGGAGACGTAGCCCAGCAAGTACACAACCCGATGAAGGTCGCCCGACTGCGTCTGCTGTGGTGATGGCAAGCATCGAGAACAGGTGCATCACTGTCTCTCAATATGAGACTATCCCTCTCGACAGCCTTGGCGAAGAGTTGCGGCGCGTATTAGGAGAGAAGGGTCGAGAGGCATCACCTGCCGACAAGCCGACCATCCCGCCTCCATCGTGAGTGCAGGGCCACTGCTGAAAGCAGAATTTTGAGGAATTAACTGAGTGTGGTCTTCAGCCGATGGTGTTGTGATGCGGTCCGATCTCTATACTGTGATGGCGTAGGCTTTCAGGGGGACAACCATGGCGTATGTCATGTTTCAGTATGACCGCCCCGCCGACACGCAGAACTGGAACACCTATAACCAGCACGTTCAGGGCTGGATCGCTCAGCTTCTGCAAGCCCCTGGTGCGGTGTCCTTTGTGGCTTATCGCACGGCTGATGGAGCAAGCCCGAACACGATTACGATGCTGGAATTCGGCACTATGGAAGCTGCCCGGCAGGCGGTTGGGTCCGAGCCGATCAAGCGTATTCTCGACGAGTTGCGGTCTGTTGGCGCTGTGGCCAGGGTGCTTCTGGTGGAGCGCTCGCCGTTCACGCCCCAGCCTATTCGGGCAAGATCAGGTGATGCAGGCGGCGCTGCGAACCGGGTGACGGACCACCCTTAAACCGGACATCGCTGCTCGACGTTCTTCCTTGACAGCGCATGAGGAGAAGCAGAGTCTTTCTGTGCTGCCTCGGGGCAGCGCACCGCTCCTGATCGGACGGGTACAATTCTGAGGAAGGAGGTTCACCATGGAACCACCTGGGCATGGAGCCGCGATGACGGTTGCGGTACTCGGACGGACCTCAGCTTAGCGGCATTCCACCACAAACGGCAGACCGGGAGCGGCTCCAGGAGCCGCAGCAGTGAGGCAAGGCTCCACTTCGCCCCTCCTGGTCTTGCGGATGAGCTTCAAACTCCAATGGGGACCAGCCCCACGGGTCCTGTCAAAGGGGCATAGTTCACGGTTGAGGAAACCTCATGACCATGTTCGAGGATCGAGAGCGGGCCTTCGAAAACCTCTTCGCCCATGAAGAAGAACTGCGGTTCTTGGCCTTGGACCGCCGCAATCAGCTATTCGCCCGCTGGGCGGCGGAACAGATGGGGCTGCGCGGGTCGCAGCTACAGGACTACATTCGCCCGTTCACCATGTATGCCGTGCGATCCGAGGCTGAGCGCACCCTGGTAGACCGGGTTCGGTCGGACCTCATCGCAGAAGGGGTTGATACGTCCGAGCAACAAATTACATCAGCCCTGTCGGCGGCTGCGGCTGCCGCCACGCGACAAGTTCGTACCGAAGCCCGTCTGCGAGTGGACTGAGGTCAGTACCCATCTCGACGTGATACCGTGAGAGGGCGGGGCTGGCAGGGTAGTCTGCGGGTTTCAACACAGTAGTCATAGCCAAGCTATCCACATTCCCGTCAGTTCCATGGCCAAGACGGATCGGCTTTCTCGTGGTACAGGCGGAGCGCTTCTGGTGACAGGCTCAGCGGGGCCTTGGACGCATTCGGTCGTACGAGCTTGGGACCGCGCTGTTCCTCGCGCTTGTACGTGTGCAGGGCCTCTGCGGAGAGCTTCGGCAGACCCTCGGCAGCGATCTGCTGCCGCAACTCCCGCAATGTCGTTTCAGGATCGTCCGGCACGGCTGGTCTCACTGCCAAGAGATGACAGAATCAGCATTATCGTGCAGACGCCGTGCAGATTCCACATGGGGTTCGCATCAGCGCTTCAAATTCTGCTGCAAGCCGAACCGTATTGACCTATGGATCGATGCGGCTTGCTTTGTGCATGAAGTCAGTGCGGCTCAAGTTCTCACAAAGCCTCGCTCAATTATTCAGGCGACATTTGCTGCGTTTTGCCGGTGTGCGTTTTGGTAGGCGAACTCCATCGAACCGTCAGGAGCCCGCATGAAGAAGGCGCGCAAGCTCTACGAAAGCTCCAGCGGTGACCGCTGGTACCTGATCCGTGATCCTTCCGAAGATGTGTTCATCCGTCACGAGACCAATGTGGCGTCTGGAGGGCAGGTGGAGCACGAGGAAGTTGCGGCCTTCCTGAGTCGCGGCGCAGGTCCAGAACAGCAGGCACTCCTTGGTCTGATCGGAACTCTTGTTCAGGAACACCCGGTTCACACCTGAGCATAGACCTACCCTCTGGCATGCTTGAGCCGTGGCGTTTCTTGGGGCGCGGGATCGCACCCCCTCGCACGAGTTATAGCGGCCCGGCTTGCGAAGCTTGAGCATGCCTGACACAATCCTTGAGATTGCAAATCAGAGGATTTTTGCCATGAAACCGCATTCAATCGCTGTGTGGACTCCACGTCTCAGGGCCGCTTCGGGTCGTGTGAAGGTATGGACCCGCGAGATCGCGATGCGCAGGGCTCAAGAGACGCAGAATTGTGAGCAGCCTACCAACCCGATTTTTCTCCTGGCTGCCATTACCTTGGGCATTCCGGCTCTGCTGATGATCCCACTGATCGGAATGAACCCTGGAGTACAGGACGGCACCATCGCACAAGTCCTCACGTTCCTCGTGGTCTCGACTTTCGTCATTGCTGCGGTGTTCGAGATCAAGCGGCTTGCGGACCAGCCGTCAGATGCGAACCACCATTGAAGGGACAGGCGATCGAGTCCAGCCAAGCGTTCAGAAAGGGGCACCTGCGCGGTCGCACCGTTCTGACGCGTCACGATCCGAAGTATGCCGCCATCCGATATAATATCGCCGCAATCAGCGCTGATGCCGGGATCGTCACCACCCAGGCCATCACGATCCCCCTGGCAACACCCCACCGCACCGCAGAAGTCCAGCGCGCGGCTCCAACCCCGATGATTGATCCTGTAATCGTGTGAGTGGTCGAGACGGGTATCCCCAGCCACGTCGCCTCAAACAAGATGATTGCTCCGCCGGTCTCGGCGCAGAACCCCTGCATCGGGGTCAGCCGCGTGATCTTCGAGCCTAACGTGTGGACAATCCTCCAGCCGCCGAACAGCGTGCCCAGTCCCATCGCCGCTTGGCAACTGATCACCACCCAAAACGGCACATAGAACTCGATGCCAAGGCGTCCTTGCGAGAACAGCAGCACCGCAATGATCCCCATGGTCTTCTGGGCATCATTGCCGCCATGGCCGAGCGAGTACAGGGACGCTGACACCAGTTGTAGGTTCCGAAACACCCGGTCTGCGCCAAAAGGTGACGACTGGTGGGAGGCCCAGGTTGTGATGAAGACCAGGAGGAGCACCAGCCCAAAGCCAATGAGGGGCGACAGGACAATCGCCAACAGAGTCGGCCCGAGCCCGCTCCACACTACGGCTCCGAGTCCTGCCTTGGCAACGCCTGCACCAACGAGCCCGCCGATCAGGGCATGAGAGCTACTGGAGGGAATGCCACCGGCCCAGGTGATGACATTCCACAGGATCGCTCCCATGAGAGCCCCAAAGATCACGGCAGCATCAATGACAGTGGCCGTGACGATACCGCTGCCCAGCGTTCGCGCCACATGCAGCCCGAAGAACAGGAATGCGATGAAGTTGAAAAAGGCAGCCCAGGCCACGGCGAGTTTTGACTATTGGGACGTAGGTTCCCGCACCAGGGTTCAGATCTTCCATAGAGACCATATCTCTCGTCTCCCGTTAGCTCCTCGCATGGCGGGACCGTCAGACAACGCACCCTGGGTCAGGCGGGGGAGCACTTCCCAGACTCTGTTGGACGCACTGTCAGGAAGCGATGTCGTCGCCAAACGTCCAGCGCTTGCGCACGAGCAATGGCATGACTGCAAACACCAGGAGCAATCCCCACTGCACCACCCTGGAGAATTCGTCGGTAGGAAGCAGAAACTCGGTTGGGGTTTGTCCTCGGAACATCCATGCCCCGGCCATCTCTGCTGGAAGGAGCAGGCTCAGAGCGACAAGACTCATGATGACCCTGGTGCCGATTGCAGACGGAACCTCAAGCCGCCAGTTAATCCCATGTAAGACCACGAGCATGGCTCCGACCATAAAGATGGCTTCAACAGCAATCCCAATTGCCCGCCCGAACAGCGGGATCACCAGGAACTCGCGGACAGGGCCTGTCAGCCAGCCCAAGACAAACATCAGGGCAAAGTAGAATACGCCTGCCTTCAGGGGCAGCCGCAAGGCACCTCTTCCTGAACCTTCCTGCCGGGGACGTTGCTCGATTGCCACTCTGATCCTCGGGTTCACCGGAGACGATCTGAGTTTACCAGAGGCTATGGGCCGCGTGTCGAACATGCGTCCTCAATCCCACGTGAAGCGCAGGAGCGACGAGAACTCAGGTGAGCTTCAGCAGGGTTTGCAGGGTGACCGCGCCAGACGAGGAGCCAGCAAGCTTTGCAGTTACATTCTATCTGGGAGCGACTGCTGTTACCAGGACCCGGTCTACTTCAACAATCGTGTTTACGTTCAGGTATTCTCGAACAGCATAGCCTCTCGTGGTGCTGGTCTGCCCATCCAGTCGAGCGCTGAGTTGTTCGATCTCAGACGCTGTCACGGGTGGTCTGTGCTGCCCAATCATCTCAGCAAGGTCCTCCGGCAGCGCATCGATCTGCTCCTGGAGAAGGAGAAGGGCGGCTCGAAGGGTACTCAACTCCCGCTCATCAACAACAAGGGTGAGTTTATTCATCTGATCAAAAGGGCCTCAAAGGACAAGCTTCAACGTCACTGATCTGTGCGGCAGAAACAAGGCGGGTGGTCTGGGTGTTGAGGGATTGACCCATCGTTAGAACCTCGATTGGAGAGTGATGGTCCCACCGAGAGCCGCCTGCTTCGGCGCTTATTACGGTGGCTCGGCCAAGCTTCAACAGTTTAGCCCGGCAGAAGGGGGTATAAAGACGGTCAAATATCTGGTGTTTGTCGGCTTCCCGACAGACATGAACTTGCTGCCTGTTTACATTATCTTAGGTTTTTACATGAGGAGGGGGCATTCATGACCGCGCAAACAGTCGAGTTTCCGGGCACAGCAACACCTCGGGCCGATGGTCGCTCAGGACCCGAGGTGCCTACCGCCCTCATTTGTGACACCCCCCTGCTGCGCAGCGGCCTTCACCGCATCCTGTCTGGCACACCCTTCGCGCTTGTTGAGGACAGTCCTATGACAGACCCAAGGCTGGGCAGCGGGAAGGCTCGGGAACCTGCGCTCGTCATTCTTGCTGTGGGACAGCCTTCCGGTCATACGCCCAAGATGATCCAGCAGGTCAAAGCACAGCATCCCGCAGCACGGATCGCTGTCCTGGCAGAACGGTTCGATCCTGAGTTCTTGCGGCAAGGGCTTGATGCAGGTGTCAACGGCTTCTGTCTCACCAGCAGTAGCCGTGAGGTTCTGATCATATCCTTGGAATTGGCCATGTTGGGCGAGAGCATCTTGGTAGGGCCGGTGGCCCGCTCGATCATTGACAGTATGGCCTTGAGCCCTGAACCGGAGCCCGCAAGTAAGGTCTCGGACGAACCCAAAGTGCCTGATCCGAGGGTACAAAGGCTCTCCGCGCGCGAGGCGGAAATCCTGAGTTCCCTGATGGAGGGTGCTCCTAACAAGATCATTGCCCGCAAGCTCGATGTGGCTGAGGCCACGGTGAAGGTCCACATCAAAGCCATCCTGCGCAAGATCAGGGTTACCAACCGCACCCAAGCTGCCATGTGGGCGATGAACCACATTCCTGCGCGAGCGGAGTCTTCTCTGCGCGAATGATGAGGGGGCTGGGAGGGTCGATACCGAAGACCACCCAACCTGAAGCCAGAATGGCATGATGATCGACTTGGTCGATCGAGTTCAGGCTGCCATGCTCAGGCTGATCCAGGCTGAGCGAAGGCACAATTTACCGAACTTCGAGTTTACGGTCCATGCCAAAGTTCCATTTCGATGTGCGCTATGACGATGAGGCTTGGTCGGAAGACGAGGAAGAAATTGACTATGACTCGCTGGAAGAGGCGCGATCAGAAGCTATCGAACTGATAGCGGGGCTGACGGCGGACACACTGCGTGACTATTGGAAACTCATGATACGGGTCGGGAAGGACCAGCGCACGCCACTTCTCACCCTGACACTTTCGTTGGATGCTGAAGAGTAAAATTAGCCTCGACCTGACCTTGAATGGCAGCAGTTATCCGCGCTGCCAGACCTTCACGCACGCTGATAAGATCAGGATCATGGCGAGATCATCGGGAAGGCCAAACGCCGGTTGAAGTAGACCGAAGCGACCACCGAGAAGATCATGCGTCTACGAGGCTCCTCCCATCAGGGGCTCCCGCTCCGCTTCTCTTCACTCGTTTTTGCGGCACCGGATTGAGGCGGTGACGCATCGCCTTGCCCATCCTGAACGCGGGAACGACCTTCTCAGAGACGGAAACAGCCTCACCCGTGCGCGGGTTACGGCCCGTACGAGCCTCGCGCGTCTTGGCCGTGAAGGTGCCGAAGCCGCGAAGCTCCACTCTCCCGCCCTGTGCAAGAGCATCCCTAATGGTGTCGAGGATCGCATTGACGACCTGCTCGATGTCACGCTGATATAAATGTGGGCTCTGCGCGGTGAGCTTGATAACCAGTTCGGATTTGATCATGTCGGGCGTAGGTCCTTGTCGTGGCGTCATTTTTCGGAATGCTGCCAGAGCGCCAGGGCACCGTCAAGCAAGTGAGCGCGACCACTCCCGGATGGCAGGACCAGCCAGTGGTTTATGAAGGACCCAAACGGCATCACGGTGGAAATCACGGTCCCTGACCACTGCGAGGCTGATATTGCTTCAGTTATCCCCAAGGGAATGGTGCTGCCCCGCACTGCTTGGGAACTAAGAAGCCTGCCTCAACATTCAACTCGCGTGTAAGCGTGGCAGCAATAAACTGTCATCAGAATCAGCGATGGTTTGCACCTCAAGGGTGGAGACATAGGCTTCGATGGGCACATGGGCTGATCCTCAACAGGTGGATCGCGGAATTCAACCGCCCAGAACAACTCGTCCCCAACACGAACACCTCCCGGATGCTCTCTGTCCCAAGCCCCTCTGCGCGGTGCTTGGGTGCACGATCCTGCGCAGTGTCGAGTCAGGAGAATGTCTTGAGTAAGCATCACGACAAGCAGAGACGTAAGACCCGCCGCTCCTTCGAGATGGCAGAGGTCTTTGAGCTAAATGGTTCGAAGTTCAAGAGCGAGCGGACTCCTCTGCCGATCAAGCCGCTGAATGCAACCCAGGACGACTACCTTGATGCCCTCAGCAACAGTCCTCAGGTAGTCGTGCTCGGACCAGCGGGCACCGGTAAGACTTGGATCGCAGCCACATGCGCGGCAGACCTGTATCGCCAGCGCCGCATTCATAAGATCATCCTTACGCGACCGAACGTGCCATCTGGACGCTCCCTCGGGTTCTTCCCCAGAAGCCTGGAGGAGAAGTTTGGACCGTGGGCGGCTCCTGTGATCGAGGCGATCAAGGAGCGCATCGGATCGGCAGCTTAAGAGATTGCGGTGAAGAATGGTGACATCGAGATGGTCCCATTCGAGGTTATGCGAGGACGGTCATGGAGGGATGCCTTCATCCTCCTGGACGAGGCGCAAAACGCTACCCCTGCCGAGATGAAGACGTTTCTCACCCGGATTGGTGAGGATTGTACCGTCGTCATTAACCGCGATGTGAGCCAATGTGATCTCCGGGAGACCTCTGGCCTCGCACGGTCATTCACCTGATCAAGGCCAAGATGCTTCCTGTGCCGATCATCGAGTTTACGATGAATGACATCGTTCGGTCGGGCATCTGCGAGATGTGGGTGCGGGCTTTCGAGGAGGTTCACTGCTGAGCCCGGTAAGTTCATTCAGGCCGTACGCAGGGGCAGACGGTCGCGAGAACACCGAGAGTGATGACTGTTGCGAGAAAACTCAGAACATTCCGTACTTATTCGGGGAGCCCTGCTGCTCGCATGCCCTCAATGAGCCGCGTGGTATCTTCAGGACGCTTAAACATCTCCTTCGCTGCAAGGCACGTCAGCGAAAAGTCAGGTGTCTGATGGAGCACTTCTGCTGCATGTTCATGAGCGCGATCCTTCTGGCCCAGGAGCGCGTGGCATGCAGCCCGATAAACCTGAACCCAGACTGGTGTTGATGGCGAGCGGTTGAAGGCTGTGAGAGCCTCTTCGTATCGGTAAGCCACAAAGTGGGCCACACCGACCATGTTCCACCACCATGCCGGATCATAGTAGGGATCGACGCGCTTGGCTTGCTCAAGCCATGCTATGCCCTCCTCGGCCCGCCCCAAGAACGTATACAGGATGCCCATGCAGGCGACCTGCTCGGGATCACTCGGGTTGAGTTCGAGTGCTCGCAGCTTGTGCTGCTCGGCAAGATCAAAGGCTTTCCGATGCAAATAGACATAGCCCAACACGTCATGACAGAGTCTGTCATGCTGATCCAGGGCAACAGCCTTCTTTGCAAGCTCAAGAGCGCGATCCAACAAGGATTGCGATAAGCTGGTGTCCCACCACCACTCAAGGGTGAGCATATAGGCAAGCAGGGCATGGGCTTGAGCGTAGCCTGGATCAAACTCGATTGCCCGCTCATAAAGGCGGCGGGCCTCAGCCTCAGCCTCTGGCTCCACCACCGGAAGCGCCCTCCCGCGTAGCACGCATTCATAGGCTGCCAGACTCGTAGGCGGCTTGCGCTTTGCTCTCTCGGCTTCTGCTGCTTGCAGCCGCCCCACCAGTGTTGCAACAATGATGCGGACGATCTCGTCCTGCACCGTAAGGATATCCTGCTGGGTGCAGTCGAAGCGTTCAGACCAGAGATGGTCGCCTGTGGCGGCATCAATCAATTGAGCGGTGATCCGAACCCGGTTACCGACGCGGCGAACGCTACCCTCGACAATATAGTGGATGCCAAGTTCCCGCCTCAACTGCCGCCCGCCCACCTTTCGGTCGCGCCATCCGAAGGACGAGCTACTTGCTCTCACGACAAGTTCGTGGAAGCGGGATAGGTCGGTGATGATATCCTCAGTGATCCCGTCACTGAAATACTGCTGTGTCGGATCATCGCTCAGATTGGCAAACGGCATAACAGCAATTGTTAGCTTGTCACCGTCCTTCAGGGTCGCTCCGCTGCCACTCCTCTGGCTGCGTTCAGAGAGTGTAGAGTCGTCGACACGATAAACCTGAACCGGCTCTTCTATGTTCTTGACGGTGTGCGGCCCAAGATCGTGGTAAGCCAAAGGCAGAGCTTTTCTGACAAAGGCGTGCGCTGTGCCAGAAATGCAAACGCCACCCGGTGCAGCAAGGCTTTCCAGGCGCGCAGCGACATTCACGCCATCGCCGAGCAGATCGCCTCCGCGCACCATCACGTCGCCGACATGCACCCCGATTCTGAACTGAAGGCGCTCCGCTTCAGGGTTGTCCTGATTGGCCTGCCCAAGTGCCTCCTGCACAGTCACGGCGCATTGGACGGCATCAACGGCGCTCGGGAACTCAGCCAGGACACTGTCCCCCGCTGTGTTGGCAATCCGGCCACCATGCTCGGCGATGAGGCGGTCCATGATCCCGCGATGCGCCGTTAGAGCGTGGAGGGTCCTGACCTCGTTCTGCTCCATGAGCCGGGAGTACCCGGCGACATCGGCGGCAAAAATGGCCGCTAATCTGCGCTCGACCCTGTGCTCCTGTTTGTCCATAGGAGCCTCAATCCAAGGCCAGAGGTTATTCTGCTCCCGGTCGGGTCTGGTGTCGAGACAGCACTATAGTTGACAGCCAAGCTTCGGGAGGCAGGTCGGGTCGGCGTCGCTCGTCCTTTGTTCGGTCTGTATTTTTCCGCCTGAAGGGCGTATGGTGACGCTCAGTAAGCCGCTGTCCCAACGCGACACGGCCCATGCGTACAACTTAGTCGAACGGGTCCAACAGGGGTCCGTAAGCTCGTGCCACAGCACGTCCAGAATTGGAGAGGTTGTATGATGAAACGCAAGCTCATTACAGCATTCATGCCAGCGTTGTTCGTCCTGTCCTCATTGGCAGCGGCGCAGCAAGGCTTCTTCGTCAAGCCGCTCGTCGAAAAGAAAGTGAC
>JAESGY010000590.1_pt1 | contig 11683 bp, 14 predicted proteins | sample 9269841 | NCBI WGS metagenome assembly JAESGY01 (sample SAMN17022865, study PRJNA683097) | algae metagenome | isolation source: Spirirestis rafaelensis WJT71-NPBG6 and co-occurring heterotrophs from... | place: USA: Pinto Wells, Joshua Tree National Park, Colorado Desert, CA | collected 2006-08-15 | reverse complement strand
CATGATGTCGGCGAGGACGAGGCTGGCCACCAGATGAAGTATTTCCGGCGCGGCGGCGGCTACAATCTCGACGCGGGCAGCTCGGCTCTCATGATCAAGGGCCAACTGGGCCTTCTGCAGTATAACCATATCGAGCGCTTCATCGCCGATGGTGCGCTCCTGAAGGATGGATCGGTGGTTCCCGCCGATCTCATCGTTTTGGCCACCGGCTACTATCCACAACAAGAGCTCGTACGCCGCGCGCTTGGCGATGAGATGGTAGAACGCATCGGGCCGGTCTGGGGTATCGGTGAGGATGGCGAACTCAACAACATGTACAAGCGCACGCCGCAGGAAGGTCTGTGGTTCATAGCCGGCGGCCTGTCGCAATGCCGGATCAACTCCAAATATCTCGCCTTGCAAATAAAGGCGGTGGAGCTCGGGAAACTCGGCCCGCTTTGAGGCGGTCTGCGCGGAAATTCCGTGTCGCGTTGGTGGTGGACTTTACTGATGGGTTCAGAATCTATTCTTGCTTGGTGGACACCGCGGCTGAGTGAATGTTTGAGAAGGGCTTGGAGCGACGCGGCCGAGGGTTACTCAGACTTGGGATGTAAACCCGAGAGATCCGAGACCGGATGGCCGAGCCTGGCCGGAAGACGAAGAGCTACCCGCCTGACCTATGAGGTGGACGGCCCCTGCGACGGCATCAGTGTGCCAAGTTGTTGGCTGTTGAGTGTCGCGGGCTGAGAGGAGCCGTCCGGATGCAGGTTACCAGGGTCGGGCTGGTCCTGGCGAAGCATGTGTTCCAGCGTCACGGAGCGGACCTGGAGGGGCAAGGCGGTGCTACGCATGCGGCTGAGGCGCGGTGAGGTTAAGGCGTTCTTTCGAGCGCTGCCGCCGTGTCTGGTCGGCATGGAAGCGTGTGGCATTGCCCATTACTGGCGCGGCTGACCAGCTGCCGGCCCGTGACGCCAGGAGACGGACAGTCTGGGTTATGCGCTCCCGCCCGAAGATCGACCGCATCGCCTGCCCTTGGCTGATCCGCCGCTTCGTCGATCCAACGGCGGTGTTCCTCTTCGTCGCCCCGGCCGAGGTGACGGCGGTCGCTGACCGCTTCGGCGCCACCCCCTTCGACGTTGAGGAGGTCTTCTGGAGCCACCGGGGTGACCTCTGTACCTTCGACACCATGATCGCGCAGTTCGGTCTGGCGTCTGGGCAGCTCGCCCGGCTGGCCATCATCGTCCGCGGCGCCGACACCGCCCGGCTCGACCTCGCGTGGGAGGCGGCGGGACTGCTGGCCGCCTCGCTCGGGCTCTCGTGCATGTACCGGGCGGATCTCGTGCAGCTCGACGCCACCATGGGCCTCTACGACGCGTTCTGCCGCTGGGCGCGCGATGCCATGACGAGGATCCATAATTGGCCAGCGCCGGGGGGCAGGGCATGAACGTGAGGACGACGAACGTGGCGGTGGCGGTGACGAGCGCTCCTGCAGCAACACCGGCACGGCTGCCCTCCTTCGGCGAGGCGCTACGGGTCTGGCTCAAGATCGGCCTGCTGTCCTTCGGTGGTCCGGCCGGGCAGATCGCCCTTCTGCACCGTGAGGTCGTTGACGAGCGGCGCTGGGTCTCCGACGCCCGCTTCCTGCACGCGCTGAACTTCTGCACCCTCCTGCCGGGGCCAGAGGCGCAGCAGCTCGCAACCTATCTCGGCTGGCTGCTGCATGGCGTGCGGGGCGGGGTCGCCGCCGGGGCGCTGTTCGTCCTGCCGGGCATGGCGGTGATGCTCGGCCTCTCGATCCTCTACGCCACCCTCGGCGAGGTCCCAGTTGTCGCGGCGCTGTTTTTCGGCCTGAAATGCGCAGTGCTTGTGCTGGTGGTCGAGGCACTGCTCCGGGTGGCACGGCGCGCGCTCAAGACGACCGGGGCCTGGGCGCTCGCGGCCGCCGCCTTCGTCGCCCTTTACGTCTTCGGCGTGCCGTTCCCGGTGGTCGTCCTGACCGCCGCCCTCATTGGCTACTTCACGCCTGGCGCCTTCAAGGCAGGCAGCCACGGCTCGGCCAAGGACGGCCCGCCGGCAGTGCTCGATGCGGTTCTGATGGCGGACCCGGGGCGCCCGGCTCGGCTAGCGACGAAAGCGTGGCGGGCAGGCTGGGTCGCCGTGGCGCTCTGGCTGGCCCCGGTTGCGATCCTGGCGCTCCTGGTCGGCGGTGTCTTCGCCGATATCGCCTGGTTCTTCTCCAAGATGGCGGTGGTCACCGTTGGCGGCGCCTATGCTGTGCTCGCCTACGTCGCCCAGGAGGCTGTGCAGGGGTATGGCTGGCTCACGGCGGATCAGATGCTGGTCGGCCTCGGCCTTGCCGAGACGACCCCAGGACCGCTGATCCTGGTCCTCCAGTTCGTCGGCTTCCTCGCGGGATACGGTGCCGGTGGCCTTGCCTGGGGCGTGCTCGCCTCGGTCCTGACGATCTGGGTGACCTTCGCGCCCTGCTTCGCCTTCATCTTTCTCGGCGCTCCCTATGTCGAGCGGCTGCATTCAAACCGCGAGTTGACGGGCGCTTTGGCCGCCGTGACGGCCGCGGTGGTCGGCGTCATTGCCAACCTCGCGCTCTGGTTCGGTCTGCGTGTGCTGTTCGCCGATTTGGGGCGGTGGGAAGCAGGACCGATCGCCTTCGACGTCCCCAGGCTTGGCTCGCTCGATCCGCTGGCCCTCGCTCTGGCTGCGCTCGCTGCGGCCTGCCTGTTCTGGCTGAAGCTCGGCCTCCTGCGGACGCTTGGTGTCACCGCTGGGGTCGGCCTCGTCTCGAAGCTTATCCTCGGATGAGGGGGAGGCGCGCATGAGGCATGAGGCATGGTGGAACCATCGGATGACAGGCGCTTCGGCTGGAATGGCCAGGCGCGGCCTGCTGATGGCCGCCTGCACGGCAGTCTCGGCCCCGGCACGTGCCCAGGGCAGCCGCCTTCGGCAGGATTTCGAGGGGATGACGACGGGGCACCCACCGCCGGGATTTAGGCTTGGGCTGGCGGGTGGCGGTCCCGCGCCCCGCTGGGTCGTCCTGGAGGACCCCTCGGCACCTGCCGGACCGCACGTGCTCGCGGAGACCAGCCGCGATCGCACGAACATGCGCTTTCCGGTTGCCGTGGTGGAGAGCTTCGAGGCGCGCGACGTCGCCGTCGCTACGAGGTTCCGGCCCGTGGACGGCCGGGTAGACCAGGCAGCCGGGCTCGTGGTGCGCTACCGCGACACCCGGAACTACTACGTCGCCCGGGCGAACGCGCTCGAGGACAACGTGCGGCTCTACCGCATTGTGGACGGACGTCGGACCCAGTGCGCGGGCACCCACATCCGCGTTCCCCGCGACCGCTGGCAGACCCTCGGGCTGGCGATTCGGGGCGACCGCTTCGAGGTCTCGCTCGACGGCCGTGTCCTGTTTGGGGCGGCTGACCAGACCTTCTCCGGCGTCGGCCGGGTCGGGCTCTGGACGAAGGCGGACAGCCTCACCCACTTCGATGCGCTCGAGGCCGAGACGCTGGGATGAACAGGCGGGAGCCTGCCAATGGATGCCGCAGGAGGCACCGGTGACGGACGGGACGGCCTGCAGAGCCACCCCGGCCGGGATGCTGCCTGCCCCGGCGGCCGGCAACCCGATCCGGCGGATCCTCGTTGCGAGGGGCCTGCGGGATTTTGGTGATGGTCTCGTGGCGGTGCTGCTGCCCGCCTATCTGGTCGCGCTCGGCTTCGGCGCCGCCGAGGTAGGGGTCGTCGCCACGCTGGCACTGCTCGGCTCGGCGCTGATGACCCTCGGTGTGGGTGTCGCAGGCGCCCGTGCGGATCCGCGTCTTCTGCTCCTCCTCGCCGCCGGACTGATGACGGCGACAGGGACCGGCTTCGCCATGGCGGCCGGCTTCATCGCCATCGCCCTGATCGCACTGGTGGGCACGATCAACCCGTCCGCCGGGAGCGTCAGCATCTTCGCCCCGCTGGAGCAGGCGCTGCTGACCGGGGCATCCCCGGACACCGGCCGCACCGCCGTCTTCGCGCGGTACAGCCTGATCGGTTCCCTGGCGGCAGCCGTCGGCGCTCTCGCCGCCGGCGCGCCGGAGGTTCTTGCGGGCGCCAGCGTCGCGGAAACGGAGGCGCTGCGGTCGACCTTCCTGCTCTACGCCGCCCTCGGCGTTGCCTGCTTCCTGGTCTACCGCGCGATCCCCACGCTGCCGGCCGCGGACCGCCGTGAACGCCACTCGCCGCTTGGGCCTTCCCGGGGGATCGTGGTCCGGCTCGCGGCGCTGTTCAGCGTGGACAGCTTCGCCGGCGGGCTCGCGGTGCAGTCGCTGCTGGCGCTCTGGCTGTTCGAGCGCTTCGAGCTTTCGCTCGCCGAGGCCGGGCTGTTCTTCTTCTGGTCAGGCGTCCTGTCCGCGTTCTCCTTCCCGGTCGCCGCCTGGCTCGCGGGACGGATCGGGCTGATCAACACCATGGTCTTCACGCACATCCCCTCCAGCCTGTGCCTGATCGCGGCGACCCTCGCACCGACCGTCGAGTGGGCACTCAGCCTGTTGTTGATGCGGGCGGCGCTGTCGCAGATGGACGTGCCGACGCGGACCTCCTATGTCATGGCCGTCGTCACCCCGGCCGAGCGGACGGCGGCCGCGAGCTTCACCGCCGTGCCGCGCAGCCTCGCCGCCGCGGCCGGGCCCGCGATCGCCGGCGTCATCATCGCCGCCGGGTACAAGACCACGCCCTTCATCCTCTGCGGCGTGCTCAAGATCGCCTACGACTTGGCGCTGCTCTGGGCCTTCCGCCACGTCAAGCCACCGGAGGAGCAATAGCCGGCGGCGACGCCGCTACACGGAGCGTAGGGCGCGCAGCCCGAACTGGAACAGGTGCGGCCCGAATGGCGGCCTGCTCGCCGGCAGCGGCGGCCACGAGGAGGAACTCGTGACCAACGGCACCGTGATCCGCATCTACCTGGTGAACCACGGCCGCATAGCCCCGCCGCGCAGCGGCGCGACTGGTGATCCCGGAAGGCCAGGCGAGCCGCACGTCGAACCTGACGGCCAGCGGCGATGGCTTCAGCGCCACGCTGGAGACCCCGATCGCGAGCGGCGCCCGCATCGTCGTCACCGGCCGCATGCCGGACGGCCACACGGTGCAGGCGAGATACGTGATGCCCTGGCCGTCCCGCCCGGCCGATGCCAACCGGTGTTGGCCGGGTTACCTTCTGCCGCTTCGCCCGGCGGCCGCCGTGCTGTCGCCGCTGTCGAACCTCACTTGCCGGCACCTGTCCTTCGCGCAGGTGCTGTCGCTGCTCGCGACGGGGCTCGCGACCGTAGTGCTCGGGTTGCTCGCCTTCAAACTCGCGGGCGCCGATGCGGAGGCGGTGCTCGGGACGGCGCTGGACATCAAGATGATCGCCTATGTCGACATCGCGCCGGTCGCCGGCGCCTTTGCCCACCTGGTGCCGCGCCGGACGCTGCTGGTCACGCTCGACCTGCTGCGCGCCGCCGTTGCGCTCTGCCTGCCTTTCGTCACCGAGGTCTGGCAGGTCTACGTCCTGATCTTCGTCCTGCAGTCCGGGTCCGCGGCCTTCACGTTGACCTTCCAGGCGACGATGCCTGACATCCTGCCGGAGGAGGCGGAGTACACCAAGGCGCTCTCCCTTCCGCGCCTCGCCTACGACCTGGAGGCGCTGGCGAGCCCGGCCATCGCCGCGGCGCTGCTCGGCGTCATCGGCTTCCACTGGGTGTTCGGGCTGAACGCGCTCGGCTTCCTGGCCTCGGCGACGCTGGTGCTCTCCGTTGTGCTGCCCTCACCCAAGCCGGCCACGACGGAGCGGGGCGCCTGGGGACGGATGACGCGCGGGGTGCGCATCTATCTCGTCACGCCGCGGCTGCAGGGTCTGCTGGCGCTGAACCTCTCCGTCGCGGCGGCGGGCGCGATGGTGATCGTCAACACGGTCGTGCTGGTGAGGGCCGTCTTCGGCCTGGGCGATCGCGATGTGGCCTGAACGCTAGCCGACTACGGGCTCGGGTCAATGGCCGCCGCGCTTGCCCTGCCGCGGCTGCTCGGGGAACGGGTGACAGACCGCACGGCGATGCTGGCCGGGGCGGGGCTGCTGGTGGCTGGCCTGCTGCTCGGGCCTTTCGTGCCGTCCTGGCCGGCGCTGCTGCCGGTCTGGACCCTGCTCGGCCTGGACAACGGGCTGGTGCTGACCCCGAGCGGACGGCTGCCGCGGCGCTCGGCGCACGCGGGCGACCGGCCGGCGCTGTTCGCAGCGCAGTTCGCCCTCAGCCATGCCTGCTAGCTGCTGACCTATCCGCTGGCCGGTGGGCTCGGCGCGACGATCGGGCTCGGGCCGACCCGTGCCCCCCGGACCGGGCGGCTTCCGGCATCGTCATGCCTTCGTGATCGACGATCTGCATCAGCAATGACCGCGCTGATCCCTTGACGCAGGTCATGGTCGAGGCCCGGCGCTGCGCCCAGCCTTCGGCCTCCCAGCCCTGGAGGCGCGATCCGGCATGTTGCCCTTCACGACCGCGCAGTTCTTCGCGCTCTTCGCGTCCTACAACGCCGCGATTTGGCCTGCGCAGATCGCCGCTTACCTCCTCGGCATGGTCGCGCTGGCCTTCGCGCTGCGGGGCGGTGCCCCGGCCGGCCGGATCGTCGCGGCGGTGCTGGCCGTGATGTGGCTCTGGACAGGCGTGGCGTACCACCTGCTCCACTTCACGGCGATCAACCCGGCGGCCTGGCTGTTCGGCGCGGCCTTCCTGGTGCAGGGCGCCATGTTCCTTGTCGCGGCGGCGCGGGGCCGCGGCCCAGCCTTCACGCCGACTTCGAGCGGCCCCCGCCGTGCCTTCGGCCTCTTCCTGGTGGCCTATGCGGCTGTGCTGTACCCGCTGCTCGGCCGCCTCACCGGGCATCCCTGGGCCGAGATCCCGGCCTTCGGCGTCACGCCCTGCCCGATGACGATCTTCACCTTCGGGATGGTCCTGCTGTGCTCGGCACCGTTGCCCTGGTGGCTCCTGGTAGTTCCGGCGTTGTGGGCGGTCGTCGGCGGCTCGGCGGCCGTGCTGCTGACAGTGCCGCAGGATTGGATGCTGCTCGTCGGCGGGCTCGCGGCGACGGCTATCCTGGCCTTCGGCAGGCGGCGGGAGACGGCACCAGGGGCGCGGACTGCGTGAGGACGTGCCTGTCACAGCCTGAATCCGCTTCGGGTCGACCTCGGCGGTAGCCCTCTCGTCGCAGGCTTCCGCCGTATCGAGAGGGAGCCGCACGTGAAGCCCGCGCCTCATGTCACACTCAGCACTCCCATCCCCACCACCGTCGCCACGCGCGCCGCCTGCGCCCAATGCGGCGGCCCGGCATAGCGCCGCGCCGCGCGCCAGACGCCGACCGTGGCGGTAATGTTGTAGGGCACCGACAGCACATAACCCACGACGAGCGCCGCAATCGGCCAGTCCTGGGTGATCAGCACCAGGAAGGCCAGGCTGGTGGTGAGGTTGACCGCCAGCCCGCCGGCCACGGCCCAGGTCCAGAAGGCGGTCGGCAGGGGCAGTTCGCCCCGCCACAGGCGCATCAGGGCGGACATCATGGCGTGGCGCGATAGCTGGTCATGCGGGGCGGTCCCGGGTCTGGGCTGCCAGCCTGCGCGGGTTGCGGGCGCGGCGCCAGCGCAAGCTCCCCGTCCGTGGACGTCAGCACAGCGCTGGCCAGCGTGGAGGCGCTGCCGCTGCTGGCCGGGAGCCGAACTTGGTAATCCGGAGGCTGACCGCGGCTCGGGGCGGAGGGCAGAAAGCGGGCCTACGAGCAGCATGGCCGCTTCGGAGGAGGGCCCGCCGGTTTGGGGGATTGAGTGTCATGCTCTTGGCCTCCGCGCGGCCGATCAGAAAACGGAAGTCGACCGCGTGGCGGGAGTGACTGTCCCGTGTGACGCAATCTGTGCCCCGCACAACGTCAAAGACGCGCCAGGAAGCCCGCCAGGCCGCACCGGTGGGCGCAGGTGCCCCAGGATCGCAGGCCTGCTTCAACGGCCAGGAAATCGGCCTGAATGTCTGTCCGAGAACAAGTGTGACCGCTGGCTGGCAGGGGCAGTCGGTAGGAAACGCGGCAGCGCGTGCTTCAGCGTCAGGGCAGTCCCAGGCGCCGCCGCAGACCCCGCTGAGGGCGTCCGAGGCGGCGTATTGGCCTGCCCTGCGTTGAGCCGGGCACGGGCCAAGGTCATAAGCGGCCCCGCGAGGCGGAGGCATGCAGCGGATGGACAACGAGGACGACCGAGTCGGGGCGGCCGAGGAACTCGCCCGCGAGGTCGCGCCCGACCTCGACAGCATCCTCGTCACGATCTATCCCGACGCCGATACCCTGGACACGATCCGCCCCGGCGACGCCGATGTCGTGACCGTCAATGCCGTCGCCAGGGCCGTCGCCGAGGTGATGTCCCAGGAGGGCGTCGAGGTCTTCGTGCAACGCGCCGACCGCGGCGCCTTCCGGCGTTGGCTGGCCGAGCGGGAGGACAGGCCGGAAATACGCCGAAGCTGGGTCGACCGCGGCCGCCTCCTCCGGGGCGGCGACGCGTTCCGCGCCCTGGGCCTGAAGGCTCCGCCACCGGACCCGCCGCCCCGCTTCCCACCCGCTCCCGGCCCGACCGCCGATCGGTTGCTGGCGGCCTATCCGGACCGAGAGGGCAGCGAATTCGATGCCCTCGTGCACGCGCTGATCGGAACGGGCCGGGGCGACGTTCTGGACCTCGCGGTCCGGAAGATCCGCGAACGGCAGAGCAACGAGAACGCCGCCGAGCTGCGCGCCGATATGCTGGCCGCCGCGGCGGCTGCCGCGGTCGGTCCCTCGGGCTGGGCCGAGCTGGTGGCATTGCCGGTCGCCCTGTCGCCTGGTGCCGTCCCGGATGCCGTCGCCCTGGCCGATGGCCTGATCGCGTCCGGCGGCCTCGCGCCGGAGGAGGAGTTGCGCTTCCTGCCGGGCTGGCGGCCACCGGGTGCCGCCGAGGAATTGTCGCCCCTGGCCATGCGGCGCGTCCTCTTCGACCTCGTCGCCGACCGTGAGCCGCCCGATCTGCCGCCGGGCGATACCGACGACCTGGCGCGCCACGGCTTCGGGGTGCTGGTCGGCCTCCGGGTCGACTGGAGCATCCCGGTCTGGGACGTCATCGAGGCGGCGGGCGGCCTCCCGGAGGAGCCGCTGGATGACCAGGAGACCCCGGAGGAGCGCGGCCGGGCCAGAGCCCTCGACCGCTGGCGCAGCCAGGTCGCCGCGGAGAACGAGGGCAGTGTGCCGCTCGATCTGGTCCCACTCTCCGAGGCCGGTGCCGCCATTGCCGGCTTCCTGGACGAGGCGGGCGGCCACCTCGGCGGCCTCGACGAGATACGGGAGTTCATCGACGCCGCGCGCCGCAAGGCGGGCGGCGAGGAAGTTGTCTGCCACCCCGTGGTCGTCGGCGAGACCCTGGAGCTCACGCTCACCACGGCCGAGGGACGCTTCCTGGACAGCCTGATCCTACCGCCCGAGCGGCTGCCCGCGAGCGCGGAGGGGATGTTGGGCCTGCTCGGCGCCTTTGTCCGCCTCGTGCGGGATCCGCCGGGGCGCTGAACCACGCCGGTTCCGAGCCGCCCGGCTGCTCCGCGCGGTGCTGGAGGCGAGGATGGACCACCCGTTGCGGGGTGCCTTCCCCTTCGACGGCGCGCGCTGCCCCAGGCTGACCGAGTCGGTGCTGTCCCGGCTCGGCTTGGCCGGAGGCGTATCCCCGGCAGGGTAGCGCCAACGGCGGCTCGGCGGCGGCCTAGCGGGAGCGGCGGCTAGAGCGGCTTCCATTCGCAATGGCTCACTCCAGCCGCTCCAAGTCTTTGTTCAGGCGAGCAAGTTACTCTGCCCAGATGGGTCTACTTGGTCGGAGTTTGCTCTAGGACGGCGGGCGGTGCGCAAGGACCGCTCCGGACCGTGGCGCGGCAGGGTTGCCGTCCCGCGCCGCCGCAACCTGCCGCTTGAGCGCGCGCAGCTCTTCAAAGCGCTGCGTCACATCGCGCAGGATCGCGGCCATCCCCTCCATCCGGCCTGCCGCGTCGCGCAGGGGCACGATGGTGAACTCCAGCGAGATGCGGCCGCCATCCTTTCGGAGGCCGGGCACGGCGAGCACCTCGCCCGCGCCGTAGCGGCTCTCGCCTGTCTCCATTACCCGGTTGAACCCGGCCCAGTGCCGCGCCCGCTGCGGCTCCGGGACGATGATGTCGAGCGAGCGACCGACTGCCTCCACGGCGGAAAAGCCGAACAGGCGCTCCGCCCCCGCGTTCCAGAAGCGGATCACGCCCTCGCGGTCCGCAAGAATGATGGCATCCGGCGCCGCCTCCAGCACGGCGCGACCCAGCCGGTCCAGTTCCGCCCCCGACCACCTGTCGCCCATCATCGTCCTCCCTCCCGGCTGCCCTGGCCCGGACCCTCCGTCGCCGTCACGGTCGCTGATCCCCGAAAGACCTCCCGCTCGGTGACGATCAGGTCCATCGGCACGTCGTGCCGCTGCGGATGGATGGTCTCCAGCCGCCCGATCTCGAAGCCGACGCCGATGGCCAGCGGGGACGTCGGCATCGCAGCAGCCAGGGTCCGGTCGTAATAGCCGCCGCCGTAGCCGAGCCGGTAGCCCTGCGGGTCGAAGCCGAGCAGCGGCACCAGCAGGATCTCGGGGCGGAGCCAGGCGCCCTCGTCGGGTACCGGGATGTCCCAGGCGCTGGGCCGCATGCGCATGCCCGGCCACCACGCCCGGAAGGCCACCGGCCTCGCCCGCTCCACCACCACTGGCAGCGCCAGGCGCAGGCCGCGGGCATGGAGCAGCCGCGCCAGGGACCTCGGATCGTATTCCCCCTTGAAGGGCCACTAGAAGCCGACGGTCCCCGCCGGCCCGCCCAGCGCCGGCAATCTCTCGAGGCGGGCCGTGATGGCGGGACTCCAGTCGTCCCGCTCGGCGCACCCGGCGCCAAGACGATGCGTGACGAGGCTCGCGCGCCGCGCCTTGCGCCAGCTCCGCACCTCCGCCCAGCCCTGCACGCCTTCAGCCGCCGCCGGCGCGGCCATGGCGCCGAAGGTCGCGCTCGAGCATCATCAGGACATCTGCGAGGTCGCGCCGCAGCGCGTCGTCGGCGAGGCGGGGCAGGGCCGCGCGCAGCCGGAGCGCCAGGCGGTCCTCCCCGCCATCGGCCGGTCCCGCCACAAGGGCGCCCCCGACGGCCGCTTCGCCCTGGGAATGCGAAGGCCCAGAAGGTCGCGTGGCACTCAGGCGGGCGAGGTGCCGCCGCACCATCGCGCGCACCCAGGCCGCCTCTACCACGGTGCCGGACCACTTCGCCACGAGCAGCGCTTCCAGTAGCCCACGCACCTCGTCGCGGCCGAGATAACCAAGGTAGGACGGGTCGAGCTCATGCATGAAGCAGGGCGGCGAGCTGCAGACGACGACGGCATTGGGGTCCTCCTCCGGCAGGGCGATCGCCGGCCGTGCCAGCGCCTGCTGCGTCCCTTCGCTCATCCCGGCCTCCTCGATTCCGTCCGGCAATCCGCGCCGCAGGGGTGCATGGCGTCCGCGCGGCTCATGGTTAGGTCACCAGTTCCATGCCGACTGTCTTCTCTCGGCGCGGCCCGGTGTGGTGCGCGGCGGTGTCGCACCGGGGGCGGCCGCTTCCGCCCCGGCGCAGCATGACGATCTCGCCCATGACCG
>JAESGY010000589.1_pt1 | contig 11731 bp, 14 predicted proteins | sample 9269841 | NCBI WGS metagenome assembly JAESGY01 (sample SAMN17022865, study PRJNA683097) | algae metagenome | isolation source: Spirirestis rafaelensis WJT71-NPBG6 and co-occurring heterotrophs from... | place: USA: Pinto Wells, Joshua Tree National Park, Colorado Desert, CA | collected 2006-08-15 | reverse complement strand
GCCTGCCCATTGTACGGGCAAGAGCCCGTTGAAGAATACATCAGTATTGAGCCCAGTCGATGTATCAATGCTGAGGGTGAAGACAGCCATAGATCAGTCCTCCAGGTGCCTGATGCACCAGATGCCCCAAGCCAACGTATCACCCTTTTGCCGCATACCCTCACAGAATTGCTGGAGGAGTTCGCCGGCGAGATCGAGGCAGGCCAGGTGCTTAAGGCGGTGGCCCAGGCCAAGCGGCGGCGGTGGGTATCGCGACCTACAATTTCGCGCATGGTCGTTTGTGGAACGGGATTGCATTCAAGGCGTATGAGCCTGCGCTGACCGGCGCAGAACGAGGCAATCCCGCGCAAACCCAGGGCCTGACTAGGTCAGGGCTGAAAGGCAAGGCGCTGGCTGATCCAATCCTTGACCATATCCAAGTTGGAGAAGGTCGGGTGGCTTCCGCCATCCAGCCGACCAAAGCCTGCCTCCAGGTACCATTGCCCGGGAGCCACCTCGTTCTCGTCCGAGAGGCGAACCAGCACCGCCACAAGCCGCTGCTTCCCATCGAGGACCATCATGCCTTCCTCGTCAAAGCCTGTCGCAACGCGGATAGGCTGAAGGGTGAGGGTCATGCGGCGGCCTGATTGCTCTCCAGGTGCAGGTAGGTGGAATCGAACTCGCCCACTTGCTTGAGCTTGTCCCAATCGGGAATCTTCAACTGTGTTCCTTTGGTCTCGATCAGGCCATCGGCCCGCATCTGCTGGAGAACCCGATTGACGTGAACCGTCGTGACACCGAGCGCGTCCGCAAACTCGCTCTGGGTGATCGGCAGGTCGCAGACATGGTCCTCGACCAGGTCCACGGCTCTGAGGCGCACCAGCAACTCGCACAGCAGATGGGCCATGCGCTCGTAAGCTTCGCGCTGTCCGACATTCGTCACCCACTCGCGGAAGATGGACGCATCGATGAGGGTCTCACGCCAGAAGGCGGCGGTGATGCGGGGATAGCGCACGCAGAGGTCGCGCAGGGCTTCATGGGTGATAAACCCGACCCGGCACTGGCTGATGGTGGCCACGCTGTTGTCCAGCACCTTCAGATGCAGACTTTGGAGGTCGGGAATGTCACCGGCGATGGCGAAGGACACGATCTGGCGCTTGCCTTGTGCCGTGAGCTTGTAGGTGCAGGCGAAGCCGCTCAGGATCAGACAGGAGCGGGAGGGCTGGTCACCCTCGCGCACAAGGTCCTGATGGTCTTTGATGACATTGACTTGCATCGGCAGGGTTTCGAGGGCCTGCCGTTCGTCATCGGTCAGCGTGAAGATGCTCTCCAGCTTGCGGATCATCGGATTGTAATCGGGATGGAAAGTTGAGGCCAAGATGAAGCTCCCCTGTCGTTTAGGCGGGAGCGCAAGGATCTCTCAGCCATCAGCGCCTGAAATCGGTTGCTGATAATGCAATGACTATCACCTAGAAATGAAGTTCTGTCTTAGATCTATGTTAGTTTTAGAGATTAACTTCGCCCGTCAAGGCTGATGGGCCTGTGAGGGCCGTAATTCCGATAAACGTGTGTGGACGGCGCCTGCGTGGCAAGGGGGTTTTTGGCGTTTTGACGATCTGGTCGTGGGCAGCCATGTGTCCGGTTGCTCAATAGGCTAGTAGCGGCGGGGTGGAAGGGGGAGGGCAATAAGCTGCACCTCCCGCACGACATGATCTGCTCGATCACCGAGGCTCGTGATCTGGTATTGAGGCTCTCCATTGAGAAGCTCAGGCAGAAGGCGGGTTATTTCGTGGATGCCGATGCCAACGCCGATAGGCTTGTTGTCATTAAGCTCAACACGGAAACGTCCAACAGGGTGCGCACTGAGGTTCTCCCGAACGCGCACAAGATCACCAATCGTGTAACGATGCTCGGCCATATCAGTCAAATAACATAGGTTAGTTCCAAGTTCCACGACTTTGGCTCTTTATCCATTTTGTCAATTTATCTCAATCAACTGCAACACGCTTCAACGGCTTGGGACCCTTGAGCAGCAAGCGCCCAAGACTGACGGTAAGTGGCACACCATCCTCGTGAGCAGCGACAAGGAGGAACAGCGTCAGACGCAGGCCTTAAAAGCCTCCCCGCAATGGGTGGAAGGCAACAACCTGATGGTCATTCGGCTGGTGGGGCCCCATCCTTTGGCTGGATTATCCAGAACGAGAGAGCCGTTCTGGGCGGCTTTCCTTTTCAAGTTCTGCGCTGCAGGTGTCCGCAGGCAGTGCATTCCCGGTTTGAAAGCAATCACACTTGATCAAATGCGGGGCTTGCGGCGGGCGCTATTAGGGCTCGATGACGTCGGATGGGGAATGGCTCCGGGAGAGGAAATCCCGTCAGCGGCCTCCTCATGCAGCCGTGCTGCCATGCTAATAAATGCTAAGATCCAGCCTAAGGACTTAGCTGACCTGGAAGGCTCGGCGGGCCCGTTCGCGGATCTCGTCCAGCTCACCCTGGAGGGAGTTGATCTGCCCTTCCACCTCCTCAAAGGACGAGCATTCCGGTGTGATGAACAGGCGGCTATCCTCGCCACGGGTGTAGCGCAGCAGGGCAATCTTCACGCCTGCCGGGTTGTCGGGAGTGCCGGGCCTGATGTCGAGTTCAAAGGCTCCGAATACGTGCATGGACGCGTCTCCTTGTGGGTGGCTCCAGACTGGCATGACCACCCGTTAACCATACCAAGAGCCAGATCGGAACGCTGCATCGAGGAGCGTTGTTGTTCCACCGACGCCATTCCTCCCTTGTGGCGTCCGTGCCTCTGGTAAACCACTTTTCCCGCTCTTCCTCGTCGGGCACCAAGCCCAGTTCTTCTCCCGCTGGGCTTTTTTCTTTGCTGGTGGTGCGGACGACGGGGGTCGAACCCGTATGGGCCAAGCCCGAGGGATTTTAAGTCACTTGCGTCTACCCGTTTCGCCACACCCGCATGGGGCTGGAGGATGGTGCGGGCGGAGGGACTTGAACCCCCACGAGTTGCGTTGCTGGAACCTAAATCCAGTGCGTCTGCCAATGCCACCACATCCGCTTAGCGCCGCTGATTAGAGGCTGCGGGATCAGAGATCAATGGTTGCTTGCCATCTTCCCTGGCAAGTTCAGCGCAACGAGTTCGGGACCGGACCTACATCTGGACTCACGTCTGAGGGTGCTGAAAACTGGATAACAGCCCAAACCAGCAGGGCAGCGATGATCAGTAGGAGCCACCACGACATGCTCCGGTTTTTTGGTTTGGGAGGCGGATACGGGTTCGGCATGATCCTAGGGAAGCACCCTGAAGTTGGCCATCGTTGGCGGAAGCCGAGGCATTCAGACGGCGCAGGGGAGGACACGGTCAGCCATTAGATGGGCCTGTAGCGGCTCGGGTTTCCCACTATGCCCCCATACGGACGGTCTCCTTCAAGCGACCCCTGTGGGCGCTTTTTCTTTGCGGGTTCATGCGCGAGGCAGGCTCGGCGGCACCGGTCGAGGAGTTAATCCGCCGAGCCTGACCATGGGCAGGTCGCTTGGGGGCAATGGTCATCCCATGGCCGAATCATCTTACCCTTCTCCCGCAGCCGCATAGGGGCCAAAGCGAGGTAGGGGGCGCTCTCTTCCGACGAAACCTGACCTCTGAAGGGTGGCATAAACTGCCTGGTCATTCAGACAAAGAGAAGCGCCTCGGCTCTGCACCGGGCGCTTAGGTCAGAGGGAAGAATGACCAGCCCCTCGCTGTCGGCTTGGGACACCGCCAGAGTGTCCTATTTTCAAGGTTCTGGCTGTATCGGGAAGGACACAGGGGTACAGTCAGTGAAGCTGTACTGGATGAAAAGCTCAGAGGCTTGGCCTAGCGGCCACTGGCTTGAGAGAGATCGTTCCTGCTTTGATGAAGACAAGCCCGGGCGCGAGAGCGACAGCCTCAGGGACACCCATGTTGGCAACGTGCACCAGATCGAGGGCGACCCTGGAGGTGGGATGTGGGAGTGGCGCGTGACGGCCCGCTTTCCGGGCTCGCAGTTCCCGGGCACCACCAGGGGCAGGGAGATCAGCCGCAAGGATGCGGGCCGCTGCGTTGTCGAGTGCTATGAGCGGATGCTGACCCACTACAATAAGGCACCGTCCTGACGGTTGAGAGCCCACTCGCGTCCCCGGTTGCGCGGACAGTTAGAGACGAAATTTCAATGCTCCCGGTTATCATCGCAGCCGACACCCCAGCACAACTTGGCTGGAACGTCATATCGCCGATCCCCATCCGGTCATCAGTTGCGTTCCTGCCACGGCTGCGGCCGCTCTCGTGTTGACGCCCAAGGCGCGAAACAGACCTGCCATGTGAACCTTGACCGTACCCTCGCTGAGGTTGAGCGTTCTTGCAATTTCCTTATTGGACTTGCCCTTCAGAAGAAGCCCGAGCACCTCCCGCTGCCTGGGGGTCAGCGGGTCCGGGGCCGCAGCCCCTCTTGCAGGCTTTGCATTCAGCACCGGCCCCTCCAGAACCAGGGACGGGGTGCTGGCCATGGAGGGCGGAACGTAGATGATGCCGTCAACAATCAGCTTGAGAGCAGCGGTGAGTTCGGCAGGGCTCGCATTCTTGGGCACGTACCCGTGCACCCCGGCGTCCAGGGTCATGAGAATGTCCTGCCTCCGGACCGATGTGGACACGACAGCAACCTGAACATTGGGAAAGCAATCGCGCACCGCCGTCAGGCTCGTCGCCCCGGAGACGCCGGGCAGATTGAGCTCAAACAAGCTCAATGAAATCTCAGGCTGCTTGATCAGACAGTCAAATGCCTCGTCAAGGGTTGTGACGTGGTGGATGACGGAAAACCCGAGCTTCCCGACCAGGATCGTTTCGAGCGCAAGCCTGAAGTAATCGTCCGGGGCGGCAATCAGGGCTGCTCGCTGCGCTCTGTCCATGTAAAACCCTACGGGCTACATCCAACGTAGTATAACAAAATGAACCGCAATTACGAATGTTCCCTTAATAGAAGAGACCACACTATAAGTGCGAGGTGACCTAGTCTGACCAGCCAACTAGCATTGACCTTGAAGGGCGAATACCAGGATCTACGCTAATGCGGGTGAGATTCTGGCGTGCTGATAGGGCTGCAACTCGGTGAGCATCTACTACTTTCACATCCGCGATGACTTTGGCGTTGTGGAAGATACCGATGGGATTGAACTCCCGGACACGGCTGCCCTGCTCATGGAGGTCATCCGGAGCGCACATGAACTGTCCCGCGAAGGAGCGGTTTATCGTGGCATGCGCTTCGAGATTGCCGATGCAAGCGGCCGAACCGTTCTGGTCGCCCCTATCCAGGAAGGTCCAGCGTCCTGGGAACTGATGGAGCGGTTGTCCGATGCCCGGCTGCCTGTCCATTGAAGCTGGAGCCTTTAGTACCGCTGGCATACTCGCCTCGTGCAGAAAACACCGCTCTGACACCTGACAATCCTTAGTTCCCTTTACTCCTCCCCTTCTGTAGCCTCGCCATTGATGTGAGCCTTGAGAACGCTGGAGGGCTTGAAGACCATGACCTTGCGCTTCTCAATCGGCACCTCGACGCCTGTCTTGGGATTGCGCCCGACGCGCTCACCCTTGCTGCGCACGATGAACGTGCCGAAGCCGGAGAGTTTTACCGTCTTACCTGCGACCAGGCTGTCGCTGATCTCCCCCAGGACCTGCTCAACCAGTTTGGCCGACTCTGCCCGTGAGAGACCGACCTTCTGATAAACAGCGTCGTTGAGTTCCTGTCGTGTAACAGTCTTGCCAGCCATTGCCCCCTCCTCTTTTGCGTTCTTGACCTGCCTTGCAGCCAAAAAGGACAATCAAGTCCATTGAGGGCTCAATGAGGACAATCGTCATAGCCGCCATTCTCGTTGTCTCGATCAGCGCAGCCAGTGCACTGGAAGCCTACCGCCGCAAGGCTATGGCTCGGGACTACGACGCACAGCGGGAGGCCGCCCTCTGTCTCCGAACGGGCAAATGCGTGGGCAGCCCCGTCCCGAATGCGATTGAGGCGTGCGCCTGGCGGATGGTAATCCTTGGGTCCGGCCACGGCAATGTCGATGCCTCAGATAGTGCTAACTATCAGGAGGACTGCCGGTCGCTTGGCTCGGACCAAGAGCGGGCCGTTGCTCTGGCCAAGGCTGAGGAGTTGTTTCGAGACATCTACAAGCGCGAACTTCCCGTGAAGACGCCCCTGCAGTGACCGTCTAAGGGCGACGGGTCCCCTCCCCTGTCCCGTATGGGTATCCCCCCATCACACACTCGCTTGAGACAGAAAACGTGTCTCAATTAAGTGGCCTTCCACGTTTTGAGGCGCTTGCTGGCGCCGGTTTAGACCTTTTGGGACACTTTGGAGTGCCACCCAGAACGACTTAATGGCGACGCTTTAACGAGAGGTCACGTTCAAGATGGCTCGGTTCCCTGAAGCGGATCGCCGCAATGGTGCGTTGCGAGTCAAAAGCAATCTTTAAGCTCAACCTTGTGAAGGTCCGCTGGCCCCTCGAATGCGGACTTTGGCCGTACTTCCAGTCTGTGCCGATTGCGGTTATTCAGCGCCTTGCTGGCAATGGCGAAGTCCCAGTCACATGGTTTCGTCAGCTCAGGCCTCTGGCACGCCCAGCTTGCGCAGGTCATTGGCAATCCGCTCCAGCGTGTCCGGGTCGAAAACCATCGCTTCTTTGAAACGGGCAATCGTGAATTCGGGGTAGGCTGCCGCCAGTGCATCGCGCGATGCCTTCGCCTCCTCCTCCCGCCCGGCAGCCAGCAGCGCGGGGGCAAGATTGCGGTGGATCCAGAGCGCGTTCGGCCGCTCGTGGAGCGCGCGCAGGAACTCGTCGGCCGCTTTTGCAGGCTGCCCCGCGACTTGGAAGGCCGACGCAATGCCGACATGATTGTTGAAGTTCATCGGATCAAGCGGGCTCAAACGCATGGCGCGCTCGAAATACACGTGCGCCGCCTCCGGCCGGCCGGAATAGACCTCCAGCCAGCCGAGACGGCTCAAGGCCCAGGCCGCGTTCGGGTCCAGTGCGACGGCGCGCTCCAGCAGCACGCGTGCAGTGCCAAAGTTGCGCGCGAATGTGTGGACGGCACCAAGGATCGCCAGGATCAACGGCTCGTCGTTTGACAGTGTCGCGGCGCGCTCGCCGAGCGACAGCGCCCGCGCCTTGGCGTCGCTCACATTCGTGACCCAGGAATAGACTGAGCGCTGTGCCCAGCACCACGCGGCGAGGGCAAGCGCCAGTGGGTAGTCGGGATCGATCTTCAGAGCCTTGTCCAGCAGCGCGAGGGCCTTCTCCGCTTCCTCCTTTTCCAGTGCCCAGACACGCGGCATCGCCTGCATGGTGTAGCCGTAGGCGCCCAGATCCTGCGGCCGCTTGCGCCGGACCCGCTCCACTTCGGCCAGCCGGATCGATGGCTGCAGCGCACCGGCTACCTGCTCGGTGATGCGATCCTGCAGCTCGAAGATGTCATCGAGCGCGCCATCGTATTTCTCGGCCCAGATGTGCGCACCGCCCGCCGTCTCGATCAGCTGGACCGTGATGCGCACGCGACCGCCGGCCCGCTGCACCGACCCCTCAAGGATATAGCCGACGCCCAGCTCGCGCCCGATTTCGCGCACGTTCTTGTGCCTGCCTTTGTAAGCGAAAGCCGAATTGCGGGCGATGACGAAAAAGCTGCGGATTCGGGAAAGCGCCGCCGTGATCGACTCGACAACGCCGTCCGCAAGATACTCCTGCTCAGGCTCGCCAGACATGTTGTCGAAAGGCAGCACTGCGATCGAGGGCCGCTCCGGCACCTCACGCGCCTCCTCCCCGGTCGTAGCTGTCGTGCGAGCCCCACCTCCTGCACCCGACCAGCGGAAAACCCGCACCGGAGCGGCGATGTTCTTGAGGCTCTGTTCACCAGCATCCGTGAACTGCACGTCCACACGGCTGGCAGCATGCTCATGGGCTGTCGCGCTGAGGACGACCTCTCCCGGGCCGGCCACCTCTTGCAGACGGGCGGCGAGGTTGACGCCATCGCCATAGATGTCACTGCCTTCGATGATGACATCGCCCAGGTTCACGCCGACCCTGAGCTCGATCCGGCGTTCCAGCGGCGATCCCCCGTTCCGGGCTATCAGTGCCCTCTGGATCTCGACGGCAGCGTTTACGGCATCAACGACGCTTGCGAACTCGACGAGCGCTCCGTCGCCCATCAGCTTGACGACGCGACCGCGATTGTCAGTGACGATGGGCGCAAAGATGGTTCGCCTGATCTCGATCAGGTCGCGGAGTGTCCGGGTCTCGTTGATGCCCATCAGGCGCGAGAAGCCCACAACATCGGCAGCCAGCACCGCCGCGAGGCGCCTCTGCACCCTACCACTTCCCGGTGTTGCCGCGTGTGACACCTTACCCGCCTCGCTTGCCTCACCTCAAGACGCCAGAGTAGTTCGCCGATGCGGCAATGACAATCGCCGTAGGATGCAACGCTCCGAACCCCCTGGACGGCTTCTGCCCGGTTCTCTACGCTTAAGGGAGTCACGAGGAGGGCCAGCCATGGACAACCCGAAGCCTCCAACCCGGACCACTGACGGCCGTGGCCGGCTGTTCGAAAGCATTGTCGACACAATTGGTGATACGCCCTGCATCCGGGTTAACAATCTCGCCCCCAAGCATGCCACAATCTACGTCAAGGCCGAGTTCTTCAACCCTGCGGCCTCGGTTAAGGACCGGCTCGCCATTGGCATCATCGAGGCCGCTGAGCGCTCGGGTGTGCTGAAGCCCGGCCAAACGGTTGTTGAGGCGACCAGCGGAAACACAGGGATCGGGCTGGCAATGGTCTGTGCCCAGAAAGGCTATCCGCTGGTCGTGACAATGGCCGACAGCTTCTCGGTCGAGCGGCGGAAGCTGATGCGAATGCTCGGCACCAAGGTCGTGCTAACGCCCCGCGCTGCGAAGGGTTTCGGGATGTATCAGAAGGCCGTGGAGCTTGCGGAGGCGAACGGCTGGTTCCTCGCCCAGCAGTTCGAGACAGAGGCGAACGCCGACATCCATGAGGCGACGACTGCGCGCGAGATCCTCGGCGACTTCAGGGGCCAGAGGCTTGATTACTTCGTGACGGGATACGGCACGGGGGGGACCGTCACCGGCGTCGGGCGGGTGCTGCGCCGCGAGCGACCCGAGACCAAGATCATTTTGAGCGAGCCGGCGAACGCGCAACTCGTCGGAAGCGGCCGCGCGCAGGGCCGCAATGAGAAAGGCGCCCCGGCCGAGAGCCACCCCGCCTTTGAGCCGCACCCGATCCAGGGCTGGACCCCCGACTTCATTCCACTCGTGCTCCAGGAGGCGATCGACCGCCAGTTCTTTGACGAGTTGATCCCAATCGCCGGCGCCGAGGGCACCAAATGGGCCAGGATGCTGGCCCAAAAGGAGGGCATCTTCACCGGAGTCTCGGGAGGCTCCACGTTCGCGGTCGCCATGCAAGTGGCTGAGAGGGCACTCGAGGGATCGGTGATCCTGGCCATGCTACCTGACACCGGCGAGCGCTACCTTTCGACGCCGCTCTTCGAAGGAATCCCCGAGGATATGACCGAGGAGGAGATCACGCTGTCGCAGTCAACACCAGGATTCCAGATGGGCTAAACGCTTCGGCAGCGGCGATGGTGGAGTCAGTTTAAACACGGCCTTCAAGCGTGACCGTGTGGAGGATTGCTAACGGCTGTAGTTCGGAACTCTGGCAAAGTTCGGCCTCGTGCTCGAAGGCGAAGTTTGGGTTTGGCTCATGGCTCCGCTTCTCCGAGGCTCCCCTCAGCTAGCCGCATAGATCGACGCCACGGCCCGGTTCAGCATGCGGGTTGCCTGAGCGGCACCGGAGGAACAAACCAGTCCGGCTTACTCAGTGCGAGGTGAACGCCGCAGGCTTGCAACGAGACCGCTTGTTCTGCCGCCTAAATTACCTGATACTTGCCTCTGTAGCTCGTGCATTTCGCCACGATGGAGAGCTCTGAGATGGCCTCTGCGATTGAGATTAGACGGTTTGAAAGCCCCGACCAGCTGCTCGATATGAAAGAGCACGGCCGAATTTCAATCATCAAGATGGCTGACGGCACGGCCGGCATGCACGCAATCTTCGAACCCGGGTGGACGTGGGAGGCTGACGAGAAGCCGCTGCTCGGATCGCCTGACTCATGCCCGATGCGCCACACTGGTTACTGCATTGGTGGCAAGCTTGTGGTCCGCATGGTTGATACGGGTGTCGAGACGCGCATCAGCGCAGGTGACTTCTTCGAGATCCCGCCCGGCCACGACGCGTACGTTGATGGCGACAACCGCGTCGAGCTGGTTTTGTTTGGGCCGCCCGAACACCAGCACTGACCTACCGGCCGAGTAGCCTGTCGGAACCCTGCGGAATTGGGAGCAGGACCATCGTTCACCGCAGGAGCTGGTACGTGTGCGGCTGGATCGGAACCGAGAGAGCGGGAGCAGTGCGCGGATATACCGCCTGCTCCCGCTTTCGTTATACTCATCAGCCAGCTAGATAATGCTACCATGAATGGACCCTGCTCATGATGTGGGGGAGGTTGGACCTTCGTTGGGCTGCCAATCCTCACTGAGGCCACCGAGCAGGGGATGGTACATCTCGTCCCCGGCGTGCTGCGTGAACTCAAGGTTCAGATCGTCCTGACCAAAGCCGAGGATTTCTCGACAGGCTTCGAGCAGATGTCTGGCCAGTTCAGCCCTTTGCTGCGCGGAGCGCCCCCGGCGAATGTCGCACATCAGCAGACCGGCCGGTCGCGGATCGCCCTCCCCGCAGCGCCAGATACCACCTTCCCCGAGTACCCTGATGGCGATCGTCACCCGGTTGACATCGGCTTGCATGTGCCGCGCGTAGATGTCGCCGAGGCGCTTCGCCAAGCGTTTCTTATCGTCTGCCGCGCACGCGTAGGGTGTGTCCAACTGCAGGTAAGGCATCGTAGTTTACCCCACATTTTATCTCACTGTTCCCTCAGGTGTGAAACTTACGCGAGTTGTGCACGGCCTCTCACAAGGGGGTAAGGCTGGTCAGTGGGACGGCCTCAATACCGCGAGACCGACCCAGAGAAGATCGTAGCTCCAGTATCTCAGACGCCGATCTTGCCGCCGCCGCGCTTGGTAATCGCGACAATTGCCGGGCGTGGCGGCATGCCGGGCTTGAAGTCCGGCCAGCGGGTTGACGGGTCGTTGAAGGTCGACTCACGCCCAAAGGCAGGCCAATCCTGCCCGTCCTCGCCAGGATGCTGGACGGCTACAAACATTGTTTCGTCGTCAGGGGTGAAGATCGGCCCACACATCTCCGCGCCAGTTGGGCAGCGGAAGAAGTGCCGCGATGTGCCGCGCATCGCTCCCTCAGTCTCAATCGACCAAACACCATCCGAGCGACCCGTCGTCACGCCCGAATTGCCATCCGTGGTGATCCACAGGCGCCCCATGTTGTCGACGGCGCAATTGTCCGGCATGCCGAACCAGCCATCCTTCGAAGTCGCTGACGAGAAGGTGGCGCCCACAGTCGCCACAGAAGGGTCGCCACACTTCACCAGGATTTCCCACCGGAACTTCGTCCCAGCATGGTCGAGGTCGTCCGGGGTCATCTCGACGATGTGGCCGAACTTGTTCTCAGGACGCGGATTGGCGGCGTTGACCTGATCGGGCTTGCGCCGGTCATTGTTGGTCAGCATCGCGTAGACCTTGTTGGTCTTGGGATTAGCCTCGACATCCTCCGGCC
>JAESGY010000588.1_pt1 | contig 11745 bp, 6 predicted proteins | sample 9269841 | NCBI WGS metagenome assembly JAESGY01 (sample SAMN17022865, study PRJNA683097) | algae metagenome | isolation source: Spirirestis rafaelensis WJT71-NPBG6 and co-occurring heterotrophs from... | place: USA: Pinto Wells, Joshua Tree National Park, Colorado Desert, CA | collected 2006-08-15 | reverse complement strand
CCACCCCGGACATGATGGGTCTGGTCGGGCGGCTCGGTAAGATCCTCGGCCCGCGTGGCCTTATGCCGAACCCCCGCCTCGGCACCGTTACCATGGACGTCAAGGGCGCGGTCACCGCGGCCAAGGCCGGCCAGGTGGAGTTCCGGGCGGAGAAGGCTGGCATCGTGCATGCCGGTATCGGCAAGGCGTCCTTCGAGGAAGGCAAGCTGCTGGAGAATGCCCGCGCCTTCATTGAGGCGATCCAGCGCGCCAAGCCGACGGGTGCCAAGGGCACCTATGTGAAGAAGGTTGCCGTCAGCTCCTCCATGGGGCCGGGCGTGCGGGTGGACGTCGCCTCGCTGGCGGCAGCCTCCTAACCAGATACGCCCGCCGCAAGGCGGGCGGGCAGGGGAGGGCCCAGCCCTCCTCGAACCTGTCCGAGACCGCAGGTAGCCCGCAGGGGACATGTCCCCGGGGCTTTGATGGGGCGATCTGCTCCGCCAGCGATAGACGGGGTGCCGAGAGATTCGCATCCACCGGGGCCAGGCCCTGGCGGGGCGCATGGCTTGGTGGTCCGGCTCAGACAGGCGAACCAGGGTCGGCCGCGGCAGGTGCCGCGGCGGGCCCGCGTGTGAACCGGCCGGCGCCCCTCCATCAGGCACCGGTCATCGTTGGAGACGGGATTTGGACCGCACGAAAAAGCGCGAGTTCATCGCCCAGCTCTCTGCGGTGTTCGCCGATACCTCCTTCGTGCTCGTCGCCCAGAACAAGGGTCTGACGGTTGCGGATGTGAGCGATCTGCGGCGCCGCATGCGGGGCGCTGGTGCGACGTACAAGGTCGCGAAGAACCGGCTGGCCACCCTCGCCCTCGACGGCACCCGCTTCCAGGGCGTCCAGCCGCTGCTGAAGGGTCCGACCGCGCTCGCGTGGTCGAAAGATCCGGTGGCGGTGGCGAAGACCGCCGTGGAGTTCGCCAAGGGTAACGACAAGTTCGTGATCCTGGGCGGGGCGCTCGGTGGTCAGACCCTCACCCCCGATGGGGTGAAGGCACTGTCCGAGCTGCCCTCGCTCGAAACGCTCCGCGCGCAGCTCCTGGGTCTCATCCAGACCCCGGCGACGCGCATTGCGGGCGTGCTGCAGGCCCCTGGCTCGCAGCTGGCGCGGGTGTTCAGTGCCTTCGCGAAGAAGGACGAGGCCGAGGCCGCCTGACCGGACCGAGGATGTAACCGGGTCCTACGCTTCGAAACACGAAGCGTCGAGCCTGGGTGTTGCAAACGGCAAGCCAAGCCATTAGATCATAAGGTATACAGACATGGCCGATCTCGCAAAGCTGGTTGACGAGCTCTCCAGCCTGACCGTCCTGGAAGCCGCCGAGCTCTCCAAGATGCTGGAGGAGAAGTGGGGCGTTTCCGCTGCGGCTCCGGTGGCGGTGGCGGCGGCGCCGGCTGCTGGCGGCGCCGCAGCGGCTGCCCCGGTCGAGGAGCAGACGGAGTTCACCGTCACCCTGGCCGCTTCCGGCGACAAGAAGATCAACGTCATCAAGGAGATCCGCACCATCACTGGCCTGGGCCTGAAGGAGGCCAAGGACCTGGTCGAGGGCGCTCCGAAGGTGATCAAGGAAGGCGCCTCGAAGGACGAGGCCCAGAAGATCAAGAAGGTTCTGGAAGAGAACGGGGCGACCGTCGAGGTCAAGTAAGGTCGCCTTCACGATATCCCCCGGGTTCGGCCGTCCGTCGTCGGGCCCGGGGATCAGACTGCGAAAGTGCGGGCGGGAACCCTTTGGGTTGCCGTCCGTGCTGCCGTTTCTGCGCCCCGCGGCCCCTGCCGCCGGCGCGAGACGGAAGAGGGGCGGGCATCAGGTTGGCGCCGGGCCAATGGGCCAGGGCGAGAGGGACACGGGACAGGCATGAACGCTATCACGAAGTCGTTCACCGGGCGCAAGCGCATCCGCAAGAGCTTCGGACGGCTGCCCGAGGTGGCGCCGATGCCGAATCTCATCGATGTGCAGCGGGCCTCCTACGAGGCTTTCCTCCAGATGGAGGTGCACCCCGATGCGCGGCTTCATGCCGGGTTGCAGGAAGTCTTCAAGTCCGTCTTCCCGATCGACGACTTCGCCGGCCGTGGAAGGCTGGAATTCGTCCAGTACGAGCTGGAAGAGCCGAAATACGACGTCGAGGAGTGCATCCAGCGCGGCCTGACCTTCGCCGCGCCGCTGAAGGTGCGCCTCCGGCTCATCGTGTGGGACGTGGATGAGGACACGGGTTCTCGTTCCGTTCGCGATATCAAGGAGCAGGATGTCTACATGGGCGACATGCCGCTCATGACGGACAACGGCACCTTCATCATCAATGGCACCGAGCGCGTCATCGTCTCCCAGATGCACCGCTCGCCCGGCGTTTTCTTCGATCACGACAAGGGCAAGACCCACAGCAGCGGCAAGTACCTGTTTGCCGCGCGCGTCATCCCCTATCGCGGTTCCTGGCTCGACTTCGAATTCGATGCCAAGGACATCTGCTATGTCCGCATCGACCGGAAGCGCAAGCTCCCGGCCTCGACGCTGCTGCTCGCGCTCGATTCCACCTGGACCGAGAAGCTCCGTGCCGAGAAGGGCACGAATCTGGAGCCGAACGAGATCCGTGGCATGGATGCCGAGGAGATCCTGAACGAGTTCTACGGCCAGGTCGTCTTCATCCGCGGCCCCAAGGGTTGGTCGCGCCCCTTCGATCCGGATGCCTTCCGCGGCGTGAAGCTGCAGGAACCGTTGATCGACGCGAAGACCGGTCAGGTGGTGGCCGAGAAGGACGCCAAGCTGACCCCGCGTGCCGCGCGGAAGATCGCCGAGGGCGGCACGACCGAGGTGCTGGTGGGCCGCACCGACCTGCTCGGCCGCTTCGTCGCCGAGGATCTGGTGGACCTGAACACCGGCGAGATCTGGGCCGAGGCCGGCGACGAGCTGACCGAGCCGAAACTCGCCGCCATCGAGAATGCGGGCATTGAGCGCCTGCCGACGCTGGCCATCGACCAGTCGGTCGGCCCCTGGATTCGCAACACGCTGGTGGTGGACAAGAACACCAACCGCGACGAGGCGCTGATGGACATCTACCGGGTCATGCGCCCGGGCGAGCCGCCGACGCCGGAAACCGCGGAGACCCTGTTCCGCGGCCTGTTCTTCGACCCGGAGCGCTACGACCTCTCCTCGGTCGGCCGCGTCAAGATGAACATGCGCCTCGGCTTCTCGGCCGAGGAAGTGGCGGATACCGTCCGGACGCTCCGCAAGCAGGACATCATCGCCACCGTCCGGGTGCTGCTGGACCTGAAGGACGGCCGCGGCCAGATCGACGACATCGACAATCTCGGCAACCGCCGGGTGCGCTCGGTCGGCGAACTGATGGAGAACCAATACCGCGTCGGCCTGCTGCGCATGGAGCGCGCGATCAAGGAGCGCATGGGGTCGGTTGATATCGACACCGTCATGCCGCATGACCTGATCAACGCGAAGCCGGCGGCGGCGGCGGTGCGGGAGTTCTTCGGCTCCTCGCAGCTGTCCCAGTTCATGGACCAGACCAACCCGCTCTCCGAGGTGACGCACAAGCGCCGCCTCTCGGCGCTGGGTCCGGGCGGCTTGACGCGCGAGCGCGCCGGCTTCGAGGTGCGCGACGTGCACCCGACGCATTACGGCCGCATCTGCCCGATCGAGACGCCGGAAGGCCCGAATATCGGCCTGATCAACAGCCTCGCCACCTTCGCCAAGGTGAACAAGTACGGCTTCATCGAGACGCCCTACCGCCTGGTGCGGGACGGCAAGATCGTCGGCGAGCCGCGCTACCTCTCCGCCATGGAGGAGGAGCGGCTGGTGGTCGCCCAGGCGGATGCCGAGGTCGATGCCGAGACAGGCGAGTTCAAAAGCGAGCTGGTTTCGGTCCGCCAGGGCGGCGACTTCCGCCTGGTGAAGCCCGAGGAGGTGACGGCGATCGACGTCTCGCCGAAGCAGCTCGTCTCGGTCGCCGCGGCGCTGATTCCCTTCCTCGAGAACGACGACGCCAACCGCGCGCTCATGGGGTCGAACATGCAGCGCCAGGCGGTGCCGCTGGTCCGCGCCGATGCGCCGCTGGTCGGCACCGGCATGGAGGCGGCGGTCGCGCGGGATTCCGGCGCGACCATCGTCGCCCGCCGCGACGGCGTGGTGGACAGCATCGACGGTGCGCGCATCGTTGTGCGCGCGACGGGCGATGACGGCACCACCCGCGGCGTCGACATCTACCGGCTGCGCAAGTTCCAGCGCTCCAACCAGTCCACCTGCATCAACCAGCGCCCGCTGGTGAAGGTGGGGGACGATGTGCGCGCTGGCGACATCATCGCCGACGGCCCCTCGACGGAGCTGGGCGAACTGGCGCTCGGCCGCAACGTTCTCGTCGCCTTCATGCCGTGGAACGGCTACAACTTCGAGGACTCCATCCTGATCAGCGAGCGCATCGCGCGCGATGACGTCTTCACCTCGATCCATATCGAGGAGTTCGAGGTCATGGCCCGCGACACCAAGCTGGGCCAGGAGGAGATCACCCGCGACATCCCGAATGTGGGTGAGGAGGCGCTGCGCAACCTCGACGAGGCGGGCATCGTTTATATCGGCGCCGAGGTGCAGCCGGGCGACATCCTGGTCGGCAAGGTGACGCCGAAGGGCGAGAGCCCGATGACGCCGGAGGAGAAGCTGCTCCGCGCCATTTTCGGCGAGAAGGCCTCGGATGTGCGCGACACCTCGCTCCGGCTGCCGCCGGGCGTGGTGGGCACCATCGTCGATGTGCGTGTCTTCTCCCGTCGCGGCGTGGACAAGGACGAGCGCGCCATGGCGATCGAGCGCGCCGAGATCGAGCGCCTCGCCAAGGACCGCGACGACGAGAAGGCGATCCAGGAGCGGTCCTTCCACAGCCGGCTGCGCGAGCGCCTGCTGAACCGGAAGGCCTCGGGCGGCTTCCGCGGCGTGAAGGCGGGCACGGTCATCACCGATGAGGTGCTGGACCAGTTCGCCAAGGCGACCTGGCGCCAGATCGGCGTGCAGGACGACGCGGCGATGGCCGAGATCGAGGCACTGAAGCGCGAGTTCGATGCCGCCGTCGAGCGCCTGCAGAAGCGCTTCGAGAGCAAGGTCGAGAAGCTTCAGCGCGGCGACGAGCTGCCGCCCGGCGTGATGAAGATGGTCAAGGTCTTCGTCGCGGTGAAGCGGAAGCTGCAGCCGGGCGACAAGATGGCCGGCCGTCACGGCAACAAGGGCGTGGTCTCCCGCGTCGTGCCGGTGGAGGACATGCCCTTCCTCGAGGATGGCACCTCCGTCGACCTGGTGCTCAACCCGCTCGGCGTGCCGTCCCGCATGAATGTCGGGCAGATCCTTGAGACCCATCTCGGCTGGGCCTGCGCCAATCTCGGCAAGCAGGTGGGCGAGCTGGTCGAGGACTACCGCCGCAGCGGCGCCATGCGCGATGAGCTGCTGGCGCATCTCCGGGCGACCTATGGTGAGGAGGTGTTCCAGCGCGACATCGCGCCGATGAACGACGACCAGCTGATCGAGCTCGCGGAGAACCTGAAGAAGGGCATCCCGATCGCGACGCCGGTCTTCGACGGCGCCCGCATGGCGGATATCGAGGGCATGCTGGAGCGGGCCGGCCTCGACAGTTCCGGCCAGGTCTGGCTGACCGATGGCCGGACCGGCGAGACCTTCGAGCGCAAGGTGACGGTCGGCATCATCTACATGCTGAAGCTGCACCACCTGGTGGACGACAAGATCCACGCCCGCTCCATCGGCCCCTACTCGCTCGTCACCCAGCAGCCGCTGGGCGGCAAGGCGCAGTTCGGCGGCCAGCGCTTCGGCGAGATGGAGGTCTGGGCGCTGGAGGCCTATGGCGCCGCCTACACCCTGCAGGAGATGCTGACGGTGAAGTCTGACGACGTCTCCGGCCGCACCAAGGTCTATGAGGCGATTGTCCGCGACCAGGACAATTTCGAGGCCGGCATCCCCGAGAGCTTCAACGTGCTCGTCAAGGAGCTGAAGTCGCTCGGCCTCAACGTCGATCTCGAGAACCGCGGCAGCTGACCGCGACGCCCCGGGGCCGCCGCCCCGGGGCAGACCCCTTACGGATGCACCGTCGCCCGCACCCAGCAGGTGTCCCCGGGCGGCAGGCTGGACCACAAGGAAGGCCGCATGAACGAGCTGATGAAGATCCTGGGCCAGACCGGCCAGGCCGTGACTTTCGACCAGATCAAGATCTCGATCGCCTCGCCGGAGCAGATCCGCTCCTGGTCCTATGGCGAAATCAAGAAGCCCGAGACCATCAACTACCGCACCTTCAAGCCGGAGCGGGATGGGCTGTTCTGCGCCCGGATCTTCGGGCCGATCAAGGACTACGAGTGCCTCTGCGGCAAGTACAAGCGGATGAAGTTCCGCGGCATCATCTGCGAGAAGTGCGGCGTCGAGGTGACGCTGGCCAAGGTGCGCCGCGAGCGCATGGGCCATATCGAGCTCGCCAGCCCCGTCGCGCATATCTGGTTCATGAAGTCGCTGCCTTCGCGCGTCGGCCTGATGGTCGACATGTCGCTGAAGGAGCTGGAGAAGGTCCTCTACTTCGAATCCTATGTCGTCCTTGAGCCGGGGCTGACGGACCTCAAGCTGCATCAGCTGCTGACCGAGGACCAGTACCAGGCGAAGATGGACGAGTTCGGCGAGGACGCCTTCTCCGTCGGCATCGGCGCCGAGGCGGTGAAGGGTATGCTCACCGGCATCGACTGCGACAAGGAAGCGACCCGGCTGCGCGCCGAGCTGAAGGAGACAACCTCCGAGGCCAAGCGCAAGAAGCTGGTCAAGCGCCTGAAGCTGATCGAGGCCTTCGCCGAGTCCGGCGCGCGTCCGGACTGGATGATCCTGGGCGTCATCCCGGTGATCCCGCCCGAGCTGCGCCCGCTGGTGCCGCTCGATGGTGGCCGCTTCGCGACCTCCGACCTGAACGACCTCTATCGTCGCGTCATCAACCGGAACAACCGGCTGAAGCGCCTGATCGAGCTGCGCGCCCCGGACATCATCGTCCGGAACGAGAAGCGCATGCTGCAGGAGGCGGTGGACGCGCTGTTCGACAATGGCCGCCGCGGCCGCGCCATCACGGGCGCGAACAAGCGGCCGCTGAAGTCGCTCAGCGACATGCTGAAGGGCAAGCAGGGCCGGTTCCGCCAGAACCTGCTGGGCAAGCGCGTCGACTATTCCGGCCGCTCGGTCATCGTGGTCGGGCCGGAGATGAAGCTGCACCAGTGCGGGCTGCCGAAGAAGATGGCGCTCGAGCTGTTCAAGCCCTTCATCTACTCCAAGCTCGAGAAGTACGGCCACGCCACCACCATCAAGGCCGCGAAGCGGATGGTGGAGAAGGAGCGGCCGGAGGTCTGGGACATCCTCGAGGAGGTGATCCGCGAGCACCCGGTGCTGCTGAACCGCGCGCCGACTCTGCACCGCCTGGGCATCCAGGCCTTCGAGCCGGTGCTGGTCGAGGGCAAGGCGATCCAGCTGCACCCGCTGGTCTGCACCGCCTTCAACGCCGACTTCGACGGCGACCAGATGGCCGTGCACGTCCCGCTGAGCCTTGAGGCGCAGCTGGAAGCGCGCGTGCTCATGATGTCGACCAACAACATCCTGAGCCCGGCGAACGGCAAGCCGATCATCGTGCCGAGCCAGGACATCGTGCTTGGCCTCTATTACCTGTCACTGGAGACGCCGGAGTTCGTCGCGGCCTCCAGGCAGGTGGAGGAGGTGAAGGCGCTGATCGCCAGCGCCGATGCCAAGGGTGGCAAGGGCTTTACGGCCGAGGAGCTGGAAGCGCTCAACTTCCGCCCGCATGTCTATCGCGGCCTGGGTGAGGTGGAGCAGGCGCTGGCCGCCGGCGCCATCAACCTGCACACCGCGATCCATGTCCGCGTGCCGGCACCCCGGGAGCCTGGCGACAAGGCCATGCAGACGGTGCTGACCACGGCCGGCCGCCTGATGATGGGCGCCCTGCTGCCGGTCGATCCGCGCACGCCCTACAGCTTGGTCAATCGCCAGCTAACGAAGAAGTCGATCTCCGACGTCATCGATGCCGTCTACCGGCATTGCGGTCAGAAGGAGAGCGTGATCTTCGCCGACCGGCTGATGGGCCTCGGCTTCCGCCAGGCGGCGAAGGCCGGCATCTCCTTTGGCAAGGACGACATGGTCATCCCGGACAGCAAGCCGGAGATGATTGCCAAGACCAAGGCCGAGGTGAAGGAGTTCGAGCAGCAGTATCTCGACGGCCTGATCACGGCCGGTGAGCGCTACAACAAGGTGGTTGACGCCTGGTCGCGCTGCACCGAGGAAGTCGCGCAGGCGATGATGAAGGAGATCTCGAAGCAGGAGGCAGGTAAGCCGACCAACTCGGTGTGGATGATGTCCCATTCCGGCGCCCGCGGCTCGCCGGCGCAGATGCGCCAGCTGGCCGGCATGCGCGGCCTGATGGCCAAGCCGAGCGGCGAGATCATCGAGCAGCCGATCATCAACTGCTTCAAGGAAGGCCTGACCGTCCTCGAGTACTTCAACTCGACGCACGGCGCCCGCAAGGGCCTGGCCGATACGGCTCTGAAGACGGCGAACTCGGGCTACCTGACGCGGCGTCTGGTCGACGTGGCGCAGGACTGCATTATCGTCGAGAACGACTGCGGCACAGAGCGCGGCATCACGGTGCGCGCCGTGATGGATGGCGGCGAGGTCATCTCCTCGCTCTCCGAGCGGATCCTCGGCCGGACGGCGCAGCGCGACGTGGCCGACCCAGTTACGGGTGAGGTGCTGCTCACGCGGAACACGCTGATCGAGGAGCCGGATGCCGAGCGCATCGAGAAGGCGGGGGTGGAGGAGCTCTATATCCGCTCCGTCCTTACCTGCGACGCGCGCACCGGTGTCTGCGGCCGTTGCTACGGCCGCGACTTGGCCCGCGGTACGCCGGTGAATGTCGGTGAGGCCGTCGGCGTCATTGCGGCGCAGTCGATCGGTGAGCCGGGCACGCAGCTGACGATGCGCACCTTCCATATCGGTGGTGCGGCGCAGCGTGGCGCGGAGCAATCCGCGGTCGAGGCGACCTCGGACGGCACGGTGAAGATCGCCAACCGCAACGTGGTGGCGAACAGCGCCGGCGCGCCGGTGGTGATGAGCCGCAACTGCGAGATCATCCTGAGCGACGCCCAGGGGCGGGAGCGCGCGCGTTACCGCGTGCCCTACGGCGCCCGGCTGCTGACCGAGGAGGGCGCGGCGGTCACGCGCGGCCAGAAGCTGGCGGAGTGGGACCCCTTCACTCTGCCGATCATCACCGAGCGGGCCGGCACGCTGGAGTTCGCCGATCTGATCGAGGGCGTCACGCTCTACGAGGAAACCGACCCGGTGACGGGCCTGTCTTCCAAGGTGGTGCGCGAGCCGGTGGACAAGGCGAAGAACGCCAACCTGCGCCCGCGGCTGCTGCTGCGCTCGGAGGATGGCCAGACCCAGCAGTACTTCCTGCAGCCGGCCTCGGTTCTCAACGTGGAGAACGGCGGCACGGTGAAGGCGGGCGACGTGCTGGCGCGCCTGCCGCGCGAGAGCTCGAAGACCCGCGACATCACCGGCGGTCTGCCGCGGGTCGCGGAACTCTTCGAGGCGCGGCGGCCGAAGGACCACGCGATCATCTCGGACATCGACGGCCGCGTGGAGTTCGGCAAAGACTACAAGGCGAAGCGCCGCATCCTGGTCGTGCCCGACCAGGTGGGCGACGAGCCGCCGGTGCCGCGCGAGTATCTGGTGCCCAAGGGCAAGCACGTCTCGGTGCAGGAAGGCGACTATGTGAAGGCCGGCGACCCGCTGGTTGACGGCCCTCGCGTGCCACATGACATCCTGCGCGTCCTGGGTGTGGAGGCGCTGGCGAACTACCTGGTGAATGAAATCCAGGATGTCTATCGACTGCAGGGCGTGAAGATCAATGACAAGCATATCGAGGTCATCGTCCGGCAGATGCTGCAGAAGGTGGAGATCCTGGATCCGGGCGACACCACCTTCCTGATTGGCGAGCAGGTGGACCGCATCGAGTTCGATATCGAGAACGAGAAGCGGCTGGCTGCGAAGGAGCGGCCGGCGCGGGCCGAGCCGGTGCTGCAGGGCATCACCAAGGCCTCGCTGCAGACCACCAGCTTCATCAGCGCCGCCTCCTTCCAGGAGACGACGCGGGTGCTGACCGAGGCGGCGACGGCCGGCAAGGTCGATACGCTGGCCGGCCTGAAGGAGAACGTCATCGTCGGGCGGCTGATCCCGGCGGGCACGGGCTCCGTCATGAACCGCCTGCGGGCCCTGGCGGCGCAGCGTGACCGCACGCGCCTACCCTCCGCCCCGGCCCTGCCGGAGCCGGCGGGACGCCAGGCGGCCGAGTAAATCGCTTGTCTCGCCAAGGAAAAGGGCCGGGTTCCGAAAGGAACCCGGCCTTTTTCATGCAGACGTCCCCGATCGCTTGACTCCCGGCGGGGGGGCGCGTAGGTAGCGGCCCCTTGGCACGGCTGAGCGCATTGGCGCAAAGGCTGCCAGGTGTTTGGTCCACAACGCTGCGCGTTCGGCACCGCGGCCTCCAGTTTGGGGCTGCTTCAGGTCGAGGGCAGGTCAGGGCGCCTGCGGGGGAGCATCTTCTCTCCCCGCGGGCATGTTGGCTTTTCGCGGCCGCGGGACGGACGGACGGGATTCTGAAGGGGCGTCATGCCGACCATCAACCAGCTCATCGCCCAGGGGCGCGAGCCGAACGCGAAGCGGAACAAGGTCCCCGCGCTGCAGGCCTGCCCTCAGAAGCGCGGCGTCTGCACGCGCGTCTATACGACCACGCCGAAGAAGCCGAACTCGGCGCTTCGTAAGGTCGCGAAGGTCCGCTTGACCAATGGCTACGAGGTGGTGAGCTACATCCCCGGCGAGGGCCACAACCTGCAGGAGCACTCGGTGGTGCTGATCCGTGGCGGGCGCGTGAAGGACCTTCCGGGCGTGCGCTACCACATCCTCCGCGGCGTGCTGGACACCCAGGGCATTGCGAAGCGTCGTCAGCGCCGGTCGCTGTACGGCGCGAAGCGGCCGAAGTAAGGAGAGGCGCGGATGTCTCGCCGCCATAGCGCGCAGAAGCGTGAAGTCCTGCCGGACCCGAAGTTCGGCGATCTGGTGCTCAGCCGTTTCATGAATGTGCTCATGTACGACGGCAAGAAGAGCACCGCGGAGCGGATCGTCTATGCCGCCATGGATACGCTGAAGCGGCGCGTCGGCCAGAATGGCGACCCGCTGCGGCTGTTCCATGAGGCCATGGATAACGTGAAGCCGGCCGTTGAGGTCCGCAGCCGCCGCGTCGGTGGTGCGACCTACCAGGTGCCGGTCGAGGTCCGGCCGGAGCGTCGCCAGGCCCTGGCGATCCGCTGGCTGATCGAGGCCTCGCGCAAGCGCGGCGAGAACACCATGGAAGAGCGCCTCTCTGCGGAGCTGATGGATGCGGCGAACAACCGCGGCACGGCTGTGAAGAAGCGCGAGGACACGCACCGGATGGCGGAGGCGAACAAGGCCTTCAGCCACTACCGCTGGTAACTCCGGACCCGATCGAGGAACGACGACGATGGCGAAGGCGAAGTTTGAGCGGACGAAGCCGCACTGCAACATCGGGACGATCGGTCACGTGGACCATGGGAAGACGTCGCTGACGGCGGCGATCACCAAGGTTCTGGCGAAGGCCGGCGGCGCGA
>JAESGY010000587.1_pt1 | contig 11773 bp, 11 predicted proteins | sample 9269841 | NCBI WGS metagenome assembly JAESGY01 (sample SAMN17022865, study PRJNA683097) | algae metagenome | isolation source: Spirirestis rafaelensis WJT71-NPBG6 and co-occurring heterotrophs from... | place: USA: Pinto Wells, Joshua Tree National Park, Colorado Desert, CA | collected 2006-08-15 | reverse complement strand
GAGAGTCACGTGATGTCGGACTATGCGGCCTCAGGCTGTGAATGGGAGGTGACCTGATCACCGGGAACAACCGCAGCGCCCAGCGTTACGTCGAACGGGAATGTCCGCTTTCGACCCATTGCGGACATTAGCGGGTTTGCGCATCATTGGGTGAGCTGACGCGTGAACGACAATCCATGGTTCATCTATCGGAGACAGGCGGGCAAGTTCAGGGCCAAGCCGATCTCGTGGCAAGGCTGGTGCGCATTCCTCGGCGGAATCGCGCTAACGATCACACTGAACTACCTCGTCATGTGGGCCACTGATGGCTGGCCTTTGATGCCCCGCATGGCTGCGTCCGGTGCGGTCATTTTCTTTGGCATCGGGGCAATCTGCTGGGTCGCAGACCGCAAGGGAAGGCCATCGATCTAACGTCTCCCATCCACCCGTTGCGGACCTTCAATCAGAAGAAGAGTTTTCCCCTGAGTCCTTATTTTCAGATACTGGTGTGGTTCTATCGTTTCCTATGGCACCTCTTGCCACGGACAATACTCGTCCCACCGTACCGGCTTGAGAACCCTCGTAGCCCCGTTAGGCGCCCGCTCAACTATGATGGCAACGCATTCACGGTTCGGCTCGATGGTGTCAAACATTGCTCCATCTATGGGGATCGAGATCGTACGCCCATCGTAGGGGCTCATCACGTCAACGTCGTAGCTCCCACCATCGCGTGAGCTTCTGCGCTTCTCTTTCGCGAGCACGCTGATCTCTTCCTTCACCCCACCATTCCTGAAGCTCAGGAACTCTTGCGTGCGTTCGGCAGCCGAGGCCAGCCCGAAGCCTAGCCACACAGGCACCATGATCCACAAAGCAACCGCACCGAGGCGGCGCTCTTCAAGATAGTCTGCAAGATAAGGCAAGCCGGTGATACGAGACGCGGACCACAGTCCAGCTCCGACGCCCAGCAGGCCAAGCAGCCAGTCGAGATCCGGCTTCGGTTCTGCGAGCAGAGGCGTAAAATCATAAAGCAGAAGCAAGAGGCACGGGCCAAGTAGGGCGACCACGAAGGCCAGGGCTGTCTGAGCTCCAGTGGGCATTCTAAGCCGCGTAGCAGCTTGAGGTCTGCTTTCCACCCATAGCGGACATCGCAGTCATCGCAGGTAACGACACGAGCGCATCCGGGATGGCCGTCAGCTGCTGGGTCTACCCTTCGTCAAATTGCTTCTCCGAGCACCTGAAGTGCCAAATTGTCCCGAGGTCTCCAAAATCAGCATGGTAGCCGCCTTTTCCCGTGGCGCGATCAACGACGAGCCGATGGGAATCACGCGAAAATAGATACTTCTTGAGAACTCTAATCTTATCTTCACTGATGTCGAATTCGCAAAAGTCGCTGATGGAACTGCAGATGATCTGTGGAGGAACATCGTTTTCCTGAAGCACAATCCTTCTGCGCTCGCGATCGACGATGAAGTTGATCCGGCTGGCGATCGAATGACGAGGCTGGATCGTTCGTCCGGCGCTTTGCACCGCTCCCCACTCGCTGAATTGTCCTTCGCACGCTAGCCGAAACGCTTCAGGCTTACTGCAGCCCATAAAGGCCAAGGTTGCCACTACGCTACACAGGCAAGTCCGCATCTACTGTTTATTACAGAAGAGCAAACGCCCAACAAGGCAGCCGGGAAAGTCCGCCTGTCAGTCAGCTTTCGTTACCGCTCCATTCCAGCAGCACCATTGTTCATGGAGCTGGAGCAGCATACTTCCGCTTTCCAACCTTCGCGGAAACTTAACGCCAATGTCCGCTTCCGAACCAAAGCGGAGATTCAGCTTAGGCTGCTTACTCCTACAAGAGAGCAGCAACCCACGCTGCGAAAGCGAGGGTAAGCGGCACAGCGACGATAGCGAGCCTGTCGAGCAGCCTTTGCTTTCTCTTGCTTCGCCCTTTCTTGCGGCTCCCAGTCAATCCAGCTCTCCAAGGTAGCAGCCGGCGTGACGACGTGGTCAGTCCGGTGCCGCTTAGATGCGGCAGGCTCGTGCTACCCTACGGTCGTTGTCGTAACGCTGAATGTAGCGGACGCCTGAGATGCGGAGCATTCGGCAGTTCAGGTTGACCCTGCCTGCGAAGGCTATGCCCAGGCGGCGCCCATACCGGTCTCGGCCTACCGTTTCGATCCGAACCGGGCCTAGCCGCAGCGCTGAGCGCATCGCTTCCTTTGCCACGCGTGCTTGCCGATCGCTGCAAACATGATCCCCGAACCTCTGCCGGCACGGTCTGGAGCTGGTCGGGTCGGGTGCGTCGATCCCGAGCAAGCGCACCTCGCCCAGATTACGACAGCGTATCCCATCACCGTCGATGACCGTGGCGGCGAGGCAAAGCAGTAGAGACATGACCTTAGGTCTAGAGAGGTAAGTAGTGGTCGGAAAGCGGGGCGAGCGCCGGTCTGCTCTGGAGACCATCTATCTGCACGGTCATGCTGAGCGGTGTCGCCTTCGGCATCAGCCATTCTAAGAGAGGCGGGCCGGAGAAGCTAATGTCCGCTTCCGACCCGTTCCGGACATGGGTGCGGACGCGTTTCCGACATTGATGGACATTTATAAGTCTCCGCCTCCCGAGCGTCGAAGACGGTCTTACCTCATACGTCCCAAAGCATTAGCTGAGGGTGGGGCGTGAATGATGTTACACACCCGGAGCTGGAGAGTCGCTCCTCGAGGAATCGCCGTTGGTCCTGCGCCAGTGCTCCCCATCGCCGAATGCCAGATCCTATCAGATCCTTGGCCCCTTACTCCGCGCGACGGCAGATGGGGACGAAGACGCCTTTGCGGAACTTTACAAGCTCACTTCGGGAAAGCTCTTTAGCGTTTGCGTGAGCATCCTGCCAGACAAGGCCGACGCGGATGACGCTCTACAAGACGTGTACATCGTCATCTGGTGCAAGGCATCCATGTACGATGAGACTAGATCAAGCCCCATAACTTGGCTCGCAAGACTGGCCCGCAACCGCGCGATCGATCAATCGAGGAGCTCCAAACATATCTTGCCTGACGAAGACGACCAAGCTGAGAGCAAGCTAGATGAACAGGACGAGAGCCCTGACGCTCTGAGTGTACTTATCCGCAGGCAAGAGCAAGAACGGCTCACCGCCTGCCTCCTAGAGCTTGACGGTCCAACTCAGAAAGCAATCCGGGGAGCGTTCTTGTTTGGGGGTACCCATCTAGATCTAGCATTGGCTGAGGGCGTGCCACTTGGTACGATGAAGAGTAGGGTGCGAAGGGGGCTTCGTACACTACGCGAGCGATACGAGATGCAGGGCAAAGCGTAATGATGCCGTCTCCCGAAGCCCGCAGGTCGGGGCGGACCAAGCACTCACCACCTCGCTTCACTCGGCTGTTTCTTGGCTTGCTCATACGCCGATCTCATGTCAGCTTTCGATCGGCGGCTCCTCGATGGCTCGGAACAATCCCCGATGAGCCGCCACCCTTGTTGGCTACGTTCGGCTAGTGTCTGCTTTCGACCCATAGCGGACATTCAAGGCCGAGCGTCCGTATCCGAAACATCGCACTATATGAGTTCCGGCGAAGCGCGTTCTCACGACCGAAGAAGCTGAGCATCAGCGAGCTACACGGCAACTTGCGAGAGATTGGCTTAAGGTTGCAGCGACAACTTGAGCAGAGGAGTGCTCGTTGCCGGCGGCGGCCCCTCCGAGGCTGCCGCCGCCGGCAACGGCAATGCGGTTAAGCGAACATGGCGTCAGCGTTCCAAGCGACGAGATTCACTGTCTGCATGTCCGAACGATTGTCATAGCCATAATGGTCGCTGTTGACGCTGCTCGCTTGTGTCTTGCGCAGCTTGCCGCCACCGCCAGAAGCATCGATTTCCAGACCCAGGAAATCGCTGATCGTGAGGTTGACCGCACGATCTAGGCCAACTTGAAAGTCGGCTAGGCGGTCACCGTTGCTATCGAGCTCGATCACCGTCGAACCCTCAAAGGAGGCGAAGCGAACTTCGCCAACTCGTCCGGTGAAGTTCCCGGCGCCGACGAAGCGGCTGGCGTTCAGCATCGAGAGATCAATCTTGTCCTGGCCATGTTCGAACCCAAGGACGAGATCGCGGAGGGAGCCGAGCACGCTATCTGCATCGCTGGCGAAGACAAAGGTGTCGGCGCCGGCGCCGCCATCCAGCGTGTCGCTGCCGCGTCCACCGACGAGGCGGTCATCACCCGCACCACCCACGAGCCTGTCGTTCCCGGCGCCGCCTTCCAAGCGATTGGCGGCATCGTTGCCGATCAGAAGGTCATTACCCGAACCTGCAAGCGCATCCTCTATGGTCACTCCATTCGCGATGGTGAAACCGCCGAAAAGGCCGTCGGCATAACTCACCCGGCCACCACCTCCCTCTTCATACTTGAGGGTTGCGGGACGAAGATCGATCACCGCGTCGCGCGAGCCATCGTAGCGGATCTCGTCAACTCCACCACCATCCCAGATTGCGGCATGAAAGTTGCCAGGGCCGTTGAAGTCCTTGATCAGGTAACTGTCGTTGCCGGTCGCCCATTCTTCGTTCACGCCATACTTGTCCTGAATGACGGCAATATCGAGCGGGCTGAGTGTGCCAACCCAGCCGAAGTGATCGACCTCCGTGCCCGTGATCCCGCCCGAACGTGGCTGCCCGTAAGGCGAAGAAGCCCAGCCGTCATTGTACGACATGATCGTGTGGACCTGCTGACTGAGGTCGAAGTCGCCGAGGCCGCCGCCAATCCCGGCGGTGCCGCCGCCAGCGCCGCGCATGATTGAGGAGCGGCCGCCATTGTCGTGCGGGTGAGCCAGGCCAAGCCCGTGGCCAAACTCGTGAATGAGGGTGGGGAAGTAGAAGCCACCCTGCTGCAGGCCCGCTTCCGTCCAGCGCACATCGCCCGAGTTGAACTCAGCCTGCCCCTCGTTTTGCTCATTCGGCGGGCTCATCCGGCCGAGGAGCGAAGCGCCCGCTCCCGGCGTGCCATTGTAGGTGATAACCTTGAAGTCCGCCTCGGCACGGTTGTCGACTACAACGAAGTCGATGTCGGCAACCTTCTCGAATTCGCCAAGCGCCAGCATGAAGGCATTAACCTCCCACGCCTGCAGGCCTTTGGCGACGATGTTCTCGGTCAAGCCAGGGTTGGTCGGGTCCTCGCTTACGAAGACGTCGCCTGCCTTCGCGAAATAGACTGTGATGACGTTCTTGCCTGTGATCCCGTAAGGATTGGAGCCGACGCCCGTGAACTCGTTCCCCGTTACGCGGGGACCTTCGGCGCCATCGGGATTGCGCGAAGTGCGGTCGACCTGGCTCCCCCAGTCAAGCGAGTGTAGCGGGCTGTCGACGTTGTAATAAGGCGTATAAGTCGGCTTGCCGGTCACGTCGTTGACGAACAACTGATAGTCGCCAACAGCATCGCCGGTGGTGCCGTTGGTCGCTTCCTGATCGAAGGCACGCGCGTTTATGTAGTAGGTTCCGCTCGCCAAAGGGACGAAGGTCAGCAGCGCATCCAGGCCACTTGGAGTGTTAGGGCCGCCGCCATCGGCGCTGACCACCAGATTACCGGCCGCATCGAAGAGCTCGATGTATGCGTCAGCCAGCGGCACTCCGCTCGGGCCGGCAATCTGAGCATACTGGCCAATGTCATAGGTGCGGCCCGCGACCAGTTCGACCCGGAAGAAGTCCTGGTCGCCGATCGTGTTGATGGTTGCTACGATCGGCGCTGCATTCACGGTGACAGTCGCAGTCGTGCTCGCAATACTGTCGGAATGTGCGTCAGGGGTTAGGAGCAGCGGCGCGCTCAACGTCAGCGGCTTTGCCGTCCCGACAGTGTCATCGGGAAAGGCATCCGTATTCTTGTAGATAGGCTGAAGCCCGAAGGTTGGTGATAGTGTCTCTGAGACCGCTAGGGCCGCTGTCGGTTCGCTGTAGTGGGCACTGGCTTTGCTCGACCAGTAGTTGGCGATGAGCTTGGATTTATCGACAGCGCAGATCGAACACATCGGCATCTCTCCCTATTCGGCGCGCCCATCCGCGTGCCCAATTGGATTAACGATGCAAGGGTGCTTTGTTGATGCAGCCAAGGTCCGCTATTAATGTTGGTTAGCGACGAACGCCTCCAAAGCTGCGCTCGCCTGAACTTAGAAGCGAGGGCTCACCTTCTGTTAACTGCTTAGAAGCATAAGCGGCCCGGTGTGACACAGCCTTAGCTGGAGGCCACTCTCCGGCCGCAAGGGAATTCAGCGCCAAATGTCTGCTTCCGGCTCACCCGGCATTCAGCAGCCAAACCTCAAAGGTCAGCTTAACGCCCATCTCCGTTGTTCCAGGCACTGGCGCCGGCATCCGGAAGCAGACATTGTTCAGCTAAGTAGCTTATGTCCGCTTTCGACCCATTGCGGACATTGTGAGGCGGGCTGCCCTCGGCTGGTCTCGGCTCGATCTTTCCCATGCGACAAAGGCTGACGGCGCTGCTGGTGTCAGCTCACGGACAGTAAGCAAGTTTGAAAACGGGGAGCCCGTAGCCGCCGGGACCGTAGAGACCCTGCGGGCCTGCTTAGTCCAGCATGGCATTGAGTTCATCAATGGCAGCAATTCTGTCGAGGTCAGAGCGCCGCGGATGGACTGAGGTGACCGATCAGCAGGGTTGGCAGACGTGCACTTTGCTCGGCGTCGCTCTCTTCTTCAGGCATAGTGCCCCTAACCCTTAGGTTGGCGACCTGCTCGCTAGGCTACAACCAGGCCGCCGGCTTGAGAACGGGCGGGGAGAGCGCTTGGATGCACCCGGTGAGCAAACTTGGGAGCGGTGACAGAGCTAAAGCAGCGCAAGTCTGCTCGTAACGCTACCAAGCACGTCGCTGTCGGCCACCGGCGGAGTACCGCTTCCATATGCTCGCGCGGAGTATTCGTGAGCTAGCTGGAGGTGAATTGCGCGCACCATCTCATCGGCTGATCGAGAAGCTTGCATGCGCTCCTGCTCGGCGCGTGCTAGTAAATACTCTTGGTCAGATTGGCCCATCGCATCTTCCCCTAGTGCAATAGCGAGGTGCGCCGGCGGTATTCGACTCGCCGCCGACTCATACCTAACAGGGCCCGTCGTGCGCGCTCTCTAACCTGTGTTTGATTAGTCGTTCGGGGAGCTCTGGCACTGCGGCTCCAACCCGAACAGCGCCTCGTGGTTGGCGACTGTGTAGTTCAGAGACCCGAAGAGCGTCTAGAATTCGATCTCAGCTGAGCCCAGAAGAGCAGACGATACTCCGGCCGGAGCATCTCATCGCACCTGCGGTTAAGGCGGTGTGCTCCATCATATGTATAAGCGCCGCCATGCAAAGCACGTTACGACATCGTCATCGCTGGCCACCCTGGCTTCCAGTGACTGAGGGACGCTTGTGCTCTCGCCTTGCGAGAGAGTTATGCGAAACACAACCGACGCCCTCCTGCCGCTCGTTAAGAAGCTCGAGCTTTGGCGGCCTCTAGACAAGAGAGAAAAAGAAGCGGTCCTCGCCCTGCAGCACAAGGTGGAGGAGGTGCTCCCGAACAAATACATCGTGCGAGAGGGAGATCAGCCATCTCACACCTGCCTTTTGCTGGATGGGTTCGCCTTCCGACACAAGGTACTGGTTGACGGATCTCGCTCCATCAACGCAATCCACATGAAGGGTGACGCGGTCGATCTGCAGAATTCTCTGCTCGGCACGGCCGATCACAGTGTGCAGACGCTGACACGGGCCACCGTCGCCTACATCCCTCGCGAAGAGATCAGGCGCATTGCGTTCGATTATCCTAATGTCGGCATGGCGATGTGGTACGACACGCTGGTTGACGGGTCGATCTTCCGCGAGTGGATCGCCAACATCGCACGTCGCCAGGCGGCTTGTCGCTTGGCCCATCTCCTCTGCGAGTTCGGCCTACGCCTGGAGGCGATCGGCCTTGGCGATCGTCTCAGCTACGAACTTCCGATGACCCAGGAGCAGCTGGCGGACGCAACGGGCCTGACGCCCGTGCATGTCAACCGCACGCTGATGGACCTTGGGGAACGCGGACTCATCGCCCGAACGAATAAGTATGTCGGGATAGCCGATTGGAAGCGGCTGGAGGATGTGGCCGGGTTCAACGATAATTACCTACACCTCCACGATGAGAATAGTCTCCTGCCCTAGTGGATGCGCGGCGCGGCAACTTACGACCGCCCGCGCGTTTAACATAGGTTGGGAGCCTCGATGAAAAATCCGCTGCGCCTGAAGCTGGAACAGTTCGCCACCTTCACCGATCGAGAGCGGCAGCGCCTCGACGACCTCGTTTCCGAGCGCACGCAGACTTTTAGCCCTCGGCAAGACATCCTCACCGAGGGGGAGCGCGTTCGCGATATCCACATCGTGCTCTCCGGCCTTGCTGCTCGTTACAAGCTGCTCGACGAAGGCGAGCGACAGATCATGGCCTTCTTGGTTCCCGGCGACATTTGCGACGTCGAGGTGTTCGTCCTGGAAGAAATGGACCACGGGATAGCCGCCATCTCGGAGGTGACCTGTGCGCTTGTGCCGGCCGACGAGATCAAGGCGCTCTTAACGGAGATGTCCACCCTCACGCAGGCGCTTTGGTGGAGCACCATGACCGACTCCGCTGTGCTGCGTGAACGCATCATCGATCACGGTCGCCGAGACGCGCACGAGCGGATTGCCCACCTCTTCTACGAGATGCTGATCCGATACCGGATGGTGGACTCGGCGGAGGATGACGTCATTTCATTCCCGTTGACGCAGGAGGAGCTCGCCGACGCTACCGGATTAACACCCGTGCATGTCCACCGGACGCTCAAGCAGCTGCGCGAGGAGGGACTGATTGAGCTCAGAGGCCGAGTTCTGAAGGTGCTCGATGCTCCTCGGCTGAAACAAGTCGCCCGCTTCAACCCCAACTATCTTCACCTGCGAAAGGCGGAAGCTCGGCTTGGAACCCCTGCCGCGAAGGTGGATGACCTGATCTGAGGATTTTCGGAATGCCCCGGTACCATTTCGACGTCCAGGATAGGGCTGGCCTTGTTCTAGACGAGGAGGGACGCGAGCTATCCAACCTGGAGGTCGCGCGCAGAGAAGCCATGAAGGGAATTCGCTCGCTCATCAGCGGAAAGGTTGAGAAGGGAACTCTCGATCTTACCGGAAAGCTGACGTTGAGGGACGCGAACGGGCGAACAGTCATCGTCCTGCGCTTCGACGAGGCTGTATTGATCACTGGCCGTTGGTTGGCACCCGAGCCGTGACTGCCTCCACGCGTCCAGCGGGAGAGCCCACCCCTCACGGCCAAAGGTCCGCTACTGCGCGGCGCGGGCTTAGTTGAACGTCGGCAAGGGACGCGTAGCCGACCTTTGAGCCTCTACTGCTGAATGTCCGCAATGGGTCGAAAGTGGACACAAACTGTCCGTCGCATCCTCGTACTTAGAACGAAGCACGATCCTTGAGTGATCAGACGGCAGAACCCGGCTGATTTAGGCCATGAGCATGCACCCATGCCCCTGATTGTTCGTTTGACTGGCTTCACCACTGAGGAGGACAGGCAATGGTGCTTGCAAGCAGCATTCGCGAACACATGGAAGTTATCGGCGCTGACGGCGTCCATGTCGGCACCGTCGACAAGGTAGAAGGTCATCGACTAAAGCTCACCAAGGCCGACAGTGGGCGAGGTGCTCCCGCTGGCTCCCACCACTACTTGTCGGTCGGCCTTGTGGCGGCTGTGGAAGGCAATCGTGTTCGGCTGTCCACGAACAGCGACAATGCTTTCATGTTGCAAACGGAGCAGGATCAAGGAACGACGAAGCTCATCACCCCGCAATCGCCCGAAGCACCGACGCAGCCTATCACTCTTCAGGCATCCGAGAACTCAACGAAGCCTAGCAGCCCTCGGGCACCCGAGGCGCAGCCCACGAAGCAAGAGTGGCGCTCAATTCCAAGCTCCCCTTGGGCGGTTCCTGTTCTCGGCGTTTTGGCCGCATCCGCAATCGGCGCTGCGTTCCTTGCTCGGGGTCGCAAATCAGAGACTCGTGAGTTTGAACTACAACTCCAAACCGACGAGAACATTCGTCTGATCTCGTCAAAGAAGGTGGAAGGCACGCCCGTAGTCGGCCAAGATGGCGAGCGGCTGGGTCAGATCGACAGCTTCATGGTCGATAAGTATTCGGGGCGCGTTGCCTACGCGGTTCTCGCGTTTGGCGGCACAATGGGACTGGGCGAGTCTCTTCTTCCGCTTCCTTGGTCATACCTGACATATGACGAAGCGAAGAATGGTTACTCCCTGAGCATCACTTCAGAGCAACTAAAGGATGCTCCGAAGTTCAAGCCCAGCGACGCGCCTGAGTTCGATCTTAGCTACCGGCGCAACCTGCACCAGTTCCACGCTGGCTAATCAGAACTGCGCACGGTTGCTGCGCTTACCCAAAGCAGTGAAAGGAAATCGTTGTGAACGAACCTAATGATCTCAGCGTGGATGCAGGAAATGGAGGCAGTCTGTCCGATGATCGACAGGCTATCCCCATGCGTCAGCAGCCGGTGGGTGCGACGACATCAGAGCAGAAGTCGTCAAGCTCAGGCGAGATGCCACCCAAGGCTTCAGACTCTTCAGGCGAACAGGCGATCGGTTTGATACCGAAGGCTGCTGAGGCGGCTGAGAAGGCAGCTGAAAAGGGCTTGGAAAAGACCTCCTCAGTGGTTGGTAGTACTATCGACAAAGTGGCTGACGCAGCCATCAGCGCTTTGGGAGGCATCCCGAAGAGCGACCATCAGAACTGAGTCGGAGGGGATGAAGCGCTTCTCTCTTTGAAGCGCCCCATCGGCTAAACGCGCAGTAGCGCAGCTTCCTATCTCCCCTGCTGACAAGAAAGGTCCGCCAGCTTCTATAGGAGAAGTTGACGGACCAGTTGGTTTGGTTGGGAAGTATGCACATGGCAATGACCTGAGTGCCGAAAAAGGTTCCGAGTGCTGCGCTCACGAATACGGAACAATGGCTACCTAGACCTGTTAGCGGCCCTGTGGGGGGTGGCGGCTAAACAGGAGGTAACATGACGAAGAACAGCAAGGCGGCACTACTGGCAGCGGCGATGATCTTTGTATCAGCAGCACCAGCGGCTGCTCAGAGCACAACACCAACCGACACCGTGACGACCACTGACACTCGTGACCGGGAGGACGACAAGACAGGTCTGTGGGGTCTGCTTGGGCTGCTCGGCCTTGCAGGTCTACTGGGACGCAAGCGCCACGACACTGACTATCGTGACAACCGATCCACGACTGGCACAACGCGCTGAGCTTGTGACGTGAGCTAATGGTGGGCGCTTGTCTTTGAAGGACGGGCGCTCACCTGACTTCGAGGCGCAAGCATGTTTTTCTTCTTCAACAACAGGATGGGTTGCTTTCGCTCCATCCTCATCTCTGTCGCGCTGACGCTGCTTCTGCTGGTGATCTTCGGTTACCTCCGGACCTAAACCCGCAAGCAGACACGTTTCCAGACCCGACGCTTGAACGTCTGCTTAGGGTCGAACTCAGACATTCGGCTCGAATGTCTGCTCTGCGTGGGAAAGCAGACGGGCGCTACGGCCGGCTGAATGGCGGCTCCTGGCCGTAAGCGGACGGTCTGCTCATCGCACCTAAAGGCGACAAGCGGACGCTCGTTCTGCTAAGAGCCTGTCCTGAAATCGTTGCATCAGACCTAACCTGAAGCGCTGACTTCGAGGGCTTAACCCCCTTCTAGAGTCGGCAACCTTCTTCGTCCTCAAGCAAAAGTGCGAACTTGGGGCTTCGGGGTGGC
>JAESGY010000586.1_pt1 | contig 11826 bp, 14 predicted proteins | sample 9269841 | NCBI WGS metagenome assembly JAESGY01 (sample SAMN17022865, study PRJNA683097) | algae metagenome | isolation source: Spirirestis rafaelensis WJT71-NPBG6 and co-occurring heterotrophs from... | place: USA: Pinto Wells, Joshua Tree National Park, Colorado Desert, CA | collected 2006-08-15 | reverse complement strand
CCATCTTCACCAGGGACCAGGACCGCAGGATGTATTCCTGGATCGCCGCCTTGATCCACCACATGGCGTAGGTGGCGAGGCGGAAGCCCTTGTCGGGCTCGAAGCGCTTGACGGCCTGCATCAGGCCTACATTGCCTTCGGACACCACCTCGCTGATCGGCAGGCCGTAGCCGCGATAGCCCATGGCGATCTTGGCCACGAGGCGCAGGTGGGATGTGACGAGCTTGTGGGCGGCTTCGCGGTCTCCATGCTCGCGCCAGCGTTTGGCCAGCATGAATTCCTCATGCGGTTGGAGAAGGGGGAAGCGACGGATCTCGCCGAGATAGCGCGAGAGACCTCCTTCGCTGGCGAGCATAGGCAGCGCTGTAGCCATAGTGTCTCCTCCTTTGGCTCAGTCATAGGGACAAGCCGGCTTCTCAGACTAGGGACGCGCCATGGAGTAGGGCACGACACGCCTGCTCACAACTGCGGCAAGCCTCGGCGCAGGCACGACAGTACTCATGCATGGCGGTATGGCTCTCGCATTCCGCCCCGCAGATCCGGCAGGCCTCGGCGCAGGCCATCAACTGCGCTTCCACCAGCATCGGGCTCGGCTCGGTCAGACGTGAGATGATGCGAGCGGTGGTGAGGCACACGTCCGAGCAGTCGAGGCAGGTCCGGATGCAGCAGACGAGGTCAGTCACGTGAGGCTCGCCCAGGCAAGCATCGGAGCAGGTCACGCACAGGCCGCCACACCTGTAACACGCCGTTGCGCACGCCTCGATCCGCGATAGATCCGGAGGGCGCTGAGGGTGGATCGAGAGGATGGCGTCGATGCTTTCCATGGTTTCCTCCAAAATCAGCCGTTCAAGTGTGCAAAGGCGTCGTCACGGCTAGCCACCAAACCGTTCGGTTCGGATACTCTTCGGGGCCAGACCCAGGTCCAGAAGGTGGCCGGTCACCGCTTCCACGAAGGGGTTGGAACCGCACGCGAAGGTCAGTCGCGGCGCGGCCCCAAGCCGCGCCAGCGCATCTCTGAGCAGAGGGGCATCGACCCTGCGGCCGGCGTCCTGCAGCCGACGCGGGGTGTCCCTGGACAAGCTCAGCAGGAGAGTGAAGCCAGCCTCGGCTGCATCGCGCGCGAGCAGTTCCTGACGATATACGACATCGTCCCATGTTCGGGCGGCATAAAGAAGAACCGCAGCGACTTCGCTGCCGACCGCAGCGCGATGACGCAGGATCGACAGGAGCGGCGCAACCCCGGACCCGCCGCCGACCAGCAGCAGAGGTCCTCCGTCCTCGCGACACCACGCGAAGTGACCGCCGAACGGGCCGCGGATGTCAATGGTGTCGCCGACTTCGGCAACATCGTGGAAGAAAGGGGAGACCTCGCCATCCGCGAGACGCTCGACGACAAGTTCGTAGAGCCCCTCCAACTCGGGCGCAGAAGCAACCGAGTAGCTTCTCTGGGCCTGGTAGCCATCCGGCGCGGTGAGCCGGACGTCGAGGTGCTGGCCGGCCCGGAAGGGTCGCCGGTCCTGGGGGCGAAGGAAGAAGCTCTTCACACCTGCTGTCTGGCGCTCGATCCGCTCAATGACAGCCTCGTGCCATGGAACCTGAGATGCCTGGCTGATCGCGTCGGTCATGGTCAGTCGCCCGAGTAACGCTGTTCGCGCCAGGGATCCCCATAGATGTGATAGCCGCGCAACTCCCAAAACCCGGCCTCGTCGCGCTCGAGAAACTGAAGCGCGTTGATCCACTTCGCCGACTTCCAGAAGTAGAGATGCGGCACGAGGAGCCTTGCCGGGCCGCCATGCTCGGACGCCAGAGGCTTGCCTTCGTAGTGGGTGGCGACCATGGCCTTGCCGCCGACGAGGTCGGCTGTGGGCACATTCGTCGAGTAGCCGTCATAGGAATGCGCCAACGTGTAGGCTGGTGGCGACGCGATCCCGGCTTCTGCGAGGATGTCGTCGATCAGGACGCCAGTCCACGGTGTGTTCAGCTTCGACCATTTCGTGACACAGTGGATGTCGCGGGTCATCTTGGTCTGCGGGAGAGCCAGGAACTCCGCCCAGGTCCACCGCACCACGGGGCGTGGACCGATCTTGAGAGTGAACGACCAGTCTCCAAGCGAGACACGGGGGGTCGGGCCGGCGGTGAGGACCGGGAAGCCCTCGGTGAGGGATTGTCCGGGCGGGATCCGATCCGAATGATCTGAGGAGGGCGCCTTACTGATAAATCCACGCGTCACCATCATGATGCTCCTGTGTGATGCCTTGTTACATTGGCCTGCTTCGGGGCGGCGTCCGCTTGAGCGGAAGCTGCCAGCCGAGCCGGAGGGAGTGGCAGGTGTAGCCACCCGGATGTCGTTCAAGGTAGTCCTGATGTTCGGACTCGGCCCCCCTCGCATGCGTCTCTGCAGCTTATCCATGGTAGCTAAGGCGAATGTTACGCAGACCTCATCTGGTCTGCTTCGCCACTTCCTGTGCCTTCTGGTAGCTCTCGGCAACAGCCTGGAAGTTTGGCGCCACGAGAGCATAGAGTTTTGCGAGTTCGGCTGCTTCAGGCCGGTTCCATGTACGGTGGGTCTCGGACAGCACCGCGTTGGTTGAAGTGGGAATGACGCCGGCCTGCGCGAAGCGAGCGATCGTTGCTCGCGATGCCAGTTCGCCTGGGTCCCCCGAAGCATCGATGACCGCATAGACTTTGAACCCTGCGGCTTTGGCATCTAGCGCTGGGAACATGACGCAGACGCTGGTCCAGACGCCCGCGATGATCAGCGTCTTTCGACCCGTCGCGCGCACGGCTTTGACGAAGTCCTCATTGTCCCAGGCGTTCACTTCACCTCTCCGCGGTACGTAGATCGCATGGGGCGCGAATTGCTGAATTTCCGGCATGAGCGGTCCGTTCGGTCCGTTCGGTTCGGAGGCGCTCGTGATGACGGGGATCTTCAGAAGCGTCGCCAGCTTGGCAAGCATCACGGTATTTGACCGTAATTCGGAAATACTGATGTCTTTGACGGTCTGGAGCAGACCTGCCTGATGATCGAGCAGCAGGATCACGCTATCGTTCGTATCGAGCAGAGCCTGACCGCCACCTGTGGGCAGAACACTTGGTGGAGGGGTGGCTGCCGTCTGGGCTACGGCGCTCAGACTGGGTGAGCCGACCCCAATCGCCAGAACAGCGGCAAGACAACGGAAGGCTCTCGTCAGCACGTTCAGAGTTGAGTTACAGTTCATGATATTCTCCACAGGATTGAATGACTACCCTCACGCGAGGGGTAGCGAGGGGCTCGGGCAGTTCAGGCGGAGGGATGGCCACGGCCATCCCTCCGCTCTGAGGACGATTACGCCTAGGTGCTGCCATCCGCCTCCTCCTCGAAGGTGATCGCAACATCGGCGTTGGCCGACAATCGCACCTTGTCGCCCTCAACCTCCGCAACGAGGGCTGTCGGAATGTAGTGATGATGGCCTTGGTGCGAGCCTTGGCCGCTGTCTTCTCTCGTGAGCTTGATGCGGTTTCCCTCCAGTCGGTCCACAGTACCGATGTGAACACCGTCAGCCCCGATCACCTCCATGTGCTCTCTGATTCCGCTAGTACCTGTCATGTGCCTTCTCCTGCTTTAAACTTGATCACAGCATTGAGAGCCCCCGTACGATCCACGTCTTGTTTTCTCTACGGTTGGTCAGCCGTACCGCCAACGGTCTCTGTCGGGTTCCGCAACTCCGCTGGGACCGGACGGCGCTCGCCGGCGCCACGCTGCAATCGCCCGGTGATCTCGGCCACATGCCGCCCCTGAAAATGGGCGCCGTCGAGTTCGTTCCTGCTCGGCTGGCGGGAGCCGTCGCCGCCAGCGATGGTCGTCGCGCCATAGGGCGAGCCGCCTGTTACCTCATCGATCTTGCTCTGGCCCGCAAAGGAGTAAGGCAGGCCGACGATGATCATGCCATGATGCAGAAGAGTCGAGTGGAACGACGTGATGGTGGTTTCCTGGCCCCCGTGCTGGGTGGCCGTGGAGGCGAACACGCTGCCCACCTTGCCGACCAGCGCGCCCTTCACCCATAGGCCGCCGGTCTGGTCGAGGAAGTTGCGCATCTGAGCCGCCATGTTGCCGTAGCGGGTCGGGGTGCCGAAAATGACGGCATCGTAATCGGCGAGCTCATTGGGGCTCGCAATCGGAGCGTCCTGGTCGACCTTCATCCCGGATTTGCGGGCGACCTCTTCTGGCACGAGTTCCGCAACACGTTTGACGGTGACGTCCGTTCCGGTAACGGAGCGAGCGCCTTCCGCGATGGCCTGCGCCATCTGCTCAATGTGACCATAGGACGAGTAGTAAAGGACCAGAATCTTTGCCATAGGACGACCTCCACTGGGTTGATGCGACCTCGCGGTTCTAGGAACGCAAACGCGTGTTCAAAACTTCACAACCGTCCCGAAGCTTACAAACTGAGCAGTCTTGGACGGGCCTGTGTCCTCGATGAATTTTCCGGGCGTGAACACCGAGTAGGCCAGTTCCGCACTGAACCAGCGAACCGGCTTCCACCCGAGAACCAGATCAGCCTGAGTCCCTATATAGCGGGCGCGACTGCCACCCGCTGATCTTACGATGTTACCCCCGCTGCCGTAGATGCCATCGCCCAGGCTTTCCCGCCAATAGAGCACCGCCCCTCCCGAGAGCGTCCACTGGTCATTCAGGTGAAGGGTGAGGTTGGGATGCAGATTGATCAGATTGATCGGCCCGATCAGACCGATCTCGCCAAAGTAGTTTCCCCTCGGGAACAGCGGATTGACAGTCTGGAGATCAGGATTATTCGGGCTCCGGTCGCCACTAATTATGTTGGCCCGCAATCCTAAGCGCGGGCTGAACGTCCTGTTCGTGAAAGTGTAGCCGGTATCGGAAGCAACGGACCAAGCATGGATGTCACCGTCACCGAACTTGCCGACCTGGACAATCGCTTCGAAGTTCCAGTCCCAGTCCTGCGCCTTGCCGAAGAACCTGCTGCCAATGGTATGCCTGAGTTCCTCTCCCGCGCCCTGATCGAACCTCGCGCCGGAGTTGCGGTAGCCGATGTAGTAAAGGTCGAGCCCGGATGCAGGACCGATTTGGTCCAGCTTACGGGTCGCGTAGAGCGACCATACCGATCGGTTGCTGTCAAACTGATCGTTGAAACTCTCAACCCGGTTGCGAACGGGTCGAGCGTAAAAAGCATCGATGCGCCACAGGCCCGCCTGAAGCGAGGCCACTCCCGCGTCGAACGAGCGGAGCACGTTGGGGCCGTACCGGAGGCTGATGAGACGCTCCGAACCGTAGGACAGCAATTGCCGCCCACCTCGTAGCGTCAGATCGGCATCCTTGCTCAGCAGCAGCTTGATCTCGCCAAAGCCCTGCAGGAGTTCGAACCCGGTCTCGTCGACCCCGCTGATACCAGTTTCCTTGCCGGTCACCCAGGCTCCGATCATCTGGCCGAACAGGCGCACGTTCGGACCGAGATGCAGATCGGCATAGGGCAGCACCCGATGCCATTGATAATTGTCGACTGGGACCTCACCCCAATTGACGTTCCAGTAAGCCTGCTCCCAGAACCGCAGCTCTATTCCCAAGGTCAGGAAGCTGGTCCCGGAGGCATCAAGCGGCATGTATTTGAACGGCTCCCACCAAGCGCCGGTCCGATTCGCTGGGATCCGCAGATAGGAGTAATCTTCGGAATAGCGCAGATTTGTCAGGATTGGTGAAGGTGTGGTAATTGCATGACGGGCGCTCTGGTCGGATCCTGCTGCTTCAGTGGATCGAGCGACTGTGCCAGTGGCAATAGCCAGAGCAAGCGTCAGCAGGGTGGCTGTCTTGACCCCCGGCATCACAATGGATCGAACCAGAGTGGGCACCGAAGCGTGTCCTGGATGGAGCCCGGTAGTCATGCCTATCCGATGAGACGTCCCTTGATCGCCTGTCATCGAACTTGGTCCGACCCGATAGCAGGAGCTGTGGTAGGCTGGCCCAACCGTGGCTTAAGCGCCAGAAGGTGCTCGACTACGGGATCGCCCGGTTCCTGGTGGTAGCGACGAACTTCAGCTTGAATGTTTGCGTCGACGTTCGACACACGTTGATGCTGGCGCATGTGCTCGACCCAGGACTCGACGAAGAACCACTCGACAATGCGCTCCGGGTCAGCGGCATCCTCAGAGACACCCCAGGCATAGGCGCCGTCCCGGCGGCGTTCCTCGGAAAGGCGGGCCAGAGCAGACAGGAAAGCAGAGCGGTCCGGTCGGTTGACGCGGTAAGTGACGGTAATCATGACCGGGCCACGGTCATTTGCTACGGGTTCGGCCAAAGCCGGCTCAGGCCAGTGCAGTGATGGCCTGAGATCGCCCTCGCCGCTGGGCAGGGGGGCTCGATAGGCGAAGCCTGCCGTTACAGCCAAGCCTGCGCCCGCGAAGAGCAGGGTCGTATCCGTTCCAATCCCGTGGGCCAGAAAGCCCCAGCCCAGGCTGCCTGCTGCCATCGCACCGTTGAAGGCGGTGAGGTAGAGCGCCAGACCCCGGCCCCGGACCCAGTTCGGCAGGATGGCTTGCATGTTGCTGGTGAGGGTGGTCAGCATCGCGATCCAGGCGATGCCGAGCACGAAAGTCGCGACGAGTGCGGCGATTTCCATGTTCGTCAGGGCGAGCAGGACGGTGGCAGCGGCCGTGACGAGCGATCCCGCCAGCACCAGGCGGTCCTGCCCGAGGCGAACGCGAATGCGCGGCAGGAGAAGAGCGCCTGCGATAGCTCCGACTCCGACACTGCCAAGCATCAGACCGTAGAAGCTTGACCCGCCGCCGATCTCCTGACGCGCCACAATCGGCAGGAGCGCCCAGACCGCACTGGCAAAGGCAAAGAACAATACGGCCCGCCACAGGACCCGGTGGAGATCATGGTTGGCACGGGCGTAGCGCAAGCCCGCTCGCAAGGCTCCTCCAAAGTGCTCCCGCAGGCTGTCATCCGCATTGGCCTCACGCCGCCACCACAACAGAGCGGCACTCACCACAACGTAGCTCAGGACGTCAAATCCGTAGACGGCCGCAGCTCCCAAACCTGCCAGAAGAAAACCACCCAGGGCGGGTCCGATGGATCGAGCGATGTTGATGCCGAGTGAATTGAGCGCCACGGCGCCTCTGATCTCAGAATTTGAAACAAGCTCTGGCGTGATGGCCTGCCAGGCAGGGGTCGCCAGCGCCGCTCCCACGCCGCCAAGAAAGGTGAGCGCGACGAGGCTCACGACGGAAACATTGCCTGACCAGGCGAGAAGGGCCAGCGCGGTGCTCACGACGCCGAGGCCAATCTGAATCCCGATCAGGAACCGACGCCGGTCGAGGATGTCGGAAAGGACGCCCGCCGGAATGGCGAGCAGGAAGATCGGCAAAGTGCCGGCAGCCTGGATCATAGCGACGGCAGCGGGTGATGCTGAAATTTCCGTGACGAGCCAGGCCGAGGAGACATCGCGCATGAAGGTGCCGATGTTGCCGAGCACGGTTGCGATCCAAATGACCGCGAAGAGACGATGGTGCAGGGGAGCAAAGGTGCCCTGCGGAGGACGTGTCGCACCTTCGGTGATTGCGCTCTGAGTTCCTGTCACGGGCGCACGCTCCGGCCATTGACGAACAAGGCTGCCATGGTAAGTCCACCTACAATAGCCAAATGCTCGAAGAAGGTGGCTGCCTGCCGGCCTTGATCCGGCCCTCCAATGCTCCAGAAGGGGTGCGCGAGGAGGGTAGCGAGTGCTGTGAAGACAGCGAGGATGCCGGCTCCGAGCCAGCAGTAACGTCGTGTCAGGAACAATAGCGATCCTCCAAGCTGGGTCACAATGACGGCTCCAGCGAGCAAGCCTGCTGGCTGCAGTCCGAGACCGCCCACCTCATTTGTTGCTCCCTGGAGGTCAAGAAGTTTTGTGACACCGCTGGTCGAGAAGGGAGCAGCGAGCGCAAGACGGGCGACGTAGCCGAGTGCCGACTGTCTCAGGACCAAAGCGATCGGGCTGGGGATGACCATGTCGCCCATATTCGCCTCCCGTGTCAGAACGCCCAGCACGAGCAGCCGAGCGCTGCCCAGAACGTCCTGTGATCAGAGGCTGGCACATTCTCACGCCAGGCATTGGCGTGGGCATGACCGTGGACACCACAGGACTTGGCGCAACTGCAGTTAGCTGTTGCGACGGCATACTTGCGCTCCTCGCCATTGTCAGCCCGCTTCTGATAGCCGCCAAAGGCTCGCACCGGCGACCAGTCCGGCATGGGTGGAGGGAGGTGAGGAGCAAGGTCCCTGAAGTCGGCGTCGCCGTAAACGGGTTTGCCACCAAGAACTGTCAGGACCGAGGTGATGTCCTGGATCACGTCCTCTGGAACGGAGAAATAGTCGTCTGACAAGACCGCTAGATCAGCCAACTGTCCGACCTTAATCTGCCCTTTCTTACCCGTTTCGGAAGCGAACCACGTGTTGGCCTCGGTCCACAGCCTCAGAGCCATCTCGCGGTTAAGCCGGCTGGCAGCGGGATAGAGGGTCAGACCTCCCAACGTCTTGCCGGTCACGAGCCATGACAGCGCGATCCAGGGATTGTAGGAGGCGACGCGGGTCGCGTCCGTGCCGGCGCCGACAGGCACACCTGATTCCAGCATGCGTCGGATCGGGGGGGTGCGTTCCGCGGCTTTGCTGCCATAGCGGGCCACAAAGTCTTCACCTTGGAAGGCCATGCGGTGCTGCACCGCGATGCCGCCGCCCAGAGCGGCGATGCGGTCGATGTTGCGCTCATCAATGGTCTCGGCGTGGTCGAAGAACCAGTGCAGGCCATTGAACGGCACTTCCCGATTCACCCTCTCGAACACGTCGAGGGCGCGAGTGATGGTCTCGTTGTAAGTGGCATGCATGCGCCATGGCCAGCGGTTCTCTGCCAGAAGACGGACGACGGGCTCCAGGTCGCCTTCCATGCTCGGCGGCATCTCGGGCCGCTCCACCTTGAAGTCCTCGAAGTCGGCTCCGCTGTAGACCAGCATCTCCCCGGCGCCGTTGTGGCGGTAAGTGTCGTCGCCTTGGCCGGGCTTCACCTGCTTCGACCAGCTGGAAAAGTCCTTAAGCTCCTCCTGAGGCTTCTGGGTGAACAGATTGTAAGCAAGACGGACCGTGAGAAGGCCCTCGCGGTGCAACTCCTCGATGATGGCATAGTCGTCCGGATAGTTCTGGTACCCTCCGCCGGCATCAATGACGCTGGTGACGCCGAGGCGGTTCACCTCGCGCATGAAGTGGCGTGACGAGTTCTTCTGGTACTCTGGTGGGAGCCGCGGTCCTCTGGCGAGGGTTGCGTACAGGATCGTGGCGTTCGGTCTAGCGATCAACACGCCTGACGGGTTGCCTCTGGCATCGCGCTGGATCTCGCCACCGGGCGGATTCGGCGTGTCCCTGGTGTAGCCCACGGCCCGCAACGCCGCACCATTCAGCAGGGCTCGATCATACAGATGCAGGATGAAGACTGGCGTATCCGGCGCAACGGCATTGATCTCATCAAGAGTAGGCAGGCGCTTCTCGGCGAACTGATGTTCGGTGAAGCCACCCACGATCCGAACCCATTGCGGGGCAGGGGTGTGGTCAACTTGCTCCTTGAGCATGCGCATGGCGTCCGCCAAGGATCGCACGCCATCCCAGCGCAGCTCCATGTTGTAGTTTAGACCACCTCGGATGATGTGCATGTGACTGTCGATTAGCCCCGGGATCACGCGGCGGCCTTTCAAATCGACGCGTTGCGATCCAGTGCCACCGAGCGGCATGACCTCACGGTCAGGGCCGACGGCAACAAAACGTCCATCCACAATGGCCACTGCAGTGACCTCGGGGTTCTGCCGGTCGAGGGTAGTGATCTTGCCGTTGAACAGGATGAGATCGGCGCCGGTGTTCCCGGTCTGCGCCTCCACATGCAGTGGTTTTGCGCTCCATCCTGTGACAAGCGAGCCCAGTCCTGCCACGACAGTTCGACGGTCGGTGGTTGCCATGATCACCTCCCCCGGGCTTGCGGCGCGCGACTACTCCTCTGGCTGCAAGCAGCCTGTCGACGCAAGGGCCTGTTCTCGGCTCGGGGCTTTGCCATCTCCTGCCGGATCGGCGCAAATCTCTCGACAAGTTCGTCTTGCGCGAGCCGGGGTGTGATGGACTGCGGCCAATTCCGGTCAAAGGCCACGATCGTGATCGTTACGGCTCGTTCGCCTCGTGCTTGGTAGTCCTTCACCGCGAGTTGCGCCAGGATCTCGGGATCCTCTTTGGCGTTCGACACCTTCATATGCCCCAGGATCTTCAAGCGTTGCCGATGGGCGTAGTCCATCAGGAACAGCGACATGCGGTCATTCCCGATCACATTGCCGGAGGTCATGTACTGCTTGCTACCCTGAAAGTCGGCATAGTCGAGCAGGCGTTGATGGAGCATCTGCAGAAAACTCTCTAGGGCGCCGCGAAAATGCACAAAGGGCCGTCCAGTCTCAGAAACGGGTGCGATGTAGGAGCTTTCGTGTGCGGCGATAAAGACTTCATCGTTGGAATCAGGCCAATCGTTGGCGTCATGCCCACTCTCAGAGCAAAGGACCGAAGTGACTGGGGCGGATGCTGCAGGCGGGCCGACAGTATACGCTCGGCGCAACAGAATGATCACAGCGAACTCCTTCGGGCGGAGCCCGGCTCACCTGCCGCCGGATCGACGAAGACGTACAGAGCTTTGATGCGCCCGTTCTCGACTTGCGCAACATCCGTTCCAGTCACGGCCACAGGGCCATCTGGGGGACCCGCGTGCCAGTGCAAGCGGGCGATTCCATTGTGGCCGATAGCGATGCCGGAGGCGGTAAACACGAAGTCCGGCGGCAGGCTTGCCTGGAGGGCGTCGATGGCGCTGGAGATCGCCTCGTATCCTGTCACCACTGCATGAGGCTCGAAGAAAGTTGCATCGCCCGTATAGAGCTCCTGCAGGGCGTCGCGCCGCCGCCCGCCGTCTCGCTCGTTGAAGACCCGAGCCAGATGGGCCTGCATCAGCACATCGAAATTTACCGACGCGGCAACAGCGGGGCTCGTGCCGGCTGGAGTCGCACTGGACGAGGATACCATGGTGGAGGTCAGTTGCCGCAATTGCGGACGGTCTGTCATCGGAACTCTCCCGCAATTGACCGCTCGTCGTTGATTGATTGGGCTTTTGGATCGACAATTAGCCCAGCCAGCGATTGGCTTTCGATCATACCCAGGGATGATGGGCCAAGAATATCCCTGGCGCTCCGGGCGGAGGCACTGCTGATGGCGCCAGTGGAGACGGTCATAGCGGCGATCCCCTTAGGCGTGGTGTGCTTCGGCGCGGTGTGCATGATAGGTCCTTCCGTTCAGTGCTTAGCGTCCTGCAGAAGCCAGCTCCCACACCGCGTCCGCGAACTCCTTGGGCGCCTCTTCCGGCAGGTTGTGGCCCACGTTGGGGATGACGCGATGCTGGCGGCCGCCCGTGAACTTCGCCGCCGTTGCTTTTCCGTCCGTTGCCGGCACGACCCCATCCGCGTCCCCGTCCAGGGTGATCGCCGGGACCGTGATGGCAGGCAAAGCTGCGAGACGCTTCTCCACATCCTCGTAGGGCCGGTGCCCTGCCGCCAGGCCGAGGCGATGGCGATAGGAATGGATCACCACGTCCACATAATCCGGGTTGTCGAACGCGCCCGCATGCCGGTCGAGGGTTGCCTCGTCGAAGCGCCAGGTTGGTGAGTTGCGCTGCCAGAGAGTTCGCGTGAGCTCGCGCCTGTGGGCCGCCAGTCCTGCGCGCCCCCGTTCGGTCTGGAAATAGTACTGATACCAGAGCCCCGATT
>JAESGY010000585.1_pt1 | contig 11898 bp, 8 predicted proteins | sample 9269841 | NCBI WGS metagenome assembly JAESGY01 (sample SAMN17022865, study PRJNA683097) | algae metagenome | isolation source: Spirirestis rafaelensis WJT71-NPBG6 and co-occurring heterotrophs from... | place: USA: Pinto Wells, Joshua Tree National Park, Colorado Desert, CA | collected 2006-08-15 | reverse complement strand
AGCCAAGACTGAAGTTCGTGCTCCCACGCCACTGAGGTGCTCATGACGACCTCCTGCGGACACTCCTTCAGAAGGAGACGTCGGCCGTACTCGCCCGGTTCCTCATACCTGCCAAAGTAGTGCTAGGATCCTCACCATGGTTCCACACGTCACCCAGTGCTGTCGGATTGATGATACGCTCAGGTCCGATGAGATCGAGCAGGTAATCCTTCGGGTCGCGCCCGGCTGCGTGGGCCAGCTCAGAGACGAAGGACTGCACCGCGAAAGCGTGGGGACCATGCGATACCGAACGGTACCAGCCGATGCGCACGTGTGCTGCTGCCTCCGGATTCTCTACTCGGACATTGGGGATCGCGAACGGCATGTTGACAAGGCCCATGCCGAGTTCGAAAGGCAGTTCGTGTTTCGGATCGGGTGCAAAGATTGAGCCGATCGTCGGCCCGGCGCTGCGATGCACCCATGCGACCGGCTTGCCCGACGCATCCAGACCGGCCTCAAGACGCTGCACTGAAAGGGTGTGGTAGTAGCCGTGATGAAGATCGTCCTCCCGCGTCCAGATCAGCTTGACCGGAGCGCCGTTTATGGCCTGGGAGCACAGGCCAGCCTCGATGACAAAGTCGGGTTTGGATTTGCGACCGAAGCCGCCGCCCAGCAGGGTGACGTTCACTTTGACCTTCTCAACTGGCAGTCCCAGGCGGCCAGCTAGGCGTCCCCGCGTCACTGCGGGCGCCTGGACGCAAGCCCAGGCTTCGGCCGCGCCGTCCACGATGCGGACGAGCGCCGCCGGCGGCTCCATGGGAGCCTGCGCAAGGTGAGGGGTATAGTACTCTGCTTCGACGTGCCGGGCCGCCTGTGCCATTGCACGGTCAACATCGCCCTCGTTCCTCACAACTTTAGCAGGCTTGCGCGCCGCCTCGGTCAGCTGGGTGCGATACGTGTCGGAGGAGTAATCGGCGTTCGGGCCATCATCCCAGGTGATCTTCAATTTCTCTCGGCCCTGGATCGCCGCCCAGGTATTCTGAGCAATCACTGCAACGCCGCCGAGCGGCTCGAACTCCGATGGTATGGAGGGAGCGTCGATCTTGATGATCCTGACGACACCCGCAACCTTCTCCGCCTCCGCAGCGTCGTATGACACAACCTTGCCGCCATAAACCGGTGGCCGTGCGATCACCGCGTAGAGCATGCCGTCCACGCGGGCGTCTATGCCGTACATGGCCCGTCCAGTCGTGGTGTCGCGGTTGTCGATCAGCTCGATGGTGTCCTTGCCAATGTAACGGAAGGCACTGGGATCCTTGAGCCTGATCTGGTTCCGGCCCGGAACCGGTAAATCAGCAGCCGCTTGAGCCAGCTCAGCGAAATCCAGCTTTCGTCCGGTCGCCGCATGAACCACGGCGTGTTGGGAGGCCGTGACGTCCCCGGGGGATACGCTCCAGCGCTGGGCTGCTGCCTGCTCCAGCATCGTGCGGGCCGCGGCGCCCGCCCGTCGCAAGGGCATGAAGAAGTGACGCAGGCTGCGGGATCCGTCGGTATCTTGGTTGCCGAAGCGCTCCTCGTCAGCCCAAGCCTGCGTGACACGTACCCTCGCCCAGTCAGCCTCAAGCTCGTCAGCAACCACCATCGCAATAGAGGTGCGGACACCCTGCCCCATTTCTGAACGGTGACATGTGACCGTAACAGTGCCATCTCCGGCCACGGCAATGAAGATTCTGGGATCTTCACGCCAGCCATGCGGCATCGCATCGGCGCCAAACATCTGGTTCTGTGCCTCCGCACCGCGGGGAAAGCCAAATGCCAGGACGAGGACACCTGCAGCCGCGCCAACAAGGAAACCGCGTCGGCTCACATTCGCCAATCCGGGAGTCAGATCAGTGGGCTGCCTCGTCATGGCCGGCCTCCCCTGGCGGCCTGCTTGATAGCCGCGCGGATGCGGGGATAGGTCCCGCACCGGCACAGGTTTCCGCTCATAACGGTGTCGATGTCCTCATCACTCGGATCAGGCGTGTCCTTCAGGAGCGAGGCCGCCTGCATGATCTGGCCCGGCTGGCAGTAGCCGCATTGGGCCACGTTGAGATTGCGCCAGGCAACCTGGAGCGGATGGTTGCCGTTGGGCGACAAGCCCTCGATAGTGGTCACCTGAAGTCCATCAGCCGCGGAGATTGGGGTTTGGCAGGCGCGTACGGCCGTGCCATCCAAATGAATTGTGCACGCGCCACATGCTGCGATGCCACAGCCAAACTTGGTCCCGTTGAGACCCAACTCATCACGGAGATACCATAGGAGGGGCATGTCCGTATCGCCGTCGTACCTGCGTTCGATGCCGTTCACGATCAATGTTGCCATCGGCAAAGCCCTCTCTCGCTAACCTTGATGACCCGATGTTTAGGATGTCTGAAGCAGGATGTCGGTGTAGAGCTCGGATGTGTCGGGCTCAGCATCGCTGGTGGCGAACTCGGCCGCCTCGTTGACGATCTCGCGCACCCGGCTATCGATGGCCTTCAGCTCGTCCTCGGACAGCTTCCAGCTTTCCAGAAGCCGGCGGCGCGACTGTTCGATAGGATCACGTTCTTCGCGGATCTGGTCCACTTCCTCCCGCGTGCGGTACTTGGCCGGATCGGACATGGAGTGGCCGCGATAGCGGTAGGACAGCATCTCGAGAATGTACGGACCCTTGCCCGAGCGGGCATACTCGATCGCCTTATAGCCGGCCGCATAGACGGCGTGGACATCCATGCCGTCCACCTGCTCGCCCGGGATCCCGAAGGACACGCCGCGTTTGGAGTAATCGGTCTGGGCCGAGCCGCGACTTGGCGACGTGCCCATGGCGTAGCCGTTGTTCTCGATCACGTAGACCACGGGCAGCTTCCAGACGGCTGCCATGTTGAAGCTCTCAGAGACTTGGCCCTGGTTGGCTGCTCCCTCGCCGAAGTAAGTAAGGCAGACATTGCCGTTCTCACGGTAATGATTGGCGAACGCGATGCCAGTACCAAGAGAGACCTGGGAACCGACGATGCCGTGGCCGCCATAGAAATGCTTCTCCTTGGAGAACATGTGCATGGAGCCGCCCTTGCCTTTCGACAGGCCGCCGCGACGGCCCGTGAGTTCGGCCATGACACCCTTCGGATCCATGCCGCAGGCGAGCATATGACCGTGATCACGGTAGCCGGTGATCATCTGGTCGCCGTCCTTCGAGGCCATCTGCATGCCGACGACGATCGCTTCCTGGCCGATATAGAGATGACAGAAGCCACGAATCAGCCCCATGCCGTACATCTGTCCGGTCTTCTCCTCGAAGCGGCGGATCAGAAGCATCTCGCGATACGCGTGCGTCTCCTGATCCTTGGTAAATTTCTGCTGATCCTTATTGGATTTCGGTGCCATGATGGTCTCCGAACGCCTTGTGCCAGTTCAACGTCATTGGATTGAAGTCTCCGGCATGATGGTAGCCGATTACTCCGCTGCGAGAGCCGGTTGGTGCTCACGCCGATACGCGGCGATCCGCTCCAGCAGCATCGGGCGAAAGTGGCGGATCAGCCCCTGCACGGGCCAGGCGGCGGCATCGCCAAACGCACAGATCGTATGGCCCTCCATCTGGCGCGTGACCTGCTCCACCAGGTCGATCTCATCTGGGTCGACACGGCCTTCGATCATCCGGTACATGACCCGCATCACCCACCCGGTCCCCTCCCGGCAGGGGGTGCACTGCCCGCAGCTTTCGTGCTTGAAGAACGCGCACAGGCGGGCGATGGCCGCAATCAGGTCCGTCGACTTGTCCATGACCACGATCGCGGCGGTGCCCAGTCCGCTTTTGAGCTCACGGAGGCTGTCGAAGTCCATCAGCAAGGTATCGCATAGAGACTTCGGCACCAGCGGCATGGACCCGCCTCCAGGGATGATTGCAAGAAGGTTATCCCACCCTCCCCGCACGCCCCCGGCATGGGTGTCGATCAGCTCACGCAGCGGGATGCTCATGGCTTCCTCGACATTGCAAGGCCTGTTCACATGGCCGGAGATCGAATAGATCTTGGTGCCTGTGTTGTTCGGTCGGCCAAAGCCCGCAAACCAGGCTGCCCCACGCCGTAAAATCGTCGGCACGACGGCAATGGTCTCGACGTTGTTCACCGTGGTCGGGCAGCCGTACAGGCCGATCGCGGCCGGAAACGGCGGCTTCATGCGGGGCATCGCCTTCTTGCCTTCGAGGCTCTCTAGGAGGGCTGTCTCTTCCCCGGCAATGTAGGCTCCGGCCCCCCGATGAAGGAAGAGATCAAAGTCCCATCCGGACCCACAGGCATTGCGGCCGATCAAGCCAGCACCGTAGGCCTCCTCAATGGCTTGCTGGAGATGAGCGGCTTCCTCAATGAACTCGCCGCGGATGTAGATGTAACAAGCATGGGCGCTGATGGCGAACGATGCCAGCAGGCAGCCTTCCACCAGCTTGTGAGGATCGTTGCGCAGGATTTCGCGGTCCTTGCAGGTTCCCGGCTCGGATTCGTCGGCATTGACCACAAGGTAGCTGGGCAGAGTGTCGGATGCCTTCGGCATGAACGACCACTTCAGCCCCGTCGCAAATCCCGCGCCCCCCCGCCCGCGAAGCCCCGATGCTTTGGTCTCATTGATGATCCAATCGCGTCCCCTTGCGAGCAGAAAGGACGTACCATCCCAATCCCCGCGCATGCGGGCGCCGGGGAGCCTCCAATCGTGGAAGCCATAGAGGTTCGTGAAGATCCGGTCCCTGTCGCTGAGCATGACCAGCTCTCATGTTGTCGTCGCAAGCCACCATGAGGATGGAGCAGGCGCTGCCATTCCCTACCACGATCGGGGTCAAGGTTCAGGCCGGGCGCTCCAGATTGCCGCAAGTTCGGGCGCTTCGGCGCAATTCATGAACTGTCGTCACTCTTCGCGGACGTTAAAATACTTCACGCTTGCGCGATTTTACCTGCACCAAGGGCGCAGGTTGGATGCGGGCGCATCTCTTGCCGAGGCATGGCCGATCATGAATTCTGGCCATCAGATCAATTGCTTTAATCGCCGCGTGATGGCGCAGACCCTTCTCCGGGTATTGGCGGAGACGGGCACGCTCGCGATGAAGACGCAGAGCGTGTGGTGGTCGCTCCATGGGCCGGCCCTTGCCTTGCTAGACTCAGCCTTGGAGGGGCAAAGACAGGATCTTCTTGATGCCATGCCCCCTTTGGCCCGCCGAATGACAGCTTTGGGGTCTTGCATCCTCATCGACAATGCCACGCTCATGGCTCATGCGAGAACGGTGGCTCCACAGCCGACTCACGCTCCTGTACGCGACATGGTGCGGCAGCTGTCGCAAGATCATCAGGGGGTTGCGAGCGTCATCCGCTACACCCGCCGTGTCGCGGCGGACTTGGACGACGGAGCCACCCTGTGCCTTCTGGACGAGCGCCTTCTGGCTCATGAATCCGCCGCGTCACGGCTTGAAGACCTCGCCTTGAGACTGGACGAGGAGCATGGGCTGCTGCGGCTGGAGGTGGCACGGGACGAGATCTTGAATTCCGCTGGTTGAACTGAACTCTCGGGAGCACGGCGAATGACGCAAATGAGTGCAAGCGACCGCAAGCCGACGGCCGGAAGGCCCCCCGGACACAAGGGAATATGGCCTGCACAGGCCCATTCTTTTGCATTAAGCGCCCTGGCGGGTCTCTGGTCCTGCTATGTGCTCATCGGGTTCGGCTCATGGCTTGCGGCGGGAGGCTTGGCCTTTGCCCAGGGCAGTCCTGCTCCGCCGCCGCCCGTGACGGTGGCAAAGCCGGTTGTGAGGGACATCGTCGAGCAGACCGACTTCATCGGGCGCTTCGAGGCGGTGGATCAGGTCGACATCCGCGCACGGGTCTCAGGCTACCTCGACAAGGTTCATTTTCAGGATGGAACCCTCGTCAGGGCAGGAGATCTCCTCTTCACTATCGATCCGCGTCCCTATCGAAATACACTTGAGCAGGCGCAGGCGGCCGTGACATCCGCCCAAGTCCGCCTCGAATTTGCGCAGAGCGACCTCGCTCGGGCCGAGCAGTTGCGCACGACCGGCAATATTCCCGACCAGATATTCGATCAGCGCCGGCAGGCTTTTCTGACCGGCAAGGCGGATCTGGATCGAGCCCAGGCGGCCCTGCGCCAGGCGCAGCTCGATGTCGGCTTTACGGATGTCAGAGCGCCTCTGACCGGCCGGATCTCCCGCAAGCTCGTGTCTGAGGGCAATCTGGTCAACGCCAACGAGACCGTCCTGACAAATATCGTCTCGCTCAACCCGATCCAATTCTACTTTGATGTCGACGAGCGTTCCTATCTGGCCTTCTCGCGCCAGACACAGGGAGGAGCGCGCGCATCCGGGAACGGATCGTCAAATGAGGCTCTCCTCACGCTGACGGATGAGCGCCTTGGTCAGCGCAGAGGTCAACTCGATTTCGTCGACAACCGGCTAGATGAGGCAAGCGGCACAATCCGTGTCCGCGCGGTGTTCGACAACAAGGATATGCTGCTGACACCTGGCTTGTTCGGCCGCGTGACGATTGGCGCCTCGGACCCCTACAAGGGCATCCTCCTGCCGGACGAAGCCATCGGCAGCGATCAGGACCGGCGCGTGGTCTATGTTGTCGGTGAGAACAACGTCGTTCATCTCAAGCCGATCCGCATCGGTCCCAGGATCGACGGCTACAGGGTCATCCGTGATGGTTTGGCCGGAGACGAAACCGTGGTGGTGAATGGTCTCGTTCGCGTCCGCCCGGGAGCGCCGATTACGCCGCAGATGACGACGCTTCCCCCAACGCGGGAACGAAACGGCACCTGACCTTGCCATTGAGGACGTCTCCATGCGAATGGCTCATTTCTTCGTTGATCGTCCCATCTTCGCCACTGTCCTGTCGGCAATCTTCCTGATCGTCGGCGGCATCGCTTACACGACCTTGCCGGTGGCGCAGTACCCGGAGGTTGCGCCGCCCACCGTGGTGGTGAGGGCGAGCTATCCGGGAGCCGATGCGCAGACGGTGGCCGCCACCGTCGCTACCCCGCTGGAGCAGCAGATCAACGGGGTCGAGGACATGCTGTACATGTCCTCCTATTCCACGGGCGACGGCGCCATGGCGCTGACGATCACGTTCAGGCTCGGCACTGATCTCGACAAGGCCCAGGTGCTCGTTCAGAACCGGGTGGCTATCGCGACCCCGCGACTGCCGGAGGAGGTGCGGCGCCTCGGCGTAACGACTCTCAAGAGTTCGCCCGATCTGATGATGGTCGTGCACATGCTCTCACCGGACAGCTCCTACGACCAGCTCTATATCTCGAACTACGCCCGCAACTATGTTCGCGACATCCTCTTGCGCCTCCAGGGTGTGGGTGACCTCACCATCTTCGGCGAGCGGCAATATTCCATACGCATCTGGCTCGATCCGGAGAAACTCGCTTCCTACGGCATGACCTCGGGCGACGTGGTCCGTGCCATCCAGGAGCAGAACGTTCAGGTCTCCGGCGGGGCCTTGGGGCAGGAGCCGACGCCCACGGATGCCGCCTTCCAGCTCACGGTCACGACGCAAGGCCGTTTCGAGGATCCGCGCCAGTTCCGGTCGATCATCGTCCAGGCCACCCGCCAGGGGCATCTTGTGCGGTTGCAGGACATTGCCCGCATCGAGCTTGGGGCCCAGGACTACGTGACGAATTCGTACCTGAACGGAAAACCGGCTGTGGCCCTCGCGATCTTTCAGCGGCCCGGCACAAATGCATTGGCGACTTCGGAGCAGATCATCCAGACCATGGAGGATCTCAAAGCCAACTTTCCGCCGGGAATCGCTTACCAGATCGTCTACAATCCCACGGAGTTCATCGCCGAGAGCATTGACGAGGTCTACAAAACCCTCTTCGAAGCCACGGCCCTTGTTGTGCTCGTGGTGATCGTGTTCCTGCAGAGCTGGCGCTCAGCCATTATTCCGATCGTGGCCATTCCGATCTCGCTGATCGGCACGTTCGCCTTCATGGCGGCCCTTGGGTTCTCGATCAACACTCTGACCCTGTTCGGTATGGTGCTCGCCATCGGCATCGTGGTCGACGATGCCATCGTGGTGGTGGAGAATGTCGAGCGCAATATCGCGCTCGGCATGACGCCACGGGATGCAGCCCATGTCACCATGGACGAGGTGGGCACCGCTGTCGTGGCCATCGCGCTGGTTCTCGCCGCCGTTTTCGTCCCGACAGCCTTCATCCCCGGCATCACCGGCCAGTTCTACCGTCAATTTGCGCTGACCATTGCGGTCTCCACTCTGATCTCGGCTTTCAACTCTCTCACCCTGTCGCCGGCTCTCGCCGCAAGGCTGTTGAAGCCCCACAGCGATGAGCATTCCAGGAACCCCATAGCCCGGGCTGGACGGACGCTGGCCAACGGCTTCAACCGAGGGTTCGATGCAACGTCCAATAGCTACGCCAGCGCGGTCAGGTCGGTCGTGCGGCACAAGCTGATCGTGCTGCCGATCTATGTCGGCCTCTTGGCCGGAACGCTCTGGATCGCCAATCACGTGCCGCGCGGCTTCATCCCCACGCTGGATCAGGGCTATGCCATTGTTGTCATCAAGCTGCCGGATGGCGCCTCCCTGTCCCGCACCGATGCTGTTGTTCAAAGGGCATCGAGCATCATCCAGGAAACACCGGGTGTTCGGAACGCGGTGGCCTTTCCGGGATTCTCAGGTGCCACTTTCACAAATGCGACCAATGCCGCGGCGATCTTTGCCGGATTCGATCCTTTCGACGAACGCATCAAGACCGGAGACTCAGGGAACAAGATCATCAGCAATCTCTTCGCCCGCATGCAGCCACTTGAGGAGGCGTTCATCATCGCGATCCCGCCGCCTCCTGTGCGCGGCCTCGGCAATTCGGGCGGCTTCAAGGTGCAACTGCAGAACCGGACGGGTGACGATGTACGCGGGATTTTGGCCGCGGCCTACCAGCTGATGGGTCAGGCCCAGCAGAATCCGAATTTAGCTGGTGTGTTCACGACGTTCTCGGCCAACTCGCCCCAGGTCTATCTCGAGATCGACCGTCAGAAGGCCAGCATCCTGAACGTGCCGATCCCGAACATCTTCGAGACGCTGCGGATCAATCTCGGCACCGCCTATGTGAACGACTTCAATGCCTTCGGCCGTGTTTACCAGGTGCGGGCGCAGGCCGATCAGCGCTTCAGAGTGGACCAGGAGGACATCAACCGGCTTCGGGTCCGCTCGTCCACCGGAGCCCTCGTGCCCATGGGCACACTGGTGGAGATGCGGGAGGTATCCGGGCCCGATCTGATCCAGCGCTACAACATGTTCACCTCGGTGGCCCTGCAGGGCAATGCCGCTCCGGGTGTGTCCTCAGGCGACGCGCTCGATACCATGGAGGCGCTCGTCCGTCAGAACCTCTCGCCCAGCATGGGGTTCGAGTGGACGGAGCTGGCCTTTCAGGAGCGGCAGACCGGCAACACAGCAGTGTTCATCTTTGCCCTGTCGGTGCTCTTCGTATTCCTCGTGCTGGCGGCCCAGTATGAGAGCTGGTCCCTGCCGATCGCTATCATCTTGATCGTACCGATGAGCGTACTCTCCGCGTTGATTGGCGTGATGATCCGGGGGCAGGACAACAACATCCTGACTCAGATCGGCCTCGTGGTTCTCGTCGGACTGGCTGCGAAGAACGCAATCCTGATCGTTGAATTCGCGAAACAGGCGGAGGTCGAGGGCATGACGCCGGTGGAGGCGGTGGTGGAGGCATGCCGCTTGAGGCTGCGCCCGATCCTCATGACGGCCTTCGCCTTTATCCTCGGCGTGCTGCCGCTCGCGATCGCGACCGGTCCTGGGGCGGAGATGAGACAGGCCCTGGGCACGGCGGTGTTCTCCGGCATGCTCGGCGTGACCCTGTTCGGCCTGTTCCTAACGCCTGTCTTCTATGTGACGGCAAGGCTTGTGGTCATCCGGATGAGCAGGAAGCGCCAATCCAAACCTGCTCAGATTGCAGTTCCTGGCCCAACTCCAGCCGAATGAAAGGCCATAGCACTTGTCTTGTCGAACAATCATCGATGAGCTTTGAATGACTAAGTCATCTGGCCACCTCTGGCACGGAAGGCGCCTGTTTCTGGTAGCCCGGACGAAGATCGGTGAACCACAATGAGCCAACTGCCTTTCAGCGTTGATCGAGACGCCAAAGCATCGCTCTCATCCCAGATCTACATAGGCCTCCGTAATGCCATCCACCAGGGCACCCTCACCCACGGGGCACGGCTGCCGTCCTGGCGCGACCTGGCGGTTCAGCTGGGGGTGTCGCGGGGCACAGTGCGGGTCGTCTATGAGCGCCTGCTCGATGAGCAGCTGCTCATCTCACGCGGCGCCGGAGGCACCTGGGTGTCGGAGGCACCGATTGCCCCGCCGGCGGTCCCGGAGCGGTCGATCAGCCACCCTTTTTCCGACTTCTGGCCTGACTTCGGCAATCGTCCGGCAACTTTCCAGATGGGCGTGCCCGCGCAGGATGCCTTTCCGTTCAAGCTCTGGACCCGCATGATGCTGCGGAATGCCCGGGCGGCGGCCCTGCAGCCGGTCAGCTATCCGGATCCGCGGGGCGCTCCCGCACTCCGGCAGGAAATCGCCTCGTATCTTGCCATTGCCCGCGGCCTGCAGTGCACCGCGGATCAGGTGCTGGTGACGGCGGGATTTTCCGTCGCCATCGGGATCGCCGCGAGAGCGCTGAAGCTGGAGGGGGCAGACGCCTGGTTCGAGGACCCTGGCTTCCCTCTGACACGGAGGGCGCTTGAGATCGCCGGCTTGACTGTCGTGCCGGTGCCTGTGGACGGCGAGGGCCTCGACATTCAGCAAGGGATCGCGATCAACGACCACGCAGCGCTCGCGCTGGTGACGCCGGGCCAGCAGGCCCCTCTTGGAATAACCATGACGCTCGCCCGGCGCCGGGCATTGCTCGATTGGGCAGTGCGCCAGAACGCCTATATCATCGAGGATGACTATATGGGCGAACTGCAGCTGCAGGGGCGCGCCGCGCCGGCTCTTGCCTCCATCGACCGCGCTGGCCGGGTGCTGCATATCGGCACGTTCAGCAAGACCATCAGCCCATCCCTGCGTCTGGCCTTCATGGTGGTGCCGGCCCATCTGGCGCTAGCCTTCGCGGAGACTGCCGCCTGCCTTGCTCCCGCGTCCAACGTTGCCGTCCAGTATACGGTGGCCGAGTTCCTTCGCGAGGGCCATTACCTGCGGCACCTGCGAAAGATGAAGCGCCTTTATGCCGCGCGTCAGCAAAGGCTGGCCGACACGCTCCGCGAGCTGGTGCCATCAGGCTATCGTGTGGAGGCCCATGGCGGCTTTGCGGTGCGTCTCATCCTTCCCGATGGCTACGATGATGTTGCCGTGGCGGAACGAGCCCTGCAATATGGTATGGCGCCCGTGCCACTGTCACCGTGGTACCTGTCGGCGGCCCCGCAGCGCGGCTTGCTGCTGGGGGCCACGAACTATGCCGAGCGGACCCTGAGGAAGGACTGCTGCAAGCTCCTGGAACTGGCTGAGGCAAGCGGCAGGCGCGAGCCGACGAGGTCGAGCCAGCCGATCTGAATTTCCATCGAGGGCACCTATCGAGCTATGGGCGCAAGAGGGCGCAACCCCATGTGGCCTGGCCAGAGCTGACTGTTTTGGCATAGGCGCGGCTCACTGCCCCGGCATTCTCCGGTACCCTTCGTGCCTCCGAGACGCAACGTTCGACCCGAAGGACCGTGGTCTCCTTGAGAAGATGGCAAGGCGCCGTTCGGCTGCCGGGGTTTGCCATCTGGTGGATGCCGGCTCCTTCCACCTCGCCAGGGCCTGCCAGACGTCCGGCTTGGAGGCAGGCAGGTCCGGTTCTGCGCGCCCCATCTCCTTGGCCCGG
>JAESGY010000584.1_pt1 | contig 11900 bp, 16 predicted proteins | sample 9269841 | NCBI WGS metagenome assembly JAESGY01 (sample SAMN17022865, study PRJNA683097) | algae metagenome | isolation source: Spirirestis rafaelensis WJT71-NPBG6 and co-occurring heterotrophs from... | place: USA: Pinto Wells, Joshua Tree National Park, Colorado Desert, CA | collected 2006-08-15 | reverse complement strand
ACCAGCATGGTGGTCCCCGGCACGGTCGCAGATTGGCGGCGCTGGACGGGGATGGAGTTAACCGCCTCGGGGCAGATTGCGGTGCCGGGCGCCCTTGTGCCCGTGCATGTCTCGCTCGAACAGGATCATGCCGTTTACGTCGAGCCGAATGTCTGGGTGCGGCACGTCGTCCCGGGTTGAGCGATGGGTTGTGATACCGATCCGCATCTTGGCTGACCCGCTCCTCCTCCCCACTGAGGCACTGGAACAGGTCAAGGAAAATGCGGGCTGGTATGATTGCCATCCTCCTGTGACTCACTGCCACGGCGATCGGGGCCAGTCGTTCCACGCCTAGCGGCCGCGATGTCCCACGGTGCCTTCGTCGGCTCGGCCGGGATCAGAAATCTGCAAGGAGGCGCCCGAAGCCCCGCACCTTGTCGCCGATGCCGCACTCGCGCAGCGCATGCCAGTAGGTGGCGGTGTTGAGGGCGATCACCGGCTTGCCCAGCCAGAACTCGGCCATGGCCGCGACCCGCGCCATCGGCAGGTTGGTGCCGACGACCACCACCGCATCCGCGTCCGGGCCGTCCACCTCCACGATGGCGTCCCGCAGCACGGCTTCCGGGGTGTGGGCGATCAGCACCGGGCTGCCGCACCTCAGCCCCTTGATCTGCGCCACGGCAAATCCACTCTCCTCGAAGAAGCGGCCCGCCTGCGCGTCGCCAACCGGCATGTAGGGCGTCACCAGCCCGATCCCGCCGTACCGGTGCAGTGCTGCCAGGATGGCGTCGGCCCCGAGCGTCACCCCGACGCGCCCGTCGCTCTTGGCCAGCAGCCTCTAACGCAGGGCACGGGCGCCCTCCACCGCGCCCGCGGACTCGGCCGCGGTGGCCAGGATCACGTGATGGGGCTCCAACGTCAGCACCTCGTCCATGGCGTCCACCATGGCGGCGCGCATGTTCTCCAACTGCCGCTCGAACTCCGCGTCGCTCCGCGTGGGGGCGTTCGGGATGCGGAGGCCGCGGACGTGGTTGGTGACGCCGGGCGGTCGCATGGCGTCGTACTCGGGCTGCACCGACGTGTTCGTGGAGGGCACCAGCACCCCGAGCTTCAGGCGCCAACCGAGCGTGTCCACCATCGTCACGTCCTCCTGCCCGGGGAGCCAACGCCGCCCCGCAACGCCGTCAGGTAACGCGGGAGACGCGGTATTCCACCCCTAGCCCCTCGATCGCGCGCCCCTCGCCGACGAACAGCGAGCGGTTGACCCAGGCATAGCGGGCGTCACCCGTCTCCAGGCGCAGCGCGGTGCGGAAGTACTGGTCCTCGAAGCGCGTCGCCGCGCCGCTGGCGAAGGCCGCCATGAAGTCGGCCTTCATCTCCACCAGCCCGGAGTACTGGATGTAGATCAGCGCGCCGTCGTGGGTCCTGGCCTGAATCCGCACGTCGAGCACGCCCCAGCCGGAGGGGTGCGCGATCAGCCAATCGCCGCCGCCGGGCAGGAGCGTGCCGCGCATCCGCTCGCCCTCGACCGTGCCCTCCACCGCGTGGAAGAACACCCGCTCGCCGAGCAGCCCCGCGCCGAACTGGACCGCGGGTTCGAGCCGCGCCCTCAGGGTAAACTCGTGGACCAAATCCATCGGCGCCTCCTCCCCGGATGCCGCCCCGCGGAGCGGTGCCCGCCGGGCATTGCGCGTCCCCGAGCAGGGCGCCCCCTAGTCCCCCGATGGTCGCATCATGCACCGCCCCGGCGTGCCACCGTGATCACGGCGGCGGGAATGGCGCGCCGGGCCGCTTCCGCTAGCCCCATCATGCGCTCCCAGCCTCCCGCTTGCGTTGACCGTTGCGCCGCCGGGGGGCGCAGCGTCGTGGGGCAGGAACCGACAAAGCATTCCTCACGCGCCGGGACCGGCGGAGGATGGCCATGAACGTCACCATCGGCAGGCGCGCCGACAGGAGCGGCCTGAAGCACAGGCGCGCCGCGCGGGTCGGGGACGGCTTCGTGCCGCTGCCCTGGCGGGCGCCCAGCTTCAAGAGCTACCGCGCCTCCGCCTTCGAGGAGGGCCACATCATGGCGGTCAGCATCTTCGACGACCACGGGACGGCCATACCTGCCGCCGAGCGGGCACGGGACGGGACGGGATGATACCGAACCGGAGGGACCTGCCGCCAAGCTCGTCGGAGATCGTGGCCGAGCGGACGGCGGTCGTGACTGCGGCGCAGCGGCTCGGGACATAGGAGGTGCGAACCATGCGCGAGGGACCGGATGTGGTGATCGTCGGGGCGGGCGTGGGGGGCGGTGCCCTCGCCTGCGTGCTCGCGCGCCGCGGCTTGGCCGTGCTCGTGCTCGAACGGATGCTCGTCCATCAGGACCGGGTGCGCGGCGAGTGGATGGCCCCCTGGGGCGTGGCCGAGACCCAGCACCTCGGCCTGCTCGACGTGCTCACGGCCGCAGGTGCCCACTGGACCCGGCGACATCTGCCCTACGCGGAGGGGGTCACGCCGGAGGAGGCCGAGGCCCGCTGCATCGACATCGCCGCGGTCCTGCCGGGGGTCCCCGGCGCCATCAACGTCGGCCACCCCCGCCTGTGCGAGGCCCTCGACGCGGCGGCGCAGGCGGCCGGGGCGACGCTGCTGCGCGGCGTGACCGGCCTGTCGGTCCTCCCCGGGACGGCGCCGAAGGTCGGCTTCACCGTCGAGGGCCAGCGGCACGAGGTCGCGCCTCGGCTCGTGGTGGGCGCCGACGGGCGCGGCTCGCACGTCGCGCGGCAGATCGGCGCCCGCGCCAACACCGACCCGACCCACCACATCATCGGCGGGCTGCTGGTCGAGGGGGCCGAGGCTTGGCCCGGCGACCATCAGGCCATGGGCGTGCACGGGAGCGCCACGCTCTACGTCTTTCCGCAGGCCGACGGCCGCAAGCGGCTCTACCTCTGCCACGCGCTGGACGACCGCGGGCGGTTCAGCGGTGAGGCCGCGGCGCGGAACTTCCTCGCGGCCTTCCGCGCGCCTTCGCTGCCCTTTGGCGACGCGCTGGCGGAGGCACGGCCGATCGGTCCCTACCACGGCTACCCGAACGAGGACACGTGGATCGACGTGCCGGTCGCGCCGGGCGCGGTGCTGATCGGGGACGCCGCCGGGCACAACGACCCGACAACGGGCCAGGGGCTCAGCATCACGATGCGCGATGTGCGGCTCGTCGCGGAGACCATCCTCGGCGGCCGGTGGAGTGCGGATGCGTTCCTGCCCTACGCGGAGGAGCGGCGCGAGCGCATGCGTCGGCTCCGCTTCGTGGCCCGCCTCGTGTCCCGCTACAATGCCGAGTTCACCAGCGAGGCGCAGGGACGGCGGCGGGCGGTCGCGCAGCGCCTTGCTGCCGACCCCGACAGCGTGCTGCCGCTGCTCGCCATCTGGAAGGGTCCCGCCAACGTTCCGGCCGAAGCCTTCGGGCAGGCGGCCTGGGACCGCCTGCTGGGCAGCTAGCCTCGGAAGGTGAGGGGCGCGCTCGGCCCTGGCGTGCACGGGAACGGAGGGGGAGGGGACACCGGGCATGCCCGTCGATCCGCAGATGTAAGCGTTCCTCAACGCGATCGCAACGCAGCCGCCCATCCACACGCTCTCGGTCGGGGAGGCGCGAGCCATGGCCAGGGCTCATCCGCTCCCGGGCACCCGAGCCGAGGAGGTCGCCTCCACCGAGGACAGGGCCATCCCCGGCCCGGGCGGGCCGCTGCGCCTGCGTGCCTACACGCCCCCGGGCACCGGCCCCTTTCCGCTGCTGGTGTTCCTCACGGGAGCGGGTGGGTGGTCTGCAACCTCGACACCCACGACCCGCTGTGCCGCAACCTCTGCGCAGGCGCGGGCTGCGTGGTCGCCCCAGTGGACTACCGCCTCACGCCCGAGCACCGCTGTCTCGCAGCCCCCGACGACTGCCTCGCCGCTACGACCAGCTTGCTTAAGCGCTACGGCGTGGCTTTCGTGTTCGCCTTCCGCTTCATCTACGGCGCGCGCAACGTCGCCGCGGCTGCTTCTGGTGTCGCGGGCATGAGCCGCCTCCGCTTCGCTCTGTTGAACTTTGGGGCTGCCGGGCTCTGGGCCGCGAGCTTCGTCGGTGCAGGGTGGTATGCCGCGGAGTGGCTTGGCGCGGAGAACCTGGGCCATGCCGTTGGCGCGCTCGGTCTGGCAGTGCTCGGTGCCCTCGGCCTGCGCTTCTGGACGCGGCGTCAGCGTGCGACGGTTCCGGCCGTAGTGGCCGCCGCGTCCTGAGAACCGGCGGGGGCTCGGCACCCCGGATCGGCGGTGGGGCACCGTAGCCCGGGCCGGACGGCCAAGTCGGCCACGGAAGGGTGTGGGCCTTCCCAGGGAACCCTCAGCCGGGCTGGCATCGCGCCGCGATCAGAAGCGTCCGAGCGGGGCCACCGGAGTCGTTCGGCATCCGATTGCATCGGCCTTTCCGCTCACCCCATCCCGACGGACTCGGTCGGAACGCCCTCAGAGTGATCCGCTTGAGGTTGCGGACACCAACTATGGGGCTGCGTTGCTGGGTCACAGACCCGCCGCGCGTGATGCCGAGAGGAGTGCCAACGGCGCTTGGGGCCACGTAGCCTGCTTGCGCTGCCCCTATTCGGCATGTGATCGCCAACCCCGTTTCGGTCACGCTACCATCTCTGGTGGAAACTCACGGAGGCGGATCATGCGTGGAGTTGTCCTCCCCCTCGCGGCGGCATCATTCCTCGGCGTGGCGTACTCCGCCGCGCTGGCCCAAGAAGCGGTACGCTTCGACCGGCCGGTCTACACGACCGAAGCCGCGGCCCTGTGCCCGCGCCAAGGAGACATCACGGCCCTCCGCCGCGCCTTGGAGGATGGTGACCGGGCTGCGTTCGAGCGTGTCGCCAGCCAGAATTGCAAGGCACCGGGTCCGGACATCCGGCTGACCGTGGTCGCCATGCCCGGGCTCTACGACCCTGATGTCGAGGTGCGGGTTGCCAGCGCCCCAAACCTCGACCCCAGCCTGCCGCGCAGCAAACTATGGACACTCAAGACGATGCTGAGCAATCAGCCGAGCGGAGCGACCGTCGCTGCGCCATCCTCTATTCCCCGCTGATCGGCATGCCCGAGGGCGGGTTGCGAAATGGAATGCTCTCGCCTGAGACCCAGCGTTCCGGCCACCGAGGAGGGCGTGCGAGCGGTCACTGGACGGAGACCTGCGCCTGCGCTCGTGGCTTGGCGGTGGCCCGCTGTGGGTGGATGGTGGACGCGCAAAGCCGCACAGAAGTGTCATCGACATGGGCGGTGGTGCGCCAGTTCAGTTTGTACGTGAAGCTCGCGCGGGGCGATAAACGTCCAGATCGGATGTGTGGTGGTGCATATCCGCGGAGCAACACGCGGCACCGAGTTGGTTGCCGCCGAAAATAGCTGAGCCGCCATGAAGCGCGGCGGTGGCACCCGATGGGGAACGATCCTTTCTCACCTTGGTTGCTGCAAGGCAGAGCGAGGGAGACCGAGGCCGTGCTCAGCGTGTTCCGCGCACTCATGCCGAGGGAGGGCCGCTTCTTCGAGCTTTTCCACCAACACTCGCTGTGCGTGGTCTCCGGCGCGGAGGCGCTGCGCGCCATGCTCGACGGCAGCGAGGCGATGGAGCGGCATTACCGTGACGTGCTCGCGCACGAGGACGCGGCCGACTCCATCACCCGTGAAGTCGCGCAGGCGGTGCGCAGGACCTTTGTCACGCCGTTCGACCGCGGTGACATCCAGGCATTGATCAGCCGTATGGACGATACGATCGACGAGATGAAGTCCACCGCCAAGGCGATCTCGACCTACGAAATGCGCCACTTCGAGCCGAACATGCGTTTTATGGGCGACGCCATTGTGCGCTGCGCCGGGCTGGTCAAGGATGCCATTCCGCTGCTTTCGAATATCGGCAAGAATTCCACCCAGATTAGCGAATATTGCGAGCAGATTAGGCGGATGGAGGGGGAGGCTGACGAAATCCACGACGAAGGAGTTACTGCCTTGTTCCGCGCTGCATGTGAGGAGCGTCCCCAGAATGCGTTACGTTATCTCGCGCGCCGCGAAGTCTTCGACCACCTCGAACGCACGGTAGACCACTTCGACGACTTGGCAAACGAGATCGAGTCCATTGTCGTCGAGCACGTCTGACGCATGGACCCTACGAATCTCGCGCTTCCGCTGCTCGTGGGGCTGGTTGCATTCGCACTGCTCTTCGACTTCATCAACGGCGCCCACGACGCGGCCAATGCCATCGCAACCGTCGTCTCAACGCGCGTGCTCTCACCGCAGCACGCCGTCATGTTGGCTGCATTCTTTAACTTCATCGCATTTCTCTTCTTCGGTCTGCACGTCGCGCAGACGCTTGGCAAAGGCATTGTCTCTGCCGATGCAGTGGATGCCTGGGTGATCTTCGGTGCCCTCTCGGGGGCCATCACATGGAACGTTGTGACGTGGTGGGCCGGAATCCCTTCTAGCAGTTCACACGCGTTGATCGGCGGCCTGATCGGCGCGGCATTCGCAAAGGTCGGCTTGACGGTCATCGTCTGGCAAGGACTGGGCAAGGCGCTGCTCGGAATTGTCGTCTCGCCCGGCGTGGGCTTCCTGATTGCATTGGCGATGGTCGGGATATTCACCTGGGCCTTTGTGAAGGCTACACCCTTCGTTGCCGACAGGAGCTTTCGTGCCCTCCAACTGGTGACGGCATCGCTCTATAGCCTCGGTCACGGCGGAAATGACGCGCAGAAGACAATGGGGATCATTGCCGTCCTCCTGTACAGCCAGGGAAGGCTCGGTGAGACCTTCTACGTGCCCTTCTGGGTGGTGATCACCTGTCAGGCGGCGATGGGTCTGGGGACGCTGGCCGGTGGGTGGAGGATCGTCCACACGATGGGCTCGAAGATCACCCGGCTGACGCCCATGCAGGGGTGCGCGGCCGAGACCGGCGGTGCCATTACGCTTTTCATGGCCACTCATCTTGGTGTGCCGGTATCGACGACCCACACTATTACGGGGGCAATTATCGGCGTCGGGGCGGCGCGGCGCACGCGGGCGGTACGCTGGGGTGTGGCAGGCAGCATTGTCGTCGCCTGGATCGTGACCATCCCGGCGTCGGCCATCGTAGGCGCGCTCGCGTACTGGGCGGTGAGTGCGATCGCCTCGGGTCTTGGCTGATTGCTGGGAAGCTCTCAGCCCGCCGACGCCGCCAACCGCAGCAGGATTGCTGCTAGATCAGCCTCATCCACCGCGGCGGCAGCCTCTACAGGGGTGAACCACCGCCGCTCACGCTGGTGTCGCTCGGGCCAGTCATCCAGCAGCCGCTCGACCCGCAGCGGGAATACGTCCACACGGCAGGGCACCGAGCGGTTGCCCGACAGACGCTTCGCGTAGCCATAGGTGCCGACGGCCTCGGGAGCGACCTCGCCGACCATGCCGCCCTCCTCAAATGCCTCCTTCGCCGCGAGTTCGTGAGGAGCCAGCCCCTCCTCGGTCCAACCTTTAGGAAGCACCCAGCGACCAGTCTCCCGGCTGGTCACCAGCATGACCAGCCTCTCACCGTTTACCTCACCAAGCGGCAGGGCGGCACATTGCTGCCCGTGGCTCTTCTTCTTAGTATTGCGCGCGCGTGACATACGGGCGATTAATACCTCCCACCTGACTGACGATGGCCAATCAAACTAATAATGCCGCCCAAGCCATGAACTCACGAACGAGATGCGGGAGCGGCGGGTTGCGCAAAAGGGTGAAGCATGGCGGTTACCTCGACCTGACGCCAGTCGACGAAAAGCTGCTCGGACCGGTAGTCAGGTGGCGGACCCTTTATAACATTCATCCGCTTGGCGGCGTCGCTCAGGCAGCTTTCGACGCAGCGCGAATTCCCTTCACCGTCTCTCCGCTTTCCAGTTTTGCAAGCACTACTCGCCCGGCGCGCCATGCCTCATCAGCGCTGAGAAATGGCGCCTCAGATGTGATTACAGCGAAGTTGCCTTCATCCTTGCACACCCGCCAACCCCAGCGGCGGGGAGAATGCGCGAGGAGTTCGACCTTCACATACCCGAAGAACGCAAGGCGATGGGAGCGGGGCATAGCTTGGCCTCTATCAGCCAACATCCTCGCTTGAGAAAGCAAGGCATAGCTTACCGCGTCATGTATGTTCCAAGTACGGGTCTATCGATGATCTTGCCCAGCGCCATACCGGCTTGGTTTTGCCGGAAGACCCCGATGACAGACGCCTGATGGGACGCACCCGTTTGGCGGCCTCCCAGTGGCGCACCATCCGGTCCGCACTCCGGCTCCGCCTGCTGCTTGTTCCACCAGTGACCGCAGAACCTCGCGGCCTGTCGGGCGCTACGGCGGCACCGAGCGTGTGACACCCAGTGTCATGATCTGTGCCTGGATCATCCTTGGCCGCTTGAACGCGGACGTGCTGGCTCTGGCGGCGAGGTCCGTTGATCTCGGCTGTGCGCTGTTGGCTGCCGGAGCAGCGTGGACCTCCGGGGCACCTGCGCCTTGAAGTGCGGACCTATTGGCGCTCGGCTTGGACCACATGCCCGTATCGCGGGAAGAACTCCGGAGGGCCTACCGCCGAGCGGCCAAGGCGGCGCACCCGGACGCGGGGGGCAGCGCGGACGCCTTCCGGGCCGTGACGGAGGCGTTCGGGCGGCTGGCTTCGGGGCATATGCAGTTGGGCTGATCGGCCGTGGGACGCGCTGGCCCAACAACCCGGGCGCTGTTGCCGTGGACACTATCGTAGTCCGCGTGCTGTTCCCCACTGCCGTCATCGGCATGGCGCTCGTCGCCGGAGTGCGGGCGGACTGCCTGCCGACGCGGGCGTCGTGGCTGACAGTTAGCCCTGTGCTATGCCGGGCTCGTTCCCATCATCGTCTTCCGGGCCGGGACGCCACCAGTGCCGCGTGAGCAAGCGGCGCAGCACCGCCGCCCCCTCCTCCATCTCACGGGAGGTGGCCTCCCAGTGCTCCGCCGAGACCGGCCGCCCCCGTTTGCGCTGGGTCTCCGCCAAGCGCCGGGCCAGTTCCGCCCGCTCGCTGAACATCCGCAGCGCGGTTTCGAGCACCTGCCGCGTCTGGCGGGCCTGCGCCTCGCCCATGTCGGCGGCGGCGAAGCGGTGGCCGAGGCGGCAGGCGAAGCGCGGCAGGCCGCCCTCGGTCGTCTGCGCCACGGCCCCGCCGCAGGTCGGGCAGGTAAGCGCGGCTGGCCGCTCGCGTTCGGGTCCGTCCGGCATGACCCTCTGCTCCTGTACTCCCGGCGGCCGTCGGCGTCCTCGTCTGCGCTCCTCCGAGCCGCCTGACGCCCATATGGGCTCTCCCTGATGTGGCCGCTATCGACGCTGCTCTTGCATGGCTGCTCGCACGGCCTCCTGGCGGGTAGCCACCGTCTGCTGACCCGCTTCCGGTGATGGCACGTCCCACGGCGTGTCACTCGTCGGGAAGCTCGCCTCGTCAATGTCCGCCTTGCGCTCCCTTGGCTCGGTCTGGACGGATGTCCGATGCCGCACACCCCACTGCCATTCTCTCCGCTCCCGCTGAGACCGGGCCACTGCTGCCGTGTTGGGGGCATCGCAATCCGTGGGAGGAAGTGTCCCCGGAGAGCAGACCGGGGGACCGCATCTGCGCTACCACGCCCGCAGCGGGACGGTGGTGCTGGCGCGCCGACCCTCGGCACGCGCGAGACCTGCGCCGATGAGCCACAAGGGAGGAGATCATGGCCGTCGTGAAGGTCATCGAACTGCTGGGCGAGAGTGAGCAAAGCTGGGAGGACGCCTCGCGCAAGGTGGTCGAGGAGGCCACCCGCACCCTGCGCGGGGTCACCTCGGTCTGGATCAAGGAGTTCCAAGCCACGGTCGAGAATGACCGAGTGAAGAACTTCCGCGTCAACGCGAAGGTCTCCTTCGTGATGGAGCGCACGTAGGTAGGGAGGCCGGGACGGCTCCGACGATGACGGCCTGGGCGCCAAACCTCAACATGTCCGCCAAGGCCGCCCACAGCAGGTGCGCTCCGAGCCCGCGTCCGCGGAGTGCCGGGCCGATCCAGAGGTCGCGCAGCACAGCGATGCGCCCACCGCCGTCGATCGAGTGCCGTCAGTAGGCGAGGGCGTGGCCGACATCATGGCGCCCGCCCGACAGCAGCCATGCGCGCCCGAGCGAGGGGTTCGAGCAGAGGATGTGGATGGCCTCGGCTTGCACCGGGCCGATCTGATACCCAATCTCACCGTAGTAGCGGCGGACCGCTGCGACCAGACGCCCGGCTTCACGCGGTGCAGCCACGATGACGCGGAAGCCGTCGCCTTCGGCGTGTTCGGTGGCCAACGTCATCTCTCCTTCCGATCGAGGCTGCCCCAGCACCGCACCTTCGCGGCCCCGGGGTCCGACCCTTTCCGCAGCGTGCGCTCGCGGAGAGGTCACGGTTCGAGGGCTGGCCTGCCGCACGTGGCTGGTTTCGTTGGGCGCCGCCGCCGGGGTGGAGCCCTGATTCGGAATTCGCTATCCTTCGCGGCCGTCGCGGGAGCATCGGCGCCCTACGTGCACCCGGTGCACCGTGGACGATTTGCCAGCCATCCCCGGGCCGAGTACATCCCGCGTCCGGGTCAGATCAACGCCTGGGACAACCCCGATTTCGTCGAGGCGGTCCGCAAGACCGGCCGGAAGCAGTTGGTCCTCGCGGGTGTCGTCACCGATGTCTGCGTGGCCTTCGTGGCGCTCTCGGCGCGCGAGGCGGGCTACGAGGTCTTCGCGGTCACGGACGCGTCCGGCACCTTCGACATGGGCGTGCGCACCGCCGCGCTGATGCGTATGCAGGCCGCGGGCGTGCAATTGGTGAACTGGTTCGCCGTGGCCTGCGAACTGCACCGCGACTGGCGCAACGACATCGAGGGGCTGGGGGCGTTGCTCTCCAACCACATCCCGAACTACCGCAACCTGATGACCAGCTACTTCGCCAAGCAGAAGGCCGGGGGCTGAGGCGGCGGTCCGGCCGTCCGCGCGGCGGTCGGACGCACGCTTTCTCCGTTGACGCGGCAAAGGTGCGTTGTGCCGTCACGTGCTCCTAGGCAGGCCGCCCTGCCGATCACGTCCCCCGCTCCGGACACGCTACTGAGCGGCGGCCGCCCCGGTGGTCAGGCGCGCACCGCGCTCCTCCTTCCCAGCAGCAGCGGCAGGATGAGACCGACCCCGATCCCCCAGGCGCCGTGGATGAGGACCGTGACCAGCATGCGCACGGGCACGAAGCCGCCCGCCACCGGCTGGCCCTTGAGCGGCGCGACCACGAACCAGAGCACGAGGGTGGCGAGAAGGCCGAGGCCGAGCCCCAGCAGCCACATCGGCGCCCGCGGCAGCCGCCGCGGCACCACGATCCCGAAGGCGAGGCCGTACAGCCCGCCCCAGAAGCAGAAGTTGGCGATGCGCGGCACTCCCAGCGGCGGCACGGGGTCGGTGGGGTAGGGCGCGGGCGGCATGAGCCCGGCCGCGTGCAGCAGCGCCCACATGCCCTGGTGGAAGGTCAGCACGGAGGCGGCACCCGCGACGAAGCCGAGCAGCGCGCGCGTCGTTGCGGTCATGGCGGCGATCTCCTCCCATCCTTGGGGCAGTATGGCCCGCTGGGCGCGCCGCGCCACGCCAGCCCTAGCCCAGCGCCGCCCAGAGGAACAGCAGGACCGAGACGGCACCGAGCGCGCCCCGCCCGGCATGCAGCCGCCCCCAGCGCTCGATCAAGTGCCGGGTCTCCAAGCTCGCTTGCGCCTCGGGCGTGCTCATCAATCGGTTGTTGGTCGGCATGACAGCGAAGTAGGTGAAGGGCCAGTTGGCCAGGAGAGCGAGCCCGCCGAGCAACCAACGCCAATCCGAGGTCGTGATCCAGGCGGCGATGCCCAGCAGCCCGCCCAGGACGGCGAGGCTGGCCTGC
>JAESGY010000583.1_pt1 | contig 11909 bp, 10 predicted proteins | sample 9269841 | NCBI WGS metagenome assembly JAESGY01 (sample SAMN17022865, study PRJNA683097) | algae metagenome | isolation source: Spirirestis rafaelensis WJT71-NPBG6 and co-occurring heterotrophs from... | place: USA: Pinto Wells, Joshua Tree National Park, Colorado Desert, CA | collected 2006-08-15 | reverse complement strand
ACTCTCCTGCATCACGAGACGCTCGCCCATCATAGCCCGATCCTCCGCTGAGAATGCCCGATCAGGGAATCACGATCCACCGCCAATCACGAGGACTTTTTCAACGAAATCGGCACAGGGCGGACCTTGGCCGAACTTCCGCTTCAGAGGTGCAAGCGGAACTTACACCTCCGTGCTTAAGGACCGGGGGTCGCCAGACGGAGACATTCCCAGGCGGGCGCTGGCAAAGCAACAACGGAGCCCCACAGGCTCGCTGCTACCGATTGTTCTGACCTGCCTCAGAAACCGTGGCCGTTCTGGCGTACGTGATCGCAGATGGTGCTGTAGTCACAGGTCAGCTCCGTACCCACTGGGAGGTCGGCCGCAGCCCGATCTTCTCCAAACGAGATCGCATTCGAGATGGTAGTCGGGGTGGCCGAGTGGTTGAAGTGCCGCCCGTTGTCCCCGCACAGTACCCACAGGCCCGTGGGCTCATGCCAGGTGGAGTAGGTTCTCAGGAATCGCCTCATCGGCTCCGGCAGGGTGGCGATCTCCTCCTCGGAGTAGACCCGGTCAATCCGGCTGTCGAAGCGCCAGACCAGCTCGCCGCGACACACAGGCTGGAGCAGGAAGACCCCTATTCCATGGATGGGGCTGGGCCTCAGCTCCGTCTCGACCAGCAACATGCAGGCGCTCCTCCAACCTACTTGGGTGAAGAGAAGATCATAGGACAAGCTGGTTAGCAGGAACTCAACGCCGAGCTGTCATGCCATTCCCGGATCAGCGAGTGCACTGGTCCATTCAGGGAAGCAGGAGCAGGTCGGACGAGAGGCAGCGTCCAGCCGAGGCGCCTCCAGCCCTCGCTACCAGAGGTGATCGAAGCGGATAGTCCAGCAATAAGCTCAATTGACTCAAGGAGGGCACATCGCAACCGGCAGGTCGCACGATGCAAGTCGGTTCGAGTTCGCCAACTTGACCTGCCTCGACGACTCGCAATCCCTCGACTCAAGAAGAACTCGGGACATAGTGGGATCTACTGCACCTGTCCGGCATCGCCGCAGCCTAACAATCGTCAGCCGGCACCGGACTCCTCGATCCCGTGACTTTGCTTCAACGTCGTGCCATGATCCCAGCCCATCAATCCTGTTCAGGGACTGTCTTGCACAGCCACACCGAGCCGCCAGTCTCCTCATGGCAGCCTGTGATCGCCAGCTTCGTGGGCGTAGCCAGCGGTTGGTGGCGGGGCTCGACCGCACGCAAGGCATGGTGGCTTACGGGCGCCCTGGCGCTCTGTCTTGTAGCGAACATTGTCACTAATCTTGCGCTGAACGGGTGGAACCGAGCCTTTTTTGACGCTCTGGAGCGTCGCGATGGCGGGACGCTCGGCCTTCTCGTTCCAGTGTTCGGCGCGCTGGTGCTCGCGATCGCAGGCATCGGAGTGCTGATCGTGCTGGCCCGTGAGACTCTGCAGGTGCGCTGGCGGGCCTGGCTCGTTGGCCGTCTCATGGACCGGTGGCTTGGAAACAAGCGCTTCTATCGCCTGTCCCTTTCCGGCCGTGAGCCTTCGAACCCCGAATACAGGATTGCGGACGACAGCCGCATGGCCACCGAGCCCGTGGTTGATTTTGCGATCGGGCTCACTCATGCGGTGCTCACGGCAATTGCCTTCATCAGCGTCCTATGGTCGGTGGGCGGGTCTTTTTCCTTCACGGTCGCCGGGCAGAGCATCACAATCCCGGCCTACCTCATGGTCGCAGCGCTCCTCTACGGGGCAGCCGCATCGGTGCTCACACTCCAGGTCGGCCGTCCACTGATCGGAGCAATCGCACGACGCAACGAGGCCGAGGCCAAGCTCCGGTTCGAGCTCACGCGATTGCGTGAGAACGGTGAGAGCGTGGCCATGATCGGTGGCGAGACGGCTGAGCGAGGGGGGCTCGAGGACACCTATGCGGCTGTGGTCTCCCGCTGGCTGCGGGTGGTGGGGCTGCATGCCCGGCTCACCTGGATCACCAATGCGAGTGGAGCACTGGTGCCGATCATCCCGCTCTTTCTGGCCATGCCAAAGTACCTTTCGGGCGAGCTGTCGTTGGGAGGCGTGACCCAACTCGCCGCCGCCTTCACCCAGGTGCAGGTGGCGATCGCCTGGATCGTGGATAACTACAAGCAGGTGGCTCAGTGGCACGCTTCGGCCGAACGCGTGCTCGCACTGAGCCGCACCCTGGAGGACAGCTCTCCATCAGGCAGTGAGCCACCGGGTCTGGGCCATTCCGGAAACGGGAAGAGCGTCGTCCTCGACCGCGTTACAGTAGCCGACCAGCAGGGGAGGGTGTTAATCCGCGACATTGACCTGACCGTCCATCCCGGTGATCGTGTGCTCATCATGGGACCATCCGGCTCCGGCAAAAGCACGCTCCTGCGGGCTATGGCGGGTCTCTGGCCCTGGGGAAGCGGGCAGGTGGCATTCCCGCTGACACTCCGCATCGGCTACGTGCCACAGGATCCTTACTTGCCGCTCGGCTCATTGAGGGAGGCGCTGCTCTATCCGGGAGCTTCGCACGGGTCTGATCCTGATCGTATGGCGGCCGTCCTCCACGAATGCGGGCTGTCTCAACTCATCTCGCGTCTTGATCAGTGCCATCGGTGGGATCGGGTTCTGTCCCGCGGAGAGCAGCAAAGGCTGGCCTTCGCCCGTATCCTACTCCAGCGTCCCGAGGTCGTGATCCTGGATGAAGCCACATCAGGGCTCGATGAGGTCTCACAAGGGCGCCTCATGCTGGCTCTGATACGCGAACTCCCCGAGGGTACGGTGATCTCGGTGGGGCACCGTGCGAGCCTGAGGGCCTTCCATACCCGCTGCCTCTCCCTTGTCCTGTCAGATCAAGGAGCGCACCTAGTCGAGGAGGCAAGCCAGCTAGTCGCGAATGAGCGACCTGTCGCGACACTTAGGGCGTGAGATCGAAACAACCAACAACCGAGGAGACACCTGCATGTCGTCTACCGCATTGCACTACTGGGATGCCTCCTGGGACCTCCGCCCTGAGGAGTGCCCCTGCGATGTCGATTTTGTCGACTGGCTTGACGAGAAGCTGATCGTTGATGCGACGATCTATCACTTCGGCACGGGCGCGCATCACCATGTCGGGATCGAGTGCGCGAGGGCGGAACGTCGCAATGCGGTGCTGGGGATTACAGCGGCGCCGCAGGAATACGAGACTTTCGTGAGGCTCGCGATCGCACGGCCGGATGTGCTGCGCCATTACAATGCGGTGTTCGGCGACATCTATCTTCTCAATCGCAAGCTCTTGCCGGTGTTTGACGTGGTGACGCTTTTTCATCTGTGCGAGTTCCGGGGCGACAAGAACGATGCGTATGGGGCCATGACGGATCTCGACCTTGTCAACCTGCTCACGGACCACACGCGCCCAGGCGGCCATCTCCTGTTCTTTCCGGGCTCCTTTGCCTTTGACCGTGCGGACCATAGTGCCAAGGACGTGATCGCCGAGTGGGAGCAGCAGCGCGCTGTTGAGAAGCTCGGCGGTTATAAGAGCCTGCTCGTCTATCGCAAGCTCGAGGGTCGGCAGGGAACATCGTAACCCGTGTACCCCGCAAACCAGTCTCTCGTGGAGCCGTTACAACGCCATTCACATTGACCGCGAGCGCTTCTATGCTTTCTCCACCATAATAAAGCGACGCCGGGGCAAAAGGGCGAGGAAATGGCCAAAGTGTCAGGAACGATTTCCACTGCAACTCATGCCAGGCGCCCCGCGCTAGCAGCATTGTCAGCCAAGCGTTAGCGCTAATGCGGACGCGGTCGAGTACGCTGGGGCGGTTCCGCGTACAACTGCGGCACCTGTTCTACGGCCACCGCCCGGCTGCAGTGTCCTTCCAAGCTGGCCTTCTGGCCATTGACCTCGCCGCGGTCACCTACTTTGTTGCCACCTCCTTTGTCGCCGATGCGACTTGGCTGCGGGTGGTGGATCTGCTTCTCGGAGTCCTTCTGACGCTTGAATTTCTGGGGCGGATGCTCGCTCACCGCCACCCCATGGCCTACCTCGATAATGGCGCTGCGATAATTGACCTTGTGGTGATCGCTTCACTGTTCGTCTCGGCGCTCGGGGTCAACTTCGGCTTTCTGCGTGTTCTCCGTACGGTGCGGCTCCTCCGGTCCTACAACGTGCTGGGCCAGCTCAAGAGGCGCTACGCAGCAGTGCGCCAGAACGAGGAGGTGATCCACGCTGCCCTGAACCTTGCCGTCTTCGTGTTCATGATCTCTGCGGTGGTCTACGTCACCCAGCGTGAGATCAACCCGAAGATCGAAGACTTTATCGATGCGCTCTACTTCACAGTGGCGACGCTCTCCACCACGGGCTTCGGCGACGTCACCCTCATGGGCAGCACCAGCGGTGAACTGCTCTCGATCCTCATGATGCTCGTCGGGATCACACTGTTCCTGCGCTTGGCGCAGGCTGTATTCCGCCGGGGCGGCAAGGTGCTCTACCCCTGTCCTCAATGCGGGCTGCAGCGTCATGAGCTTGACGCTGTCCACTGCAAGGCGTGCGGCCACGTGGTGAACATCCCCAACGATAACGACTGAGGAGGCAACCGTGAGAGGTCTACTCCCACGCATGTACGAAACTGATCAATAACCGTCCGAGCGTTGCCTCTGATAACCCTCAACCGATTGCCCTTCATAACTGTCGTTCTCAGGGCTATTTCCCGTCGGACGCTCGAGACCTCGTGGACACCCCTGTCCAAGCCATTCGGTACAGGCTGCGCGGCGGTTTTCAGAGCGCAGAGGGTGCTCATTCGCTACAGGTGTTCATACCCTGTCCACTTGTGGTGGACAGGGTGAAAAGGCCGCCGCAGCTCACCATTTCCATAGTCATGATAACTCGCGTGTTGGCTTGGGTGCTACGATCCAAAAAGGGCGCCCATCGTTAAGGTTGGAAAAACGCGAGCGCGATCTCTGTCCAGCGACTTTGGGGCTTGGTGGACGCCCAATCCAGCAATCCGGCCTTGTCTCCTAAGCCCTAATCTCCGCAGGCAGGGCTCGACCTTGCCCGGAGTCGGTCAAGCGGGCGTAGGCGCTGAGCAATCCGCAACGTCGGATGAGCGAAGGCTCTCATGCTTGGCGGTGATGAAGTTGACTACAACAATGTGTCTAGGGACATAATCTTAGACAAGCAAAGCCTGTGAGGCACGAGCTGGAGCTGCCAGTCCTTGCCGACTATCCGCTACAGCTAACCCTACCATGTGACTCACCTGGGTCCGGCGGTTGACACTCCTTTAAGAGCAGAATGTTGGCTGGAATGTTGGTCGCAACCCGTTCCAACCCAGGAAACGAGCTCATTCGCTACAGGCTGCTCCTCGTGGACACCCTGTCCATGTGAGTCACTTGTGTAGCGAATGAATACTGGTGCTTTTGGCCTCTCCACTTGCTGACGCGAACCCGCCTGCCTGTGCTGCGCAGGCTCGTCCACGGCTATTTTCCTAAGAAGCAGGGCCGTAGTCGCAAACTCAATCTAGCAGCACGCACGGGTCACAGTACAGCAAACGGCCGTCGATTTAGGACATTGGTATGTGGGCTTCGAACACCCGTTTGGTCTCGCTTCCGATCTTTTCGGCAGGTTCCGCGGCTTTGATCTCCCAGCCGGGCTTCAGAATAGCTCTCTCAAAGTGGTCCTCGCTTGGCAAGTGCCTCGACGCCACTTCTCAGCTGGCGGATCCGCTCCTGATAGGCTTTGCTCAGGCAGGTGCGATCATCGCCGCAGCCAGCGCGTCGCTTGAGCCAGGCGACCTGTTCATCGTCCAGGTCGCCCCGAGCCCCCATGCCGAGAAGCGGCTTCAGCTGGGAGTAGAGGACGGCCATCTCAACATCCTCATCATTCAGCTGGCGATCTGCGCAGACGGCCTTCTCGTCGGCTGTCTCAGCCTTAGCGCAGTCGAAGCTGGCAGCCCACCCAGGCTGTCCTGCTGCCGTCAAGACGAGGATCGAGAGGGCGGCGAGGGAGAGAGCGTTCCTGATCATCGGCGTATCTCAAAGGGGTTCGACTGGTGGAAGAACCATCCAGGCTGCTACAGGCTCCCTGCAGGATCGATCGACTTGGGATCATGCCTAACAAAACGTGAAGCCATTCTGCCTGAGGATCATTCCTACGAAGATCCTCAGCTGGAGCCCCTTAGATTGGCTCACGCAGCATCCTTGCAGGCAGCATCCCACGACGGCTTATGGAGGACGCAACGTTGTGACCCTAAGGCGTCTACCCGCAGAAAGAGCCCGTCGCGCGCTTGGGGAGGCTGATGTCCTCCGAGGGGCGGCTGGTATCGAACGCACTCACCGACCCAGCTACAATCTGAAGAGGCCCGTGGTCTGAAACTCGTTAAGCTCAGTTGCTCGCCGATAGCCACGCGCCGGTCTTCGGGGCGGCGCGCGTCCTCCAGCAGGAGGGCGTCTCAGGCGACGAGGTCCTGGAGGTCCGGCATGAAGGCTCGCCTGTCATCTCGATGCGCGTCACGGTTGGCGTCGCCGCGGGGCTGAGAGCCGAGGAAGGGCCGAGCGGTTCCGCCTCCGCGCCTATCGCCTCCAAGAGGCCATGAAAAACGACTGTGCAGCCATTTTCTTAGGGCTGCTAGCCCACCACGGCTGTAGGCGGCACGACCGCCTTGGACTGCCTGGAGAGCGTAGATTGTGTTAAAAGGTCGCGATCGAGGCTGCGCCGGCCGTGAGTGTTTTGTAAACGGTATGCGTTCACACTCTGGCGTGCCCAAAGCTGGCAACGCCCCACCGGCTCATGACAGCCACTCGGAATCCGCAACGGAGTATGGACAATGATAGCTGTGAACGTCGCCGTCGGCCCGACGATCATGCTACAAAGTGGCGCTCCGTTCGACTTCCTTGATCCTTGGTCGAGCGATTTCACCATCGAGGACATTGCGCACGGGCTCTCGAATCTCTGCCGGTATGCGGGCCAATGCCGGTCGTTTTACTCCGTCGCGGAACACAGCCTTCACGTTAGCCGGGTGGCCAAGGGCTTCGAGCTGCAGGCTCTCCTGCATGACGCGGCCGAAGCGTTCATGGGCGACATCACGCGTCCGCTCAAGCAGCTCCTGCCCGAGTTCAAAAGGATCGAGCAGGAGGTCGAGCGCGCCATTCTCGCCCGCTACGGCCTGCCCGAGCTGATGCCGCGCGAGGTGAAATGGGCTGACCTGCGTGTACTCGCGGCAGAGCAGGCACAGATCATGCCTCCGGGTACGGACGCCTGGGCGCGGACCGACGGGATTGAACCCGCTGCTATCAAAATCGAACACATGCGGCCCGAACAGGCCAAAGCCGCCTTCCTGTGGCGATTCCAGGACCTCCGGTGAGCATGGACGTCAACCACATCCGCAAAGACTGCTCGCTCGATGCCCTGGCGGAGCATGGCAATGTTGCGCAGTTCGTCAGCTTCGAGCCGCTTCCTGACGGGAACTTAAGGCAGGTGTACTGCCGTTTGGCGGGTTATGAGCCGAACCATCGGTTCCCATCGCCCGACTCGGCCCTGGCAGCCCTTCTCGCGGAGGCGGCAGAGGGAACGATCAACATTCGCAGCTACCAGCCCGACGGCCCACGCAGCCGTGAATTCGTGTACAGGATCAGCGATCTCGCAGACGCCATAGCGACCGCGCGGCGCCTTGCGAGCGCAGGCCTTCACGTGATCGCGAATGAAACCATCGACGTCGCGGATGGGGGCGTTTCAGGCGTCGCCCAAGGCAACGTCGTCGAGTTCGCGCCTGACGATACGCCGCGTTGCGTCGAGAAGCCGGGCGTCGCCTCGCTTCCACGTGGTATGGCGATTTCCATTCTGTCCAAGGTTTATGGCTTTTCCCCTGAACTCGGGGAAGCCAACGAGGCTCGGCTTGAATTCAGCATCCACCCGCGCCCAAGAGGATGGCGGAGCAGCCATTCGGTCGCTTGGGAGTACGAACGAGCGTCAGGCGAAAGCCCGGAGCCTGCCCTGCAGTGGCCGAACCGGTTCAGCCGTCACATCGGGGACAAGGCCTTCGGTCTGCTCGTGGCTGAGGAGACCGGACTTCCGGTACCGCGAACGACCGTGTTCGCCAGACGGATCGCCCCTTTCACGTTCGGGCGGCCGACGGGGAGCCGGGAGGTCTGGATCCGGACGGCGCCGATCGAGCCCGAGCCGGGCCGCTACACCACCCGAAAGGGATGGGTGGATCCCTTCCAGATTATGGCGGTAGAAGACCCGGATGGCACCGCGATCGCCTCGATCCTGTGCCAAGCAGCAGTTCCAGCCCGCTATTCCGGCGCCGCGATCGTCGCAAGCAGCGGTGATCTCGTGATCGAGGGCCTCCCAGGAGAAGGCGATGTGTTCATGCTGGGGCAGGCGCTACGGCAGCCCCTCCCTCGCTCGATTACTAACGACATCATGGACGTATACCGCCGCCTCGAAACCGCGCTGGGACCCGTAAAGTTCGAGTGGGTCCATGATGGCGAGACGCTATGGGTCGTTCAGCTCCATCGCGGACGGACGGAAAGCACGGAAGCGGTGCTCGTTCCGGGCGAGGCGAGCGTCTGGGTTCCATTCGAGGCCTCACGCGGTCTATCCGCCTTGCGTGTTGCCCTGGCAGCCCTGCCACCCGAAGCCGGGATCACGATGATCGGTGAGGTTGGCCTGACAAGCCACCTCGCCGATCTCGTCCGAAAGGTGGGCCGGCCAGCGCGAATCACGCGCGGCACGGTAAACGCAGCGGTCCCAGCCTGATACCAGGATCACGGCCTGTCGTCGGCGGCCGCCTTCGGCGATCGCCACAGCTCGACGACCTGTTCGAGATGCACCCGGTGAACAGCGAGCACGTGATTGGCCACGTCCGGCACGCCGCCGGAGACAGTGAGCTCGACGACATTATTCTCGAGCGCCCGGGTGGCTTTTCGCTCCGCGAACGGGAAGTCGGCGATCCGCATAAACGTGTCGTGCCCACGCGCACGGGGGTTCATGATGGTGGAGCCGCTGTTGATGGGGCTCAGCAGGATGCGGTCGCGGTGCGCTTCGACAATGCCCTCGGTGCGAAGCGTCAGCACGGTCTGGGGCTGCGAGCGATAGGCCCGTCCCTTCAGGAGGCGCCACAATCGCTTCTTCGACAGCCAGAAGAATGCCTTATCGTTGAGGATGCGATACCAGTCGGCCGGCTCAATCCCCGGCGCGAGGCAGCGACGGAGCGCCTTGTCAGACATCGGCTTCTGGTCACGCACGTAGGCGTCGGGCAATCCCAAGCGCGAGATGCGCGTCGTCTCCGGCCGATGTCGACCTTCCAAGGCCTCCCGCTCCGCGCCGGCAAGGCCGTAGCGATCCATCAGTGCCGACGTGCTCAGCAGCCCATGGGCCTGGATCGACGGGCAGCTGCCATCCTCAGCCATGTGCCATAGCCGAGGGTACCATTTGAGCAGTTCGGCCTCCGTCACCGCCACGTCCTCCGGTCTAGAACCTGCGCCGTTGCATCGAACCAGGTGGAAACCAGTGTCACCGGCGTCCTTGTCACGGCCTCCAGCTCGGCAATAAAATCGCGTGTTTTTGGCGTCAAGTCGTCGAACGACTTGGCCTTGCGGTTCTCCAAGTCGAGGTAGTCGGCAAAGGTTAAGGCCAAGTCAGTCGCACCGTTCAGGGCAGCCGATCGACGGACCTGCTCGAGATTGAACTCGCCGACACGCCTCTGCCGACCTGAGACGGTGCCTACCTCCGTTCTTATGATTTCCTCCACCGGGATCCTGGACCGGTCTGCGATGGTCTGTAAATCGATCTCATTGGGCAGATCGCCTGATTCACCCTCGGCGCTGCTGCCGACACGGATCGGGTAGGTGCGGGTCACCATCACGACCCGACGAACACGAAGGGGCGCGATCCCGGCATCGGCGAGGCACCCGGACGCGGTGGTTTCGCGCGACGTGACATGCGGGTACTTGCCATGATGTAGGCTGAGGTCGGTGCCCTGAGTACCCTCGAGCATGATGTGGTGGCCCGCCGCGTAGGCCCGCTCAAGCTCGACCTTCGTATCGCGAAGGTAGCCCTTGAACTCTGGCACCTCTCGGGCGAGCTGGACGCGTGCTCCCAAGTGGGGATGGAGGTCGCGACCGATAACCTTGCGCGCCGTGGCGGCGCCGACTCCCTGCTTCGTCGACGCAATCGCGCCGAGCGTTGCGCCCTCGAGATCCCGGTCGCTCTGGTGAATGATCATGGCCTGCGGGTCGATCGCCAACCTGTCGGGGCCAAGGCTGCGGTCCTGCATCTCCCGCAGGAGCGTCGGGACCCAAATCGTCGCGCCTGCGCCGATGAGGATCTTGGCTCGAGGGTTGGAGCCGGTCCCGGAGGGAAGCTGCACGTACTTGTAACGGGGCTTGGCCACCATGTGCCCGGCATTCGGCCCGCCCACACGCATCAACACGTCATAATCACCAGCGAGATGTGCGCAGATGTTGCCCTTGCCCTCGCTCCCGTACTGGGCGCCGACGATCACGTCGACGAGGCGCTCGATGGTGGGCGCATGGAAACCGAGCCCCCTCATCACGCTGGCGACCCCGGATTCGGGCGAGTGGCGATCGGTGTCCACCACGCGATCGGCAATCGCTTCCAGCGACGCGACGGCTGCCTCAGTTGGGCTGGCTCGAACCTCGTCGTAGGTCGCGAACTCCCGGATCTCGGGCGGGCGCTCGAGATACCGTTTGGCCAGAACCGCCTCCGGTGCCACGAGATGGACGTGTATGATTTTTCCGGGGAAACGTTCGCGCAGGTGTTCAATCTGTCGTGCGGTCCGCACCGAGTCGACAATCAGGATACCGTCCGCCGGTGCTCTGTCTTGCAGGCGCTCTACCTCATCGGCGACCCACCTACCATCGGTCTTGCGGTCGAGGTCCTCGCCAGCGGCCTGGAGCGCTCCCCGCTCATCTGGGGAGCCAGTCGCGGCAATAACGGCCTGCCTCGTTGAGAGCCGCAGGCCGCCGTGGCGCCCGACGAGCGCCCTGGTGATGGACGACTTGCCAACGGCGATAGGCCCGGAAATCGCGAACAGGATGCGCATGCCTGTGACTTTCTTGTACCGAATAATTCTGTTAAGGCACTAAATATCAGTGGTCAGATGGAATGTGGCACTCGGGATTGGTGCCAGATCGCCCAAGGTTGTCGCTTACCAAGTTAGATACGTAGCTACCGCCACCGCAGCTCACCCTCAAACGTTTCCGTCTGGCCGTTTCGGAGCATTTCCAAAGTCAAATCTCGGTAGTTAGGCAGGGCACTACCAGCATAGCGCTTGAGGAGATTGGCGCCTTCAAGAATGGGAGCTTCATTCGGCAGGTGACGCCATAACTCGTCATCAAGCATCACAATTAGCTTGGCACGCGCACGGCTTACAGTGACGTTGAACCTCTGAAGGTTGAACAGAAACTCTTCCTCCATCGCAACGGCATCAGGATCGCCAACTGCCATCGATGCTAGAATAACGGTCCTTTCTTGCCCTTGAAAACGTTCGACTGTGTCCACAGCCGAGCGGATCACGGTGGGCGGCACACTTGGAAACACTGACCCGCCCCCATGGGGTGGTCCGGGTGGAATGTTAATGGAGTGATGGCCTTTCCGCCAGTGCAGGCGGCGCAGTTGGCCGAGGGTGCGGAGCGGCCCGCACAGACGTGGCCGGCACGAACACCTCCGGGGCCGGCGCCCTATAGCCAAGGGAGCCGTGAGGCCTTACCGTGTTGTAGTGGCGCCGCCAGCTCTCAATGATCACCTGAGCCTCCTTAAGCGAGTAGAAGATCTCGCCATCGAGTAGCTCATCTCGAAGCCGCGCATTGAAGCTCTCGATGAACCCGTTCTCCCACGGGCTGCCGGGCGCAATGTAAGCCGTCTTGGCTCCCACAGCCGTCATCCAGTCCTGGACGGCCTTGG
>JAESGY010000582.1_pt1 | contig 11942 bp, 16 predicted proteins | sample 9269841 | NCBI WGS metagenome assembly JAESGY01 (sample SAMN17022865, study PRJNA683097) | algae metagenome | isolation source: Spirirestis rafaelensis WJT71-NPBG6 and co-occurring heterotrophs from... | place: USA: Pinto Wells, Joshua Tree National Park, Colorado Desert, CA | collected 2006-08-15 | reverse complement strand
TGCACAGCATGGCGGGCTACGCGGGCGGCTTCCTCGGCCCGCTCGGGGTCGGCTGGTTCCTCGACTTCGCGGGCGGCGACAGCGCGCTCGGCTGGGGGCTCGCCTTCGGCCATCTCGCCGTGGTGACGCTCGGCGGGCTTGTGGTCCTGCGGTGTCTCGGGAGCGTCGCGCGGAAGCCTTCTCCCGGACCCTAAGCTCGACCTTCCCAATCAAGCGACATGGCTGAGCGCGTGTACCGGCCCTGGGGCGCAGGGGAGCGCGTCGAACCGGCTGCCACCCGCTTGGACGGGGCTGCTGCGCGATCGCCGGTCCCAGGCTATCCTGATCGCACAGGGCACCGATCACCGCTCGGCGCCTGGATGACTGCGCGGGTCGGCCAGCCATTCCTCGGGAGGGAGACGACAGCATGACGAGCGCGCTGGCGGAGAAGACCTGCACCCCGTGCCGCGGCGGCGTCCCGCCGCTGACGCCAGAGGAGGCGGAGGGCTACCGCGCGCAGGCGCCCGATTGGTCGCTGTTGGACGGTGCGACCCGGATCGAGCGGCGCTTCCGGTTCAAGGACTTTGGCGAGGCGTTCGCCTTCGTGGCGCGCGCGGCGGAACTGGCTGAGGCCGAAGGCCACCACCCCGACATCACCTTCGGCTGGGGCTACGCCGTGGTCTCGCTGCGGACCAAGAAGATCAAGGGTCTGCACGAGAACGACTTCATCATGGCCACCAAGCTCGACCGCATGGCCGATGGCGGTCCCGCGCCCGCGGCAGTGCCGAGGCCGCGCCACGAGGGCTGAGGGCGAGCCACCATCTCCGGCACCGTCCCGTGCGACTGGCGTTACCGACCAGTCCTACGGAAGGCCACCGTCATGACCAGGGACGAGATCGAGGCGCTGGTGTCCAAGGAGCGGCCGAGCTGGCGCGTGGTGGACTTCATCGAGGTCAACGACGAGAGCGGCCCGAGCTTCGAGGTCACCATCGAGAGTAGTGGCCGTCAGGCAACTTTGCTCATTGATGAGGCGAAGCGGATCGTCGGCGAACGGCGCTGACAGGCGCGTTGGAGCCTGCCCGACTACAGAGGGTGGTGTCGAAGGGGCGGGTAGAACGGCGCGGCGGGTCGAACCGGACGAGCGCTACTCCTCGCCCTCGGCCGGTAAGTCGGGCGTTGGATTGGGGAAGGCAGCGTCAGGAAGGGGCAGCAGCACGAGGGCGCCGTCCTCGTCGCTCAGGACCGGACGAAGATCGTGCGAGGCGCGTAGGCGGCGGTGAACCCGCCATCGTCCGCGCCCCGGGCGGTCAGCCCTGAATCAGTTGTCGGGTGAAGGAGCGTCGGAACGTATGAGCCTGTTGCTGGCCAACAGGGCCAGACCTTTGGGCGCCAGCCACCTCCGCACGTCCTCCCGTGTGTCGTTCGGCTCGAACATGGTCAGGAGCGTGCCGTCCGTTGTGTAGACTGCCCACCGCGGGGGACCGAATACGCCAGCGGGCTGCTGGGCAATGTAGCTCGGGGAAGGCTCAGCCCATTCCATAGCACGCGCCCCGGACAGCCCGTGCCCGACAACACATGAAACGGAATATAGTTGCGGCCTGGGGCGACCGGAGCGCGATGACCGGTCGGAAAAGGAGACATCGAATGGCGGACGTGACCATCACCGTTCGGAAGAACGGGCCGTACATCGTCAGCGGGACGGTGGAGGTGAGGGACGCTGACGGGAACGTCTATCCCGCGAAGGAGACGGTGGCGCTGTGCCGCTGCGGTGCCTCCACGAAGAAGCCGTTCTGCGATGGCACCCACTCGAAGATGGGCTTCCAAGCCGCGGAGCGGGCCGTCCCGGGCTCGGCCGAGGAGTAGTGCTCGGCAGAGCAGGTCCGTACGACGTGCGCCGACCTGACTCTGAGGACGAGGCTGGCGCGGACGCTGGGGGCGCGCCGGGTGTTGGCGGGGCCTCCAAAGGGTGTCGTGCGACACCGTATCACTCGCGCCCGGGCTACACGCCTGCCGGTCAATGTTCCATCTGCCGCGCCAATGAACTCTCGCACTCCTTACCCTTTGAGATGCATCGGTGCGCCCAGATACTCGCATTCCGCGAGTGCGGCCTGGGCTCAGGCAAGGGGGAACATCCAATGGACGTGCTGGTCGTGGAGGACGAGCCGCTAATCCGCGAGGCAGTCGCGCGTGATCTGCGCGAGGCAGGGTTCCGAGTGGCCGAGGCCGCGACCGCCGACGCCGCGCTGACTGTCGCCGAGGAAGCCGCTGCCGCAAGCTGGCCACCGCCCGTGATTGTAACCGGTCTCCACCTCGGCCCCGGCCTGGGCGGCTTGGCCCTCGGGGCGGAGGTGCTGCGGCGCTGGCCCGAGGTCGGCATGGTCTACATCACCTGTCATCCCGACGCGCTCGACGGCCGCCTGCTCGGCCCGCGCGAGCACTACGTCGTCAAACCCTTCCCGCCTGAGACGCTGCTACACGCGGTGCGCCGCCTAATGCCCGCCTGGGCGCCGGGCCGGACGCCGCCCTGGGCGGGGCTAGGGCAGGTAGTGGCCGCCGCGCTCGGCCTCGCGGGTGCTCCAAAGGGGCCGTAGTGGGCCGCCAATCGGGTTGCATCGGCAAGCACGCATACGCTCCCGCGGTCGAGTGCACGACCACCTTGGTATGTAGCGCGAGTGCGCCGGTCCAGTCGCGCCCCGCCCAAGCCGCCGTACCTGCCCCGACCGATCGATGGCGGCGGGCCGCCTAGGGGTGGCCGTGGTGCGTCCTGCCGCCCCGCATGTAGTGAAGCTCGGGCCGATACCCGGGTCGGAGCCAGTGAAGGAAGCGACGGGACGCTTGCCAGAGTGCCGTCATGGTACGACCTCTTTGACCATCCAGCCGGTGCACCAGACGGCTTCGCGCCCAGCCATGCGGGGCAGCTTCTCGCCGTGTGGAGCACGACAGTCAGAGGCTAGCCCGGCACGCCCGCAACGGAGTGGCGGGACCTTGCATTCTGGTCGAGCGTGGTAGACGTGCCACGCACGGCCAACCCGCCGCGGCCGCCTCCGCCGCGCCCGGCGCAACTCCCCCGAACGGCGCGATCGAGGCAGGCCAAGACGCGGCCAAGGGGCATGATGATGGCCGCCGAACCCGATGTGGGCTGCGTTCTACGGGAGTAGGCGTGGGCGCAGGAAGGCGGCGCATTCTTCGTGAAATGGTGTGGGGTCTTGTGAGCCGAGGGTCGGCTTCACCGCTCTGGGTCCCGGTCATTCACCCCGGGCTCTCAATTGGGCATAAGCCGGGGGGAGGAACAGGTTGTCCCGTAACAGCGTGCAGGGGGAATGAGCGCATGTCCGACGCAGCGGTGGACCTTGAGGGGCGCATCCGCGAGCGCGCCTATTTCCTGTGGGAGGCCGAGGGGCGCCCTGAGGGCCGGGCCGAGGAGTTCTGGGCGCGGGCCGTCGCGCTAGAAGCGACGGCGCATGACGGGCAGCCCAGCGCACCGAAGGCGACTGGCGGGGAGGGCGGCTCGCCCGAGAGCATCCCGGCGCCACGCGCCACGAAGAGCGCGGCAAAACGTGCCACTCCGGATGCCCTTCCTGGCGGTCGCGTCGAAACGGCAGCCGGGCGGCGGCCGACCGCGGCCCCACGCGGGTCCAAGCGGAAGGGCAACGGCCCCGAGACTGCGACCCGAGCCACCCCGGCGCGCGACGATGCAGGTGCACTGCCGCCGCGGTGAGGGGCGGCGAGCGTTCGTCACTGAGGCGGTGGCGTCCGCTGACGAACGTAGGGCCAAGGGCCGGAGGACGGGATGGCAGCGGACTACGAGATTGTCCAAGCCATGGCGAAGAACATCGACGGCATCCTCGATCTGCAAGAGCGCAACCAGCCCGAGCGGGGCGGCACGCTGTCGGCGCAACTCTCGCGGGCATGGCTCGAAGCCGCGGTCGCCGAAATGCCGGTGATCGTGGCCAAGAGGGACGGGCGCGTGGTCGGCTACCTGATCTCGGCCTCGCGGGAGGCGTATGCGGGCGTGCCGGTCGTCGCGGCGATGCTGCGCGCCTACCCGGGGGCGTCGCCTGATGCCTACGTGTACGGACCGGTCTGCGTGGCAGAGGAAGCGCGCGGGCGCGGACTCACGGCGGCAATGTTCGCCGCGCTGCGCGCTCGGCTGCTGGGCCGCGAGGGCGTGCTGTTCATCCGGCGGGACAACGCCGCCTCATTCCGGGCGCACGCAAAGATGGGCATGCGGGAGGTTGCGGGCTTCGCGCACGGCGGCGCGGAAATGACGGTGCTGGCCTACCTCGGGTGGCCTTCGGCCGCGACCACTCCGGGGCTGTCACCCTCGCCACCGGCCCGCCGGAGGCGAGCGCTTCCGAGTTGGACAGCTTCGGGCCGCTGGATGGCTTCGTGTCGAACGATGTCCACCCCATCACCGAGCGCCCGATCGAGGACATCGCGCTCGACGACCTTCGGGCGACTTTCGAAAGCGTGCTCGTCTTCCCCTTCCGCCTGACGCAGCTACTCCTGCCCCCGATGAAGCGACGACGCCAGGGCTCGATCGTGTTCGTCACCTCGGCGCGCGAGACCCGCCCCAAGCCGGGCTTCGCGTGCCCCACGACCATCCGGGCCGGGACGACGGCCTTCGCCAAGGCGCTCGCCAAGGAGGCCGCGCCCTTCGAGGTGCAGGTGAACGTGGTCGCGCCGAACTACCTGTACAGCGAGATGTACTACCCGCGGGAGCGTTTTATCGACGTTCCCGAGGGCCGCGACCTGATCGCGCGAATGGTCCCATTTGGTAGGTCGGGGCGGCCTGAGGAGTTGGGCTAGTCGCCTTCTTGGTCTCAGGCCGGTCGCGCTTCACGACCGGTCAGGTCGTCTACTTCTCGGGCGGGTGGTCCTGAGCGATCACGGCACGGGTCCTGCTCCACCATCTCGGTGTCGAACTCGGCGAGCGTGGCGCGCACGTCGGACCCTTTCGGCAGGCTCCGCAGCTTGGCGATGAGGCGGTCGAGCCGCGGCGTCAGGAGGATCAAGTAGCGGCTGCCGGGCTCGACCACGCGGTAAGTGTGCGGCGAGCCCGCGGGCACGAACACGGTCGTCCCCGCGAGGGCGTCCACCTCCCGGTCGGGGAAGCGGAACCGCAGCGCTCCTTGCAGCACGTGCCACGCCTCATCGTCCGAGCGGTGGACGTGCAGGTAGGAGGGGCCGGAGTCCGTCCACTCGTGGACGACCAAGGAGGTCCCGGCTGCGTGGATCGCCGGGGAGCCCGGCCCCGCGATGATCGGCCCGGTCAACGGCGCATGCTCTTTCCGCTCCATTCCGCGTCCTCCCCGCACCCGGTCCCGCGGCCGCCGAATCAGCCCCGATGCCCACGCCCTGCGGGCCACGGCCGCGGCCAGGAGGGAGGCTACACCGTTTCGGGCCGCCGGGCGCAGACGCGCATCCACATCGGTCACCATCTGGCGCTGTGGCCAAGGCGGGGACGAACCGTGCTCCGCCCCGCCGCCGAGGCGGAAGCGCCAGGGCTGGGTGTTGTGGCCCGAGGGCGCGAGCACGGCGTAGTGCAGGGCGAAGCGGAGTTTGTCGCGCGGCGTGCCGCCAGACGGAAAGTCCGCTTCCGAGGCGACCTAGGGATCGCCCTCCTGCCGCTCCATACCCATTGCACCCGCCCTCCACCTTGCGCCGTCTCCTTGGTCCCACAGGGATGGGCAGGCCCGTGGTTCCGCTTTGATGCCACACAACCGCCCGCCGGTCGGCGGCGACGGGAGGCCACGGCCGCTCCCCTCGCGGTTCAGGAGCCGATTGACGAAAGGGGCGAGGAACGGTCGCCACTGGTCATGGACCTCATCATGGCGGGGATGCGCCGATGCGACGGGAAAGCCTGCTTCCGCCCGCGGGACGACGGCGGGGTTCACAGCAGCCTGTACAACCAGACCGACGGGAGCGCCGGACCGAACCCGGCCTTCTCGTAAGCGCGTCGCGCAGGCGCATGGCCCGGATCGCCGCCCGTGCCGACCGTGGCGAGCGCCATGCCAAGCTCCTTCATGAGTGTCAGGACGTGCTCGTACATCATGGTCCCGATGCCTCTGCCCGCATGCTCGGGGTGCACCGCGTTCAGGCCGATCTCGCCGACGCGCTTATCGGCGTCGATCGTGAACGACACGAAGCCGACGACCTCGCCTCCGATCGTGCCGACGAGCACGCGGTGACCGGAGGCGGTTCCGCAGATGCCGTCCAGCAGCTTCGCCTGCTCGGCATCCGCGTGGGCGAAGGCTAGCGCGGCAATCTCTTCGCCCACGATGTCGCGGAAGGATTGGAACACCGGCCTGAACGCGGCCTCCCGGACCCGCTGCATCGCGGGCAGGTCGCCGGGCGCGAACGGGCGGATGTTCAGACCTGATGCCGCCATGCGAGCGCGCCACCCGTCTGCAAGCCGAGCCATCCTATCATCGCTTGGCCCGCCCGCGATACGGGACCGGGCGGGACCACGGCTCTCGCTTGGCCCTCCATCGCGCGCGGCCACGGCCGCACGGATGCGAGCTTGACCATAGCGGGGACGTTCGCGGTGAGCTTGTCGCGGCGGTCAGCGCGTGCTGCTGGGTCGGCGATCTGGGGGCTCCACAGGTGGCACGGCGGCCGCCACGTCACCTGTGTTCCACTCGTATTCACAACGGGCTACGGCGAGGGCTGGGATCGGGGGCGCATGCGGCCGGGCCGGTATTGGCGAAGCCGTTCGACCCCGACGCGATGACTGACGCCATCGAGGGCTTAGCTGCCGCGAGGTAATCCGCCGTGCCGCGCAGCGGCAGCGAGTGGACACAACCGCTGCTGGGGGCGGCATGTGGCCTCGGTCGGAGCATCGGCCTCAAATACCAAGCGTCAGACCATGACCACTCGCATCGGCACCGCGCATACGGGCAGCCCAAGTGTGATAGGAACGCCCTACTTGAGCCTGCCACGCCGCTCCTTCCCGGCCGTAGCCCAACGAGGCTCCTTCGGCTGACCAGCGCGGGGTCGGCGGACTGCGCCTTGACTCTCTGGCACTGCATCACCCCGGTGCTCTGGCGCGACCTCCGCCGGGTCGGACGTGCTTGCCGCTGCATGGTCGGCGGCAGCCGCCTCGGTGGACTCCACTGCCGTGCCTTCACCGTTGCGGCGAGAAGTGGCCCGAGCACCCGTTCGCCGCCGCGCAGCCCTGGGCGGAGTGCGAACGGTCTCGTCCGGCGACGTAGCCCCGGGTTCCGCAGGTTCGGACTCCTGCACGGGGGGTGGCACCTCATTGCTGACCGGCGCCTGCCTGGGCTGCGGCGGGCGCTCTGCCTCAGCCATGGTCGGTTGCGGGTCACACGGCACCCACCCCTCGATCGCCCTTAGGAGGGTGCCGTGCGTCTCCCAGAAGGCGCCGTCACGCGTCACCATGAAGGGCTGGCCGTCGAGGCGAAAGACTCGCTTTTGCATGGTTAGCCGCTGGACCTGGGCCTCAGTGGCAGGGAAGAAGGCAAAGCCGCACGCGCGGGCGGCCCTGTGCTGGATGGATGTCAGTTCCAAAGTGTCGGTTCCGATGGTCCGGTAGTGAATGAGTGCTCGAAATGTCCGGCCGTAGAAGCGCCACTGTCCGGCCGTAGAAGCGCCACTGGCGGACTCGCATCGGCGGTTAACGACGGAGGCCAATAATGTCCGGCCGAGCGACCACTGCAAGGTAAATAGGTTCGGACGAGCAGAAAATGGAGTCCGGATGATCGACAACATCTACGAGGCCGTGAGGCCACGCGGTCTGGTGCGCTCCAAGCGGCACTTCTCGGCAGCGCTCCTCGGGGAGGCGCCCAACTACCTCGCCGACCGCGGATGGAGCGGGTTCAGCGTTGATGCACTGCTGAACCTCTACCGTTCCCTCGGCGGGAGGGGGTAGGCCGATCTTCAGGCTGCGACGGTGCAGGGATGACGCATGGATGGGTCCAGGCGCTGGCGCTCGTGAAAACCGCCGACATGCCGCGCTCCGAGGACGTGCTGGGTCGTCACCTCTCCGGCCTGGACGCGACATACCGAACGGAGGAGTGCCTGGGCGTCGAGCTTGCGACCGAGGAGGACGAGGCGCTGTTCCGGCTCACCCTGCTCGACGAGACCACCACGCGCGACATCCGCGTGCGCTACGCCGCCTCCGCGCGCCTCTCCAGCGGACCTGCTCCGCCACGTTCGGCACGGCCTGTTCGACGCGGAGGCCGCGCCCGCGACGCTGGTCTTGCTAGAACTCCAGGACGGGCGCGCGCTCCGTCAGCTCGAAGCGGCGCTCGACGCGGAGCGCTCTGCCTTCGTCGGCCAGCGTCCCCGGGTCTAGCGGGTGTGAGCGACGGGGTGGGCGTTCTCGCCAAGCCATTCCGACGGCGAGGCATCGCGCGGCCGGGTCGCGCCGTGGTATTGCGACCCTACCCGCACCCCCACTCTATCCACGGCCATGACGCAGAATGTCTACGACGACCCGGACTTCTTCGGCGCCTACGCCGGGCTCCGCCGCTCCGCTGAGGGGCTGGACGGCGCGCCGGAGTGGTCCCGGCTGCGGGCCATGCTGCCCGACCTCGGGGGCCTCCGGGTCGCAGACCTCGGCTGCGGCTACGGCTGGTTCTCCCGCTGGGCACGGGCGCAGGGCGCATCGCATGTCCTCGGGATCGACGTGTCCGAGCGCATGTTGGCCCGCGCCGGGGCAGCCACCGCGGACAGGGGCATCACGTACGAACGTGCGGACTTGGAGGGCATCGACCTCGCTGAGGGCGCCTTCGACCTCGCCTACTCCTCGCTCGTGCTGCACTACCTCGCCGACCTCGGGCGCCTGCTGGCGCAGGTCCACCGCGCGCTCGCGCCGGGCGGCCGGTTCGTCTTCTCGGCCGAGCACCCCGTCTACACGGCGCCCTCGCTGCCCGGCTGGGTCGTCGATGCGGAGGGCCGCAGGACATGGCTCCTCGACCGCTACACGTTCGAGGGGCCGCGCGCGGTGGAGTGGCTGGGCACGCGGGTGCTCAAACACCACCGCACGCTCGGCACCACACTGACCCTGCTGGTCCGCGCGGGCTTCGTCGTCGAGCACGTCGAGGAGTTCGCCCCGACGGAGGAGCAGGTCGCCGCCGACCCCGCGCTCGCGGAGGAGCGCGAGCGGCCCATGTTCCTGCTCATCGCCGCCGACCGGCGCTAGCACGCAGCGCTTGGGAGACGGTCCGACAGGCAGCCGCGCTGTGCCGACCACGGGGGGATGCGGCGATCCCCGACCGCGCCTTGCTCGCGCCCGAACCTCCCGGGCGGCGCCGGGGAGCGGGGCTCCGACGCCCTTGCCGCGTGCCGGGGGGGCTCGTAGCCTAGGCGGCCGAGGGCCACAGGAGGACGACGTGCCAGTCCAGCGTCTCACGCCCGCCGACTTCGCGGTGCTGACGAACCCTGGCATCACCTCCGTCCAGATCATGTGGCCGGAGAACGCGCCCAAGGCGCGGGTCACGATCACCCGCGTGACAATGGAGCCCGGGGCGGTGTCACGGCGGCACACCCATTCCGCGTTCGAGCAGACGTGGATCGTCGAGAGGGGCACCGCCACCTTACTGCTCGCCGACGACCGGACCGAGCCCGTCGCGGCCGGAGATGTCGTGCGCACGCCCGCGGGCGAGACGCACGGCGTGGCCAACACCGGCTCCGAGCCCTTCGTCTATCTCTCCGTTACTACGCCCCCACAGGACTTCACCTCCGCCTACCGGGGCCGCGACGGCGCAGCGGGGGCGTCCGGCTCGGGCTCCGATAAGCCCTAGCTCCCCTCGGGCGGGGCGGTCGTGTCGGCGCGGAAAGCGCTCCCACTGCGGGCCGCGGCGGCGCTGGAAGCGGGCGACCTCGACAGCGTGGGCGAGTGGTTCACAAAGGATTTCCGGCTGCACGTCCCGGCGATCCCGGGCTGGCCCGGCGGGCACGAGGGCGCGCGGCGGATGCTCGCTTCGATCCGGGACCTGCTGCTGAGCGGCCTGCGGGTCGAGGCGCTGGACATGGTGGAGGAGGGCGATCGAGGCAGGGCTAGATGCGGGTGCGATATACCGGTGCTGAGTGGTGGGCAAGGACGATACCTGACGCGATCACGCAAGTGCGGCCCAGAGAAAGGTTAAGGTCGAAGCGGCGCCGAGTGCACTGCGCCCGGCGTGCAGCCGTCCCCAGCGCTCAATCAAGCGCCGGGTCTCCGCGCCCGCCTCCGCCTCGGGCGTGCCCATCAGCCGGTTGTTGATCGGCATGACGGCGAAGTAGGTGAAGGGCCAGTTGGCCAGGAGGACGAACCCACCGAGCAGCCAGCGCCAATCCGAGGTCGTGATCCAGGCGGCGATGCCCAGCAGCCCGCCCAGGACGGCGAGGCTGGCCTGCATGCCAAGGCCGCGCTTGTAGCTTGGCTTCCATTGGGCCAGCAGTGCCCTGTCATCGAGGGCGAGCCGGGCGGGCTGTTCGGCGACGTTGATGTAGACGGCCGCACCTGTGAAGGCTGCGGCCACGATCAGTGCCAAATGCCCCAACCACGTCGGCGACCACTCCAATCGTGAGGCCACGTTCGTCGAAGCGGAGGTGGTTGTCCATCGCCCCAACCGGGACCGGGCAACGCCGCCTTAAGTCCCATGGCCGAAGGGGCAGGACACGACCCGGGAACGCTCCCGTGATCTCGGGCCGCCTGCAAGTGGGCGCATTTTCTCATACGCGGGACATGGGAGCGGCGATGCGGCGTCCATCCTGACCCGCAGGCGGCTGGTGAGGCATGGCGATGATCCTGACGCATGGCGGCGTAACGCCGGTCATCGATCCGACCGCACGAGTGGCGCCGAACGCGACAATCTGCGGCGACGTGACAATCGGCCCGAACTGCTCCATCGGCTTTGGCGCTGTGCTGACGGCCGAGAACGGCCCGATCGTGCTCGGTGCCAACTGCGTGGTCATGGACACGGCAGTGGTCCGCGGCGTGCGGGGCAACCCGGCGAGGTTCGGCGACGACGTGCTGGTCGGCCCACACGCCTATCTGACGGGCTGCACGGCCGCCGAAAACGTCATCTTGGCGACAGGAGCCACCGTGTTCAACGGCGCGCGCATTGGCGCCCGGGCGGAGGTGCGGATCAATGGCATCGTGCACCTGCGCACGGTCCTGCCTGAGGACGCGGTGGTGGCGCTGAACTGGATCGCGGTGGGGGACCCGGCCCGCATCCTGCCCCCGGAGCGCCACGACGAGATTTGGGCGATCCAGCAGGCCCTCGACTTCCCTCGCTATGCTTTCGGCGTCGAGCGCCCGCCGCCGGGCGGGACCTTCATGCCGGAGGTGATGCCGCGCTACGCGGCCTTCCTCCGCCGGGCGCACGCCGGAGATCAGCGGTCGGGGCGACACTAGGGTTAGCCGTTCTGCCGGGGCGCCATGAACTCCGGGCCGGGAACACGCCCGTGGCTGCCGCCCCGTATGCGGCCATGGCAAGGGAAATCGCACTAGCAGTATCCAGTATCAGCCGAGCCGGACCGCTTGCGTCAATCGTGAAGAAAGAGCGATCGCGGCGAACCACGCAAGCTGGTGCCAGGGTGGAGCGCTTTGGTGACCAGCCTTACATTGATCGTTCCATCTCCGAAGGCGCAGCGTCTCCGGGCTGGGAAGACGAGCGGGTTGATCGGCTCGTGCCCAAGATCGAGCTTGCGGCCGTTGGGCGTCCGGGTCGGAGCCGCGAGGAACTGGGCGAGGTCCAGGGGCGCCTGAGGCCCGCCGAGGGGCCGGTGCTCGAACGGGATGTCGTGCAGAATGCTCGGAGCGGCAAAGCGGCTCAGGGAGGCCGACCGGTCCGCTGCGTCGGGGAGTGCCGGATGAACATCCTGAGCTAGAGGAGCATAACCTGTGGCAAGTTATGGAAATTAGGCCGCATGGTGCGCGGCCGGAATCGATAAGGCGCTGAGTTTCCAGCGTTCCTTCTGCCCTGCAAATCCATGCTGCACTTGCGGGCCTG
>JAESGY010000581.1_pt1 | contig 12015 bp, 11 predicted proteins | sample 9269841 | NCBI WGS metagenome assembly JAESGY01 (sample SAMN17022865, study PRJNA683097) | algae metagenome | isolation source: Spirirestis rafaelensis WJT71-NPBG6 and co-occurring heterotrophs from... | place: USA: Pinto Wells, Joshua Tree National Park, Colorado Desert, CA | collected 2006-08-15 | reverse complement strand
CCTCGGTGCGGCGGGCGGCGACCGTCGTGCGGGCGGCGGTCTCCTTGGTGCGCTCGGCGGCGTCCGCTGTGCGGTTGGCGGCGAGTTCGGTGTGGCGGTCGGCGCTGGCCTCGGCGGGCATGGTCGGTCTCTCCGGCATGCGGGAGCACGCGTGCAGAACGCTGCTCCGGAGCGCCGGATCACGTCCATCCGGCTTCCGCTTGTGCTCCGACGGCGCCACCTACGTCTCGGCCGCCGAGCTCGACGCGGAGCGCACCCGCCATCCGTCAGTCAGTCGGCGCGGCGCCGCTTAGGTCAGCTGCCTCCCGAGCGCGCCGGGGCAAAGTCCCTCTCGGCATCCTCGCCGTCGCCCTGGTGGCGTGACGTGCCCGCCATCACCCCGGATCCCGATAAGAGCCACCCCGCTTTGGTGGCGGAGCGCTGGCACCTGCGCGAGAGGCGCCCCTGCTGCGTCTCACTCCGCAGTACCACCCGTCACCGACACCATCCGCGCCGTCTTGAAACCGGCAGGCTTTGAGGCGGTCCCATGCTCTGAGGAACGAGGTCTTTTAGACAAAAATGACCTGCGGGTCGCAGTCGTGCGCCAAAGCACAGAGTGTTGCTGGTACAGGCTCCATAACTCTCTTGCCACGAAAGAGGCAACCAACCCTTTCCCGGTAGAAGAGTAGGAGCGGATTAAAGAAACTACTCTGAGAATACCGGACCAATCTCAAGGAGACAGAGAATGGCCACCATTCAAGGTAGTAATTTTGGCGAAGTTCTTAACGGAAACAGCGTTCAGGATTTCATCTACGGGCACGGCGGTAATGATGTTGTCTACGCCTATAACGGAAATGACTATGTCGACGGCGGGGCTGGCAATGACACCATCGTGGGTGGTCAGGGCTCTGACGGCTTGACCGGCGGACTAGGTGCCGACGTCTTCAAGTACAACGACGCTTCCGAGACCTGGGGCGACGCGATCTGGGATTACAAGTACTCGCAGGGCGATAAGATCGACCTGAGCGCCATTGACGCAAAGAGCCACGAACTCTTCAGCCCGTCCACCTGGGGCAATCAGGCCTTCCACTGGGAGGGCAACCTCGCGGGCAAGGGGCTCGACAAGGGTGACCTCGGTTATCAGTACGTCGGTGGCGACACCTACGTCTACGGCAACACCGATGGTGACGCTGCCTACGAGGTCGCCCTCAGGGTCAGCGGGCACGTCTCCTTCATCGCCAGTGACTTCTATCTCTGAGCCGATTTATGAGGCCTGTGCGCGGGTCGCCGGTGACGCAGCGTCTGGTATTCGGATGCCTGCGATAACCGCTACAGCTTGTGGCTGATCGCACCCGCGCACAGGTCTCATTAGCCGCCCTGCAGCAAGGCGCGTGGCCGCTGGTCAACTCCAGCGGCCACGCAAGTGGTACGCGCCTGATTTTTGGCGGCAAACCGAAACATCAAACTAACGCTCCGCTAGCCGCACTCCGACGGAACGCTCCCGTCCCGCCGACGCGCCCCTACGGCCCATTCTGGCTTACTGAAAGTCCCGCTTATCGGAGGTGAGCAGGGCGCCAAAAAAAGGGGGCTGCCCTCGGGGAAGAGGGGCAGCCCTGATGCGCACTTTGGATCTCTCGTCACAGGGATCGGTTCACAATCGCCAGCTGAACGCTCTGCCACTGCGGTGGTTCGAGCGGAAGCGCACCAGGCGCGGGGTTCCGGTTGCTGCTTAAAGGCGGGTTGTGCCAAATGGATCGGTGCATAATTTCAACGAATACTGGCGACAGAAGCGGCACGCCACGCGGACCGATCTGTGGTCCGGCGGCGGCAAGGCGTTCCGCGCGTGGATGAAGGCGGGACCAATTGGAAGCGCCTGAAATGTCTCCCCTCGGGGGTTCGCCGGGATAATGGTCGGCATCGGTCTCGTGCTCTGCGCCCTTGCTGCTCCGCGGGCATGGGCAGACGCGCCGGACGCCTGCACGGCGTTTGAGACCGCACTTCTGCACCGGTCCAGGTACGAGGTACCTGGAGCAAGGCATCAGGCGAGGTGGGGCGCACCGAGCGCGGACCACGAGCGCAAGTCGGCATCGCAGGGGCTGGTCGGCCGAGAGATCGCCGGGATCGAACACCCGTGGCTGTCCGAAGCCGCCTCTTGCACGCTCCTGTTCTGGCAGGTCCGCATCGGCGCATAGGCGGCGGCCGGTGAAGGCCGCGCCCTGCTCACGCCTCTCAGCCGGCCAACGCCAGTGCCTTCACGCCACTGATGCCGGGTCAGCAGCTTGGTCGCTTCGTGCGCGGGCATTCCGAGGGCCGCGCCAATCGCGGCGGGCGTGGTGATGCCGCGGTCGTCCAGCTCCTGGCCAATCGCCATCCGCAGGCGGATGCACCTCAGCCGGTCGGCCTGTCGGGCCCGGTGCTCCTCGGGCGAGAGCCTTGGGCTTCGGAGGGGACGAGCGAGGGTCGGGCGAGTTGCAGTCGTTCCGCGCTGCTCTCAGTCCACCGTCACTCCTGCTGCGCGCAGCAGCGGACCCCAGCTGGTGTCCTGGGTGCGGATCGCCTCGGCGAGTTGGGCGGCCGTCGCGCCAACCGGCTCCGCCCCATACTCCCGCAGCCGCGCGACCACGGCCGGCTCGCGCGCGGTCTCCACGGCCGCGGCCTCAAGGCGCGTCCGCAGCGGATCGGGCAGCCCGCGCGGTCCCATCAGAGCCACCCAAGCTTCCACCTGGAACCCGGGGAATGTCTCGGCCGCCGCGGGCACATCCGGCGCGAGCGGCGAGCGCCGGAGCGACGACACGAGGATCGGGCGCACGCGGCTGTCGCGCACGGCCGGCAGCACGCCCGGCAAGCCGTCGGCAAGGAGCTGAAGCCGGCCCGCGAGGAGGTCCAGCAACGCGGGCCCGCCGCCGCGGTAGTGCACCGGTGTGCACTCGGCGCCCAGCTCACGCCCCAGCAGCATGAGCGTCACGTGCGGCAGGCTGCCCGCGCCCGCCGTGCCGCAGGCCGCCGGGTGTGCCCGCAGTGCCGCGGCCAGTTCACGTAGGTCGCGCGGAGGGTAGTCGTTCGCGGCGACCAGCATCATGGGGAAGGCCGCGAAGTTCGCCAGCGGTGTGAGGTCCGTGCGCGGGTCAACCGGGAGGCGGCGGTAGACGTGCGGGCTGACGACGACGGCGCTCGCGTTGATCGCGCCCAGTGTGTCGCCGTCGGGCGCCGCCCGCGCTACCGCCTCGACCGCGAGATTGCCGGTGGCGCCGGTTCGGTTCTCCACCGCCACTGGCCGCCCGACCCGCCGCTCCAGGCCCTGTGCCAAGGTCCGTGCAATTGTGTCCACCACCCCGCCGGGGGGCATGCCGACGATGAGCCGGATGGGCCGTCCCTGCCTGGCCGGTTCCTGCACCTGCGCCGCAGCGGGCGGTGGAGCTGTGAAGGCGAGACTTACGGCCGCAATGGCAGCCCAGGCCAAGAAGGTTCGTCTCATGGCAGCACCTCCCGCCGGGCTGCCCGCACGAGAGCGGTTTACTGCATCCCGGCGCATTCACCCTGCGCCGCTGAGCAAGAACCGAGCACTCACTTGCTCGTAATCGGCGGGCTACAATCAGCCCCGGATGGGCGGACTAGTATCAGCTAAGCTTTGATGAGCCTCAGCGGGGCAGTAGTCTGACCTGCTACGGCTGCCGCTGCTTTACCTAGGTGATAGGGGAGAGGTGGCGAGGATCCACTTCTTCCTCTCGCTTCGTAGCCATAGCCGCATAATCCGCTTTTACGGTGCCGTGGTGCCGGCTGGGTGCGGCCGTGCCAGGAAGGTCACCAGGGCTGTTCAGGGCAGCGGTGGGAGGGCAACGGCAACTTCCGGCAGCTGGTCACCAGTTCCGCCGCGCCAGGAAGGCGCAGTGCCTGTGGTGGCCGTGAGGAGGGGCGGGCCGCCCAGCTTGTGCGCCAGTAGGACGGCCCCGCCATTGCTGGCGTCCCTAACCGAAGAGGTCGCCCCCTCCGATCACGCCACTGAACGCCCTTGTCACAGCCCTGGTTTGAGCGACGGCGGCAAGGGTTGTGGGAGATCAGCCGGCACCCTGCCCGGCACTGCACCAGGATGGCCGCCAGGGCCACTGCCGGGACAGGTGCCCCGTGGCTCTAGAACCCGCCCTGGCCTCGGAGATCGGCCTTGGCGGTGCCGCTTGGTCACTCCTTCATAGTCGGTTTGTCATCCACCTGGTTGGACAGAACCTGGCCCACGAACCGTTCGATCTCAACGCGCACCAGGTGCTCGACCACACGGGGCAGGTGCACGTCCAGCCACTCCTTCAGCAGCGGCCGCATCTGCGCCCGCACCACATCCTCGATGCTGGGACCGTCGCGCCTCGCAGTCCGGTTCGCCGCCATGGCCCGCAGCAGGCTACCTAACGAGGCCGCCGTTGCCGCTGCTTTCTCCGGGGCAAGGAGTGAGTGGCCCGGATCGGTCGGCATCTCGACTGCTGGAACGGGCGGCAGGTCTGAAGCCGGGCCAGCCATCAGCATGTCCTCCGTGGCCGAAAGGCTCGTTTACGGGCGTGACGGCCTCGTCCTCGCTCATAATGCGCCATTGGAGGCAAGGATGCCGCTTTAGGGGCGGCATCCTGCCGCCGGTCACGGCTGGCCTACCTGCACTCCCAGCCGTGCCGCCACGGCCTCCAGCAGCGCCACATCGCCTTCGCGCCATTGGTGTCGGGTCAGCAATTTGCTGGCTTCCTGCGCCGGCATCCCGAGGGCTTCGCCGATCGCGGTGGGGGTGGTGATGCCCCGGTCGTCCAGCTCCCGGCCGATCGCCATTCGCAGGCGGATGCTCTTCAGCCGGTCGGCCTGCCGGGCCCGGTGCTCCTCGGCCGACAGCTTGGGCTTTGCAGGTGGCGATGACGGTGGTTGGTCAGGGGGCAGGTTCATGCTGGGCCTGTAGGCCGCGGCAGTGGCTGTGGGGAGGGGCGGCTCGATTGCCGAGGTAGGGCGCTAGGAGATGGTCCGGACCTAACACTTAGAATGAATAACAAACATTCCGCTTGTGCTACACCTCGGCGTTCGGATAAACCGTACGGGCTAAGAGTGGAGACGGCGGCTGTGGCTTGGACCCTACCATTCGCAAGAGGCCCACCAACCGGGGTGGAAGTATGCAGACCCGCCAATTCCGCAACGCGGAAAGCGGCAGTACATCATGCCTAAGAATGAAAAAGGTAAAGCATTGCCGTACCGCCCCCCATCCAGCGTGAAAACCACTCTCATGCTCTCGCAGTCCGACCACATGCGCGCGGTCGGCGCCCGTCTCCGCCGGCTAGCCGAGGCGCTGGGCATCTCTCTAACAGAGATGGCCCAGGCCATGGGCTACTCAAAGCAGACCCTGAACGGGTGGCTGCAGGGGCAAGGATACCCCCACAACTACGCCGTCTATAGGTTATGCCGAACCTACGGAGTTACGTTCGACTACCTGTTCCTGGGGGATTGGTCCCAGCTCCCGGCTGGGCTGGCGCTGAAACTGGAACCTGGACTTGGACGACCACAGGCGGGTTTGCAGGCGGTGGATCTAGTGGGTGGCGAAAACCACGAGGTGGTTTAGGCATCAGTCGGGGTAGCTCCTGAAAAGGGCTGACATGCGATCCAGGTCAGCCTGCAACGCCGGAAATACTAAGCGTAGGCCGCCTTCAGTGGGGATCTGTGAAGGCGCCGCGGCAGAGTGCCGATATTCTGGAAAATTACGATTTGATCTCGTCTAGTCCTTCTGCACAGAGGTTTTGGCCGGTTGGGCTCTATGCGGGAGCCAGTTCCGACCGAAACCACCCCCGAACCGAATAGACCGGGGAGACAGGCTGTTCCGCACCCTCCAGCTTGGCCCTACGCCGCGTGGGTCACATCTCTGGTGAGCGCCTGGGCCTTGGAGTGCCGCTCCTCCGAGGAGATCGGGTCGCCAGAACTCTTAGCCACCGCTTGGATAGCCTCAACCACCTGGTCGGCCGCGATGTGGTGAACCATGTGCCCGGCGCCCTTGACGATCTGCAGGGTGCTGCCGGGGATCGCCGCGTGCAGCCGTTCGGCCAGGCGGTGGCTGACAACTTTGTCCCCGTCTCCCGCCATGATGGTCACGGGCAGGGACAGCGCGCCGTAGTGGGACTGCAGGCTCATCGCGCTCGGAACCATCCAAGTACCATCCACACTGGTCGCCCGGATCTGGGATGGCCGCAGCGCTATGGCGTTGGAGTATTCCGCCTTGAACCGCGCGGTAACTGGCGCGGGCGCGAACATGGCACGTTTGGTCAGCGGCATGGTGAGCCAGCCGAAGATCGGCGAAATGGTGTAGCGCAGGATGTCGCCCAGCACGGGGGTCGCCCCCGGCGCCACCATCAACGCGTCCAGGCGAAAGGTCGGGAAGTAGTAGCCGGAGAGCAGCACGAGGCCGGCTGTGTCGGCCGGGTGGCGGATGGCCAGCGCCAAGGCGACCATCGTACCCCAGGAATGGCCGACAACCACCGGCCGCTTGACCCCTAATTGGAACAAGGCCTTGTGCAGCAGCTCGGCCTGCTCGAAGGCCGCCCAGGGGCGCCAGCGTGGCCGTTCGCTGTAGCCGAACCCGGGCCGGTCGAAGATGACGACGCGACAGGTCCCGAGCAGGCGCTCGGCCACGCCGCTGGTGTTGTAGTCGTCCCCAGTTACGGCATTGCCGTGCACCAGGACGACGGGCCGCCCGGTGCCCCGGTCGCTGTAGTGCAGGCGCACGCTGTCCACCTCGAGGAAGGAGCCCTTCGGCGGATTGCGCCGTTCCGCCCAGCGCGCGGCGGCGTAGTTCACCACCGCCAGCACGACGAGAAGGACCGCGACGGCGAGCAAGGCGCCTCCCCAGGTCCAGGGGCCTTGCATGCTTCCGAAGAGGTCCATGGTCATGTCTCACCTGTTGTGATCCGAGCGGGCTATGGGACCTGCCACGGAGCCGATTTCGAATGGTCGGAGGGTCGAATTGCTGCAACGCGGCAGAGCACCGTTCTGCTGCATCGTGAGCGGCAGGATCGGCCTGCACCGTGGCGAGGGCGGCCGTCCAGCCCCGGCCTGCGCAGCATCTCCTGGCGACCCCTTCCAGCTCCCGGCATCCCTATGGTGCGATCACCCACGAGGTGACCGCCCCATCCCCGGGCGCATGCGCCACAACCCGCACTGCCTGTTCCAGCATCCCCTCCACCCGGTAAGTCCAGCCCTCACGGTCGGGCTCTACCCGCCAGGAGCCATCCTCTGCCGCATGGCATGGCTGGTCTGCCAGCCAAGCTTCGAGGCCGTCGTCGGGGTGAGCTTGCAGCATGGCCCGTGCCTGGGCCTCCGATACGGTGGCAGTCACGGCTCCCTCCGCGTGGTTCGTGCTTCGGCGGTGATCGGATAAGCGGTGCTTATAAGCTCGGCCTTTGGGCCGCCACCCACTCCTCCAAGGTCGCCTCGGGCGGCGCCGTGATCACCGGCCTAGCCCAGCCGGTTCGGCGCTGGTGCTCGGCAATGGCCGCTTCCACCACTACCGGATCCGCCTGTTCCTCGGCCGAGACCCAGACGACATAGCTCGGCGCCGGCTGGTGGCGAGCCTCGAGGGCCGCGATGCGCCGCTGAATGCTGCTGCTCAAGGCTGCTCCTTCGCCTCTGCGATGATGCGCTGGAGCTCAGCGTCGGAAGTGCTCTCAGAAAGCCCCAGAAAGGCCCACAGCGCCTCGTCGGGCCACTGCTCGGGCGGCACGCCCTCCCAGGCCTTCCAGCCGCCTCCACGCTGCTCCAGGCGTGCCACACGGGCAGACAGGCGCACGATCATGGGGTGGCCCTCGCCTCGAGCGCGGCAATCCGCTCGGCCAGCTCGGCGGTCTCGATCGTCTTGCGCTGGATCTCCACCACACTCGCCACCGCCTGCGCCTCCTCCGGCGTGAGCTGGCCGGCCGCGACCGCATCCACAATGGCGGCAACGGCCTTGATCGCATCGGAGGCCCCGGCGATCGGCGGCAGGTCAAACTCCACCACCCGGCCCTTCCGCTCGGGCCACAGGCGGCGCAGCAGGATCTCGGCGGCCCGCATGTCGCCCTCCTTGGCGCCCTTCACCACCGCCTCGAGAACCTCTTTCGAGGCCGCCTCGCCGATCTTGTCCAGCGCGAGCAGCGCCTGGTGCCGAGAGCCTTTCGGCCGCCCAGTGGGGTTGCCGGACTGGCCAGGCTCGAACGGTCGCCCTCGCTGTTTCCCGGGTGTTGTTTCAGCGTCGGCGGTCACGGTCGGATCTCCTGTGTCGAGTGGTCTGGTGATGGCTGGTCAGGCGGAGGCTTGGCAGCACGTCGCGGCGTTTGCCCGCCCTTGGGTGCAAAAGGCCCGTTCGTCCCAAATCCGTCTCGCGGCTCTTCGGGCGAAGGCTCTGCCCGCCTGTTGCCCGGCTTGCCTACGTCGCTGTCTGCGGACGAGTGGGTACGCTGTTCCTGGCTGTTCTCAGAACCAGCGGCCGGTCTCGGGCCCAGCGGCGGCTCCGGTGGCGCGGGCTGGATTTCTAGGGAGGCCAGCGGCCCGAGCCGTTCCTCCAGCCAGTCGCGGAGATCCGGCACCGCCTCCGGGTCGAAGATCAGGGTGGCAGGGCGCGCACCTTGGCCCGTCCGGCAGTAAGTCGCCCTACGCAGAAGTGGGGGACATTCCCCTATAGAATATTCTCTATTGGGGTTTGTCCCCCACTTCCCCCTCTGGAAGGCCTTCTTGGCTGCTTGCTGGCTTGGCCACAGGTTCGGGTAGACGCGGGCGGCATCGCCCGAGCTCTCCAGCGCTACGCCGCCTTGTCCGAGCATCAGATCCGCGGGGCTCGGCATGAGCTCGTCCCATGTCACCGCCTCATCCACCGGGATCGGCAGCGGCCGGTCGGTCAGCACCAGGACCTCGACCGGGTTGGCAGCGGTCCGATTGGCCCCGCGGGGCCGGCCGATGATCTGGAGGAGCTCGCCCTCGCAGATCTGCCACCGCACCGCTTCGGCTATTGGGTCGGGGTGGCGGTCAGCCGGGGCGGAGATAGAAGCGCCGTCCGCCAGCTGGATCGCGCTGTCCTGGCGGTCGTAGCGGCTGCAGCGGACAGTCACGGCCTTGCCGGTCAGGGCCTCGGCGATGCGCTCCACGTCACCCGGCCGGGGCTGGGTGCGGCCGACCACCACGGTCAGGCTGACGCCAGGGCTGTTGGGCTGCGGTCCCCATTCGTCGCGGCCGGCCACGTTGTTGTGGTGTGCCATCTCTACGTTAGCAGGCACCGGGCCGGCCTGCTTCCAGTAGTCCTCGACGGCTTTCTGCGCGACCACCAGCACCCGGCCGTGGGCCTGCCGGGCCTCGCGCCAGACAGCCGAGCGCAGCCGCTCGCTGTTCTTCAGCCGGCGTTCGGCCTCAGCCTGGTCGCAGTAGTCATCCGGCACCAGCGCCGTTTTGGGCCAGTCGCGGCCATGGAGCTGGCGCACCCGCATGTGCGGGGTCCGCGCCTCGATCTCGGCCGTGACCTCGACGTTCGGCCAATAAGGGCGCAGCAGGTCGGCATTGAGCGTGGCGTCGAGATGCAGGGTGGGCACCAGCCATGCCTTGGCGACACTGCGCCGGCTGCGGAGCCGCAGCATCCGCACCGGGCCGTTCTCGCCTTCCACCGTGACCAACGAGGCCCAGCCGCTCGCCTCGGGACCGTCATCGGCGAGTAAGGCCTTGAGCGCCGTGAAGAACCTGGCGCAGCGCATGGCCGCGCGGTTCTGCTGGACGGCGCGCACCGCGGCGCGACGGTCCTCGGCCGGCATGCCGGGGTGGATGTCGGCCTCGATCACCCGCTCCCAGGACAGGGCGTAGCCATCGCGGCCGGTGTCGTGGGTCAGGCCTTCACGCAGCAGCACGTCGCGGCGCAGAGGCCCGTCCTGGTGCTGCCCGAGCGCCTTGAGCACGAGGTGGTGGATGCTGCGGATTCGCGCGGCATTGAGCGAGCTGAGCTTCTCATGCGCTGGAATGTCCTCGGCCAGCGTGTCGAGTGTCATGTCGATCGGCGGGCCGTCCACGCCTTCCAGGCCCTTGCGCCAGGCTGCCTCGTCCACCACCAGCACGGCGACCTTGCCGAGGGTGGCTGGCTTGTTCGCAAACAGCAGCTCATGCGGCACGAACCAGAGATCGGCTTCCTGGCCCTTCTGCCGCTGATAGCCGCATACCTCGAAGAACGGGCAGGCCGGCGAGCCGGACTTATGCTTGTTGCGGCACACCGCGGCTTCCGGCTTCGCGCCGACGCTCTGTGCCTCGCGCACCGCCTCGAGGTCGTGACACATCTTGTCGCCCGGCTGCAGCGGGTCATCGGCTTCCCGGCCGCGCCAGACGGCCGCACGGAGACCCGCAGAACGGGCTTCGGGCAGCGCCTCGAACCGCCGGGCCTGCTCCTCGCCGAGCGCGTGGGTGGGCACCGCGAACACCACGTTCCGCCGATCGCCCCGCGCCCGCATCCGGGCCAGCAGCTTGGCCGCCTCGCGCCGCGCGCTGTCGCTCTTGCCGAGGCCGACCGCGACACGGGCGGCGTGGACGATCGGGAGGCGTGACACGCCGTCGAGCAGGGCACCGTCAGGGTCGAAGTCACGCGCCTCTGTGAAGAACCGCTCGATGGCCTGCTGCAGCCGCACGCGCGCCAGTTCCACGGGCAGCGCGGCATTACCCGGCGGCTGCGGTCCACGCGGCGAGAGGGCAGTCGCGATCCGCGCCAGGATGGCGGCCGGGCCATCCTTGCGGATCAGGTCGTTGAAGTCGGATTTGTTGAAGCGGCGCGGGCTCCAGGGCGTCGCCACGGCCACGTCGCGGCCTTCGCTGCGCCAGCGGCTCACCGCCTTCCCCAGTGCCTTCGCGGCCGGTGCGTCACGCGGATCATCGTCCGCGCAGACGACTAGGGGGGTCAGGGCAGGAGGCTGGACTTTGGCGACGCTGCCGAGTGCGATCCAGGTGGGGCGGCCGGTGGAGGCCCATACGGATAGGCCGGTTTCCGGGCCTTCCGCCAGCAGCAGCGCGCTGGGATGCGGATGCGCGATCTGCGTAGCCTTCGGCAGCCGCACCGCCGCGCCCTCGAGCACGCCGAAGCTCTGCTTGGTCGGCTTGCCCGGCTCATCCGGTCGCTTCTGGGCGTGGTCCGTCAGGTGCACCAACTGCACTGCGCGGACCCCGCCCTCAGCGTCGGTCGCCACCAGCATCAGCGCGTTGCGCTGGCGGTGGAACCGCACCGCCGCCGGCCAGCCCGCGGCAGGCTTCGGGATGTCGCGCGTAGCGACCAGATACTGCTCGGCAACCGTGCCAATCAGATCCTCGCCGGCCAGCGCGAAGGCCTGCGCGCGCCGGATACGGAGCGCTTCGTCGTCGCTCGGCCCTGCCTGGCGCTGCTGCCGCGGTGCTGCCTTGGGTCGCTCCTGCTCCGGCATGGAGAGGAAGTGCCGGGCGTACTGCACCGCTTCGGCGAAGCTGCCACCCCGCTCGCGCCGGATCAGCGCCAGCAGATCGCCGCCCGTGTTGCTCTCGTGGTCGTGCCAAAGACCGCGCTTGGCGCCGCTCAGGACTAGCGAGAACGAGCCGCGGCGGCCATAACGCAGCTCCCGGCTGGTGCGGCTGGTCGGCTCACCCAGCAGGGCACGGCATAAATCTTCCGCGCAGCCGGTGAGGCCTGCACGGATCTCCTGCAGTTCGGTGTCGTCGCTATCGAGCGACGCGCTCAAGCAGCACCGCCGGTCTGCAGCTTGAACAGGATCCGGTTCAGGCTCTCAGACTGCTTCGGCGTGAGCCTCCAGCGACGGCTGATATCGCGCAGGAACTGGCGTTCCCACTCGCTCAGGCGGCCCGAGAAGCGTAGCGCCCAATCGACCTGCGTCGCGTGCGCAGGGCGCGGGACTGTATAGGCCGGCTCCAGCACAGGTGGGGCTGGCCTAAAGACTTCGTCCCAGGTCAGCCCTGCATTGCGCAGGGTCCTGCTTACTAGCAGTGCGGCAGCAGCGCGCTCGCCCTCATAGTCGGAGCCCAGCCGGCCGCAGATCTTGGCCAGCTTAG
>JAESGY010000580.1_pt1 | contig 12024 bp, 10 predicted proteins | sample 9269841 | NCBI WGS metagenome assembly JAESGY01 (sample SAMN17022865, study PRJNA683097) | algae metagenome | isolation source: Spirirestis rafaelensis WJT71-NPBG6 and co-occurring heterotrophs from... | place: USA: Pinto Wells, Joshua Tree National Park, Colorado Desert, CA | collected 2006-08-15 | reverse complement strand
GACCGCCAGCGCCTCCTGCGCGACCCGCAGCGCTGACTTCGACATGGTCCGCATCGGTCACCTCCGGGATCCCCGCCCCATGGCGACCGCCAAAGTCGGTAGGCTCAGGTCAGGACTTCAACAGAGCAAGAGACAGTCAGAGACGCAAACAGAGACGATCAGATACCCAAAAGCGTGATTTAAGGGACAAGCAGAGACATGATGGGGACGTGACGTGACACGTGAGTAGTTCGGACAGACCAAGCGACCCTTCGGGTCGTGGTGTCTGCGGCGGAAAGGAGGTCTCAGGTGGCGGAAGAAAATGCGCGTCAGGTGCGGTGCGAGGTGCAGCGGTGAGCCGCGAGACGCACTCCACTGCCGGCAGTCCGATCTTCTGGACCTCTGCCGCGGCGCTGGTAGCGACTGGCGTGGCCCCCTGGCTGGAAGCGTCGCCGGGGTTCGCCACTGCCTTCGCGTGGGTGGCAGGCGTGGCCGGGATCGGGGCTGCGCTTGCGCCGGCCTTGGACGCCCGTGCGGCAGACCGCACGCATGACAGTGACGGCGTTGCCGAGAACCTGCGGGACACCTACGCGAACGGCACCCTGACAGCTGCGGCCGGCGCGGCCGCCATCATGGTCGCCATCGCGCAGGCAACGGGAAGCTGGCGTTGGCCGGTTTGGTCTGCATGGTCGCAGGCTTTGCCGCCTACAGCTTCGCGCGAGCGAGGGGCGCACAATGAGCCAGATCGAGAAGCTGCTCGATGAGGGCGTGGGCGTCTTCTACGAGGCGAAGGCCAAGATCGCGGAGCAGGGCGAGAAGATCGTCAGCCTAGAACTGGCGCTCTCTGTCCTGACGCAGACGATCCGCCAGCTTCTGGAAGCCCGGCGCTCCGACCGCGAAATCATGATGAAGATCCTGGCGGCCTGCACCCGCGAGGGCGGCGGCGAGCTTGCCGAGGCGATCAAGCACATGGAGGCCAGCATCGGCCTCATGTCGGCCGACCTGCGGGCGATCCGCGAAGCGGTCGTGCCCAAGCCCGAAGCCAAGGCCGAAGGCGACAAGGGGGCAGCCGCCTAGCTTATGGTCTGCACCTACCGCACATTCGCGCCGGGCGCGCGGAAGGAAGCAGCGGCCTATGCCGCTCACCTTCTGGAAAAAACCATCGCGTCCGACCGGTTGGCGCAGGCCGTCTATTATACGCAAGGCCAGGAGGTTCCGGCCGACTTCGCCGACGCTATGGGCTCGATCCCCCTGGTGCGGCCCGATCTGGATCCCCGCATTGCCGACGCCTTGGGCCTCAAGCCGAACGCGATCCTCACGCCCGAGGAACTAGCGAACGTCCTCGGCGGCCGGCGGGCCGATGGGGAGGACATTGAGCGCGGCAGCAACCAGAACACCCAGGTCCGCGAATACAAGGATGCCGAGGGCAACGTCATCCGGCACCGGATCGCCGGCATTGACCTGACGTGGAGCGCGCCCAAGAGCCTGTCCGTGGCCTGGGCCATGGCCGGGACTGACGCCGAGCGATGGTCGCTCCTACAGGCGCACCGCGACGCCGTAACCGACGCGCTTCGCTACGTCGAGCAGCACATCGCCAAGGCCGGGTTCGGCAAGGGGCACCGCGACGGCGGCGAGGAACCTGCCCGGATCGCCTGGGCGACCATCGAGCACTTCACGGCCCGGCCGACCATCGAGATCACGCGGCCTGACCCCGAGACGGGGGTGATCGGGACCGAGCTTTACACGGTCCAGGCCGGCGACAAGGTGCGGGGCGACCCGCAAATCCACACCCACACCGTGATCCCGAACATCATGGTGACGGAGAGTGGCCGGCTCGTTGCCATGAACTGGGACGAGCTACAGGGCCGCATCCACGAATTCGGCGCCGTCTATCACATGATGCTCGGGAAGCATCTGCGGGACATTGGCGTGGAGGTGACGCTGTGCCAGCGCACCCTGACCTCCCGGCTGGCGGCCATCCCCGAGAAGATTTGCCAGGCGTTCTCCCGCCGTACCGTCAACGGGACCGAGGCGGCGCGGGCCTTTGCCGCCGAGCAGGGGCTGATTTGGGACACCCTGGACGCCGACCGCAAGGTGGCACTGGTCAAGGCTGGCACGCAGAACCACAAGCTGTCCAAGGACTTCACCCTGACCCCGCAGCAGCGGGAGGACTACGAGCAGTCAGCCCGCAAGGACGACCTCGCCGATTTTGAGGCCTGGGCAGCCACGGCGCAGCGGCTTGGCTGGAAGCATGAGACGGTTCTGACCTACGGCCCGCCGGCGCCGGTCCCCGAGCAAGGGATGCGGGCCCAAGCCGGATGGCAGGCTGCGGCGCCGGTCCTCGAGGCCGAACTGGACAAGCGGGCCGTCCTCAAGGGGCCGAGTAGGCGGGCTGCCCGCCCCGGCCGGTGCGCCGCTCGGCCTTCCAGGCCTCGACCGCCTCGGCCGTGAACCACACTGATCCCGGTATGCCGTCCGCGGCTCGTGCCGCGGCGGCGGGCGCCGCGCGCGGGTCTCATGGGACGCTGCACCGCAACCTCCATCGGCGTTCGGGAGGCGGCCCGCCCTCCGCCAGGTCCGCATCGCGACACGCTGTGACGGGGCCGATGGAAGGGCCGGTGATCGGTCGCGGCCAAGAGCCGTCGGCATGAGGCGGAGGGCGCGGCCCGTCCCCCCGACCGCCGGCAGGGAGGACGATCAGGCCCGGTGCAGCGTCGCCTCCGTGCGCGCCTGCAATTCCTCGAAGGACAGGCCAGGCACCATGTCCGCCACCACGAAGCCCCGCGGCATCACCTCGAGCACGGCGAGGTTCGTATAGATCCGGCTGACGCAGCCCGCCGCGGTCAGCGGGTAGCTGCAGCGCCGCAGCAGACGTGTGCCGCCCTCCTTCGTCTGGTGCTCCATCACCACCCAGACCCGCTTCGCCCCGACCGCGAGGTCCATGGCGCCGCCGATCTGCCGCCCCGTCTCGGTCGGTGAATGCGCCCAATTCGCCAGGTCGCCATTCTCCGCCACCTGGAAGCCGCCGAGGACGCAGAGATCGAGATGCCCGCCGCGCACCATGGCGAAGCTGTCGGCATGGTGGACGAAGGCGCCGCCGGGCCGCAGGCTGACCCGCTGCGTGCTGGCATTGACCAGCCAGGGATTCTGCCGGTGCGGCTCCGGCGCCGGGCCCATGCCGAGGATGCCGTTCTCGGAATGCACCACCACCTCGCGTTCGGGCGGGATATGGTCGGCGACCAGCGTCGGGATGCCGATGCCGAGATTGACGTACCAGCCCTCCGGGACGTCCTGCGCCACGCGCGCCGCCATGCCGGTGCGGGTGAGCGGCGTGAAGCCCTGCCGCGTCTCGTCCATGCTCGCTTCCTTCCCTGGGGCACCTGTCAGACCCTGTCGCTGCCCGGCGTCCTTCCGCGGCTCTGCCGCGGAAGGACGTGATGACCCCGCGACACGAAGCGCCTCACCGGGCCCCGCAACGCCGCGCAGCGGTGTCGTGGGGATCATCTAGCGCGGCAGCACCGGATCGCCGACCGGCAGGTGCAGTACGCGGTCGACGAAGATGCCCGGCGTGTGGATCCCGTTCGCGGGAAGCTGGCCCAGATCCACGACATGATGCGCCTGCACGATGGTGAGCTTCGCCGCCATGGCCATGATCGGATTGAAGTTCTGCCCGGTCTCCCGGTAGACAAGATTTCCCCAGTGATCGGCCATCCAGGCCTCGATCAGCGCGACATCGCCGGGCAGCGCCTCCTCCAGCACGCAGGGGCGTCCGTTGTACATCCGTACCTCCTTGCCTTCGGCCACCAGCGTGCCGGCGCCGGTCGGGGTGAAGAAGGCCGGGATGCCGGCCCCCGCGGCGCGGATGCGCTCGGCGAGCGTCCCCTGCGGGATCACCTCCGCCTCCAGCCGGCCGTCGCGCACCCAGTCGCCGGCCACACTGTTGGCGCGGACGAAGGAGGTGACGACCTTGCGCACGCGCCCCGCATCGATCAGCCGCGCCACCGCATTGGGCGGCTTGCCCGGCACGCGCAGCCGTCCGGCGGAGTTGATGACGAGGGTGAGGTCCGTCGCGCCCTGCTCGATCAGCGCCTCGAGCAGCGCGTTGGGCGCGCCCACCTCGCCGAAGCCGGGCATCAGGATGGTGGAGCCGTCCTCGACGCCGTTCATGGCCTCCGCCATGGAACGCACGAATTTGTCGATCATGCGCGGGCGCTTCCTCCTCGCCTGCTTCTCGCGGATTTGCCGCAGTGTAGGCGCGGCTGCGGCGGGGGGACCAGCCCTGGCGTATCGCGGATGGCGGTGCTTGACTTGGACGGGGCGCGCGCAGACGCGCCGGAGAGGGAGGGAACAGCATGGCCCACAGCATCCGGCCGGCCGGGATTCCGCGCCGCGCGGCACTCCTCCTGCCCGCCCTGCCCGCGATCGCCCGGGCGCAGCCGGCGCGCTTCCCGGACCGCCCGGTGCGCCTCGTCGTGCCTTCGGCGCCGGCGGCAACCTCGACACCCTGGCGCGGATGCTGACGCCCGCCGTCGCGGAGCGGCTCGGCCAGCCCGTGGTGATCGAGAACCGGCCCGGCGCCGGCGGCAACCTGGGCACGGAGCTGGTCGCGCGCACCCAGCCGGACGGCTACACCCTGCTGCTCGGCTCGAATGGCGGGCTCACCATCAACCCGCTGATCATGGAGCGCGTGCCCTACGACCCGGCGCGGGACTTCCTGCCGGTCTGCCTCTGCTTCCGCACGCCGCAGGTGCTGGTGGCCAGCCCGAAGCTGCCGGTGCGGAACCTGGCGGAGTTCATCGCCTATGCGAAGGCGCGGCCGGGACAACTGCAATGCGGCTCGGCCGGCAGTGGCACCTCCAACCACCTGAACATCGAGCTGCTGAATGCCGCGACCGGCATCGGGCTGGTGCACGTTCCCTACCGCTCCAGCGGCGCCGCCACGCCCGACCTGCTGAGCGGCGCGCTGGCCGCCTCCATGGAGCAGGTCACGATTGCCCTGCCGCTGCACCGTGACGGGCAGCTCCGCATCCTCGCCGCCGCCCTGCCGCAGCCGCTCCCCATGCTGCCGGAGGTGCCAAGCCTGGCCGAGGCCGGGGTGCCGGATGGCGGCCTCGTCTCCTTCATCGGCATCCTGGTGCCGGCCGGCACGCCGGAGCGCATCGTCGCCAGGCTGCAGCAGGCCTTCGCCGGCCCGCTGGCCGACCCGGCGCTGCGGGCGCGGGTGGAGGAGACCGGCAGCCTAATGGCCGATCCGGCGGCGACCACGCCCGCGGGCTTCGCGGCGCTGCTCCGGCGGGAGACGGAGCTGTCGCGCCGCGCCGCCGTGGCGGCCGGGCTGCTGCGCTGAAACGCCCTCGCCAGGGGCGGCCGGGCTGGGCTAGCCTCGGCTGAACGATAGCCGGCTAAGCAATCGGCGGGAGGACAAGGGTGACCGAGAGAGAGGTCGTTCGCTTCGAGGTCGAGGACGGCATCGGCGTCATCACCATCGACAACCCGCCGGTGAATGCGCTCGGCGCCGGCGTCTCCGAGGGCATCACCGCCGCCGTGGAGCGCGGCGAGGCCGATCCCTCGGTGCGCGCCATGGTGCTGATCGGCGCCGGCCGCAGCTTCATCGCCGGCGCCGATATCCGCCGCTTCGGCACGAAGCGGGAGACGTCGGCCCGCCGCAGCTACGACGCGCTGGAGGGCAGCAGCAAGCCGGTGGTCGCCGCCATCCATGGCTATGCGCTGGGCGGCGGGCTGGAGAACGCGCTCTGCTGCACCTGGCGCATTGCCGTGCCGGGGGCCAAGGTCGGGCTGACCGAGGTGCTGATCGGCATCATCCCGGGCGGCGGCGGCACCCAGCGCCTGCCGCGGTTGATCGGCGCCAGGCCGGCGCTGGAGATGATCACCAGCGGCCGGCACGTGCCGGCGCCGGAGGCCCGGGCGCTCGGCATCATCGACGAGCTGGTCGAGGGCGACCTCCGCAGCGCGGCGATCGCCTTCGCGCGGAAGGTCGCGGACCAGCCCCTGCGCCGCATCGGCGACAGGCCGCCGCCCGCGGCCGAGCCAGGCATGTTCGAGGCGGTGCGCAAGGCCATCGCCCGCAAGGCGCGCAACCAGAAGGCACCCTACCATGCCATCGCCGCGGTGGAGGCGGCGACGCGCCTGCCCATCGCGGAGGGGCTGGCGGAGGAACGGCGGCTCTTCGCCGAGCTGGAGAACAGCGACGAGGCGCGCGCCCTGCGCTACGCCTTCTTCGCGGAGCGCGAGGTCGCCCGCCTGCCGCACCTGCCGAAGGATATCGAGACGCCGGAGATCCGCAGCATCGCGGTGGTCGGCGCCGGCACCATGGGCGGCGGCATCGCCATGAGCTGCGCCGATCACGGCCTGCCGGTCAGGCTGCTGGACGCCTCGCCCGAGACCCTCGCGCGCGGGCTGCGGCGCATCCGCGACAACTACGCGGTGTCGGTGAAGCGCGGCAGCGTGGACCAGGCGGCGATGGACCACCGCCTGGCGCTGATCCAGCCGGTGGAGCGCTATGAGGACATCGCCGATTGCGACGCGGTGATCGAGGCGGTGTTCGAGCAGGTTGCGGTGAAGCAGGAGGTCTTCGCCGAGCTCGACCGGGTGATGAAGCCCGGCGCGCTGCTCTTCTCCAACACCTCGGCCATCGACATCGACAGGATCGCCGGCGCGACCGGGCGGCCCGAGGCGGTGGCGGGGACGCACTTCTTCGCCCCCGCCAATGTCATGAAGCTGTTCGAGGTGGTGGAGGGCACGCGGACCGCGCCGGCGACGATGCTGGCGGCGATGAAGCTCGGCCGCGCCATCGGCAAGATCAGCGCCTATGCCGGCAATTGCGACGGCTTCGTCGCCAACCGCAGCCGCATCCCCTTCACCCTGGAACAGAACCTGATGGTGGAGGAGGGCGCCCTGCCGGAGCAGGTCGACCGGGTGATGGTCGAGTTCGGCTACCCCATGGGCCCCTTCGCGGTGAACGACCTCTCCGGCCTCGATGTCAGCTACCAGACGCGGCGGCGACGTCTGGCGGAGGACCCGAACTACCGCATGCTGCCCATCCCGGACCGGCTGGTGGAGATGGGCCGCAAGGGCCAGAAGACCGGCGCCGGCTGGTACCGCTACGCGCCCGGCGACCGCACGCCGCAGGTGGACCCGGAGGTGCACCGCATCATCCGGGAGGTCGCGGCCGAGCGCGGCATCGCGCAGCGCGAATTCTCCGACGAGGAGGTGCTGCACCGCCTGCTCTTCGGCTCGGTGAACGAGGCCTGCAGGATAATCGAGGAGGGCAAGTGCCTCCGCGCCAGCGACCTCGACATCATGTGGCTGAACGGCTTCGGCTTCCCGCGCTACCGCGGCGGGCTGATGTTCTGGGCCGACGGGATCGGCGCGCGCGAGGTCTACAACCAGATCGCCGCCTGGCACCAGCGCTACGGCGCGCGCTGGGCGCCGGCGCCGCTGTTGTGCGAGACCGCCGAGCGGGGCGGGCTGCTGCGCGAGCTGAAGGCGCCACGGCTGCGCTAGAGCGGACGCGCGGACGGAGATGCCCGAAGGCGTGAAGCCGCTCCGAAGTCAATGAAGCAGGGCAAGCCGCGGCCCGGTCGGGGCCGCGGCTTGCCCTGGCGGAGAGCAAGGGAGGACATGGAGCATGGACCTGCGTTTCACGCCCGAGGAGGCCGCCTTCCGCGAGGAGGTGCGCGGCTTCATCCGGGACAACCTGCCGCGCGAGATCAAGGAGCGCATGCGCCTGGGCTACCCGCCCCGCAAGCAGGACACCATCGCCTGGCAGCGCATCCTGAACGCGCATGGCTGGGCGGCTTATAACTGGCCGAAGGAATATGGCGGGCCGGGCTGGAGCCCGATCCAGCGCATGATCTTCCTCGAGGAGAACCTCTCGGCCCCGGCACCGGAGCTGCTCTCATTCAACATCACCATGCTCGGCCCGGTGCTGATCCAGTTCGGCACCGAGGCGCAGAAGCGGCGCTTCCTGCCGCGCGCCCGCAACCTCGACGACTGGTGGTGCCAGGGCTTCTCCGAGCCCGGCGCGGGCTCCGACCTCGCCAGCCTGCGCACCGCGGCGAAGCGGGACGACGACCACTACATCGTCAACGGCCAGAAGATCTGGAGCTCCACGGCGCACAATGCCGACTGGTGCTTCTGCCTGGTGCGCACCGATCCCGGGGCGAAGAAGCGGCAGGAGGGCATCTCCTTCCTGTTGATCGACCTGAAGACGCCGGGCATTGAGGTGCGGCCGATCATCTCCATCGACGGCAGCCACCACCTGAACGAGGTCTTCTTCACCGATGTCAAGGTGCCGGTGGAGAACCTGGTCGGCGAGGAGAACAAGGGCTGGTCGGTGGCCAAGTACCTGCTGGGGAACGAGCGCATCGGCATCGCGCGGCTCGGCAAGTCGAAGGAGCGCGTCCGCTTCGCGAAGGAGGTGGCGTGCGAGGTCCGGATGAACGGCAGGCCGCTGATCGAGGACCGCAATTTCCGCGCCCGCGTCGCCCAGCTCGAGGTGGACATGAAGGCGCTGGAGATTACCCAGCTCCGCGTCGTCTCGGCCTATGCCAAGGCCGGCGGCAACCGGCCCGACCCGCTCTCCTCCGTTCTCAAGATCAAGGGGACGGAGCTGCTGCAGGCGAGCAGCGAGCTGGTGATGGATGTCGGCGGGCCGCAGGCCATGCAGGTCTGGCAGCAGGAGCTCTCGGCGCTCGCCAACGAGCCCGCCATCGGGCCGAACTGGGCGCCGCAGATGGCGCCGAACTACCTGATGCTCCGGGCCGCCTCGATCTATGGCGGCACCAACGAGATCCAGAAGAACATTCTCAACAAGGCGGTGCTGGGGCTCTGAGATGAATTTCGACCTCACGGAAGACCAGCGCCTGCTGGGCGACAGCGTCGCCCGGCTGCTGGCGAGCGAATACGGCTTCGAGCAGCGCAAGGCCCTGCTAAGGACCCCGTCGGGCTGGAGCGAGGCGCTGTGGCAGCTCTATGCCGAGCTCGGCCTGCTCGGCCTGCCGATCGCCGAGGAATTCGGCGGCTTCGGCGGCGGGCCGGTGGATGTGATGCTGTTGATGCAGGCCTTCGGCCGGCACCTGGTGCTGGAGCCCTACCTCGCCACCGTGGTGCTGGGCGGCACCGCCCTGCGGCTGGCCGGCAACGAGGCGCAGCGCGGCGAGATCCTTCCGGAGATCGCCGCCGGCACCCTGAAGCTCGCCTTCGCGCATTACGAGCGGCAGGCGCGCTACGACATCACCGACGTGCTCACCACGGCGAAGCCTCAGGGCGACGGCTTCGTGCTGGAGGGCGCGAAGAGCGTGGTGCTGCATGGTGACTGCGCCGACCGGCTGGTGGTCAGCGCCCGCACCGCCGGCGGGCGCGACGAGCCGGTGGGGATCTCGCTCTTCCTCGTGGATGCGAATGCGCCGGGCCTCGCCCGCCGCGGCTATGCGCTGCGCGACGGCACGCGGGCGGCGGAGCTCTCGCTGAGCGGCGTGCGGGTGCCGCGCAGCGCCCTGCTCGGCACGCCCGACAACGCGCTTCCCGTGATCCAGCGGGTGGTGGAGGCCGGCATCGCCGCCACCGCCGCCGAGGTGGTGGGCGCCATGGAGGCCATGCAGGCCATGACGCTCGACTACCTCAAGACCCGCCAGCAATTCGGCAAGCCGATCGGCGACAACCAGGCGCTGCAGCACCGGGCGGCGGAGATGCTGGTGGCGATGGAGCAGGGCCGCTCCATGGCCATGCTGGCGACCATGTCGCTGGAGGAGGAGGACGCGGCCGAGCGGTCCCGCGCCGTCTCCATGGCCAAGGTGGGCGTCGGCCAGGCCGGGCGCTTCGTCTCGCAGAACGCCGTGCAGTTGCACGGCGGTATCGGCATGACGGAGGAATACACCGTCGGGCACTTCTTCCGCCGCGTCATGGCGATCGAGCACCTGTTCGGCGACACCGCGACGCATCTGGACCGCCTGGCCGACCAGGTGGCCTGAGCGGCGGGGCCGCCCGGGGCGCAGCGCGGTCCGGCCGGGCCGCGATGCGCCGCTGCCCATGGAGCCGGCTTGGGTGCGCTTGAACGAGTCCGCCGATGGAAGTGTCAAAAACCTGGGGCAGGCCGCATGCCTGTCCCGGGCTGGTTGACATGGCTGAGGCCTGACCACAAGGGTAGGCCTGATGCAGTGGACGGTGCGGCTGGAGGCGCGAACGGACGGGGGGCGAGGCCAAGATAACCGAGCTGGTCACGTTCAGCCGACCGGTGGTGGCCGGCACGCTCGCAGACCTCGGCCTCGCGCTGGCCGAGGCGAAGGTGGTCCTGGCCAAGCTGCAGGGGATCATGGTGCAGAGCCAGGTGACAGGCTACGCCGCCTGCCACCGGATCTGCTCGCACTGCCAGGTGCCGCGGCCCCTCAAGGACCGGCGTAGCCGCCGGCTGCGAACCCTGTTCGGCACGGTCGAGGTCGAGGCACCCCGGTTTCGGGCTTGCCGCCGCTGTCCACCCACGCCGGCCATGGCAGGGACGGTCTCGCCGGTCTGCGCCCTGTTGACCGCCCGCGGCGCGCCGGAGCTGACGCGGTTGGAGGCTGAACTCGGGGCCCGCACCTCGTTCCGGGAGGCCGCCCGGATCATCGAGACCCTGCTGCCTGCCTCGCCGGCGAACCATGAGGGCGTGCGCACCCGCACCCATGCTGCCGTCCTGCGGCTCGAGGCGGCCGATCGGCAGGCTGCGGCGGCGGTCGCGGCCAGGGACACGGCCGCGGCGGACGCGAGCCGGCCGATTGTCATGCTCGACGGTGCCTATGTGCGCGCGATGCCGGGTCACCAGGTGCGGAACTTCGAGGTAATCTGCGGCAAGGTCGAGCAAGAGGGCCACTGCAGCCGCCGCTTCGCCCTGGTACGGAGTGTGGCTGAGCAGCCCCATACCCTGCTGCGAGCGGCGTTGCTTGATCAGGACTGGCAGGAGGGCAGCCCGGTGATCGCGATCAGCGACGGTGACCCGGCCCTGCCTGCGCTGGTGCGCTCGGCGGCGAAGGCACCCGTGGAGCCCATTCTCGATTGGTTCCATCTCTCGATGCGCGTGCGCCATGTCGAGCAGACCATCGTCGGCCTTGCCGCTCTGGAGCCGGTAGACCGCGCTCTGCTCGAGCGCGCGCAGGCCGATGTCGAGCGACTACGACACCTGCTCTGGATCGGATCGTGAACTGGTCGGAGAATGCCGCGTTGTTCAACGATGCCGCGGTGGCGGCGAGGGTCGGGCGCCTTGTCGCACATTGCAGGGAGCTGCACGGCTACATCGAGAACAACGAGGACGCGTTGATCGACTATGGTCAGCGCTACCGGGCCGGCAAGCCAATCTCGAGCTCACGAGCCGAGGGCACGGTCAACCATCTGGTCAATGCGCGCATGAACAAGCGTCGGCAGATGCGCTGGTCACCATGGGGCGACCACCATGGGGCGCCCACCGCGTGCTTCAGGTCCGGGCCGCGGTACTGGACGGACGCTTCGGTCAGCAGGCAATCCAGTTCGCGGCGCAGCGCCCCAAGTTTTTGCCACTCCCGCGGGTTTAGAGGGGCCTTACAGCCTCGGAAAAGTCCGGGCGCGTCTCTGGTGCGGTTCGGCCTCTTCGGCCGTTCTGGCACCCCTCTCTGCCGATGCTGAGGCCACTGCCCCCGTTGGACCAAGCGCAGCGTCACCAGGTTAACACGCCAATTATGCTTTTTCTTCCTCCAGGCCCTGCCACCTGACAACCGGAACCAGTTCGACAGCTCATTTTCAGAGGCTGGGACACCTGGAGCACCGGAGACAGCCGCACTCATTGTCGACGGAGGGCTGTGCGGATTTGTGCCGACATCCTCAAGGCCCTCCCGGTTATCCACAGGGGCAACCGTTAAAAGAGTTAGATATTTTATAGTGTTAGAGAGTTAGAGGCAATACCGTTGACTTAGGCGCTGTATGGAGCGGCTTTACGGCGCCGGTGGAAGGTGTGGCGCAAGCGGGCGATCCACTGATTAAGGGTGCGCAGCGCGAGGCCATGGCTTTCGGCATAGG